>WNEW01001191.1_pt1 | contig 12715 bp, 13 predicted proteins | sample 5399891 | NCBI WGS metagenome assembly WNEW01 (sample SAMN13153336, study PRJNA577476) | soil metagenome | isolation source: 40 cm grassland meadow soil pre-rain plot 5 | place: USA:California | collected 2015-09-08 | reverse complement strand
CCGGGTCGACTTCAAGTACGTCCTGGAGCCGCACCTCGTGCAGGCGATCCTGTCTCTCGACAAGCTGGGCCTGCTGGCGGATGCCCACCTGATCCGGGTCGGGAATCAGATGGTCTCGTTCCGGCGTGCGTTCCTCGCGGCGTTCCCCGAGCCATCCGCCCTCGTGCTGCCGCTCGACGGGGCCGAGTCTCTCAGCGTCGAGGTCGAGGGCCAGACCGGTGGGAAGCGAGTCGTTCTCCGAGGCGATGTCACCCTGACGCATCAAGAGGCGAACCGGAGGCGTTCGACGACCGCGGCCTCGTACCTGGGCGCCGTCGGCGTCGCGATTGGGACCGCGCTCATCGCGGACAAGGCGACGCCCGGGCCGGGCGTCCATCCCGCCGAGAGCTTGGACCCGACGCGCGTGTTCAAGGAATGGGCCGTGCGGGATCTCCCGATGGCTTGGTCCGAGCGCGTCCTCGCGGGTTAAGCCGCTCCATCGCGCTGGGTCAGCGCGCAGTTCCCGGCCGGGGTTCAAAAGGTTTAATCGGCCGGAGGCGAAATGTAGAGTGGGGAGGTGCTTCGAACGGACGCACGGACGTTTCTCAAACTGTACGTCCACGGGATTCTCTTCTCTCTTTTGTCCACCGTGTTGAGCCTGGGATGGGTCTTCGTGGCGGCGTTTCTCATCCGCTTTGGTTTCCTTGTTGGTCTCGCGATCGCGATCGGCCTCCTCGTGCTCCTGACGGGGTTCGCGAACGCGATGGTGAGTCGCTTGCTTTGGTTCCCGGTCAAGGGAGGCTTGTGGGTGTACTTCCAACAGGGGTTGATCATGAGTGTCGTGGTCGTGCTCGTCCTGCTGCTGATCGCGGGCGTTTCGTTCCTCTCTTCCCCGATTGGCGGATTGGTGGCGGGATTCCTGATTGCACCGCCAGCGTACGGCACCGTGGGAGCGTGGGTGGCGGACTTTTATCGGCTCCCCGCCCCTCGACGCCGAGTCGCTCCGACCGCTCTGGGGAGCCCGGGCTTTCCGGTGTCATCCACACGATCGCCTCCGGAGACCTTCCAACGCCACGTCGTCTGCCCGACGTGCGGCACCGGGTACGACTTCGTTTCGGACAGCATTACGCGATGCCCGAAAGACGGCACGCAGCTCCGGCCGTCGACGTCAACGGGCTGACGCCCGCTCGAAAGTCCTCACGTCGGATCGCCGAACGTCAGGTAGTGCCACGGCTTCCGGACTTGGTCCGTGAGGTCGATGAACACGTGCTTCACCTGCGTGTAGTCCTCGAAGGAGAAGAGGCTGAGGTCCTTCCCGAAGCCGCTCTGCTTGTACCCGCCGTGCGGCATCTCGCTCACGAGAGGGAGGTGGTCGTTGATCTCGACGGCCCCGAAGCGCAGCGCGTTCGCGGTGCGGTGCGCGCGTTGCACGTCCTTCGTCCAGACCGACGAGTACAGGCCGTAGACCGTATCGTTCGCCGCTTCGATCGCCTCATCCTCGTTGGAGAACTTCTGGACGTTGACCACGGGTCCGAAGACCTCCTCGCGGGCGATTCGCATGGATGGATCTGTGTCGACGAACGCGGTCGGCTCATAGTACCAGCCTTTCGCGAAGGCCTTGTCTTTCGGCCTCTTCCCGCCGAGCGCGAGCTTCGCCCCCTCGTCCTCGCCGATCTCCACGTACTTCTCGACCTTCTCCCGCTGCTTCTGCGAGACGAGCGGCCCGAGGTCGGTCGCCCGCATGAGCGGGTCGCCCATTCGGACGGTCTTGAGTCGCTCGAGGAATTTGTCCTCGAATTTCTTGTACGCCTTCTCGTGGACGATGAACCGTGCGGCCTGTGTGCAATCCTGGCCGCCGTTCACCATCGACGCGGCGACGGCGCCTTCCGCGGCGGCCGCGATATTCGCGTCGTCGAAAACGATGAACGGCGCCTTGCCGCCGAGCTCGAGATGGAGCTTCTTCACGTTCGACTTCGCGGCTTCCATGATGTCCTTCCCGGTCGCCGTGTCGCCGGTCAGCGAGACCATGTCGACCTTGTCGCTCGACGCGAGCTCGTTCCCGACGACCGGGCCTGGACCCGTGATCAGGTTCACGACGCCGGCTGGGATTCCGGACTGTTCGACGAGCTTTCCCAGTTCGAGGGTCGTGAGCGGCGTGAGGGACGCCGGCTTGAGGACCGCGGTGTTCCCCGCCGCGAGCGCCGGGCCGAGCTTCCAAATCGCCATCATGAATGGGTAGTTCCACGGGGTGATCTGCCCGACGACGCCGATGGGTTCCCGCCGGATGACGCTCGTCGCGCCGTATGCGTATTCCGTCGACGCCAAGCCCGTGAGGGTCCGGGCGGCACCCGCCATGAACCGCAGGTTGTCGACGGAGAACGGGATGTCGGCATCGCGCGCCTGCTTGATCGTCTTCCCTTGATTCTGGACCTCGATCGGGGCCAGATGGTCCATGTCCGCCTCGATCAGGTTCGCGAGCTTGAACAGGGCTGCGGAGCGGTCGCCCGGCGTCATGCGAGGCCACTTCCCCTTGTCGAACGCGGCCCGCGCCGCGTCGATCGCCGCTCGCGTGTCTTCGACGTCCGCTTGCGGCACCGCCGCGATCCTCCCGCCGGTCGCGGGATTGATCACGGTGTACGTTGCCTCCGTGTGGGACGGCACCCACGCGCCGTTCACGTAGTTGAGATACTCCGACTTGCCCACTCGATTGCCCCCGGTGGTGGCGGTTAGAGTCACTGCCGGCTAAGTAACTTTCGCGCCTCGAGCGAGGGAGGCGAAGCGACGTTTATCCTCAAAGCTCGCTTGCCCTTCGAAGCTCCGCCTTTCTCTTCAAACGCGATATTCACTCGGAATAGTATAAGTGCGGGAGGTATGAATCGGAACCCACGGGATGACATGAAGGCGCACAGCATCTACGTCGAGCAACGGACGATTTACAAGTGTTCATGCAACCGCGAATTTGAGGACATCCAGAAGGCCGAGTCGCATCTTCGGAATCCTCCGCAAGAGAAGGTCAAGAGCCCTCGACCGAAGAAACCCGCCGCCCGACGAAGGGAAGCGAAGACCGTGATGGTCACGGCGGCAGAGATCCCCGAGCCTTCGGGGAAGCGGTCCTGGCTTTCAGCCACTCCGGAAGGGGACGAATCGCAAGACGGATCGTAGGCGCGACGGAAAAGGGCGGCGCGCCGACCGATCGCGGGCGTCCGTGCCAAGTGGTCTATCTGCGGCTCGGGCCTTTGTGGCTTTCCGTCTTCTCGCCGGGCCGTTTCTTCGCGGCCTTTTGCGCGTAGCCGATTTCGCGCTCCATGAACACCAAGGCGCTGGAGACCGTGGCTCCCGCCGTCCGAACGAACGCGTCGGCGAACTTGCCGCCGGCCGCCGCCACTTCCTCCACGCGGCCTGCGAGCTCCTGCAGAAATCCCATGGTCCCCCCAGACGCATCGGCCGCTATGAGCCTGTCGGAGGCTACGCGGCGAGCTTGTCCATGACGACGGGGAACGATTCCGCGAAGCGCTTGCAATCGGCCTCGGAGACCGTGAACGACACGCGGAGGAACTTCCCCCCGTGTTTCTTCGACAGATACGATCCTGCGCGCGTGTGGACGAGGTGGTCGAAGAGGAGGCGTTCTTCGACGACCTCCGGGTTCACGCCGGTCGAAGCGAGGTCGATCACGAACATGTTCGCCTTCGAGGGATAGACCGGGAGGGAGGTGCCGTCGACCTTCCCGACCGCGCCCCGAATCATCTCCTGATTCTTTCCGCAGATGCGCCGGATCCCCGGGAGCCACTCCTTCTTGCTCTTCAGCGCGGCGAGCGCGGCTCGCTGCGCGAGGACGTTCACCCCGAGGACGTTCGTGTCGAAGCGCCGCAGCGTCTGAATCACATCCGCCTGTCCAATGATCGCTCCGATTCGAAGACCCGCGAGACCCGGCGCCTTGCTGAAGGAGTAGGACAGGAGGGTCCTCTCGGGGTAGAGGTCCGTGGCGAGGACATGGTCCGCGTTGAAGTCTCGATAGGTGATGTCGTCAATGAGCCACAGGCCGTGGTCTTTCGCGATGTCCGCGAGGCCTTTGATCTGCGACCGCGAATATCCCGAGCCGAGGGGATTGTTCGGGTCGATCGCGAGGAGCATCTTCGTCGCGGGCGTGATCGATTCGAGCGCGAGGTCCGGCGTGAGGACGTACGGCTTGCGGTAGATGTCGACCTCGATCGCGTGCGCTCCCGCCATGGCCACCTGGTCGTGGATCGGGAGGAACGCGGGGTCGGTCGAGAGCGCCTCGTCCCCGGCTTTCAAGAGCGCTCGGGTCGCGATGTATTCCCCCTCGATTCCGCCGTTCGTCAGGATCATGTCGGCGTCGTCGAGGCCCAGGTCCTCCCGGATCGCGTCGGCGAGCCCGTAAATCCCGGCCTTCCGCGGGTACAGATTGAACTCGCGGTCGTCGGCGCTCGTGCGGATCGCCTCGAGGATCGACGGATGAACCGGAAGGGTGTTCGTATTCTGCGACATCCAGGCGACCTGGTGACGGTGCTCGTGCGCGAATTCGAAGTTGTCCTTCGACGTCATCGAGTCCTCCCTCGGCGCGGACCGAGGCCGTCACCCCTCATATCGATTTTGGTCGAATCCCCGCGAGCGCGAGCCATGCGCAAGGGATTTGACCGCGGTCCGTGATGGCCCACCCATGACGCTGGGAGGAAGAAAGGTCGTCGTGCTCGCGGAAGATGGATACGAGGATCTCGAGCTCTGGGTGCCATACTACCGGCTCCTGGAGGAAGGGGCCGAGCTGGTCCTCGCAGGTCACGAGAAGCGGACCTACACATCGAAGCACTCGTACCCGTGCGAGGTCGACGTGACGGCCGCAAACCTGAAGGCGAAGGATTTCGACGCGGTCGTGATTCCCGGGGGCGTTGCGGGCCCGGATCGAATGCGCCAACACAAAGAAATCCTGTCGTTCGTCCGCTCGATGGACGAAGGTCGCAAAGTCGTTGCAGCGATTTGCCACGCGGCGTGGGTGCCGATCAGCGCAGGGATCGTCAAAGGCCGCCGGATGACCTCGTACGCAAGCGTGCGAGACGACTGTCTGAACGCGGGCGCGGACTGGGTCGACGAGGAATGTGTGGTCGACGGGAACCTCATCACATCGCGTTTCCCCGACGATCTGCCCGCGTTCTGTCGGGCCATCGTTTCCGTCTTGACGAAGTGAGCGCCGCCGATGGTCCGCGCTCCGGCGGATTGGCGGAGCGTTCTTCGTCGCGCCGAGGTCCTTGTCCGACGCCATGACATGCGGAGCCTCGAGCTGCTCCTTCCCACGCTCCGTTGGCGCGACCCGATGGCGCGCAACCGGGCCGTCGCCCTGCTGGTCCGCATGGGTCCCCTTGCGGTGCCGCCTCTCCTCGCGAGGCTGGAAGGCGCGGAGACCGCGGCGGAGCGCCGGGCCGCCGCCGATGCACTCGGCCGAATCGGGGATTCACGGGCCGTGGCCCGACTCCTCCGGGCGCTCGAGGATCCCGCGATGACCGTGCGGCGGGCTTCGATCGTCGCGCTGCTGCGGCTCGAAGCGATGAACGCCGTGCCGAGAATCGCGCGCATGTTGGAGGATGAGTCCGGGGGTGTGCGCGTGATTGCCGCGCGCGTGCTCGGCAAGTTCGAAGACCCTCGCGCGGTCTCGGCTCTCGTGCGTGCGCTCGGAGATGTGCAGTGGTATGTGCGCCAGACGGCTGCGATGGCGCTCGGACAGATCGGTGATCGACGGGCCATCGCGGCCCTCGAGAAGGCGACTCGGGATCCTCAGAAATCCGTCGCGCGGGCCGCGGCTGCCGCACTCCGGGCGCTGCGAGCGTGACGCCCGGAGAAAGTCTTAAGCGAGCCGCGGGATTAGGCCGCCGCGCGGGCTCGTGGTCTAGTGGCTATGACATCGCCTTGACATGGCGAAGGTCACCGGTTCGAATCCGGTCGAGCCCACTGTCCTTTCGAGGCGAACCCGCAAAAGATATCTGCGCGCGCGGAATTCGGGGTGACGATGAAGCGTCCGAACTGGAAAGCGATCGGGTTCCTCGCATTCATTGCGCTGGGCGCCGTGTCCGCGGCGCTGGGATGCCCGTTCTTCCGAAACCCGCAGAACTACATGTCCGCGGGAGGCCTCGTTGGATACATTCAGCATCTGGTCTCCGTGCACCGCAAAACCTGAGATTCCGGATCGACGGTGGACTTCCGAACTCTGGAAAGGACGCCATCGTGGTCTGGCGAATCGCCTGCGCCGGTGCTTTAAGGCTCGGCTCCATGTGGCTGGGTCGGGGGGAGTCGGGCGGACGCACCCAGGCCGAAGGCACACGGGCTCCCGAAGAATCGTCTCGAGACCCTGATCGACGGAGTCTTCGCCATCGCAATGACGATCCTCGTCTTGGAGCTCCGCGCTCCCGCGACGCTCGGTCCGGAGGGCTTGGGGGGAGCCTTGGTCGGGCTGTGGTCTCGGTTCGCGACATTCTTCATCAGTTTCATCGTCCTCGGGGTCTACTGGTTCGCCAACCACCAGGTCTTCCACTTCGTGTTGCGCGTGAACCGCACCCTGGTGTGGCTGAACGTTCTCTTCCTCATGGGCATCGCCCTCATCCCGTTCGCCGCCTCCCTGATGGGCACATATCCCCAAGACCCGATTGCCTTGAGCCTCTACGGCGCGGTCCTCGGTCTGCTGGCTGCCCTCGGCTATGTGATTTGGTGGTACCTGACCGGAGATCGGGGCCTGATTGAACCGGGTCTAGACCCGGAGCTGGTCCACAAGGTGCGCGTCTGGCTCGCGATCGGCCCCGTGATCACCCCGGTGGCCATCGCGGTCTCCTTCGTGAACACGACGGTCGCGTTGCTCATCTACCTGGTCCTCCCGGTGGTTTTCATTTTCTTCAATCCGGTGAGCCGATACCTCGAGCGCCTCCGAGAGACGGAGCCTTGAGGCATCGGCTGATGGATCGAACCTGGATCGAGCCGATACGGTCTTGGATTTCGGATATCCACTCGTCGGTGGGTTGTCAGAGGGAGATCGACTTGCCGATTCCGCGGTCGCGGGCGCGCTCGTACACAAGCGCAGCCACGGCGACGTCCTCCATCGCGATCCCGTGGGATTTGAACAACGTGATGTCGTCGTCGTTCGTCCGCGCCCGGACTTTGCCCGCGACGACTTCGCTGATCTCGTGGACGCGGTCCCATGTGATCAGCCCCCGTTTCATCGGCTCGACGAGGTCGCCGCTCTCTTCTTTCGCCTGCTCGATCGAGTCGGTCCCGACGAATGCGCATCGACGGATCGCGGCGTCATCGAGCTCCCGCGTCTCTAGTCGGTTCGCTCCGATGGCGTTGATGTGACATCCCGCGCGCAGCCAATCTCCATGGATGACGGGTTGGGGCGCGTTCGTCGCGGTGATGGCAACGTCGGCCTCGCGGATCGCCTCTTGGGCAGATTTCGCCACTTCGACGTTTACCCCGAGGACGGAGGACATTTTCTTCGCGAACGCTTCGCGATGCGCCTTGTCTCGACCGAAGCATCGGAGTCGCCGAATGGAGCGGACCGCGCAGACCGCCTCCAGCTGGCTCTCTGCCTGCCATCCCGTGCCGACGATGCCGACCGTCGATGCATCGGCGCGCGCGAGATATTTCGTCGCGACGCCCGAGGCCGCTCCGGTCCTCTGCTGTCCGAGGCGATCGGCCTGAATCACGGCGAGCAGCTCGCCGGTCGCCATGTCGAACAGGTGGACCCAAAAGCGAATTCCTGCGTGAGACGCGGTGTAATACTTGAATCCAGCATAGCCGCGCGCCGGCCACGATGCGAGCATCACGTTGACCGCGGTCTCTCGGGTTCCGACTCGCTGCCGTGGGCGATTGGTTGCCTCGCCTCGCCCCATGGCCCGTAGGCCTTCCTCGACGGCCACCAACGCATCGTCCATCTGGAGGAGGCCCTCGACCTCCTTTTCCGTCAAGAGCAACGCGGGCATCGATTGACTCGTATCCCGAAGGGCCCTATTTGATGACTTGGGGCTCATGAACAGAAAGCCCGAAGATTGCGCAATGAACCGGCCTGGCCGCCGTCGTCTCAAGAGATTGTTACCTTGGCAAAACGAAGTAGGTCGGCCACCGAGAACTCGCCATCCTTCGGCGCGCCGAATTCTCCGGCCTTCGGTTGCCACATCGGTTGGACGCTCAAGAACGACGCCGGATCTCCTCGGATGAGGCCGATGAGGACCTCAGCGACGATGCGGCCCCCGACCGGGCCCAGCTTCCGGCCATGACTGAATACCTCCGCCTCTTTGAGTGCATAGAAGAAGAGAGGGGTGTCCCTTCCGAACGCTTTGATCAAGTCCGGAGGGAGCGGCTTCAAGTCGTCCCGTTGCAAAATGAGGTCTTCCGGGATTCCCATCGCCCGCGCGACCGCTTGGCCCGACGGCAAGCCGAGTGCTTTGCCGCGCTTCAGATCCCGCTCCGCGAGCGCGGCGATGCCTTTTGCCACGCTATCCGGGAGGAGGCTGAGGCCGAACGCGAGTTTTGTATCGATCCGCCGCGAGGGTTGCGTGTCGAGGTTGACTCCCGCGAACTGAAAGAACCGCGCCCACTGGATCACGTGTCCCTCCGGCAGCTCGCGAAATCCGCGGAGGTCAGGCTCGGGAGGTTTCGCGAAGATCGGGATGTCCTGCACCGCGTCGTTCAGCTCGTACTCGCCCCGGACCATGCTGTGCCCGAACCGATACGCGCCGACGGAGAACTCGACCGGCATGAACACACGGTTGTGCCAATGGAAGAACCTCAGATCGACCCGCAGTGTTTTCGCGGTCTTCGTCCCTTGCTCCGTGGGAATCGCGAACGTGTCGGGCCGGAGGATATCTCGAATCACCTCGCGGCCAACGAGGCGCACCAGAAAGTCGTGGATGACCGTCCACTGGAAGTGCCAGCGGACGATCCGTCGTGCCTCATCGAACCGCATGTCTTCTGGGACGTGGGCGAGCGCTTCGACGACCCGGTTGTGATACTTCAGGAAGCCGAGCGTGAGTTGCGAGACGATCAGGTTCTCGTCGTTGCGGCTGTCCCCCAGGAACGCCCGGCCGTTCGCGTTCCGCGGGAGGTCGTCTTCGTTGGCCGCGTTGTGCCCGATGAGGAAGCGGAGGCTGTCCGGCTCGTAGAGGAACGGTTGATCGTCCGGTCCACGGCCGTAGATCGAATCGAGGTCGAACCGCGGCGTGCGGAAGTCGACCAGGGCATCCGGGTCATTGTCGCGTTGGAGTTTCGACGTCGGATCGAACGTGAGGTCGTGGTCGACGAATTGCCCGAAGTAGGTGAACCCCGCCGGGATGTCGGGATTGTCGCCACCCGTGTCCTGGTCACCTGGTTGCGGCTCGGGCTCCACCATCTGCTGGGCGAGTGCGGCGAGGGCCGAGCCCGGGGGAAGGAACGGCGGCAGATTTCGAAACATGCGTCCGAACCGGCCCTCGAAGAGAGGCGACCGGAGGACGGCTTCTTGACCTCGGATTGCATGCCCATGGAACGGTTTGGCTGTCAAGGCATCCACCTCGTCCTAGCCGTGGCGGCTAGCTTGGGCGCACGGCGGAAACGCTCGCCTCGCCCGGGAGGACTGCCGCGTCGAAGCGCGTCCGGAGACCAAACGTGTGCTCTCTTGCCGGCGCCACGGCCGCCGTATCTCGGCGACCCCTATTTGATGGCTTCTGGCCAACTTGCCGCGATCGCGAAGATCATTCGGCCGCGGCCTTTCCGCGAGCGTGTCCCTGAGGGCGGAGTTCCTCGGTGGCGAGCCACGTCACGATCGCGGCGGGCGTTCGCCCGTTCGGACGTCGTCGCGTCACGCCTGCGATTACGAATGCCGCACCGCCGAATTCCGCCTCGTCGAGGATCTTGATCCGGGTCGGGACGAACCGGTAGAACGCATACGATCGCAAGAGGTCGGCGCCGCGCCGACCCGAGCGGTCGGTTCTCCGAAGCCACGTCGCGTACGCGGGAAAGCGAGAACCGTACCGCCGCTCGGCCTCTTTCGCGGCCGGCCCGCGGACTCGATGGCACGTCCCGAACAGCTGGATCCCTCGGTCGCTGCCACCCCATGTCTGCGACGAGTTCATGACCATCATCGCCATCGATGGATTCCGCTCGACGTTCTTGCAGTGCAACGAATCGGGGTCGGAGAGGAAGTAGAAGTTAAGGTCCGGCGAATAGCAGAAGTACGCGGTGTTGATGTGGGCTCGGTTTCCCGGGGCGACGGTCGACATCGAACACAGGGCGCTGTCCCGCAGGATGCGGAAGACGCTCCTATGGATCCTCTTGCCGGGGAATCGTCTCTTGACGACCGCGATGGTCATCTCGATCCGAAGCGGCCCTTCCGTTTAAGTCGGTTCCGCCATCGGACCCGAGATGGGTCACGCATCCCGATGTCGCAGCACGATTCCGGCGCGGGCCCCGGTCGCCTTACCGTCCTCCACGGCAAGCCGTCCGTTCACCAGGACCCAGTCGATTCCCTCCGGGTAATTGTGCGGATAGTTCTCAAATGGATACGCGTGGGGCCACGGGTTCGTCGCGCGATCTCGAACGCGGGCCAAGTCGAAGACAACGAGGTCCGCGGCAAAGCCCGGACGGATCTGCCCTCGATCGGGGAGACCGAGGCGTGCCGCGGGCATTCCGGTCATCTTGTGGATTGCGTCTTCGAGGCTCAGCACCTTCTCTTTCACAACAAACCGCTCCAGGATCCCAGGGAACTCGCCGTACGTGCAGGGTTGGTACGCAGCGGTCGGCGAGGTTCGCTCCTCCGCGGGCGCGACCCAGCCGTCGGAGCAGATCATGACCAAGGGATGCCGCAAGGTCGACTTGATCTCTTCGAGGTCCATGTAGTCGAACAGGCCTACGGCCCGGTCCCGTTCTTCCACGATCACATCGAAGTACGCAGTCCACGGATCGACGCCGCGGCGCTCCGCGAGTTCTGCAATCGTGAGCCCGTCTTTCGTCGGATCCTCCGGACACCGGAGGAGCCAGATCCGGTCAAACCGATCGTGCACCAACAAGCCGACGTACCCGGCACCCGGACGTCGGTCCGCTTGGACCTCGTCCTTCAACGCCTTGCGCTTTGCCGGGTCGCGCAAAATTGCGAGGAGATCGTCGGTGGGAAGTTTCTGCGTCCATTGGGGCAGCGCGTGGCTTAACGGAGGGCCGAAATCCGTGTGCGCATCATTGTCCGCGAGGACATCGACACCACGCTGCCGTGCCGCTTCCCACAGACGTTGGATCTCCGAGGACTTTCCGATGCCTCCATACTTCGGGTTGTTGTGGCTGATCTGCACAGGACAACCGGCACGCTCGCCGATGTCGATGCATTCTCGGACCGCGTCGACGATCGTCTCTCGCTCTCCCCGGATGTGCGAGGCATAGAAGCCGCGGTGACGGGCGACGACCTTGGCGAGCTCGACGATCTCATCGGTGGCCGCGAAACACCCCGGCGGATAGACGAGGCCCGTGCTCATGCCGAACGCGCCGGCTCGCATCGCCTCGTCGACGTGATCCTTCATGGAGCGCATCTCATCCGGTGTCGGCGGCCTCTCCTCGAAGCCCATCGTTGCGAGGCGCACGCTGCCGTGGCCCACGAGGCCCGCGATGTTGATGCCGACCCCCTGGCGGGCCATGAAATCGAGATATTCGGCGTAGGTCGACCAATTCCAATCCTTCGCCTGCGCATAGTACTCGAATCGGCGGACCGCGAGCTCCCGATATCGCTCGCTGATCGGCGCGGGCGAATCGCCACAGTTCCCGATCACGTGCGTCGTGACGCCTTGGCGGACCGCACATTCCGCGGTGGGCTCGACGAGGATGCCGATGTCGCTGTGCGTGTGAATGTCGATGAAGCCGGGGGCGACATACGTCCCCGATGCGTCGATCGCCCGGTCGGATTTCGCACGCCCGAGGCGGCCCACTTCTGCGATCTTCCCTCCGCGGATTCCGACATCCGCGACGCGCCATGGGGAGCCCGTGCCGTCGAGGACGCGCCCTCCGCGGATGACGACGTCGAACGCCATCCCATGGAGAACGGCCGGGGTCCCTTTAACTTCGTTCAGGGAGACCATCGAGGCGAACCGTCATCGTGTCGAAAGTCAACCTTTTTTAAGGTTAACAATCGGAGGGCGCGGACATTTTCGTCCCATGGCCTCGTCTTTCATTGCTGCATCCGAGAACGTTGCATCTGATGCGGGAAACCGTTTATAGTATGCGAGCGTTCGAGCGCCGACTTATCGATATCATGCAATCGTGGGAGGAAGAACTCCAAGCGTTTCGCCGGCGGACGAAGAAATCCGCGCAGGCGTGGGAGACCGCAAAGAAGCGGATCCCCTTCGGGGTCAACAGCAACTACCGTCTCGTCGATCCGTACCCGCTGTACGTTCGCAAGGCGAAAGGTTCGCGGATTTGGGATGCGGACGGAACGGAATACATCGACTTCTGCATGGCCTTCGGCGCGCTGGTCGCGGGTCACAGCCACCCGGTCCTCGCGAAGGCGATGCGCGAGCGGGTGTCGAACGGCACGATCTTCGGTTTCGAGTCGGTGGACGCCGGCCCGCTGGCGGACCACATCTGCCGGCGGTTCCGGTTGGACCGCCTCAAGTTCTCGATGACGGGCCTCGATGCGACGTTGTTCGCGGTTCGGCTCGCTCGAGCCGTCACGGGTCGCCGCCGGATCCTGAAGTTCGAAGGCTGCTACCACGGTTCCCACGACGCC
>WNEW01001188.1_pt1 | contig 12729 bp, 15 predicted proteins | sample 5399891 | NCBI WGS metagenome assembly WNEW01 (sample SAMN13153336, study PRJNA577476) | soil metagenome | isolation source: 40 cm grassland meadow soil pre-rain plot 5 | place: USA:California | collected 2015-09-08 | reverse complement strand
GCGAGCGAGGAGTGCCAACCCGTTTCGCCAATCCGGGGGGCGTGGCGCTTACCCCGAATTCGGGTCTCGCACCATGGAGAAATGGGAAGAGGCGGAGTCCTTCCTACGGTGACTTCAGCATGCAGGAGCTGGCGCCGGATCGAAGCCGAACTCGAAGTGGTAGCAGTTACCGCTGAAGTCCAGGTTCGGGCCGCCCGGCGGGGTCGCCCGGAACGTCGTGTTCTCCAGGGTGCATGGGTTCAGCCAGCCCCCGTTCCCGCCGTTCATGATGTCGAAGAATCCCCCGAATCCGTCGCCGTTTGCGTTAATCGTGTAGCCGTGGACCGCGATATCATGGGCTCCATTCGTCACCGCGATGCCCGCAATCGTGTCGACGACCTCGCCGGTCGGGACGCCGCCCTCGCAGATCGGTCCATCCGCGGCTGCCTTGCCGTTCCGCAGCGTCACATTGTACGTCCCGGATCCGTCGAGGAGAACGCCTCCCGTATCGTCCGCGGTCGTAATCGTGTATACGACGAGGACGTTGTAGGAGTCATGGACGAAGATGCCGCGACCGTCGTCGTAGGTGAACTCGTTGCACCCGTTCCCATTCACGAGGGTACACGACTGCCCGATCGTGAGGTCGTGGCTGTCAACGATCGCGAGGCCGTTGCCCATCGCTTTCAGCTTGCTTCGGATGACGGTGATGTGGTCCGAGGCCGTCACCTGGACCCCGTTTGAGCCGAACTTGTTGAGGCTCTCGTCGTCAAGAAGGATGGCACTCGAGCCGTCGACTCGAATTCCCACGGAGCCGCCGGCCTCCCCTGAGTTCGCGCTGACCCGCGAGATCGTCGTCGCCGCGCGGACCTTCACGATCCAGATGAGCGTAGCGCCGTTGGGCGGGGCGTTCGTCCAGTTCGATTGCACGCAGTCGATGTTGAAGAGCTTCGTGATCTTCCCTTTCGAGTTGTCGACCTTCAGCCCGTACCCGGGGTTCAGGTCCTTTAGCTGCAGGTTCGCGAACAGGTAGGGATCGGCCGCGGTCCCCGAACCGGACACGACGCCGTTCGCGTGCGTGAAGTCGCTGTCCCGCTGGATCAGGATCGGTCCGTGGTGAGCGGGCGTGCAACCCGCCGCGGCCGCGGGTCCTACGGCCATGGAAAGAGCAAGTCCCCAAGAGGCGACGAGGACGACCATTGCAATTGTCCGAACCCGTCTACGAATCTGCGTCCGTGACGCCGCCCTGCGCTGCCCGGGCAACTTCTGCCCTCCACCGGCCCATATCTGGAGGAGCGTATTTCTAGTCTCGGAGCTTTGCCGTTGACGATTGGGCGTGGCTATTCAATTTGCCCAATCAATCAGTGCAACGCGAACGCGGAGAGCATGATGGGCGACAAGGGCGCGGACATCATCCGCCCTCACTACGCGGAGATGACCAAACTCGTGGACCGTCTGCGGGACTAGCCGGTCGCCTGCCCGTCTCGTGAACCGGGATAAGAAGCGCGCACCCTCACTCCGCGGGGAAGCCGTCCTCGTCGGTCAACGGTTCGCCCTCCGGGGTGCGGTCGTATCGGAGAGAGTCCAATCGAAGCGCGACATCCGCGAGGCAAAACTCGCCGGTGGCCACGGCAAGGGCTGCGTCCTCAATTTCGATTCGCTCCTTGGTCGCAATCGGTGGGACCTTCTTGACGCGGTAGTAAGCGAGCAACGCCTGGAGGACGGCGACGGCCCGTTTCATCCGGGTATCGAAAACCTGATCGACCGCATCTTGTTCGGTTTCCGCGGCGTCCATGTGGAGCATCCCTTTGTTATCAGCAACCGGCGGGAAAACGGAGAGTCCATAAATAGCATGGAGGGCCGGTTATCGAGTTAGATTATCAACAACTAATTTTCGAAGGCGATTATCAACAATAGAAACGCGATCGTGAGCGGCGCTGCATCTTCGCCGGCTTCGCAAATGGCACCGTCGAAGGATCACCGAACGAGATGCTTCCCGCGCGTCGTTCGTGTTGTGTCAAATCCGACACCCTTGGCCGATATGGTCCACTTTTTGTCAATCGCGTGAGCGCAGGGCCCCGGAAGGTTAAAGACACATCAAGGAATCGGTTCGCGGTATGCGGGGGAGCGTACTCGGTCTACCGTTATGGCTCATCATGGCCGTCATCGTCGTGCCGCCGATTGCCTACTCCCTGTCGCGCGCGGCCGCCGTTCCCGTAGAACTGATCCTTCCGACCGCGGTCGCGATGGAGGTCGTCTTCCTCACACAGACCGTCCAGCAAGCCCTGCGCCGCGCCGAGGTCCGAAGGCATTTTGGCTTCGCCCTCTGGGAGCTTCATCAAGAACTGTCGCAGCATCTCGAGAGCCTCGACCGTCGGATGGTGCTCGTTCGTCAGGGGGTCAACTCGGAGCCGAACCTGGATTCGCTCCGCACGTGGGCCTCTTCCGTGGATGCATTCGCCGTGGACGCATGGGATCGGTTTCTCGCGATCGGCGGGCTCCACCGGCTGTTGGACAGCGCCCCCGATCAAGTGGCTTCGAACCTCTACCGCTACTATCAGGGTGTCGGGACGTTCAACAACGAGGCCGCCCTCCGGGAACGATTGCTCCAAAAGCTCTTCAACGTGACCGGTCCCGCGACGACGGGCATTTTCAAGAACGTGAAGGCCAGCGACAAACGCTTGGAGTCGTGGCTCGCCGAGGTGCCATCCCGATTAGCCGTGTTGACGCGGGACATCCAGCATGTGCTCCGAGATCTCGGTCACATGCCCGGAGTGATCATGTCCGGAGACGACGAGAATCGACTGGTAACCTTCGACCGTCGAGATGCCGAGGCGTACAACCGATGGAGAGAGCGCCATGGCGACCTGTCGAGGCCCACGACGGAGCCCCGTCGAGATTGGTCGATCCGCGACGATCCGGTGCAGTGACTCAGCGACCGCAGGGGCACGGTTCGAACTCGGCACGCGGCCGCGCCGGAGGGCGGCGTTGACGAATCGAACGCATTGTCTTACGACTGGTGGCCTTTGTGGACGTATCGTCCTTGACCTCCGGCGGCCAATGCCCAGGCAGTCGCAGCCTGTCAGAGGGGGCTTGGTTTACCGCGTCGCCTCGCGCAGACTTCGCGCATACTGGGGGTCGACCGAACGACACGGAGGCGGACCTCGTCATCCGCCGGGAACCGTTCCCGGGTCCTGCAGCCCGAGGGCTCGCCCGCGCGATCCCCTGAAACCCGGCGGAGCGAACGAGGGCGGGGCGCCGTCGACCGTGCGGTCGAACGTCTCTTAGGGCCGACGGTCGAGAAGATCACCCGGGTCGCGCTCGCATCCCGGGCAGGACTTCGAAGCGACACGCCCTGGTCGGAGATTCTGGAGGCACTCGACCGCCTGGAAGGACGCCACGGATTCGATCCCGGATTGGTCGCCGTCCTCCGCTGGATCGCGCAGCCTCATTCCGAGTCGAGCCCGCGGTCGACCGGGCAGAGACCCTCTGCCAAACAGGAAAGCCGCTCCACCAAGTAGGATTCGCATCGTTCGGATGGCGCGAGAACGGGCCGCAGGCGAGCGGACCGGACTTACAGGACTTCGAGGACCTTCACCGCGACGATGAAGGCGAAGACCACGAGGAGCGGGCTAATCGGCACGAGGAGCGTGTGGGACAGGACCTTCGACCGCATGCTGCCCGATTCCTCTGCGTGGGCGCTCGTCAGCTCCCGCATGATCAGGAACAGAATGAGGGCGGCGACCGCCGCGGCGCCGAAGCTTCCCGCGAGGAACGTCGACGTGACGGTGACGACGGTCGTAATCATGCGATGCTCCTTTACGTTCAATAAGTTCGTAGGATTGTTGCTCTATATAAATACATCCCCGATGAGTGCTTGTTTCGAACATCAGACGTGAGAATCGTCACGCGGCTCCCTATCTCTTCCGTTTCCCGCCACCCCGGCTCACGAGTGCCGCGATTGTCGCGGCAACGTACGCGCCGATGCCGATCCAGCTATAGCTGATGCCCAGGATGAGCGCCGCGTTCAACGCGTAATTCGTCTGCGCGAAGCCGTCGGCCCCGGGGAGCATCATGCCCGACACCCCGAGGATCAGCGCGGAGGCGGCGGCCGGTCCGACGACGTATCGTGCGAGGAGCTTCTGCCGTTGCACGAGTCGTGATTTGCGCACGGCCATCTCCCGGTCCGTCACCTCGATCGTCGGCACGTCCGGGATGCCGGCCGGCTCCATCTCCATCGCCCGCGCGTCCCGCGCGGCGCTCGCTTCGACTTCGCTGAGGCTCTCGAGGAGCTCGTCGATATCGCGGTCGACGTGGTCTCGGCCCGACGTCGTGTCGGGGAGCGGCGGCGGCAACGCGTCGGAGGTCGGGTTGTTCGATGAGCCGCGCGCGAATTTTCCGTCGAGCTCGCGAATCTGGCGAGCGAACGAACGACGGATGCTCAGGGCGAGTCCGCCCAAGCCGACGAGGAAGATCGCGGCGACGAGCATGTACGTCGTGTAGATCCACCGCGTGATGCCTGAGTCGAACCATCCCGGCGCGGGCAGCGTGGCCGCGAACGTCCATGCGAAGTAGGCGACAACGGCGAAGAAGGCACCGAAGATGATCGCAAGGGTCCTCGGTCTCATCGCATTCGCCATCCGACTCCACCAATCCTACCGGAGGGTCGGATATACTTCATCCCCTCCTTCTCATTTTTGATAGCCGCTCGCCCGCCGTCCAAAGGTATTTCCGGCCGGGGGTCGTGCGTCTTCCCTGAGGAGGGCCGGATTCCTTCGGAGTCGGCCCCGACGGAGGGATCCGTTGAGCGGTTTCGGGATGCGCGAGAGACGGTCGGCAGCGCGGGAACTCGCCATCGTCAGCCTCGCCGGACTCGCTTCGTTCCTGTTCCTGAATCACGAGAACCTCTACCTGAGGAGGCCGTTCGCGCTGTCCAACGCCCCGATCGAAGCCTACTTCCTCGCGACGATCGTCATCTACCTGTTCCTGCGGATGCTGATCATCGCGGCGGAAATGCGCCCGACCCGCTCGCGTGGCGGCGCGATCCACTGCTCGGAGTGCGGGCAGCGCCTCGACACCCTGACCGCCGCGGGACGCGAGGCCCACCGCCGGATCGAGCTCACGCCGAAGCCCTCCGAACGAGAGATCGTCTCCGCGGTGGCCCTCCGCAAAGCCGTGGACGCCGCGCATTTCTCGGCCCGTGCGTCCAACGTCGTTTCTCGGGACGACGTCCCGACCTCGGCTCGCGATCTGGAGAACATATCGAGCCGCGACCTGGTGGCCGCGATCGACGACCCGGAGCTGCTTGAGCGCCTTCGGCATAGCCCGAATCCGCTACGGGATCCGCGAGTCAAGCGCTGAGCCCAACGAAGACGAGAAGCTCTTCGAGGATCCGGTACGTGAATCCCCAGATGAGCCGGCTCTCATAGGTGAACGACGGCACGTTCAACTCCCCGAGGATCGTCGTGACGGTCGCCCTCCCTTGATTCGCCAGCAGATCCGCGAGGGGGACCCAGAAGACGGACGCCATCTCGGGCCCGGCGATCGCTTCGAGGCGGGCCGTCGCCAGTGCCACGTACGGGACGACGAGGACTTCTGGCTTGTTGCCCGGCGCGCGCGGAGGCATGTGTCCGAGGATCTCGGCGCGACCCTCGAGGTCGATGCCTACTTCCTCGTTCGTCTCGCGGAGCGCGGTCGCGAGCATCGTCGGGTCCTCGGCCCGATGGCGTCCACCCGGAAGGCCCACCTGCCCGGACCAGGGGTCGCCTTCGCGTTTCGTCCGCTCGCCCAGGAGGACTTCGAGGCCGTGAGGGCCGTCGCGCAGGATGATCATCACCGCGGCGGCGGGTTTCGCCTTCAGTTCCGCCTCGGCGAGCTCGAGGGGCAGCAGGAACTTCCGCAGGCGTTCGAGGGAGGCTTCGGACACCCGGAGTCGGCCTATGCCCTGCCTGAATATAATGGGATTCGTCTAGCGGTCGAGAAGGTTGACATACGTTCGCCGACATCCACGGGGACACGACTGTGAAAACGATCACCCTATCCGAGGACGCATATGTCGCACTGGCGCAGGTCAAGAAAGAGGGAGAGAGCTTTAGTGACGTCGTCCTGAGGCTCGCCCGCGGGAGGCGGTCACTTCTGGAATTCGCGGGAGACTGGAAAGATTTCCCGGAGGAGAAGATGACTGCGTATCTCGCCTTCCTCGAGGCCGGGGGTCGGTTCGCCAACACCAAACTCCGCCTTGAATTCGGACGTCGGAAGCGACGGGACCGGTGAGGCTAGAAATGTCGTTCCTCATCAATCACTCGAAGAAAGACTCCGCGATCGGCCGTTCGTGAGGACACTCTCAGGTCGGGCTGGCTGCCCGCTTGTGTCGCCGTTCGCGGATCCAAAGCCCCACAGCGACCAGCGCGATTCCCGGAGCGATGAGCGCCGACCCGACGGTGATGAACTCGGGCTCGATTCCCGCGACGCGGTACGACACTCGGACCTCTTGCCGCGATTCCTCCGATCCCGTGCCGTGCGCAAAGACGAGGTAGTATGTCCCGGAACTCGGGAGATCAATCGCAAAGGTACCGGACGAGCCGTTTGCCGAAAACAGGGTTTGGCCCAAGCCGATGAACGCATACCATTCGTATTGCGTCTCGCCAAAGACGTACACGTTCACGACGCCACCCGTGAGATCGGCGAACTGCCCCGACATGCGGCTGCTCCCGAGCACCTTGATGTGGTACGGAAAGAACCACGTGGGTCCGGGAGGAATCGTCGCGACCGTTCCCTGCGTCCCTTGCAAGAACGAAGCCGCGAGGAGCGCTTGTCCGGAGAGAAACAGGACGCCGCCGACGAGGAGGAGGACCCGCGGCGCCTTCCTGAGATTCGCAATCGCTCGGAGGCTGCCTCTCCCCTCCACCGCCCCGCTCCCTCGTGAGTAATCGGCGTGAGGCTATTTGTCGGTTCGCACGTCGCATCGATCGGCCACGTGAAGTCTCCGCGTCTCATTCTCACGCCGGGGAATATTATCTCCATCGAGCACCGTCCAAGAACCTTTATGGCTCGTCCCGACATGAAATGCGGCCAAGACCCATAACCTGTGGCGTTTTCGGAAGAGCAAGGGGGACTGGGCCCCGTCGAAAACAACCCCGAACAAACCTCCGGCGCGTGGCGGCTTCTGATCTGGGCCGTCCTCCTCGTCCTCGCGATCGCCTCCCCATCCCTCTCGCCCTCGAGCTGGGGCGGACTCGTCGCCCTGTGGGGATGGACACCCCTTCTCGTGGGTGCCGCCGCGGCGTGGACGGTCATCGGATTCGGCGGGTACCGCGAGTGGAGGCACCATACGGATCGCCTCGAGTCGATCCCTATTCGGATTCACGTGGACGGAAGCCGCGGGAAAACGGGTACCTGCCGGCTCATCGGGGCCGCCCTCCGCGCGAATGGACTCCGGGTCGTCGTGAAGACGACCGGAAAGATGCCGGTCCTCATCGACGCATCAGGAAATGAGAAGATCATCGAGCGTCCGCCGACGCCGACCGCGAATCTGCGCGAGCAGAAGGACATTGTCCGCTTGGCGACGGAGCAGCACGCCCAGGCGATCGTCGTCGAATGCATGGCCGTCGATCCGGAACTCCGCCGGGCCTCCGAGAACACGCTCATCCGGGCGACGTTGGCCGTCATCACGAACGTCCGCCGGGACCACCTGGAGGTCATCGGACCGGACATTGGAACGGGCGCGAGAAATCTGAGCGATGTGATCCCGCCGAACGGGACCGTCGTGACGGCGGAACAGCGATTGCTTCCCGCGCTGCAGGACGAGGCGGAGAAGCGCCACGCGAAGGTCGTGACGGTGGATCCGGAGACAATCTCCGACGCACTTCTCGAATCCTTTCCGTACATCACGTTCAAAGAAAACATCGCCCTCGCCCTCGGCGTATGCGACCTCCTCGGGCTCGACCGGGAGCGCGCCCTCGACGGGATGTTGCATTCAACCCCGGACTATGGGACGGTCCGCCTCTTCGAGCGCAAGAGCCCGGCGGGACCGTACACGCTCGTTTGCGCACTCGGCGTGAACGATGTCGATTCCCTGCTCGAACTTCGACGGGAGCTGATTCGTCGAAAGAAACTGAACGGCGGGCCGCTCGTCGGATTGTTCAACAGCCGGGACGACCGCGCGACCCGGAGCCTCGAATTCGCCCGCATGATGGGCCGGGAGTTGGAGTTCCGCTCCGTGATCGTGACGGGTCGGCACACGAAAGCGTTCGTCCGCGCGGCCGTGCGGAACGGCTATCCTCGCGATCGAATCTCGGAGATGGAAGACGCGACGCCGAGGGAGATCCTCGAGGCGGTCGATGCCCGCGCGCCACCCGACGGCGCGGCGTTCGCCTGCGGAAACATGGTCACCTCGGTCGGCTACGGGCTCGTCGAGGAGCTCCTTGAGGGAGGATCCGATGGTCACGCTGGGAGTTAGCGTCCTGGTCCTGCAGACCGCCGTCTTCGTGGGCATCGCGGTGAGCATGCTCTGGTACGAACGGAGCCTGCTGTCGCCGGGAGGCGTCGTCGTTCCGGGCTACGTCGCGCTCTTCCTCTTGCTGCGGCCCGAGATCGTCGCCTACACGCTCGCGATCGCCCTCGTGACCGCCGCGCTCATGCGGTATGCCTCGCGGTTCACGATCCTGTTCGGGCGCCGCCGGTTCGCGGTCACGATGCTCGCGGCGATGACGCTGACCATCGCCATCGAGTTGATCGTCGGCCCGTTCACCGGACTCGATCCGGGATTCCAGGTGATCGGATTCATCATCCCCGGCTTGATTGCGAACGAGGTCTTCCGTCAGCGCGCGATCCCGACGCTGTCGACCCTCGGAATCGTGTCGGCCATCACGGCAGGCATCACGATCTTGCTCGTCGGCTTTTGGTAGGTGCGCTTTGGCGTTCTGCGCGATCCGGGCACGGTGGATCGCGATTGTCGCGGTCCCGCTCATGGTCCTGACCGGATTCTCCGGGGCCGTCGTCGGGGTCATCTCCCCGACGGGCCGTCTTCCCTCCGCCCCGACGACGTTTCACACCTACAATTCCGTCGTCTCCGAGTTGCAGAACCTCTCACGCGACCATCCGTCCCTCCTGACCGTCACGCCGATCGGGGCGAGCTGGGAGACGACCCATGGCCTCGCGAACCGGAGCCTGTTCGCCGTCGAGGTCCGCGTGTCCGGTGGGACCAAGCAGGACGTCCTGTTCATGGCCCTCCATCACGCGGACGAGTGGATCTCCATGGAGGTCGTGATGTACCTCCTCCGATACATCGTCCTGAATGCCGGCAACGATTCGCGCGTCGATGCGATCCTGGCCCGAGCGAACCTGTGGTTCGTTCCCATCGTGAATCCGGACGGATTGGAGTACGCTCGCCAGGTCGACACGACCTGGAGAAAGAACCGGCGGGACAATGGCGACGGAACGTTCGGCGTCGACCTGAACCGGAACTACGGCTACATGTGGGGCTCGGGAGGATTTGGGACGTCGACGAACGATTCGGAGTATCGTGGCACCGGTCCGTTCTCGGAACCCGAGAGCCAAGCGATCCGGGATTTCGCCCTCGCCCATCCTCCGGTCCTCTCGATTTCATATCACAGCGCCGGACAATGGGTCCTCTATCCTTGGTCGTACACCCGATTGCCGACCCCCGACGACGATCGGCTCAGCAACTTCGCCGTCGAAATGGCGTATGCGAACGGGTACCAAGTTCTGCAAGAGGGAAGGGCGACCCACGTGAACCCGGGGAACAGCGACGACTGGTTGTATGCGACCCTGGGCACGGCCCCGTTCACGTTCGAGGTCGGCCTCGACTTCAATTCGCAGAACGCGAAGAGTATCGGAGCAGTCGACCGGAACAACGTGGAACCGGCGCTGCGAGGAGCCGAGATGGCCCTCGGCCTGCGGAACTGGCGGTTCGACATGGGTCGGGTCACGCCCGCCGCGCTCGTCGCGGTCGCCGCCGTCGGCGGCCTGAGCTCGGTGTACTTTGTCTACCGATGGCGGCGGGTCCGGAGGGACAATCCGGTCGCAGATGCCCGCTGAGCGGCGCTGACAAAAACCGGTCCAGAGACACCATATACACCACCGATGAACACGTAATCCGGAGGGCCTGTGGGCGTGGAGCGAGGGGTCTCGGGGGGGACCTCGCCCGAGCCAATCGCGGCGTCGTATTCGCGGTTCACCGCGGGGCTCAGTCGCGTGCGGGGCTATTGTGTAACGGAGGAAGGGGACTCCCTGTCCTTGGCGTTCGAGCCATGGTTCACGGAATCGGGGAGCTCCTACGCCGTCCCTTGCATGCGGATCATGTTCCGTCGGGAGGGGGAGCAGATCATCCTCGAACGATTCGAGATCGAGGACGCAGACCAGCCGCGGACGGTGAACATCGAGGCGGCTCACGATGCATTGCAGGCCTGGATGGACTGCATGGCGGACTAGCCCGTGAGGTCGGTCTCAGGCCCTCCTCATTTCCTGCGCCGGAATCGGCGAGGCCGGAGCTGTCCATCAAAGCTTCAACCGGGAAAGCCAACCTCTGGAAAGTCTCTGCTCCCGGTCAATCGGGAAATAGCGAATTTCGCAGTCCACAAGAGGGCTGCAAGGGCTGCAAGGTCGCTCAACGGTACAAACCCTTTACTAGACCCCATCGAGTTTGGGAGGCTCCTGGAGAAGAACGAGGCTTTGGCGATGGACAGACCTCCGTCTCGTTTGTTCGGCAATTCGGCCACGCCGCTGTGGTCCGCCTCCGCTCTCCTGCTCGCGACAAATCTGGTCTGGATTCTCGCGGTCGCTCTGAACCTGCTGGGACCCCTCGGTCCATTCACCGCAGGTGTCTTGGGATGGCTCGCGTTGAGTTTGGACTTGCCCGGCGTCGCGCTGTTAGCCGCGGCATATGCCGTCTTGAATCGGGAGCAGGGGCGTGAATCGGGCCACCTTCGGCTTGCAATCATCTGGGGATTCGTCGGCTGGGTCGCCCTGTCGGCCTTCTGGCGATTCCTGCTGCCTCTGGCGACGGGGACGGACCTCCAGGACCTGTTCGTCGGGCTGCTCGGAGCGAATCCGGGCGCGCTTGCGCTGGCGAAGAAAGCGTGGGCGAGCGTCGAGGCGATTTTCGTCGCGTGGATCGCCGCGGCGGGTTTGTTCTTCGTGGTCCACCTCCTCATCGCGATTGACTATCGAAGGGCGTCCGACGTGGAATGGGTCAAGGGCGTGCCCGCGTATGCGTGGCTCCTGGGCACGGGCTTCTCCTTCGTCTCGACGATCCTGATTGTGGCCGCGCTCCTCCCCGTGTTGGGCGGAGGCTTCCTCGGATCGACCTTCACCGGGGGAGCGATTGGCAAGTTGCTCGTCGCCCCGAACATCATGCTGTCCGGATACGTCTCGAGCCTACAATTGGGCCGAGCCGCGATCGCTGCGCGCCGGACGGCGGGCCGGGGCTAAGCGTTCATGCAGAATGTGCTGATCCAATACGGGTTCGAGGAGGGAGTAGGCCCGGGGCCCGAGCAGACCTTCGCCTGGTCATACGTAAACGGTCCCGCGAGCGACCCGGAGGATAGGACGGTGGACCAGGTGATCGACGGGGTGACCAAGAACGAGTCGCCCATGTTGAGACCCAAGACGTTGCCGGAGAACGGCCCCGAGAACGGAGCGTTCACCGTAGCTCCCGCGTGAACCGTGAGGGGAACGTTGATCGTGATCGTCGTATCCAGCCGGCCGTCCGGCGATTCCCCGGGCGTTTCCGGCGCCAGCGATTGGATTCGGACGGAGGCTGCGGTGAGGAGGATGTCCGTGGACGCGTGATTCGTCACCCGCATGATGCCGACGATCTTCCCATCCGGTCCGAACGGATGGACGACATTCTGGACGGAAGCTGTGAGCGTGAGGTTGGTGTCGTCGATGACCGTGACGGTCATCCGCAGCATGGCGGGGGACGCCATCGCGGTGACCATCAGGACGACGGGCAAGATGGGCAACGGCAATAGATGCTTCTTCCGACCCCAGGGCGCACGGCGAAAACGTGTTTCAGTCACAGTCCGCATACGCGGAATTCCCCCAGAACTCGAGGCGCGTGGCATGAGTGCCGCGAATCCCCTCGTTCCAGTCCCACACAGGGTTTCTGACGATATAATCGTTCCGTTGGGCCGTGGTCCGCCGCATCTGGATTCGATCTCGATAATGAGACCCGAAACCAAGCATGCGACGAATCAGACGATCGAGCGCGAAGCGTTTCCGCGGGAGGCCAACGGCCACACATCAGCTGGCGGCCTTCGTGGCAAAACACTCTTATACTCTTGCGGAAACTGCGCCTCGCCCAACATGGAGGGACCTCGTGGTGTCACTGACTCCGTCCCATTGAGTGGCCTGCTCGTTCCACCGAAAAGCAAACCGCTGAGCGTTTTGGCGGCGATCCCCGCGTTCAACGAGGGACCGACCATCGGCTCCGTGGTCCTCCGTACGAAGCAATACGCCGAAGAGGTCGTCGTGATTGACGACGGGTCGAAGGACGACACCGCGGAAATCGCCGCGCTCGCAGGGGCGCACGTGATCCAGCATGCGCGGAATCTCGGGAAGGGGACGGCAATCCGAACCGCTTGGCTGTTCGCCCGAGAGCGACATCCCGAGGCGTTGGTGCTGCTTGATGGGGATCACCAGCACAACCCGAAGGACATCCCGCGAATCGTCGAGCCCATCCTGGCCGGCAAGGCCGACGTCGTGCTTGGCGTACGATGGGGGAAGACTTCA
>WNEW01001187.1_pt1 | contig 12730 bp, 14 predicted proteins | sample 5399891 | NCBI WGS metagenome assembly WNEW01 (sample SAMN13153336, study PRJNA577476) | soil metagenome | isolation source: 40 cm grassland meadow soil pre-rain plot 5 | place: USA:California | collected 2015-09-08 | reverse complement strand
ATATCGCGTCATTCCAACCGATGGCCGTCCGCACCGCAAGGACGCGAACCCTTCATACTACGGCGACTCTGTCGGGCACTGGGACAGAGACACGTTGGTAGTTGAAGCCACGAATTTCGTCGAGAACACCTGGTTTGGAGAGGAGGGATATTTCCATTCCGATGCGATGCGGGTTACCGAACGCCTGTGGCGCGTCGGCGAAAATCTGGCGTACCAGGCAACGGTGGATGATCCAAAAGTTCTCACTGCTCCCTGGACGATGCCGGTCCGGGTGGTGAAGCCGTCGAACGACCCTCTGGAAGAGTCGCCGCGCTGTGTCGAAACGGATGGTCCGAAGTTACTGAACAACGATCATCACGGGCAGAGGTAGCAGCTAGTCATCCGTCTGCTGCAGGGGCGCTCTATGACGCCCGTTCTTTCTTGAATCGACGAAATGCGGGCGGTCATATGCGCAGTTCCGGCGCAAGGTAATCGACGTCAAAAACAACGGCAATGGCAAGGAGCAGTAACCCGAACCCCTCCGGGCCGCTGAGTGAGTCTTTTATCGCAGACCATATTCGAGTAGGCGGTTCTCAGACTGAGCGGAAGAAAATCGCATTGCGGATTTCAGCAGCATAGTGCTTTCTGTGGCAATTGGGGGCTGATCGGCTCGCGGAACACGAAAATTTGCACCCAGCCACGGGATAATAAGGCCGCTGAGCGAAATCGGCAAAGACCGCGAAAAGGAAGACCGGAATAATCGCCTAAAGTTCGGATTTTCTGCAGCGCCGTCCAGCAAACTCAATCACTCACTGACTCGCAATTTGGATCACCCCGTGCCATCGCATCTCAATTGTGGCGGAACGAGGCTGAAGGACCGAAACCAAGAGTACAATAGGAGTGAAATGCAACCAAGACACGCACCAGTAGAGGAACTCTCGGCGCCGCAATGGCGTTATTGATTCAGAACCAGGCGGCATTTGTCGCGCATCTGGATGAAGACCGCCAACGTTTCTCGCGGATTGAACGTGACCTCGACATAATCAAAGCCCTACTTCTAAAGCACGAGGAAATGCTGCAAAAACTGCCGGACACGATCAAAGAAAAAATCGGTTTCAAGCAATAGTCCGCGATTCACCGAAGCTAGCCTCTCCAAACAGAAAGAACTCAGAACACGGCTGATGCGCAGTTCGGGCGCAACGTAATAGACGTTGAAAACAACGGCAATGCCAAGGAGTAGTAAGCCGAGCCGCTCCGGGCCGCTGAGCGAATGTTTTATCGCTGACCACATTCGAGTAGGCGGTTCTCAGACTGAGCGGAAGAAAATAGCGTTGCGGATTTCAGCAGCACAGCGTTTTCTGGCAATCGGGGGGCTGATCACAGAAATTTGGTTGAATTTCTGTGTCTGTCCCCAAATCACGCTTGAGTTCGGTGTCTGTCCCCGGAATTCGAAATTTCTACTAAAGCCTAATAGAACGTGATCCGCAACAGGCCGTTGCCGCCGCTGCCACCGAAGCCACCGCTGTTGCCGCCTCCGCCGCTGCCATTGCCGCCGCCGCCGTTGCCGATGCCGAAGGTGCCGCCGCTTCCGCCGCCGCCGACGGAAATGGTGAACTGGTCACCTGCAGCAACTGAGATCAAACGTCGGGCGTATCCTCCTCCTCAACCATCCATTTCTCATCCCGCGACCATTCCGAAGGGCACCTACCCAAATCAAGACGCGTCGGTGTCGACGGTGTCCTCCAAGTTCTTGCTGGTGGCGTCGCCCTCGGTCCCACCGCGCGTGATCGAGCAGATCCTCAATATCATTGCGACGCACATTCCCGACCTCATCGCACGACATCCGCTCGCGTCTGAATTTGATTTGAAAAAGCGGCCTACCGTCGCCGACGGGATGTCGATCGACCTGCATCCGGGCGCCGAAACGTTTTAGCAGCGCGCTTCGGGTCCCCCCGGAAGAACTGCAGCACAGTGAGACTAGTGCGAAGTAGAGATTGCCGTATTTTCGGCGGGCGCAAATGCCTCTCGGCTGAGCATGCGCCTATGCATACGGCCGATAAAATAAATACAGATCGTGAAGATCGCCGGGCAAATCGCCAGCACACTGAAGATATTTCGAACCGGCAAGCCCGTCGACAGAACGATGCCACCGACCATCGGGCCCGCAACTGAGCCAATCTTTGCTATCGACGTTGCCCAACCAGCGCCATTCGCCCGATACGCGCTGGGATAAAACAGCCCGCAGATGCTGTGGATGCCGAAATGCCCGCCAATGAGGAAGCCCGAGATCACCACGTTCAGCGCAAGAAAGCTTGCACGGCCGACATCAACGGAGCCGGCAAATAGGAGCAGGAGCGTGGTGATGAGCGGCATTGCGGTGATTGCGATGGCGCCACGGTTGTCCGTGAAGCGCATGAGCAGGACGCCGCCAAGCGCCCCTGCAAGGGAATTCAGCGACGCCACCGAAGCCGCTTCAACTCGGCTGTAACGGAGTGCCTCAAAGACAAGCGGCGTCCAGTTGACGATGAAGAACACTGCGAATGAGCTGGCGACGTAGGCGGACCAGATCAGTGGCGTGATCCAACGCAGCGCGCCCTTAAAGAGAAGGCCAGGTTTGAAGTCTCTACTCCTGGCGTCCTCGTCACCCACAACGTAGGTCGCGCCTGCTGGAATCGCGCGGCCTGGAGCGATGCGACGGAGGATGGCCGCGATTCGATCGGGCCGCTGCCCCTTGCTGGCGAGAAAGCGGATCGATTCCGGCAACATTGCAAAGAGGATGAACGCGCTCAACACCGAAGCGCCTCCTCCTAAAACGAATACCGCTTTCCATCCAAATTTCGGAATCATCCAGATCGCAATAGGACCGCCAAGCGCTGTACCCACCGAGTAACCGATCATGATGACCGTCACGACTGTGGCGCGGTATCGCTTTGGGGCATATTCGATGTTCAGCGCCCATGCCAGCGGCAGCATGCCCCCGAGCGGAATGCCATCGATGAAGCGCAACAGAAACAAGGATCGGTAACCGTTCGCCAAAGCGAAACCCAGGGTGAGAATTCCAAAAGCAGCGGTTGCAAGGACCACGGCCGGCCGCCGGCCGATGCGGTCACCGACGTAACCAAATATGAAGCCGCCGATCAACGTGCCCACGAGGCCTATGCTGAAAATGTTGCCGATCTCAATCCGATCCAGGTGATACTCGGAAGCAAAGTAAGGCGACGCGAAGCTGATCAGGTTCGTGTCGAAGCCGTCGAAGAATGTGATGATCCACGAAATGACGATCAGGCCGATAAGGAATCTGCTCAGTTTCTGCTGTTCGATGATCGGCGAAACGTCGATGTCCATAGTAACGGTCACAAACGGTGATTCGCCTTGATAATTTCAGTCACGTCGTTGAGGTTCTCAATTTCATAGTCCGCCGGAATGAGCCCGGCGTCATGGGTTTCCCTGGATAGCCGCCCTTCAGGCCGCCTCAGCCAGGCGCATATCAAACCACAGGCCATGGCGCCTTGAATGTCAAACGTAGGCGCCGCACAGTAAAGCACATCACGTGGTTGAAGACCTACCTGCCGGAGAACCCAGAGATAAGTCTGCGGGTTGGGCTTGTGAAAGCCGGCCTGCTCCGTGGTCCCGACAAAATCCGGCCTGAAGTATTTGAACTTACTGACGTACATATTGAGGAATTTCGTCTCCACGTCGGAGTAGATGATGACTTTCACTCCCAGCTTTTGTTGTTCCGTCAGCGCCTGCTCGGTTTCGGGGAACAATTGAACTTTGTCTTGAAGCTTTAGCATTTCCTCAACGTCGTCGGCCGAACCGGGGATGCCGTGCACCTTGTAGAGCATGACCAGCGCTTCTTGAACCAGCACCGCAACCGGCGTATACCGGTAAAACGCAGTCCGGCGATGACAACCTTCAAAGAGCTTGATCCAGCTCTCCAAAAAATCCTGCGCGCTCATGCCCAGTTGATACTTCTCGACCAGTTGTGCGGATGCCTGCTTCCACGTCCATGCCCAATCAAAGAGAGTCGTTTTGGAGTCGTAGAAAATGGCACGCGGCCATCGCCCTTTCAACAACATCGCTGATACCTCCTTGAAGCACGCTTCAATCGCCGGTAAGCATAGCTCAACCGGCAAGTTGTTTGGGTTGTTGTAGCACAAAGAATCGCCCACTCCGAGTTGAGCCGCCGTAAACAATCCGTTCTCGACGGTCCGGGTGGTGAAGACGTCGCTTGCTTCAGGCCGCCCGGGAAAGCAAGATCGGAATCCAGTTTGATCCCGTCCAGGTCCCCTCCCGGGACGAGCTGCAGCACCGACACCGGCTTATCCGGCCCCATGATCCAGGCAAGTGCGGAATCGGAATGGGACGTTCAATGCGGCACATCAAACATCCGAAGTCGAGATCGGATGTCCGATGTGGTACATCGTGCGTTCGAGTCAGATGGGAAAATCCATACCATTTCTGTCTTCTCGTGCACAGGAAAGTGAACACCGATTCATAAAAGGGCACAAGCGCGCGTCATTTGAACCTTTAATCCATAGTCTTCCTGGCATTTAGCACGAAAACTCAGTGGTAGCAGAGTTGCCAGGACCGGTTCCGAACCACATAATCACAATAGCGGGTACAGGCTTAGGCAAGTGGGGAGGAAACATATGTTTAAGGCATATTTAGGGATTGCGCCGATATTGATGGTCCTGGTCAGCGCTACTGGATGGTCAGCCCTTAACGGAGACATCGAGGCTGTGGTGAAAGATGCCTCTGGCGCCGTAGTGCCCGGTGCGAAAGTAGCGATCACCAGCGTCGAGACAGGTGCACAGCGAACCCTGATCAGTAATGAACGTGGCTACTTTATCGCCCCGCTGCTCCCAATAGGTTATTACCACGTGAAAGTCGAAGTCGCCGGGTTCAAAACTTATGAACAGCAGGTTCTGGTCAAGAGCGCAGAACGCGTCAGCATGAACATCACGCTGGGAGTTAGCGGCGGTACCGAGGCGGTCAGCGTCACAGAGGCAACAATACAACTCATCAACACCACCGACGCGCAGCTTTCGAATTCCATCGAAGAGAAACGGGTGAAGGAATTGCCCCTCTCGACTCGAGATCCTCTGGTGTTGGCTACGCTTTCGCCTGGAGTGGTACCGGTGACGGATGCGAATCCATTCCTCGGAACCGGTAGTTTCAACGCCAACGGCGGCCGGGGCCGTTCGAATAACATCACCATTGATAACGTTGTTTCAACCGACATTTCGACGACAGGAGGCGCGGGCTTTGGAACGTTGAATCTCGACGCTATCCAAGAGTTCAAATTGATCACCAACAATTTCAATGCGGAGTTTGGCCGGAACTCCAGCTCACAAGTCCAGATCATCACAAAAGGCGGAACCAACGACTTTCATGGCACCGTTTATGACTTTCTCAAAAACGATGTGCTTAACGCGCGCGACTACTTCGACACGACCGGCAAAGCGACGATCACGCGGCGAAACGAGTTTGGCGCAACCGCAGGCGGTCACATTATTAAAGATAAAATGTTTTTCTTTGGAACATACGAAGGTTTGCAGACTCGCGGCGCTGGGGGAACGCGGAGCGCGCGTGTGCCAACTGCTGCCCAGCGGACGGCGGTTACAGATCCGACATCAAAAGCGATTCTGGCCGCCGCGAATCTGCCGGCAGCAACCAGCGATGATCCAGGCGGCAGCTTTGGGCGCGTTGCCCAGAGCGCACCGAATGGCAGGGAAGAGAATGCATGGTCGGCTCGGATCGATCGCAATTTCGGCGGTGGCCACGATGTGGTCACCGGCCGTTACGCATTTCAGAAGAACACGCAAAATTCGACATCGAATACTTTCATCGGCACCGAACTGGCCGGATATGGAGCATCGACTCAAAATCAGCCTCAGAACTTGAGTCTCGGGTGGACGCGACTGATCGGTTCTCGAGCGGTGAATGAGGCCCGCTTTGCGTTTGGCAGGTCCAGGCCGAATTTCTTTCCGCAGTTCACCGGAACCATTCCCCGCATCAACATTACTGGCTTCAGCCTATTTGGCGAGTCCGACATCATTCCACAAGGGCGTGTCCAAAATACGTTTCAGTACAGCGACTCTTTCACGTATAACGTGGGCCGCCATGTATGGAAAACGGGCATGGACGTTCACCGCATTCAGGCAAATAGTTATTTCGACTCCAACCTGCGAGGCACACTCAACTTCGCCAGTTGGGACGACTTCGCAGCCGGAAGACCGCTGTTGTATACGCAGAGCTTCGGCTCATCGGTGCGCGGCAACCGCTTGACGAATGTGTTCGCCTACGGCCAGGATGATTTCAAGATTCTGCCCGACTTGACGTTGAATCTTGGTTTTCGCGTGGAGATCGCGGGCGGTGTCAGCGAAGTAAATAACATTCTGTCGAACCTGGATTTAAAGAACCCCGGCCCTATCGGCGCTGCCGGAACCGGACCTCTCGGTAGTTTCGTCCTTGGCGGTCAGTCCTTCAAACGTAACGCCAATCCGGAACCGCGATTCGGCTTTTCGTGGAATCCCAACCGCGGCAAGTTCGTCATCCGCGGAGGCTACGGTATCACGCACGATTTCATCTTCCTGAATCCGATTACCAACTTGCGATTTCTTGCGCCGTTCATCCAACGGCCGTCGCTGACCGGTGCGACTTCATTTGCTGGTCCTAACTCCTACGCGAGCATCCTGGCGGGAACGGCTGCTCTTCAAATTGATGCGCGTGCCGCGGTCGGAAGCTTCAACAGCACCCAGACGAACTTTGGCGATCTTAGTCCGATCGATCGCAACCTGGACAACCCTCAAGTGCAGCAATGGAATTTGACCGTTGAACACCAGTTGACGGATACGCTGGCAATAAAGGCAGGTTATGTCGGGACGATGGGGCATTATCTTTTACGGACTCGTCACGTGAATATGATCCCACCCGGCACGGTCGCGCCTGCCGCAAATGAAGCGGATGAAATCGCGCGCTTGACGGAATTCCAAACCGTGTTTGCACGCTCAGCGGCAACGACAACTGGAACGAGCAACCGAATGGATCCGAGATTCAATCGGGTGACTTTGGTAGAAAGCTCCGCAAGCTCGAATTACCACGCTTTTGAAGCACAGGTCTTGAAGCGCTACTCTTCGGGATACCAGTTCCAGGTCGCGTACACATGGTCGAAATCGATCGACAACATCTCCGACGTGCTCAACGTCGTCGTAAACGATCTGCCAACTGCGCAAAACCCATTCGATTTACGCGATAACCGTGGGGTGTCTCAGTTCGATATCCCGCACCGTCTGGTTATCAATCACAACTACGAGCCACAGTTTTTCAAGAATATGGGCGGAGTCGCGGGGAAGATCCTACACGGATGGGAGTTCAACGGAATTTATCAAATTCAGTCCGGTTATCCCACGAACATCTTTGCCGGTCCCCGTTTCGGAATCAACGATACCGCGCTCACAGGAAATTCCATTACTCCGAACAATGTAGTGCGCCCGAACGTCGTTGGCGATCTGAGCAAACTCGTTTTCGCACCCGCTGGAAGCCCGCTGGCTGCGACGATTCCACGGCCCGATGCCCGTGGAATCAACACCACCGCCGCCCAACGGAATACGAACACCAGTGGTTTTCCGCTGGTGCAGCCGCTTCTCGGCACATTCGGAAACATGGGTCGTAACGTTCTCCGGCTCAACAAATATCAGGACTTCAACTGGATTCTGCTGAAAAACACAAACCTCACTGAAGACCTGATCGTTCAATTCCGGTCGGAGTTTTACAATGTGTTCAATCACCACAGCTTTGCCGGGTTCGTGAATGATCTGTCGGCTCCCAATTTCGGCACCTACACCAAAACCGATACCACGCCACGCCAGATTCAGTTCGCCCTGAAACTCATTTGGTGATTTAAGTCTACCGGAGAAACCGCTCGAGCACGGGCGGGCCCGCCGGGCGCCACCGGCGTCCGCGCCGTGTTGAGCACCATCCCAATCAGCGAGTAGTGGCCCATCAGGCCGATGGTGTCGAGGAGAGCGCGCTCGCCGAACTTCGCGACCGCGCGGCATAAGTGGTGTCGCTGACGCTGCGGTTCTGCAGCAGCTCCGTGCAGAAGTCATACAGCGCTTCCTCATTGCGCGATTGATGAAAACGGTTCGGCCAGGTCTGCGATCCATCCGCCCACCCCTGCGGTGCCATCCTTTCGAACGCGTCGCATGTGCCTGATAAACAGAATAAAAAAATTCCGGATTCCCATGTTCTCGGGAAAATCCAAACATTAACGGATTGAAAAAGCGTGTTTGGCTGTCCGCTCGCCTTTGGCTTCCCCGTTGCCTTACATCACGCCGTTATGGATCGATTACTCACAAATACCTATCGAGACGGATTCGCGGTGAAGCAGTATGCCGTTCATTCGAAGTCGATGGGTTTCTCTCAAAACCCAGTTCGATTCGACGTGCCGCCGTGTGGCCTTCCGTCTCTCCGGCATCCTGTCGGGCTAAAACAAATTTGCATCCCCACGCCGACATGCCTCTTCGGCCCACCTCCACGTGGAATTGAGTCGTTTCCACATGGAAACGACGTCAGGCAAGTGCATCAGAAATCAATGCACTACAGCGATACCCGATTTTTCGATGTGGAACTGAGTCATTTCTCACAGGAAATGAGCCGTTTCCACATCGATTTGAATCCTTCCGATGTCGGCTCGAGGCGGAGACGATTCATTTCAAGCTGCAGCCGAGTGGTTTTGGTCTCCAGACGTTTGGCTTCAGAGCATTCCGCTATTGTGCCGTTGCGGACCGATGTGTCCTGGCAACGGCTCCAACTTTCTTTGCGCCGGACCTCTACCGCTCCGACGCTGAGAAACCCGTCCACGAGGTGTGGACGGGTCACATTCAACCAACAAACAACTCAACCCAATTGAAAGGAAGTGCACCATGACCGAAAAAATAACTGTGAAAACCGGGTTCAGGAAGTTGTCCGATTCACAGGCGATTGCGATGGCAGGTACTGTCATCAAGGGCGTTTTCGTCGATAAAGCCATCCCGGCGGCTCCGCCCTTTGATCAGGCAACTTTGCAAGCCGCAGTTGACGATTTGACGGGAGCGATTGCCGTTCAGGCCCAGGCAGGAGGCGGTACGACGGTAACGGCGGTAAAGAACAAAAAACGTGACGCGCTCGATGGTCTGCTGCGGAAGCTCGCGCACTATGTCCAGGCGAACTGTAACGACGACGTGCAGCTCGTGCAGAAAAGTGGCTTTCAGGCTAAGACGACTCCGGTGCGTTCGCAGACACAGCTCGATAAGGCGACGATCCTCAGTGTCGATAATGGGCACACCAAGGAACTCCTGGTGACGGCCCAGAAGGTCTCACGCGCGAAGCTTTACGAAGTACAGGCGGCTGCCGTGGCCGCCAACAACACGGTGGGTACTTTCCAGACAGCAGGGGTCTTCAACAAGGCCCGCTCGATGGCTGTTACTGGCCTGATGCCGGGCACCATTTACGCCATCCAGGTACGCGCGCTGGGCGGCTCAACAGGCTCGGGCGACTGGAGCGATGCGGTGACTCACATGTGTATGTAGGCTTTCGGGGACGGTTCACCGTCCCCGCTTTTTATAGCGGCAGCGGGTACATGATCCAGCCGACGGCGAAGGCAACCGCGAGAAAAGATAAAAAGACGAAAACGCCGTAACGGAATTGTTCGCGCGGTTCGTTTTTGGTGATCAGGGCGAAGACAGTCGAGACGAAGAGGGCGAACAGGAGCAGTGCCGTGAAGTGGGACAGGATCATGGTTTCCGCCCTTGCGCGATATCGAACGCATCCAGGACGATGAGGTAGTTCAGCAGACCGCAGACCCACAAATACGTCGTACCGTAATCGTAGCTGGGCCAGGTCATCGTACCGAGTCCGAAATTCAAACGCTCCGCAATCCAATACGGAAGGCCTGTTCCCAGATTCGCGATGAAGGCGAACACGTGGAGTGGCTCGTCGAATTGCAGATCATAGAGCTTGCCGTGCATGCTCAGCCCTAATACGAACATCAGCAGGACGCAGGCGGCAAAAATCGCTCCCCGCACCCAGCGGCCGATCAGGACGTGAGCAAGCCCCGGAATCAGCCATCCGCTCGAGCAGATCGCGAGCGTCACGGGCATGTTCAGGCGCTTCAACTCTACCGCCGCCGGCGGTGTCGAGGATTCTACCGGATTGTTTACTTGTTCCATTAACGCGTTATCAAGTCCCGCTACGGGCCAACGCCAAATCCACGAGGCCGTCCCGTGGAGTCAACATTATCTGGTACGGGACTGAGTTAGATCGGTGAGTTTCCTTTCGAGGTCATCACTTTTCAAGCCTACAATTTCAAATATTTTGTGTCTACTCCTTTCTCCCCCTGTGATGAGGACGGCGGAGCGGGACACGCCGAAAAACTGCGATATGAATTCGACAGCGGCCTTGTTCGCCTTACCATCCATGGGGGGCGCGTTGAGCCGCAAAACGACCTCATCCCCGCGCGAACCGGCAAATTCGGTTTTCTTTGCGTTAGGAATGACTCGAACCTTCAGTCTCGCCGCCGTACTCACTCAGTGTCTTTCTCCAAATAACGAGGTGCCGATGCGCACCATCGTAGCTCCCTCTTCCACAGCAACTTCGAAATCGTGGCTCATGCCCATCGATAATTCCGGGAGCTTGAAACGCTCCGATAACTCGCGAAGCTTTCTGAAAAACGGCCGCACCTGTTCGGGATCATCAACAAGCGGCGGAATAGCCATCAAGCCGCGAAGCCGTAATCGTTCATACTTCGGAAAATCATCGATCAACGCTTGAAGACGGTGCGGATCAATGCCGGATTTCGTGGTCTCGCCGCCGATATTCACCTCGATCAGGACAGGCAAGGGTTTCACGGCCGTTTGATTCAGCTTCTCGGCAAGCTCTCGCCGATCGACGCACTGCACCCAATCAAAGTGTTCGGTCACCTTCTTTGCCTTGTTTGTCTGGAGATGCCCGATGAAATGCCACGTCAGAGATAGATCGCGGAGTTTTTCACGCTTGGGCAAGGCCTCCTGAAGCCGGTTCTCCCCGATCTCGGTGACGCCCGCCTCCACAGCTTCGCGAATCTTTTCGGGAGGAACCGTTTTGGTGACGGCAATTAACCTGATCGATCCTGGGGAGCGGCCGCTTCGGATAGCCGCTGTTTGGATTTTATCGAGGATTCGGAGGCAATTCTCCCGAACATCCGTCATTCTCGTTTCATTTTACTTTCCTCGGTCGAGAGCCGCCCTTAGCCGCGCGGCCGTTGCTGGCTGCGACGGTCTCTTCTTCGACTGCAGGTGCCCGCGCCGGCCTGGCCTTTTTGGTTTCATTCAAACTCTGCTTCAACACTTCCATGAGATCGACGACTTTCGCGGGGCCGGGACCCTTTGCGGCAGGAACCTGTGGCGAAACGCCTGCCACTTTCATCTGGATAATCTCAAGGACTTTATCGTGGTATTCGTCTTTGTACTTCATCGGATCGAATTTGTCGGACATCGAGTCGATGAGCATATTAGCCAGATCCATTTCTTTCTTTGAAATGTCCGCCTTCTTCGGAAGGTTCAGCTCTCCGGTTCCAACGATCTCATGTGCAAAGCGCATGGTTTGCAGCGTCATCATGTCACCGACGGTTTTGACCGCCGCCAGGTGCTCGCGCGATTTGAGCACGACTTTCGCTATGCCAACTTTTTTGGATTGCGCCAAGGCATCGCGCATCAGCGCATAGGCTCGCTCGCCGCCCTTCTGGGGCTCCAGGTAATACGGCTTATCGAAGTACACAGGATCGATCTCTTCTTCATGCACAAATTCGACAATCTGGATAGTCTTGGTCAGTTCGATATCGGCTTTATCCAGATCCTCATCAGTGATCTCGACGTACTGACCTTTCTCGTATTCATAGCCGCGGGTGATCTCTTCCCAGGGAACCTCCACGTCCTCCTGATCACAAAATCTTTTGTAGGACACCAGGCTCATATCCTTCTTATGGAGGTAGTGGAATGAAAGCTCGTTCCTGCGGGTGGCACTGAAAACAGAGATCGGGATCGAAACCAGAGCAAAGCTGATGTTGCCCTTCCATATGGCTCTCATCGAGATCCGCCCTCCCCGGCGGGCTTTTTAACTCCCGCTCTGGATAATGCGGACTCTACGGGAACGGCTCCGTGGAGTCGACACTAACCGTAGCGGGGGTTAGTATAATGTCAATTTTAACACTAAGTTACAAGCTATAATGGGCCGTGGACCGTTTCTTCGTTATTCACTACAACGAGCTGGGGCTGAAAAAAGGCAACCGCGATTACTTCGAGAACGCCCTCTGCGCGAACATCAACGCCGTCCTGCAAAATTGTGGAGTGGAAAGGGCTAAGCGCATCTCGGGCAGGATACTCCTGCCGTTGAGCCCAACCGCAGATGTTTCGGAAATCAAAAAGCGGCTCGGACGGGTCTTCGGAATCGCCTATTTCGGCGAAGCCTGGGCGTCTCCGCAAGCTGTGGAAAACTTAGAGGTCAATGCCTGGGGCCTGATGGAAGGGTATCCCTTCAAGTCTTTTAGAATTGAAGCGCGTAGAGGCGATAAGACTTTTCCACACACATCTGTGGAAATCAACCAGCGCGTAGGCGCTTATGTCAAAGAGCGGTCCGGGGCGCGCGTGGATCTCGAGAACGCGGAGATGACCTGCTGGATCGAAATCGTCGAAAAGTATGCCCTGATTTACATTGAGCGGTTGCCCGGACC
>WNEW01001175.1_pt1 | contig 12787 bp, 9 predicted proteins | sample 5399891 | NCBI WGS metagenome assembly WNEW01 (sample SAMN13153336, study PRJNA577476) | soil metagenome | isolation source: 40 cm grassland meadow soil pre-rain plot 5 | place: USA:California | collected 2015-09-08 | reverse complement strand
TGCTCCGCGCCATGCAACGGGTGAACAATACGGTGACCGACTAAGCGGCGAGCCCGCCCGCCTGCCCGCTGGAGAACCCGCGGGCAGGCTTGTCGCAGCAGCGGGTCCGCGATTGCAGCAGAAGCGCTCATGAATAATCCGGGTTACGTCTCCATCATCTCCAGCCTGGCATCAAACTCGTGGTTGCACTGCGTGCAACGGATACAATCGGATTCCACGGTCAGCTCATCAACCCGGATGCCCATCCCCCCACAGTCCTGGCAACGGGCCAAGTGCAGAGGATCATCGTCCAGCGACTCGTACCTCGTGCCACGGAGGCAGTAGATTGGCTTGCCATCGAGTTCCCAGGGCCTGCCGGCCTTATCAAGCTCGGGTAAGACGATATAATGGTGCGCCGCGTACCGTTCCAGCTCCTGCCGGTTGGCGAACCCTTCCTTGATCAATTTGCCGGTCTTCGCGTCATGGATGGCACCGCCTTTCACGATCACTTTGGTCGGCCCCATTGTGCACCTCCGGGTCCTACCTCCGAAGCAGCATGGGTATGCTTCCCTGGCTTCCCGATCAGCAACAAGATGACGACGCGCCTGTTCTCGACCGGTCTCTGCCGTTGGACCGGCCTCCCGTCCGGGTTCGTCTACTCACCGCCCCCCGCCTCTCCCCCTTCACCGGGCAGTCCGGCCAGGTCGCGCAAGGTCGGGACCAGGTCGGAATAGTATCGCAAGATGTCCGCGACCGACAGGACGCCGGTGATAGTCCCGTCCTGAGTGACCGCCAGGTGGCGGATGGCCTTTTCCTTCATCAGTGAGACGGCCGCCGGGAGCGGCTCGCTGTCTTCGATGCTGATGATCGGCTTGTTCATGCAGGCCTTGACCGTCGTGGCGGTCGGATCGAGCCCGCGTGCCACCCCTTTGCGGCTGAGATCCGTATCGGTGATGATCCCGACATAACGGAGACCGTCGTCAACCAGCAGGGAGCCGACCTTCCATTTTTGCAGCAGCCGGCCCGCCTCTTTCAGGGAAGCGCCCAGATGGACGCTTCGGATATCGTCCGACATGTAATCGGCCACTCGCGCGTTGGTCGGTATTTTGGAATTCTGGAGCGCTTCGAGTTCGGAGATGCAGCCTTCCAGGATGCGCTTGCGCTGGTGCAGGCTCTCGCGGTAAACGTTCCGCGCCCCGCTCTCCTGGGCTTCCTCCGGCAAATTCACCATGCTCGCCGCCTCACCAAGCTTAGCATACTCGTACGCCTCCAACAATTCGGAAGTCTCTCCGAAAACCCGGCCGATCAGCCGTTCCGTGGCCGCATCAAACTCCTCGAGTGGGAGCGCGGTATTCCGCCTGGAGAGAAACGGCTGAAACTGGACAAGCTGCTGCCTGAGCCGCTCAATGTCACGATTCAAGAACAGTCCACGGGTCAGGCGCGTCGTAAATCGGTTCCGCATGGGGCTCCCTGTGTTAGAGGTGGGGATAGGAACAATACCCCACTTGGCTCGCGCAAAACAAGGGGGTTGATGCAGGTGGGGAAGGCCCGGGATGGGAGCCTGACCGGCAGCCGCGAGGTGAACCTGAGACCGAGTCTGTTCAGGGCGTCGACTTGCCCTTGAGCAGTGGGCACAGCTGGCAGGAGTTGTCCAGGTTCCTCGCCTTCTCGTACTCGCGGAGCAGTTCCGAGGCCCTGGCCACCTGCTCCGGCGTCATCTTCTCATAGAGGATATCTCTGGCATCCATCGCGTGCCCGTTCCCCTGGGCGGCCGAGAGACTGGTCCAGAAGTATGCTCGGGCGTAGTCCTGCTGTACACCTTGACCATTGGCGTACATCAGCCCGAGATTATACTGGGCCTTGGACTCTCCCTGCTCCGCGGCCTTCCGGTACCACTGCAGCGCTTTCTCGTTACTCTGCGGCACACCCCGACCTGTGTCATACAGCAAGCCGAGGTCATACTGGGCTCTGGCATCGCCCTCCTCGGCTATGTACTCTAATTCCTTGGCTGCCTTCGCGTAGTCGCCGCTGCGGTAGGCCTTGTCCGACCGGCGGGCCTCACAGGAGAGGGTGCCGAGACACAGTACGAGCGTCCAGAGAACGACGAGCGAGCATGGTGTGAGCAGACCATGCTTCATGACTGTGAAGGGAAAAACATTAATGTAGGCCGCACGTTGCTAGACTCTCACCTCTTCAATCTTCTTGTCAACCATGAGCGAGTCCCGGCCCGGATTAGCGGAGCTGCTTGATGGCCACGACAGCTTGCGGGTTCTCGAGGCTGGAGAGATCGCCGGGGTCCTGACCAACGAAGGCGGCCCGGATCACCCGCCGAAGGATCTTGGCGTTCCGGGTCTTGGGGAGCTCGGGCACCACGTGCACGGCGGCCGGCCGGAGCGGCTTCCCGAGCTGCTCACCCACCCGGCCCGCTAGCTCGCTGGACAACGCCTCGCTCGGCGTCCACCCGTGGCGGAGGACCACGAAGCAGACCAGTGCTTCTCCTTTCACTGGATGGGGCACGCCGATCGCGGCGGCCTCGCTCACCGCCGGATGGCCGGTCAGGATCGCTTCGACTTCGGCCGGCCCGAGGCGCTTGCCGGCCACCTTGATCGTGTCATCTGAGCGGCCCAGGATGTACCAGAATCCGTCGCCATCCGTCGCCGCCCAGTCGCCGTGGACCCAGACCTGTGGCCATCGGGACCAGTAGGTCTCCAGATAGCGTTGCGGGTCCCGCCAGAAACCGTGCGTCATCCCCGGCCAGGGTTTCGTGACCACGAGCTCTCCCACTTTCCCACGCACCGGTTTCCCGTCTGCATCAAAAATCTCGGCGGCCATCCCGAGGCAGGGGCCGGTAAAGGCGCAGGGCTTACAGGGCTGCAGAACCGTGCCCCCTACAATCCCACCCGAAACCTCGGTGCCTCCGGAGTAATTGATGATCGGGCAGCGCCCTTGGCCGACATGCTGGAAGTACCAGAGGTAGGCATCCGGGGTCCACGGCTCGCCGGTCGAGCCGAGCACGCGCAGGGAGCTGAGATCGTGCTGATGCACGGGTGCGTCGCCATGCCGCATGAGGGCTCGAACCGCGGTCGGGGACAGTCCCAGGATCGTCACGCGGTGCCGCGCCACAACCTCCCAGAGCCGTCCCGGGTGCGGCCAATCCGGCACGCCCTCGTAGAGCAGGCACGTCGCTCCCAAGGTGAGGGCTCCCATGATCTCCCACGGCCCCATCATCCAGCCCATATCGGTGAACCAGAAGAGCGTGTCATCGGACTGAAGATCGAAGTGAAACGCCAGGTCTTGCGCCGCCTTGATGGGAAAGCCGCTGTGCACGTGCACCGTCCCTTTGGGACGCCCGGTCGTGCCTGACGTGTAGATGATCATGAAGGGCTCGTCGGCTGCCATGACCTCCGTCCGCACCTCCGTCGCAGGCCCCTCACCCTCGCCTGGCATCACGTCATGCCACCACACATCGCGGCCGGCTTGCCAGGAGACGGAGCAGCCGGTTCGCCGCACGACCAGCAGATGTTTGATGGTCGGGCAACGCGCCGCCGCCTCATCCGCGACTTGCTTCATCTTCACCAACCCGCCGCGCCGAGTGAAGCCGTCGGCTGTCACCAGCAGCGTCGCCTCGCAATCCTGCACCCGCGCCGCCACCGCCTCCGCCCCAAAGCCAGAGAAAATCGGCGTGTAGGTCGCGCCGAGCTTGGAGCAGGCCAGCGTGATGATGGCGACCTCGGGGAGCATGGGGAGAAAGACTGCCACTCGGTCTCCCCGACGCACCCCCAATCGCCCGAGGATGGCCGCGGCACGGCAGACCTCGGTATCCAGTTGCCGGTAGGTGAGGGACCGCTGCGTGCCGTCTTCGCCTTCCCATCGGATCGCCAGGTGAGCGGCGCGCGGGCCGGTGCGGTACTTGTCGACGCAGTTGTGCACCAGATTCAGACGACCGCCGACAAACCATTGAGGCCACTGGATCCCTTTGCTCAGGTCCAGCACCCGCGTGTACGGGGAAGCCCACTCGATCCCCATCTCCTCGAGCGCCGCCTTCCAGAACCACTCCATCTCGCCGATCGAGCGGTCGTAGAGCGCGGGATAGTCCGCGATCCGATGCCGCTGCATGAAGCGAAGCAGCCGGCTCCGCTGCACATAGTCCGGCGTGGGATGCCAGAGCTCAGATACGTTGGTCAATGGGGACATAGACTTGCGGCGGCGGCCCCGTGTACAACGAACGGGGGCGGATCAGCCGGTTGTGGTCCTGCTGCTCGATCACATGGGCACACCAGCCGGTGATCCGGGCGCAGACGAACAGGGGGGTATAGAGGTCTTGGGGAATGCCCATCAGGAGATAGGCGACGGCTGTGTAGAAGTCCAGGTTGGGGTACAGGTCTTTTTCCTGCTGCATCACCCGATCCACGATGGTCGCGATCTCGTACCAGCGCGTGTCCCTGCAAGTATGGCTCAGGGCCTCCGCATGGCGCTGAATGATCCGGGAACGGGCATCCCCTTTCCTGAGCACCCGATGCCCGAATCCCATCACCCGGCGTTTTGACGCCAGCGCCTCCCGCACCCACTGCTCAGCCCGGTCTCGGCTTTTGATCTCCAGCAGCATGGATGCGACCGCTTCGTTGGCCCCTCCATGGAGCGGGCCCTTGAGCGTGGCAATGGCGGCCGTGATCGCCGCGTGGAGGTCGGTGAGCGTCGAAGCGGCGACCCGTGCGGCAAAGGTCGAAGCGTTGAACTCGTGCTCGGCGTAGAGGATCAGCGAGACGTCCAGCACGCGGGCCATGGCCCTGGCTCCCGTGTCACCGTGCCGGTCGGTCAGCAGGTAGAGCAGGTTTTCGGCGAAGCTGAGCGCCGGGTCCGGTTGGACCTGCCGCTTGGCATGCGCGAGGCGGTGCGCGGTTGCGATCATGACGGGGATCTGGGCCAGTAAACGGATGGCCTTGCGGACATTGGCCGCCTGAGAGTTCTCGGTTGCATCGGGATCAGTCATCCCCAGCAGGGACACGCCGGTCCGCAGAATGTCCATGGGGTGGGCATTGGGTGGCACCACGCCGAGAAAGGCTTCGACCGGCCCGGGTAAGACCCACTGCGCGCGCAATTGCCCGGAGAAGTCCTCCAGTTCCTTGCGCGTCGGGAGCTTCCCGAGCAGCAGGAGATAGGAGACCTCTTCAAACGTCGCCTGCTCCGCCAGGTCGCCGATGGCGTAGCCCCGATACCGCAGGCCGGACTCGCCCTCGTCAATCTGGCAGAGAGCCGTCTCCCCTGCGATCACTCCCTCCAGTCCCGGGCTGTAAGCCGCTGCCTCTCCCTTAGCCTCACCCCGAGTGCCTGTTGCTCGTTCAGTCTTGTTCTTCCCGCCCATAGCGCTCATGCAGGTCCCTGTCCCGTTTCTCGTAGTCCGAGTATCGCAGCAGCTCGTAGAGCTGTTGCCTGGTGTGCATTCTGTTCAACAATCCCTGTTGAGTCCCGAGAGCCTTCAACTCAGCCAGCATGGTCTCGATCGCCTTGGTCGCCACACGGAGGGCCGTGACCGGGAACAGGACGATGCGATACCCCAGGTCCTCGAACTCCCTGACGGTCAGGTAGGGGGTCTTGCCGAATTCGGTCATGTTGGCCACGAGCGGCACCTTGATGCCTTCCTTCGAGAGCCCCTGCGCGAAGGCCCGGAACTCCTCGGCGGACTCCAGGGCCTCCGGAAACACCGCGTCGGCGCCCGCGTGCGCATACTCCCGCGCCCGCCGGACGGATGCATCCAGGCCTTCCACGGCCCGCGCGTCGGTTCGGGCCACGATGACGAAATCCTGATCCCGGCGCGCCTCGACCGCGGCCCCGATCTTCTGGGCCATCTCGGAGGTGGACACCAAGCGCTTTCCCGGAAGATGCCCGCACTTCTTGGGGTTCTCCTGATCCTCCAATTGGATCGCAGCCAGCCCCCGATGCTCGAACTCTCTGACCGCCCGCATGACGGCGAGGGGCGGACCATAGCCGGTGTCCGCATCGACGAGCGCCGGGATTGAGACCGCATTCGCAATGGTCCCGGCGTCGCTCGCCACCTCCGTCATTGACAGGAGCCCGATGTCGGGGAGTCCTCGAGCCGCCGCCAGCCCGGCGCCTGAGATATAGACCGCTTCGAACCCCGCTCCTTCGATCTGGATCGCCGTCAGCGCATTGAACGCCCCCGGCATCATCACGAGATGCCGAGCGATCAATTCCCGCAGTCGTCGCGCTTTAGACTGACTGGGTTTCTCCATGATTTCGTTCTCTGCCGTGGGAGCCTCTTTCCCCCTCCCCCCTGGAGGGGGAGGGAATGGGTGGGGGGGCCATCAAGACTTGCCAGATCACCTCTTTGACGCTCTCTAAATCCTTCAACACCTGGTTGTTCCAGAATCGCAATACCCTGAATCCTCGGGCTTCAAGTGAAGCTGTGCGCTTCGCATCAGAAGCAGATTGCTCCAAATGTTGTCCCCCATCCACCTCGACAATCAATTTTCTGTCAAGACACACAAAATCCACGATATACGGTCCTAAGGGTTGCTGTCGTCGGAATTTATGTCCCTCCACTTGGCGCAGGCGAAGGTGCTTCCATAACACTTTTTCTGCATCGGTTGGGTTATTCCTTAACTTTCTAGCTTGCCCCCGATTCATTCCCCCCACCTTTATCCTCCCCCTCAAGGGGGGAGGAAAGACCTCCCTAGCCCTCGCTCGACTGAGCCTCGTCGCAGGCCCCCTCGTGGTGGGGAGGGAGTCCTTTAGCGGGCCACCTTGAGCAACGGCATCAGGTCACCGACGTTTTTCAGCGCGTCGAGCTTCCAGACCAAGTCAATGACCTTACCGGCTCGAATCCGGTCCACCCTCCCTTGCGCGAGGCTCCGGAACTTTTCCTCCACCTCGCGATCCGACATCGGGTTCCGAGGGTGGCCCAGCGGAAAGTCCACCTGCCTCACATACTCCTTGCCCGCCGCCGTTCGGACCGTGACCCGCGTGGGCATGGCCTGAGGATACCAGTCTCTCAACTCCGGTTGTTCGACGACGCGGATCTTTTGCATCAGGGCATGCAGAGCCGGATCCTCGAGGCGCTTCGCTCCGAAGGACCGGACGGTCACCATCCCGTCCAGCAAGGCGACGGCGACGCAGTACGGGAAGCTGTGGTCGGCGGTCTCCCTCGTCCGTGGACGCCACTTCGCCTCATCCCGTCCGATAATCTCGATCGCCACGCCATAGCTGCCGATCTCCACCTCGGTCATTCCTGCGAGAGACCGGGGTCCTTCCGCATTCAGCACCTGCTCCCGGACGAGGAGCGCCGCCTCGACCGCGGTCTGCGCATGGTATTCCACCGGGTAGTGTTTAATGTATGTCTCGAGGATCTTGAACGAATTCTCGTCTCGCCGAGCCCGGCCCTCGCCGGCGAATGCCGGCAAATCGAACGGCCCCGACACCAGCTTCATGAAGCCCTTCTCGCCCTCAAAGATCGGGGATGGCCCGCTCATGCCCTGTTGGGCGAGGACGGCGGCGAACACGCCGTTCCGTGCGGCATTCGAAAAGGCGCAGGCCTTCCACATGGAGAGGGCTCCCACTCGCGTCTGCCGCAGCGCCACGTTGGCCACGCCGGCGAGATTGACCGCTTGGACCGTCTGGGTCTGCGACAGCTTCAGCACCTTGGCCGCGGCCAGCGCGGACGAAAAGGGACCGTACGTCACATGGTCCCACCCGCGCGGCCGGAGCGCCGCAGCGTCGCACAACCGGCACTGGATCTCGTAGGCGAGGGCGATGGCCTCAATGGCTTGCTTGCCGGAAGCATGGGTCGCCTCTGCAACGGCCAGGACCGCCGCGATATTGTCCGAAGGATGCGCGGGCTCCTGCGACAGGTAGGTGTCGTTAAAGTCCAGGTAGCGGACCAGCGCCCCGTTGGCGAAGGCGGCCAGATCCGGAAGGGTCCTATGCCCTGTCCCCCACAGCGTCGCGCCGTTCGCGCTCTTCACTGCTTGTGCCGTGCGGCGGGCGATCCGGCAAGGCTCGGCGGACCAGCCGCCGAAGGCACACCCGAGGCTGTCCAGGATCCGGCGTTTGACCTCATGTACCACGGCGGCGGGAAGATGCGGATAGGAAAGCGACCGACCGTACTCGGCGAGGCGATCGGCAATCACGGAACTGCCACCTCCATCCCGGAAAGTTTAGCACATTAATGACATGCGGACCCCGACTTTGTTAGCATGAAGACGGTCGCAGGCCGCGAGACTCTCCCGGGACGCAGAGTCGCAGGCCGACAGTCGAGGGAGCCCAACATGCCATACCGCTTCGTCAACGTCTCCGCCGGTGAACGCATTGCGACGGTCACCTTGAATAACCCCCCGTCGAATCTGCTCACGACGTCGGTTCTTACAGAGCTGGATCAAATCTTCGGCGAGCTGGAGGCCAGTGACGACATCCGGGTGGTGGTGCTGACGGCCACCGGCCGTTTTTTCTGCCCCGGTGCCGATATGAAAGAGCTGACGCTCCTCGCCACCGCGTACCAGGGGTCGGAGCTGTCCGGCCGGGGTCAGGCCCTGCTGAACCGTATCGAACGCTCCGACAAGCCTGTCATCGCCGCCATCAATGGCACCTGCCTGGGCGGGGGGCTTGAATTGGCAATGGCCTGCCACATGCGGGTGGCGGCCTCGGGGATTGCTCTCGGCCTGCCGGAGATCAAACTGGGCCTCATCCCGGGTTTCGGCGGGACCCAACGGCTCCAACGAATCATCGGTCCGTCACAGGCTGCCGAGTTGATCCTGACAGGGGAGAGCATCACCTCGGAGGAAGCCCTGGCCCTTGGATTGCTCAACCGGCTTGCTCCCGCCGACCAGGTGCTGCCGCAGGCGATGGCCCTGGCCCGCATGGTAACAACGAAGGGGCGCCTGGCCACCCAGGCCGCCTTGCGGGCGATCCGGACCGGCCTCGACAGTCCCTTCGCCGAGGGGATGGCGCGCGAGGCGGAGCTGTTCGGGGAGCTCTGCGAGACCGCTGACAAGAAGGAGGGGATCACCGCGTTCATGGAAAAACGGCCTCCCAGATTCACAAGTCGCTAGAAATCAAATAAAATTTGCCAAATCCCGCCTTGCTTACTACAGTAAACGCAGTAGTTCGGTAGCAACTGCGCAAGCTGTCACCGCCACGCGCCATCGCTGGTTTTCCTGGACCTGAGCCATCTTGGAGCAGGTCGAGAACCTTGCCATGTTGAGGCGGTCGGGGATGCCGGGTAGGCGGGATGCAGTACGAAGAGCTCATCACCTCTCTGAAACAGGTCGGCAAGGATCCCTCTCGCCTGATCTTTGAAGACGAGCTGACCGGTATCGCCAACCGTCGCTTCCTCCTCAGCTACTTCGAGAACAAAGTTCCCTGGGATGCCCTGAACGGCCACACCCTGTCGCTGCTCATGATCGATGTGGATTACTTCAAGTCGATTAACGATACCTACGGCCATCAATGTGGCGATCAGGCGCTGATGCTGGTGGCTCGTCTGCTCACAGAGGTGGCCGGAGAAGAGGGCCTGCCCATCCGCTTCGCCGGTGATGAGTTCATGATCCTCATGCCGCGCGCGTCTCGAACCGCGGCCCTGCAACTGGCCACGCGCCTTCACCAACGGATCCACGAGGAATCCCTCAACCTGGAAGACGAAAAAGCCGTGGTCCACATGACCCTCAGCATCGGCGTGGCATCGGCACCCGAGGACGCCCAAACCGGGAAGGCCTTGATCCACAAGGCTGATACCGCGCTCTACCACGCCAAGAAATCAGGACGTGACCGGCTGGCGAACGCCGCGGAACTCGAACTCCAGGTGGTGTCCGACATGGCGGCCCTCCACCTGCTTGAAGAGGTGCACAGCGTCGGGCGAGGGTTGGAACTGGTCCAGGTTGCCGAATCGCTCAAGAAGTTCGGTCAACGCCAGAGTCAATTTTTGCTCGTCGAAGGGGCCGACGGAATGGGAAAGACCACATTTTTGGAGGCCATTCGCCGCACTCTTGTCCAGGGTGAGGTCGAGGTGGTTGAGGCCAACGGGGTGCAACAGGAGGCGTTTCGCCCGTACTATCTGGCGGCTAACATTCTGCTCATGCTCCTGAGCCGTCGATCGGACAAGGGAGCCACGGTCTTCGAGAGCCTGAGCTCGACACAGATCGCGTATCTGAGTCATATCCTGCCTCAACTGGAGGAAGTGCAGGACGTTCGGCTCGACGAGGATGAAGCGGCCCAGCGCGAGGGCCTGTTCAACACGCTGGTGTTTCTCATTCCCAAACTGATCGGGTTCCGTCCCTTGATCCTGCTCCTTGACGATCTTCACTTCGCCGATGAGGCGACGCTGATGTTGCTCCGGGTGCTGATCCTGCGTCGGGAGGTCCCGGTCTTCATCTGTGGCGCTTCTCCTGGCACGGCGCCGGCCAGGGCCAAAGACCAGATGCCTCCTTTGGAACGATTCCTCGCAGTCCAGCAGGACGAACTGGGGATCAAAAAGATCACCCTGAAGCCACTGACTCCCGCCGACATCGCCATCCATCTTCGCGGGCTGTTCCCACAGGTCGGTCTGCCTCCGGATTTCGAGAAGCACCTCGCGCACGTCACCCAGGGCAACCCGCTGTTCCTCAGTGAAATCCTGCGCAAGCTCATCATGGACCAGAAAATTTCCCTGGTGGGCCGGCAATGGGTGGTGCAGCCTCTGGAGGAGAGCGATCTGCCGCGATCCCTGGAAGAGATCGTCAGCCAGCAGATTGCCACCCTTGATGAAGAAGGTCGTCAGTTGCTCGCCCGAGCCTCAACGTTCGGTGAGGATGTCTCCCTGAGCGTGCTCACCGGAAGCTCCAAGAAAATGGAGGCCAAGGTCCTGGAGTTTGTTGATCAGGCTGCAGCGCTGGGGCTGCTCCGCTCGGACTTTCAGCTCAATGATGAGACGATCCGCTTTCTCAGCAAGCGTGTGCTCGACATCACCTACGGTGGTCTCCAGCAGGATCAAAAACAGGCCCTGCACGAAGGCATCGGCACCTACGAGGAGACCCTCTATCAGCAAGGGGTGTTGCCTTCGGCCGCCCATCTGGCCTATCACTTCAAGCGCTCGGCCAATCAGGAGAAAGCCAGAACCTACGAGGAAATGCAGGCGGTCTCCAACAAGAAGGTCTTTAACGTTCAGGAAGCCATTTCCTATTCAGGTGAGCAGTTTGAGGTCCATCCCGAGGACATCCCGCTCGATCCAGCCAGTCTTCCGCAGATTCCCGGGGTTATCCGCTCTCTGCAAACCGCAGTCCGCAACGTCAGGCTCTATCCCCCGGAAAGCAAGGCCGTTGCCAGCGCGGTTCTCCAGGCGACGGGTGCCATCACCCAGGCGCTGAGCCAGAACGAACGGCTGACCTTCAGTCACTCGAAACGGGCCTTGCTGGTGAATGGCCAGAAGATCGATGCCGGCGACTTTCGGTTCGTTGCCGATGCGTTTCTTGATTCCCTGAGTCGACTCGAGTTGCAGGGCATCGCGTTTCATCGGGGCTTGACCCAACAGGAGGTCAAGCTGCTGATCGAGGCCTTCGGGTTCGCCAGGCCTGAAACCATCGACCAGCGCTACTGGGCACGTTTTTCCTCCGAACGCGGCCTGATACACGTGAATTTGAAGCAGGTCCGGTACACCGAACGGACCAGGCGCAGGGTAATCTCCCACCAGTTGCAGGCTGCCGACCAGAAGGTGGAGCACGGGGACCTCGCCCAGATTCAAGACATCATCCGGTGCCTCCTCATCGCCGTCAAGAACATCAAGCTCTACCCCATCAACAGCAAGACCGCCTCGACTGCGGTTGAACAGCTCCTGGAAGCGTTGCGCAAACTCCTCTCCAGGCGGCCGGTCCTCACGCTGGCCCGGGCGAGTAAGGCGCTGCTGGTGGATGGCGAACGGGTGGACCCATCGGAGTTCAAAGCCTTGGCCGAAGGGTTCCTGGAATTTCTTGACTCCATCGAGCTCCATAGCCTGACCTTTCTGGAGCACACGTCGTACTTTGAGCTTGAGACCTTTATCGGGGCACTCCGCCAACTGCCCACGTCAGGGTTGGGTCGGGAGTTCTGGAAACGCTTTGCCAAAGAGCAGGGACTCTCCGGCATTCTCTTCGACGAGCGCCTCTACGAGGTCGGAGTGGCCGGGACGATGAAAGAATCCGGCAAGTGGGAAGGCGAGGAAGAGGGGGAGGACACAGCGACCCTCGACGGTTCCGAGGGGAACCAGGGACAACTCTCCGAAGCGCGGTGGGCCGAACAGGTTGCCAAGGAGCCCTTTGATCTGTTGCTGGAGACGATGCCCGGACGGGTGAACGAGTTTCTCCTACAGGGTCGCCCGAAGCTGATTGAGCCGATGCTCGGACGGCTGTTCAAGGATTTCCAGGGGCGCGATCCCCTCCTCCGTGAAAAAGTTCTTGCTGCCTGGAGGAACCTTCTCAAGAGCGTTCCCTCGGGGTTCCAAGGGGACCTCACCAAGGTGATGGCGGAACCGCTCCTGCTCGCGTTTGCAGACGAGAGGGACCCGAGGATGCTCGAGGAGCTGGCTGCCATGGTGTACCGCATGGCCGCCAACCTGATCCAGTTCTCGGACTACCAGCTTGCATGCCGCCTGCTCTCGCAGCTCCATAGTCGGCACCGAAAACTCGAGGAGGCCAAAGACTCTCGTGCCCCGACGCTGGCCAGAATCTTGGAGAAAAAGTTGGAGCCGGCGGTGCAAAAGCTGCTCGTGGAGGACCTCAAATCCGGCGACCCAACCAGGCAACAGCATGCAACCCAAGCACTCGGCAGCCTGGGCCTGACGACCATGCCC
>WNEW01001173.1_pt1 | contig 12798 bp, 15 predicted proteins | sample 5399891 | NCBI WGS metagenome assembly WNEW01 (sample SAMN13153336, study PRJNA577476) | soil metagenome | isolation source: 40 cm grassland meadow soil pre-rain plot 5 | place: USA:California | collected 2015-09-08 | reverse complement strand
CTCTCCAGCATCGCCGACAAGTACGAACAGCTTCTCACAGCGATAGAGCTGAGCGTGACAGACATTGAGCAAAGGTCTTTCTACAGGCCATCAAGAAAGATACTGGAATACCTTGACAACCTGTCGCGGCAGATAATAATACTGCGCAGGCACTTTTGGCACATTCGCGACATCATCAACTTTTTGACCCAGATTCAGGAAGACAAACCCGACATAAAGTACTTGAAAATAGTTTATGACGACATCAATCAGATTATCGAGCTCGTCGAATCGTACCAGGATACAGTGAACTCGACGCGGGAGCTGTACATTGCAAATGTCTCGCTCCAGATGAACGACGATCAGGACGCTGACGCTCTTCTCTGCGATACTACTGCCACTAACATTCATTTCAAGCGTCTACGGCATGAATGGGCTCGATCTCAATAACATCTTGAAAATGCCAATAGGCCTTTACGATAGTAAGGCTCACAATGGAGTAGTAGCCACAGCGTTGTTCGTATTCTTCAAGAAAAAGCAGTGGATCTTGGTGGGAGAGTTGCCAGTCGTAAAGTATGAACGGAAAGACAAAAAGCCGATGCAACATTAATATCAAGACTCCCAGTCACCGTCAACATGAGAATAGGTATAGTTGGTGGCACCGGCGGCATGGGCGAAGGCTTTGCGCTCAGATGGTGTCAAAAGCACGATTTGATCGTTGGCTCTAGGGAAGCTCAGAAGGCCAGAGAAGCGGCAGACAATTACAGTAAGGCTGCAAAAGAAGCCTATGGGAGTATATCCGGCAGCATTTCCGGTGACGACAACATTGCGCTTGGCAAGGATGTCGATATCTTGATACTTTCAATCCCGTACGAATTCATAGACGACACTTGCGGCAAACTGGCAGGAAAGATCAGAGATGACTGCATAGTCGTGTCACCCATTGTGCCCATGACAAGAACTGACGCTGGGTTCGTCTATATCCCGCTCGAGCAGCACAAAAAGTATGCGGCGGAAATGGTTGCCGACAAGCTGCCTCCAAGGTCGAGGGTAGTGTCTGCATTCCACACGATATCTGAAGTAAAATTGAAAAACGTCAGTCAGGGCCTTGACACAGACACATTCATCTGCGGCGACGATCAGGGCGCCGTTGCCAAATTGACTGAACTTGTTTCCGAAATCTCCGGCCTTCGCCCGATCTACCTTGGACCGCTCGCCCTCACGTACCAGGCGGAGGTCCTGACTCCCATGCTGCTTAATGCAGCCAAGAGAAACAAGCTGAAGAACCCCGGCGTGAAACTGATCTGAACGCAAACGTTATCAGCAATGGCACCTTCTAAATCGTGTTGGCATGAGGTGGAAGGAAGAGATCGGGGGCAGAAAGCGCGGTAGGAATTGGATGTCCGCAATGGGCGTCCTCTTCATGGTCAGCGCCGCAATAATCCTAATAAGAAACATCGTGTTGTTCAACATCCAGCATTCCGCCGGTCTTATCGAAGACGGCACGCAATTGTTCCTTGACAACTTTGTCAACGCCCAGATCACAAACGAAAAATTTGCAATTGCAATGATCGCCGCTGGCGGATTTTTGCTTTTCTGGGGATTCTTTCGAAAAAAAGAAGACTATGGGCCGCCGGACGCACACGAATGGCGCAGACTCAATCGCTAGCATAATAATTTAATAACCTGACTTTGAATAATAGCTTGAACAAAAATTGGGCCTTATGAACCGTGTTTCAACCGTAATCAAACAAAAGGTAAACATGCTCCTTGACAAGTTTGAGGATCCGCGCGAAGCTCTAGATTATTCGTATGTCAAACAGCTGGAAATGCTTAACAAGCTGCGAAGAAGCCTAGCAGAAATCATTACTTCGCGCAAGAGGCTAGAAATGCAAAAGTCAAGGCTGTGGGACAATATACGGCTGCTTGATGAGCAAGCGAGACGGGCGCTAGACGCTGGAAGGGAAGACCTCGCTAGGCTTGCGCTTGAACGCAAAAACGCCAACCTGATCCAGATCCAGAGCCTCGATAAGCAGATAACAGAACTTCAAGAAGAGGGGCGAAAGATGGAAGATGCGGAAAAGCGCATGGCAATCAAGGTGGAGGAGTTCAAATCTAGGAAGGAAGTCATAAAGGCGAGATATTCAGCGGCTGAGGCGCAGGTCAAGATAAAAGAGAGCGTAACCGGCATCTCGGAGGAGATGGCCGATGTCGGAATGGCTATGGACAGAGCCGAGGAAAAGACCGAGAATATGAAAGCCAAAGCACAGGCCCTAGACGACATGATAAATTCAGGGGTTTTGACAGATTATACATCAAATAAGGATGAAATTGAGAAAGAATTAGAAAAAATTACAGTACAAAATTCAGTCGAGGAAGAATTAGCAAAGTTAAAGTCAGAGAAGGAACGTAAAAAGAAACAACAAGTGGAGCAAGAAACGCATCAATGAGTAAAAAAGCAAAGGCGAAAGGCAGGATGGCTGCTAGCAAGCTCAAATCAAAAGGCAAATTACGCGCCAAAAAAGCGGTTTCCACACGAAAATCGGCTAACAGGACGCAGAAAAGGGCAATTGTTGCCAAGACAAGGGCGAAAAGCGCAGGGCCATCAGTCAAGAAAATAGTCAGGATAATGGGGCATGGACAATTCACGGTAGACAACAAGACTCTGAAGAAACTGAATGACATTGACAACGCGATGGTCGAACTTGTCAGCAAAGAGAGATCCGACGACGTAGAATTCAAGAAAAGGCTAACAGAGCTGAACAACATGGTGGTAAAGAATGGCAAGCCACTAGACCCGCGGGAGATAATCAAGTCTGACATCATACTGCCAAGCGCGGACTTGTCGATAGACGAAGCAAAAAGGCTCTTCAGAGGAGAAGGCGTTATCCCGGAGATTTAAGGGGAAGGTCCCACAGCGGATACCACAGCGTCATGTCTTTTTCAAAGGGCATTTCTTCGCCTATAGCGGACATCATTATCATTTCCTGCTCGGTGTCTCTTGTTTTCTGACCGGTTGGGACAAATGGGTAAAAGTTGTTGCGCCTGTAATTATAAATTAGGTACTGGTGACCGCCCTGCCTCTCATTTGCAAACTCGAACACCGCAGCCAGCAGCTGATCTGAAAAGCCTTTTTCTTCCACCATGTCACCTGTAGCGGTCAGGGCTGCTAGTAGATCCTCTATCCTCTTGCCCTCAAACACTATCCACATGTAGCCGTACGAGTCGGTGACTGCGCGGTATGCGAGGTCGAATTCAGGCTGCAGAGAGGTAAGGAAGCGCTTGATGTCCTGTTCCATTTCGTAAAAGAACGTGCCGCTAACTGTCTTGAAGGTGACGGCACACCTGCCAGTCACCTTGAGCCCAAGCTTCACCTCCAACGTAATGTAAGCAGAAGAAATGGAAAACAATATTTCAGAATCGGCTTTTGGCAGGCGCTTGCTGTTGATGTTGTCGCGTATTCTTTTGAAAAAGTTCAGCTCATGGCAGCCTCCATTTCCAAGAGCTTTTTCACCCTTTGATCAACCGGAGGATGAGTCGAGAACAAGTTTGCAAACGAGCTGCCGGAGAGCGCCGGGATGATAAAGAAAGCGTTCATACCTTCCATCTGCCTTAGATCCTGTGTAGGTATCCGCTTCATGGTGCCGCTTATCTTGAGAAGGGCGCTCGCCAGCTTGCTCGGTTTGCCTGTCATGAGCGCGCCGTCCCTATCGGCCACAAACTCGCGGTACCTAGATATCGCTCTTATCATAAGAAAGCTAACAAACCAGGTGATGATCGCAACTAGCAATACAAGTAACATTCCGCCTCCGCCGTCCCTGCGCCTTCCATAGCCGCCATACATTCCGCCGTAAAGGCTGGACTGCATCAAGTACCACGCGATTGTGGAGAATAGGCTCGCAAGGGTAAGCACCAAAACGTCGCGGTTTTTGATGTGGGAAAGCTCGTGCGCAATTACACCTTCCAGCTCCTCAGTTTCAAGTTGATCCATCAGACCAGTAGTCACCGTGACGATAGAGCTCTTGGGCGTCTTGCCGGTTGCAAATGCATTTGGCATTTTGGTATTAATGACAGCAATTCTTGGTTTGGGCAGGTTGTTGCGCGCTACTATGCGCTCTACTAGGTCATGCAACTCTGGAAACTGCTCCCTACTCACTATTTTCGCACCGGTGCTCCACAGTACTATCTTGTCGGAAAAGTACCACTGAGCCAATATCATGATACCGGCAATGACTGCTATTGGGATTGCGCCAAGGCCAACATAGGCAAGCACGCTGAGGAATACAAGGTAGAGCAGTGTGAGGATCGCAAAGCTGACAATTATTCTAGCTGTGAGGCCGTTGTCCCTCTTTTGCCAAGGAGCCTTTTTTGTGTACACACGTACTTCATGTCGGAGTCGTTTAATAATCATTCTTGTTTGTTGCAGCTGTGGCGTAAGGAGCTGGGATATTACTGTCTGCACCAACTTGTCATGATCACAAGCTTTTCGATAAGGCAGCTTTTACTAGCCAGCTTGGGTTACTGCTGCCTGAGCACTTCGTACTCGCCAGCAACGAAGGTGGAGATAAAGCACACCTTGAATCTTCCCGAGGGCGGCATTGCAAAAGAAGGCAGTAAGGTAATGCTCGGGCAGTCATCTTATGTTAACTCGGTCAGCAAAATAATACCACCGGGTTTATTAGACGCACCTTATCATGAAATAGCTTGTGTATTTCTTTGATCCAGAATATCTGCCGCTTCGGAATATTTCAGAGTCAAGCTCAAAATAGGTTGTTGATGACATAATGGTTACCATAGAAAAACAAGACGCGAATAGTTCAGTATGGAGAACACTGATCATTCTGAGTTCTTTGGGCCTTATTGTTTTATTTGACGAGACAATGATACTGCCGGCCATTCCGGATTTCATTCACAACTTCAACATCTCGTACAGCACATCGTCGTGGCTACTTTCAGCCTACATAATTGCAGCGGCCGTCGTGACGCCGATTGGAGGCAAGCTGTCTGATATTTATGGCAAGAAAAAGATATTGCTCATAGTGATGGCAGTTTACATAGCAGGCGTTCTGGCAGGACGATTTGCCACCAACATTGAGTTCATGCTCGCGGCAAGAGCTGCGCAGGGTGTTGGCATGGCTGCGTTTCCTATTGCCTTTGGAATCATTAGGGAAGTTTTTCCAGAGAAAAAATTTGCAATGGCACAAACGATATTTGGTTCCATGTTCCCTGCAGGGGCTGTTATCGGCCTGGTGGGCGGCGCAGCTATAATCCAAAATTTTGGGTGGCGAGCAACGTTCTTGGCTGTACTTCCCGTTGCGATTGCACTCTGGCTGATCATAGTGAAGTTCGTGCGCGTTCAGAGTCCAATAACGACGGCCGCGAACAATCCGTCGAATGACCAGACAATTGACATAAAGGGCACACTCGCGCTTGCTGCTACGATAATTTTATTTCTGACCGGCATCACTTTTATAGAAAGTAACGGTGCTGACTCATGGTATCAGATTGCCGCCCTTTTTGCCGCATCAGGGGCATCACTTGCAGCGTTTATCGCAATTGAAAAAAGAACACATTCGCCACTTCTTGATTTCAAGTTAATGAAGAACAAGAATTTTCTTCCTCCGACAATAATTCTCATGCTGACCTTCCTATCAATTTTCATGGTGTACCTAACGGTCCCAGTGATGGTCAGGAGCCCAGAGCCGCTAGGATTTGGAGGAAACGCCTTGGCTGTCGCTAGCGTTCAATTACCTTTCATGGTTGTGTTTATGATCGGAACAATCATGTCAGGCTTTGTACTAAACAGAGTCAAAAATACCAAGCTCGCGCTAATTGGCACTGCAATCAGTACGATAGGATTCTTCATACTGCTCATGTTCCATTCTACCGAAAGCATGGTTTCAGTTGGACTCACAATACTCGCAGCTGGGCTTTCGCTTTCGATTACTGGCGGATTTAATGTAATACTCGTTTCCGTGCCGATGCAAATGACCGGGATTGCTCTTGGGATGACGCTGCTACTCAACCTGGTCGGGATGTCAGTCGGTCCTGTGTTTGCCGGAATACTTCAACAGATGTATCAAGGAACAGTAGAAGGAGTTGAAGGGCAATTTCCCACGCAGGACGCGTACAACCTGATATTCATTACAGCAGCTTTTATCTCGCTGGCGTCGTTTGCCTTGGCGCTGGCTGTGAGCAGGAGAAAGGCAGTACCTGCAATAGCCCATGAAGGCACGCCGAAAGCGGACGAAAAAAGATAGCTATTTGCCGTTCATAAAGCGCTCGAGCTTATCCATCGCCTTTTCCAGCATTTCCTCCGGCGGCAGGTAAACGATCCTGAAGTGTCCCGAGCCGTAGGTGGAACCAAAGCCGGAGCCGTGCACAGTCAGGACGCCGGTGCTGTTTAAAAGATCAATTACAAACTCCTGGTCGCCCTTCCACCTAGTGCCGAGGTCGACCTTGGGGAAGACGTAGAATGCTCCGCGCGGGATCCTACACTGCATCCCCATCGCGTTAAGGCGCTTGACTACATAATCGCGCCGTGCCCTCAGCTTTTCCACCATTTTTGGAATGTGAGTTTGCGGCCCTCTAAGCGCCTGCACCGCAGCAATCTGCACCGGCAGGTTGGAAGCTATCCGCACGCGCGCGAGCTTGGGTATGTCTTCGCGAAGAGCCGCAAGTTTCTTAGAACCGCTGTTCATTGCGATGTAACCGCATCGCCAACCAGTCATGAGGTACGCTTTTGAAAAGCCATTGAGCAGGATGACAGGCGCATCCCTGGCGACTTTGCCGATGCCTGTGAACTGCGAATCAAAAACGATCTTGTCATATATTTCGTCACAAAGGACATAGAGGTCGTGCTCTGTGGCGATGTCTAACAACTGCTGGAGACTCTTTCTGTCAAAAACCTCTCCCGTTGGGTTGCTCGGGCTGATGATGCATAGTGCTCGCGACCGTGGCGTTATCTTAGCTCTCAGGTCTTCGAGGTCGGGCCTGCCGTCTGTGTGCAGTTTGAACTCGACTGGCTTTCCCCCGTAAAACTTCGCGTACGAAGAGTACGGCGGGTAGTATGGCCCGGGCATCAGCACTTCGCTGTTTGGGTCAATTATGGATGCCATCGTCATGTCAAGGCCCTCAGACACTCCGTTTGTGACGATGACGTCTTCTTCGGTGACGTTTAGCCCTTTTCCTGATTCCTTTTCAACAATTGCCTGTCGGAGCTCCGGCAGCCCTTCGGAATCGGCATAATAATTCTCGTCGTGCATGACCGCGTCAACAAGTGCTTTCTTTATGTGGTCGGGCGTCTTGAAATCAAATTTGACAGGGTCGCCTATGTTGAGATAGATTATCTCCTTGCCAGATGTCTTGTATTTTCGCGCGTAGGTGGTGATGTCGCGGATGGCATATTCCACGCCGTGCGTCCTGTCAGATACCTTCAAGATAGATACCTAAAGAGGATTTTGACCGAGATAAAATGTTATGTCTCCACAATAAAATAGTTTTACATAAAATCTGGGCAATAAACTTAAAGCCTGTCTGGCATGTCTGCTCCTTGCGGATGGTCGCTAATTACGACGAGGTAATGAAACTTGCGCTGGAGCGCGGCTTCTACTTTCCAAGTTGCGAGATTTACTCGGACGCCCCTGCCGGTTTTTGGGAGTACGGCCCGACAGGCGTCAATATGAAGAACAAGTTTGTCGAGCTGTGGCGGCGCGAGTTAGTACGACGCGACGGCATGATGGAGATCGACGGATGCCAAATAATGAGCAAGAGCGTCTTTGTTGCTTCGGGCCACATCGGCAACTTCACCGATCCAATTTTAAGGTGCACAAAATGCAACTCTACATTTCGCGCGGACCGATACGTTACGGAAAAGACTGGCGAGAATGTGCCTGAGAGGATGGCAGATGAGGAGATAAACGCTCTTGTCAAGAAACACGATTTGCGCTGCCCAAACTGTAAAAGCGAATTTGGCGGCGTAAGCAGGTTCAACATGATGTTTAGAGTTGGCATCGGGCCGGCAGCGGAGGAAGCGTATCTGAGGCCGGAAACCTGCCAGACCATATTTGTCGACTTTGCCCGAGTCTTCAAGACAATGCGCGGCCGGCTGCCGCTAGGAGTCGCGCAGGTTGGCAAGAGCTTCCGTAACGAAATTGCGCCAAGGCAGAGCCTTCTTAGGCTAAGGGAATTCTACCAGGCCGAGATCGAAGTATTTTGCAACCCGAGCAGGCTTAACGAGTTGCCAAAGTTCGAGGAAATCAAGGACACGATTCTGCGGCTGTCTGACGGGTCGTCAATAACCGAGGCAACTGCCGAGGAAGCGGTGAGGAAAGGGCTGATACCGAACAAGCTCGTCGCCTACTACCTGGCTCTTCTTATTGAATTCTACGACAAGACCGGCGTCGATGTTAGGCGCAGCCGGTATCGCCGGCTGTCGGACGACGAAAAGGCCTTTTATGCTTCCATTGCGTTTGATTTTGAGGTCGAGACCAGCATAGGGTGGCTGGAGCTCGTGGCATGCAACTACCGCTCTGACTATGACCTGAAGGGACACGGCACGACCAGCAAGCAGAACCTGGAAGTAGTTGATCCTACAGATCAGACCAAAGTGCTGCCACATGTGTTCGAGCTGTCGATGGGAATAGACAGGAGCATCTATACAATCTTGGAGCACTGCTACTATGAAGACGAGAAGCACGACGACAGGGTCGTCTTGGGACTCAAGCCTTACCTCGCGCCCGTCCTGGTGGGCATATTGCCTCTTATGACAAAGGACGGGCTAGGCGAAAAGGCGCGCAAGATCCATTCAGACCTCAAACTTGACTTTGACACCTTTTACGACGAGTCAGGGTCCATCGGCCGGCGCTACCGCAGGCTTGAAGAGGTCGGCGCGCCGTTTGCGATTACAATCGACCAGACCACGATGCAGGATGACACCGTAACGGTAAGGCATAGGGACACGATGCAGCAGGAAAGGGTCAAGACGTCAGAATTGCGGCAGTACATGAATAACGCACTTGCAGCAAGAAATTAAAATCGCGAGTGGGCAAACAACATCGTGAAAGGCCGGAAAGGGATAGCGTCCGGCGACGAGATTCCGGCAGAAAAGTGGCTTGTCGCCTACCGCAACCCTGCTTCGAAAAGACGCCCTGGGGGCTCTGTCTTTATGCGCCAGTTCTACGCGCCCGGCTATTATGAAGCCTACGACACCGTCCTGACTCACGCCGAAAAGATGAACCTTGAAGTGCTGTGGTTCCGTGAAAAGCGGTCCTGCGAGGCATTCCTTAACCGCGACTTTCCTGAGCTGGAAGCAATTTGCACCTACTGCAACAAGAAATTCGGCCACACCGAACCGGTGCCTTGCAGCCAGGAGGGCTGCAGCGCCGAGTTCTGCTCAAGGGGCTGCATGGCAGAACACAGGGCAATGCGGCACAAAAACTAGCCAGGTTGTGTGGCATTCAGCAGGATTGAGTGGATTGATACTAAAATAATAACCGGAATATTCGATCACCGCTTGACCAGTTTAAGCGTTGCCAAGCGGACACGCTCAGGGTCTCCCCTGAATTGATCAAGGCAGCGCGACGAATACTGTGCCGGCGCGCCTTCGTGCTGGTCCGTCAAGTGAAATCCTATTGAGAGGAAGGTAGTCTTGAGCTGCGCGACCCATTTCACATATGCCTCGTCGGTCACAGGCTGCAAAAGCTCGTCAGTCAATTCAGTGACAAGCTCAAGCGTCCCGCCCAATTTCAGCTTTGAATAAACTGCTTTGTAGAACGGTTTCCAACTGTCCTCTTTTTTTTCATCAATGAATCTTGGGTCTGGCAGCACTGCTATGAATCCGTCAACCGAGCCATCTGGAAATGTAGGGAGTATATCTTCAAAAGAGCCGCCTAAAATCATGAGATTGGAAAGCGTAATTCTTGATTGCGCCAGCCCGGACTGCTCCTTGTCGCGTTCGATGCCCACAAATAGTGAATCGCCATCGCGCTGGGCAAGGCTCTCCAGTAGTCTGCCATCGCCCATCCCAAGCTCTACGATTACTCTTGGATAAGAAGAAAACCTTTCCACCATCAGGCCTTCAGCAGCTCAGCTTCAAGCAATTGTTGAACCAATTGGACGACTTCCTGCTCTACCTGCTGCCTGGGCATGCCAAGCTTTGCTGAAAACTGGTCGGTAAGCTGGTTCATCGTCTTGGTACCGTCACAAGTATTCCAGAATTCAACGATCGCTTCGTTCACCATGAATCCCTGATCCTTGTCGTTTGCAATAATGAGCGAGCCGTCTTCCTGCTTTGCAAACCTACCAACCTTGAGCGGCCTGCTTTTTTCATAGTCAATCTGGAAGCGCAACTTGGGTTTGCCAAAGCCCAGCTTTTCGCGCACATCCGGGTTCATCTTTTCGAGGCTCCATGGCGGATCCCATACAATCTCCACATTGATGCTGCCGATCCCGTTTATTTTGCCGACATAGCGCTTGACATCGCTTACCAGAGTATCGTGAAGAGGGCAGCCTCTTGTGGTCATTGTCATTTTGATGTCCACATCAGTTCCACCGGCAACCTTGATTCCATAAATGAGCCCAAGGTCAACTACGTTGACCGGGATTTCCGGGTCCATACATTTTTTCAGAGCGTCATACACCTGCGCTTCTGTGACCGCTTTTTGGGACATTCTAGCTATACTAGGTGGGCAAAAACATGATAAATACTTTATCAACAAGCTAGCCTAGAAGCGCCTTGAGGTTCTTCTCGAAAGGAGGCATGAGCACCCCGCGTTCGGTGATTATGCCTGTAATAAGCTCAGGAGGCGTCATGTCAAACGCCGGATTGAAGACTCTTACCCTCTTGGGCGCGATCCTCTTTTTGCCCACTTTGACCACTTCATCGACAGATCTTTCCTCGATCACAACGTCTTCTGGACTGCTTTCAAAATCAAATGTCGACAAAGGAGCTGCAACGTAGAACGGAATCTTGTGCCTGTTTGCAAGGATTGCCACTTGATAAGTGCCGATTTTGTTGAATACATGTCCCGTCCGCAACACTCTGTCTGCGCCGACGATCACGCGCCTGATGACACCCTTTGCCATCATATGGCCCACTGCAGTGTCGGGTATCAGGCTGACATCTATTCCGTCATGCTGGAGCTCAAATGCCGTAAGCCGCGAGCCCTGCATTACTGGCCTGGTTTCAGTCGCAATGACACTGAGGCGCTTGCCGGATTCCCTCGCCGCCCTGATCACGCCAAGCGCGGTGCCGTAGGCAACTGTTGCGAGAGAGCCGGCGTTGCAGTGGGTGAGCACGACTTCGCCGTCCCTGAAGAGCTTTGCACCAATTGCCCCCATCTGTCGGTTAGCGTGGATGTCTTCCTCGGACATTTTGAGAGCCTCATCAAGCACGACTTTTTTCGCCTCATTCAACACTCTCGCTTTCTTAGCCTTGTCCATTACCCTTTCTAGCGCCCAGAACAGGTTGACGGCCGTAGGGCGCGTCGCCCGTAAGGTGTTGAATGCGGTGTCAAGGTCGGTCATGAGCTCCTGTAGCGTTTTGGCCTTGCTCTGCTGCACTGCAAGGGCAAGCCCAAACGCTGCCGTGACTCCGATAGCAGGCGCACCCCTTACTACAAGCTTTTTTATCGCGTCGGCCACCTCCTTGTAGTCCTTGCATTTGACATAGACCAGCTTGTTTGGGAGCTTTGTCTGATCTATGAGCATTACAGAATTATTCTTCCAAGCGACTGTTAGCAAAAGGTGCAGGTTGCGCGCCAAACATCTGAAATCTTTTTTCGGGCGGTATTAAACCTAACTAGGCTTGCCTATTGAGGCGAATCTGCCTTCAGCGAACTTGGACGTGTCGAGAATGCCGCGCCCGTCGTACACCGGCGTCCCCCCGAGGTCTTGCTGCGTTAAGTTGCGGTATTCCGGGTGGTCAGAAACCAGTATCACAAGGTCAGCACCTTGCACCGCCTTTAAGAGGCTCGACGTCAGCATGATGTCCTGCGGCAGGCTCGGGTCGCTTGTCACAAGCGGATCGTGGACGCGGATCTCTTTCACTTTTAACTTTTTCAGTTCTTCAATTATCTTGTAGGTGGGCGACATACGGGTATCAGACACTCCTCCTCGGAATGCAAGGCCAAGAAGTGCAATGATGGATTGCGAAACGCCTGTTCCATCAATCAGTTTCACAGCTTCGCCGACGCAATAAGCCGGCATCGAGTCATTGACGTTCCTCCCAAGCCGGGTGATGTTGCATTCGACCTTCCTGATGTCTGCCGTGTGGAGTATGAACTGTGGGTACACCGGTATGCACGCGCCGCCAACTCCGGCTCCTGGCTTGTGTATGTGGCAGAATGGCTGCGAGTTGGCCGCTTCCCTTGCTTCCCAAAAGTTGACTCCTACCTTTTCACAAAACTTTGCCAATTCGTTTGCAAGCGCAATGTTGACATCACGGTAGACACCTTCGAGGAGCTTCTCGGTTTCTGCGGCCCTCATGCTACTCATGCTGATCACGCCTTTCTTTGCGACCAGTGAATAGAGCTTGCTTCCGATTTCTAGGCTCTTTGGGCCGGCGCCTGCAACGACAGCAGGGTATCTTTCTTCAATGTCCTCGATCGCCCTGCCTTCGTAGATCCGTTCCGGGTTGTATACCATGTAAAAGTCGCGCTCGATTTGAAGTCCGCTTTCCTTCTCTAGGATCGGCAGAATTACGTCCTCTGATGTGCCAGGCGGCACACTCGGGTTGAGTGATACAATGTCGCCCTTTTTTAGACCGCGCCCGATTGCAGACGCAACCTGCTTTATCGCCGCTAGGTCTGCAGAAAATGA
>WNEW01001633.1_pt1 | contig 12864 bp, 11 predicted proteins | sample 5399891 | NCBI WGS metagenome assembly WNEW01 (sample SAMN13153336, study PRJNA577476) | soil metagenome | isolation source: 40 cm grassland meadow soil pre-rain plot 5 | place: USA:California | collected 2015-09-08 | reverse complement strand
TTCCCTGCCCGTAGGCGATCAATGGCCCGACTCCGGGCCATGGTCAGGAGCCAACTGGCGGGCGAGCCCCGATCTGAATTATAGCGGCGCGCGTCCCGCCACACCTGGGCGAAGACATCAATCGTGACCTCTTCCGCGCTCGCTCGATCCCCTAGAATCCTTAAGATAAGGTCATAGATTCGCACGCTTGTCTTGTCGTACATCGTGCCAAACGCTGCCTGATCTCCCTGGGCCGTTCGAGCGATGAGACGGGCCCATTCTTGCCCCTCTCCGCGGATTTTGGCCTGCACGAGTAGCGGACCCATGGGTCCCTACGGGAATACGAGCCGAATGGGGAGAACGGATTTATCGCCTGATCCCACCCATTGCCCAAATCCAAACTGGACCCGGCCTCGTATTAGGGGTGGCAGGACTAAACCACCGGCTCTGCGAAGCCGCAAGAACCTGGCGCGGTCCCGAATCCAAATGCTCGCGGACTTTCGTATAGGGGGGTACGGGCGTCGAGAGCCAGCTCACGAGGGGGGCCCGCGACCTCCCGTGCCTGTCGCCCCGGCCACAAGAATCGCCCAAACGGCCCATTAACCGAACATAGGAGGGAAGGACATGCGCTTACGTCTTGTTACGAGAATCGCATTGTGTGGAGCCGCAGCCACCCTTGCCGGATGCAGCATGATGGAATCAACCATGATGGGGAAGGCCGAGGACAAGTCGCTCTACGAGCGCCTGGGAGGGAAACCCGCGATCACCGCCGTGGTGGATGACTTTGTCGGACGGGTCGCCGCCGACAACCGGATCAACGGGAAGTTCGCGAACGCCAATATCCCGAGGTTGAAGATGCTGCTAGTGGAGCAAATCTGCCAGGCGTCCGGTGGCCCGTGCACCTACACCGGACGGGACATGAAAACCACGCATGCCGGCATGGGGATCAACGGCTCCGAGTTCGATGCGCTGGTCGGGGACCTGGTCACCACCTTGAATAAGTTCAAGGTCCCCGAGCGGGAAAAGAATGATCTGCTGGGCGCGCTGGGGCCGATGAAGAAGGATATTGCCGAGCGGCCTTAGCACCAGCCTGCTGAGGAGCGTTCGCAGGGTACCTGGCCAGACTGACGTCAGGAGGGGGGGCCGGCCACCGGCTGGCCCCTCCACGCCCGAGTCGAACTTCCTCACGATCTTTAGGACTGACAGGCGACTGTGCAATATTGGCACGAACTTTGCCCCCTCGGTGGGCTTCTACCCACCCACCAGGGTTGCCAACCTCACTCAGAACTGCTACGCACGCGCTATTTTCCACTTCAAAGGAAGACTAACAAGGGAGGATTCCATGAAGGCGCTCAGGAGATCTGCCACTCTCATCATCGCGCTGGTTACTGCCGTGTGCCTGCCGGCCCTGACGGTCTACGGAGCCAGCCATCGGGAGGCACCGCTGATCGCGCTTGACCCAGCAGCAGACATCACGGACGTCTACATGTTTCGAAGCTGGGTAGATCCCAACAAGGTCGTGTTCGTTATGAATGTCATCCCAGGCCAAGAGCCGAGCTCGGGGCCTAACTATTTCAACTTTGACGATGAAGTCCTGTATGCCTTCAACTTCGACCTCAACGGGGATGGGGACGCGGAAGATCTGATTTATGAGGTCCGCTTCACGACCGAGATTCGCGGGGTCGTGAGAGACCTACAGCTCCCTCTGTCCTACGTGGCGCTGCCCAAAATTACAGCGCTGGACGGCTCAGGGTCGGAAGGCCTCGGGCTGCGGCAGCGCTATACCGTCAAGGAGGTGCGGGGACGTCACCGCACCAAGCTGGGGACCGGGTCCATGTTCGCTGTCCCATCCAGGGTCGGTCCTAGGACCACGGGGACGGAGACCGAGTACGAGGCCTTGGCCGGCAAGGGGATTTTCCCTCTCTCAAACGGCGGCCGGGTCTTCGCCGGGCAGCGCGATGAAACCTTCTACATTGATCTCGGCGCCGTCTTCGACACGCTGAACCTGCGGGCTTCACCGATCCTTACGGGCGCGGCTGACGCCAACGACAACGCAAATCCTTTCGGCAACGATACCTTTTCGGGCTTCAACATCAACACCATCGCGATCGAGGTGCCGATTTCAGAGCTTACGGATAAACCCGACGCCGTGATCGGTATGTATGCCTCCACCAGCCGGCAAAAGGTCACCCTACGGACTGAGCCCGAAGGTAAGGATGACGATGATGATGACGATGATGAGCTGATCCGTGGCAAAGGAAAATTTGTCCAGGTTGCTCGCATGGCGAACCCGCTGGTCAACGAGCTCATCATCGGCACCGTGGACAAGGACAGATGGAACGCGACCGACCCGAAAGACGAAAGGCAGTTCCTCGATTTCTACCTGAACTCGCGACTAGCGACCGCGATCAATATCGTATTCGGGACCGGGTTTACGACTACGAACCGGACGGACCTGGTCAACGCCCTGCTCAAGTATCCCAGCCAGCCCCAGACCGGTACCTGTACGAAGAAGAATCCCTGTTCCGAGCTGCTTCGCCTCCCGTTGGGCGTTACCCCCACACAGCCCGGCGACCAGAAGCGACTCACAATATTGGCTCACAATGCTGCGGGCATGTCGACTCCTGACCCGGCTGGATGGCCGAATGGCCGACGGCCCAACGACGACGTAACCGATCTTGCGCTTCGCGTGGTCGCGGGCATTCTTCTTCCTATGCCTCCTAACCCCGCAGTGCCCTTCCTCGGGGACGGCGTGAATTTCAACATCGGCGCGCTCGGCACTAACATCACGACGAATGGTATCTACGAGGTCTTCCCATTCTTGCCGACTCCCCATGATGGCCGGGATCGCCGGCATATTGACTGCGGAGAGCTGGGCGCGAACCCCTGCAATTGATGGCACAGGCGCGTGGAGGGGGAGCGCCCTCCCCCTTTACGCGCCCCTAGTTCAGGTCGAACATGCGAGCCACCCTCATTCTCATCCTGCTCCTGATCTCTTGGCCTCTCCCCCTGCTGGCCCAGGGGAGCTCCACTGACCGCACCATCCAGCTCTACCAGCGGATGCTGCACCGAAACCCAAACGACGCCCGAATTTACTACCGGCTCGGCGACGCCTATATCCAAAAAGCGCGGGAGATCGGCGATCCGACCTACTTCACGCTGGCTGAAGAGTCGCTCAAGAAGTGTCTCACGCTTGCCCCCGCGTACGGCGGCGCGGCCAGGCATTTGGCCTTTGTGTTGTACTCGAAACATACCTTCGAGGAGGCTGCCGTGCAGGCGACGAAGGCGATCGAACTTGATCCGAAGGACAGCCACGCCTACGGGATTCTCGGCGATGCGTACCTCGAGACGGGGAAGTATGAGCAGGCCCGGCAGGCCTATCAGAAGATGATGAAAATTCGGCAGGATCTGCACTCGTATAGCCGCCTGGCGGGCTTGAAAAGTCTCCGGGGCGATCCCAAGGGAGCCATCGAGGATCTCAAACAAGCCATCCGGGAGGGGAAAGCGAATGGACGCCCCAACGAGAGCATCGCCTGGGCCCAGTGGCAGTTAGGGAGCGAACAGTTTGCCCTCGGTCACTTGAAGGAGGCGGAGGCTCAATACCTGGAAGCCATAAAGACCTACCCGAATTACTATCGGGGCTTAGCCGGGCTGGCGCAGGTCCGCGCCGCTCAGAAGAGGTACGAGGAGGCGATCGACTTCTACCGGAGAGCCATCGCCATTATCCCTCTGCCCGACTCTGCTGGAGCCCTGGGGGATGTCTATATGAAGGTCGGTCGCCCTGAGGAGGCCAAGAAACAGTACGACCTCGTCGAATACATCGGCTACCTGAACACCCTCAACAAGGTCTTGTATAACCGCGAGCTCGCCTACTTCTACGCGGACCACGACATGAAGCCGAGCGAGTCCTTGGAACTGGCGAAAAAGGAGCTGGAGGTCAGAAAGGATATCTATGCCTATGACATCCTGGCCTGGACCCTGTTTAAGAACGAAAGGTTTCAGGAGGCCCGCGCCGCCATGGCGGAGGCCCTGAAGTTGGGGACCAGGGACGCCCGGCTCTTCTATCATGCTGGCATGATCTATCATCACCTCGGTGAAGCTCAACAGGCACAACAGTACCTCCAACGCGCGCTCTCGACCAATCCTCATTTTCATATTTTCCATGCGGACGTGGCCCAACGAACCCTCACGGCCCTGAGGGGGAATTCAAGCCCAGCCGTGGCCTTTGGGGAGGCGGACAAGCCCGATGGTCGCTAAAGCCAGGTGTTCTCACTTGTTCTTCGCTGGTCTGCTGACCACATGGACGATCTCCATGACTCCCCTGCCTACTCTCGCCCATCCGATGGGGAACTTCAGCATCAGTCACTACGCAGGAATCCGAGTCGGGCAGGATGGCGTCGAAGTGCAGTATCTGATCGACATGGCCGAGATCCCGACTTTCCAGGAGATTCAGGAGAACGGAATCGTCCCGCAGGCAGACCACCCCGGCCTTCGTGAGTACCTAGCCCGGAAGGCAGAGGCTCTCAAGGAAGGCATACTCCTGGAAATCAACGGCCGTCCCCTGGCGCTCAAGGCTGAACCGAAGGAATTGATTTTCCCGCCTGGAGCCGGTGGCCTTCCCACGATGAAGCTCTGGGTGATCTATCGGGCGAAGCTCGATGGCCCTGTCGCTGCGGGCATGAGCTATCTGCGTTACCGGGACGGCAACTTCCCGGAGCGGGCCGGTTGGAAAGAGATCGTCGCGATGGAAGCCGATGGGGTCGTGTTCGCCAGCAGCTCGGCTACCAATCGTGATCGAAGCCTCCGGTTATCGAACTACCCTACGGATCTCTTGAACAGCCCTCCGCAGGACCTGGAGGCGCGGCTGGCTTTCGCACTCGTGGGCCCAACCCGAGAAGCGGCCACGCAAGAGGCGTCGGTCACTGTCCCATCGGTTCCCTCTTCTCCGATGGCTCGCCCGAACAGTATCTCGAACCCGTCCTTCGCGACAGCGACCCCGAAAACGCCGCGATCCACCATGCCGGCTCTCAGCAAACAAGCCAGGAACACTGCCGGAGCGCTGGCTGTCGCTCTGCCATCCCCGAAGATCGGAAGGGAGACCGGGGCTCAGGCCTCGGCGGCTCTCGAGCCATTCAGGCTGCAGGCCAACAAGCAGACCACGCCCCGAAACGCCTTTACGGAACTGGTCGCCACGAACCAGTTGGGCTTCGGGGTGATTCTGGCGGCCCTGGCGGTTGCGCTGGGACTGGGGGCCTTCCATGCCTTGGAGCCGGGCCACGGGAAGACCTTGATCGCAGCCTACTTGGTTGGGTCCCGAGGCACGGCGCGCCACGCGTTGCTCCTCGGGCTCATTGTTACCGCTTCGCACACTGCCGGGGTCTTTCTCCTCGGGGCTGTGACCCTGTACGCATCACAGTCCATTGTGCCCGAGCGGCTCTACCCCTGGCTCGGGGCGGTCTCTGGAGTTATCATCGCCTGCCTGGGACTGTCCCTTTGGCTTCGCACGTACACCAGGCACCCAGCAGCCCATGCTCATGACCATTCCCATCAGCATGCCCACGACCACGACGTGACTGCGACACGCACGCACTCTCACGGGCCTGCGCAGCACCCCGAGGCCGATGGAACAGTCTCCCTCCCAGACCTGTTAGCGCTGGGGATTCCCGGGGGGATCATCCCCTGCCCCGCTGCTCTGGTGGTCTTGCTCAGCGCCCTCTCGTTAAATCGACTCGGCTTCGGATTATTCCTCATCGTGGCCTTTAGTCTTGGCTTGGCGATGGCGCTCGTCAGCGTGGGCCTCCTCATGGTCTACGCCAGACAGTTCATGACCCGGTTCCACAGTGACACGCCGCTCTTCACCCGGTGGCTCCCGCTTACTTCCTCTGCAGTGATTACGGTATTTGGAATGGCGATCGCAGTCGAAGCTCTCCTCCGTGGGGGTTTTTTCAACTTCCAACTGTAAGGCCGTCGCGGCAAAGAGTAAGGGAAGAAAAACTCGTGGACAGCTCGCTGGGCGCCGCTCTTGGCCTCGGGTTCCTGCTGGGTATCCGGCATGCTATGGATGCGGATCACGTCGCCGCAATGTCCAGCATCTTGAGTCGGCATCGGAGTCTGACTCTCTCTTGCCTGCTGGGGACTTTCTGGGGAGCGGGACACACCACGGCGCTCGTGGGTGCGGGGTTAGCTGTCGTGGCTTTCGAGGTCACTATCTCCCCCGTGCTGGCCAAGGGGCTGGAGATGGCGGTTGCTGTTGTGTTGATCCTTCTTGGCGGGGACGTGCTGATTCGCTCCATTGGGACTTGGAAGGTTCACCGGCATGACCACTCTCACGATGGCCATTCTCACCGTCACCTCCACCTCCACGGAGGCGCGGACGTGTCCCCCGGGCACGTGCACCTACTTCGTGAAGGTCGACGACCGTTCCTGGTGGGGCTTTTGCACGGGCTGGCTGGCAGCGGGGCCCTGATGCTGTCGGTCCTCATCGCCATCCCATCCTCTGTGGGAAAACTTCTCTATCTTCTCGTGTTCGGGGTGGGCTCCACGGGAGGAATGCTCCTCCTCAGCGGGCTAATCGGGATCCCCTTCGCCGCAACCGCCGCTCGATCCCAGACGGTCCTTGTAACCATCCAGGGACTCACTGGGGCCGGAAGCCTGATTTTCGGCGTGGCGTGGGGATGGACCCTCATGAGCACGTAGACCGCCCTGGTCAGCCTACCTGATCGTCACTTCTGAAGCCACGCCATCTGCATTGGGCACACTTGAACCCGTGTACTATAGTATGGAGCCAAGAGGAGGAGCCCAGGGGACAGTATGCCGTATCGGCTGCTCGCCGACCTCGTCGTGATCCTCCACCTGGCTTTCGTGGCCTTCGCGCTGTTCGGCGGTCTCCTGGCGCTCAAGTGGAAGCGCATCGTCTGGCTGCACGTGCCGGCCGCCTTGTGGGCGGCTGCCATCGAATTTGGCGGCTGGGTCTGCCCGCTCACCCCGCTCGAAATCTGGCTGCGCGAGCAGGGTGGCGAGACCGGGTACCGCTCCAGCTTTATTGACTACTACATTCTGCCTTTGCTCTACCCCGCAGGCCTCACCCGAGAGGTGCAATTCGTCCTGGGTGTGGTGGTCCTGGCTGTCAATATCGCCGGCTATGCTTGGGTCTGGCGCTGGTGGAGAGAGAACCTGTAACGATTGCGCGTGTGAAAGGACTACGGGTCTAGCAGGATTCTGTCTGTCCCGGCTCACAGGTCGTGGGAGCCAGCTTACTGGTTCCCTGCCCACCGTGACAAAAGCGCTTGACGTGGAAAAGCCGAACTTGATACATGGAAGCATTTCCATACGTCCATTTGTCCGCGAGGGACCCGCATGTCGAACGAATCCATCACCCAGGCCGTGAGTGAACGGTATGCGAGAGCCGCCACGACCGGCGAACAGATCTGCTGCCCGACCGGCTACAACGTCGAGGATCTGCGGACCTTCGTTCCCGAGGAAGTTCTGAAGGTCTCCTACGGCTGTGGGACCCCGGCCGGGCTGGACACTGTTCGAGCGGGCGAGACAGTGCTGGACATCGGGTCCGGCGGAGGGATCGACTGCTTCGAGGCTTCTCGCCGGGTGGGCCCGACAGGCCGGGTGATCGGGATTGACATGACCGACGAGATGCTGGCGATCGCGCGGCGCCACGCGCCGGCCGTCGCGGCGAACCTCGGGTACGCCTCCTCCAACGCCGAGTTCCGCAAAGGGATGGTGGAGGCGATGCCCGTCGAGGATGGCAGCATCGATCTGATCATCTCGAACTGCGTGATCAACCTGGCCCCGGACAAGCGGAAGGTTTTTCGCGAGATGTTCCGAGTGCTGCGACCGGGCGGGCGGTTCACGATCTCGGACATCGTGTCGGACCAGCCGGTGCCCAACTACCTGACCCACGACGTTGAGAAGTGGGGGAACTGCCTGTCCGGCGCCCTGCAACTCGGTGACTATGTGTCCGGGATGGTCGAGGCCGGGTTCCTGGGCATTCACCAGATCAAATCTGTCCCGTGGCAGGTGATTGACGGCATTCACTTCCTTTCCATCACACTGACCGGATACAAGCTTCCGGCGGCGGTTGAGCCCAACGGCGTCCGGTTCGCCACGCTACGCGGGCCGTTCAGCCAGATGGTTGATGAACTCGGGCAACGATACCAGCGAGGGGTGCCGCAGGCCGTCAACGCGCGGACGGTCCAATTGCTGAAGACCCCGCCCTTTGAACCACTCTTCCTCTTGTCCGAGACCCCGCTCGCCCTGGAGCCTTCGGACGCGCGCTGGCTGGCTGTCCTGCCCGAGCAGGTCCCGTGCGTGTGGAGAGGTGATTATGCCATGTTGACTGGCCCCTTCACCGAAGTGGAGGACGACGACCATCACGTCTTCCGGCGCGGCAGCCCCCTGGAGATTTGCTCGAAGACCCTGAAGGTCCTGGAGAGCGACCTCTACCGACGGCACTTCGCCATGATCAACCGGGCCACAGGAGAGATTTCAGGGTCACAGGTAGCGTGCAGCCCGAGTGGAGGATGTTGCTAACAGGATGCTGAAAAAGAGGGAGACAGCATGGCAGGGGTCGTCTCCGTGCTCGCCGGACGCGCGCACTCTGAGGCTTCCCGGCCACCAGCCCGAGGAACAGCGGGAAGACCGGGCGGTGCCGGGGTAACCGTTGCTCTTCGAAAGCAACGGGTCGTGACGCGCGCAGTAGAGCCGACCCCCTGCCACGCTGCAGGAAGGATGATCTGCGGCATCGTTGCTGGTCTTTTTGAGCATCCTGTGGGTGAGAGGGTGACGCCATGGGGTTGAGTTTGTTGGCCCGGAACAATCCCCTCGCCTCGACCGACGAGCAGAATCGAATCCTGGCGAGGACGGGCGCCTGTCCCCAGTTCGAGAAACGCATGGGCCAGTCCGGACTGAACCCCCTCCATGCCACCGGCATCACCGTGTTTCAAATCAACGTCGGCAAACTCTGTAACCAGACCTGCCGGCATTGCCACGTGGACGCAGGGCCGGACCGCCAGGAGATCATGACGCGCGAGACAGCCGAGCTGTGCATCAAGGCCCTGGCGGAGACCGACATCCCGACGGTGGACATCACCGGTGGGGCGCCGGAGCTGAATCCCAATTTCCGGTGGCTGGTCGAGCAGTCACGGGCCCTTGGCCGGCACGTGATGGACCGCTGCAACCTGTCCGTCCTGCTGCTGCCTTCGCAGGCCGATCTGGCCGAATTTTTGGCTCATCAGCGAGTCGAGGTGGTCGCTTCCCTGCCCTACTTCCGGGCCTCCCAGACCGACGCACAGCGGGGCGAAGGGGTGTTCGAGAAATCCATCGGGGCCCTTGAGCTCCTGAACAAGCTGGGGTACGGCGTGGAGGGGAGCGGCCTGATCCTGAACCTTGTGCAGAACCCGGTGGGCGCGTTCTTGCCCCCGAAGCAGGAGGCCATCGAAGCCCAATTCCGGAAAGAGCTGGCGCGGCAGCACGGCGTGGTCTTCAACCATCTCTACACGATCACCAACATGCCGATCAGCCGGTTCCTGGAGTTCCTGGTCGAGAGCGGCAACTATGAGGGTTACATGGAGCGGCTCGCGAACGCCTTCAACCCGGCCGCGGCCGCCGGCGTCATGTGCCGTTACACGATTTCAATCGGCTGGGACGGCACGCTCTATGACTGCGACTTCAACCAGATGCTGGACCTGCCGCTCCGCCACGGGGCGCCACGGCATCTCCGCGACGTGAACCTGGCTCAGCTCGCTCAACTCCATACGCGCCAGATCGCCACCGGGAACCACTGTTACGGCTGCACCGCCGGCGCCGGATCATCTTGTGGAGGGGCGGTGACGTAATCCCCTCGCACCTGCCTCTCCCCCTCTGGTGGAGCGGAGAAAGTGAGGAGGATTCGGCTTCTTTCTATGGATCTCTCCCTGTTTGCTGTCTGCCTCGTGATGGCCTTGGCGTTCGCCAACGGCACGAATGATGTCTCAAAGGCCATTGCCACGCTGGTCGGCAGCGGGGTGACGAACTATCGTACCGCCATTGCCTGGGGCACGGCCTGGACCGTCGTCGGCGCCATTCTTTCGGGACTCGTGGCGACCGCGATGGTCCGCACCTTTAGCATCGGATTGATCCAGCCGGGTGCCGTCCTCTCCCCTGAATTAGCGGTGAGCGTGCTGGTTGGCGCAATGGCCTGGGTGCTCCTCGCGTCACGCTTCGGCCTCCCTGTGTCCACCACGCATGCGCTGGTGGGCGCTATCGTGGGCGCGGGGCTGGCTGCGTTGGGCAGTCGCGGTTTGATCTGGTCATCGATCAGCGCCAAGATTGCGCTGCCTTTACTTCTAAGTCCCTTTCTGGCTCTGCTTCTGTCCGTTCTGATTCACCCGGCAGTCCGTGCGGTCGCGATCCGTTGGGAAGGCTCCTGCCTCTGCTTGGCGCCGACCTATCGCGCGCTGATCACTGTGGATGCTCATGGAACAACCCGTACGCTGTTCCAGACAACCGCCTTCGGGCAACCAGTGGCCGACGTGCCGGCTCAGTGTGAACGCGCCGGCCTCCGAGGCCTCACCGTCGGTCTCGACACCATCCATTGGTTCTCCAGCGGCCTCGCCTCGCTGGCGCGCGGCACGAACGACACGCCGAAAATTGTGGCTCTCCTGCTGCTCGGAGGAACCCTGACTTCGTGGAACCATTCGACTGCTCAGGCCATCCTGTTCACCAGCGTGGCAGTGGCCATGGGCCTCGGCAGCTTCTTCGGCGGCCTGCGCGTGACCGAGGTCCTCGCCGAGAAGGTCACGAAGATGGACCACGCCGAAGGCCTATCTGCTAACCTTACGACTTCCTCGCTGGTGCTGGTCTCCGCCACCCTCGGACTGCCTGTCTCAACCACCCACCACCCTCGGACTGCCTGTCTCAACCACCCACGTCAGCAGCTCGGCCATCATCGGCATTGGCCTCTTGAAGGGCATCAGGGCGGTTCGCTGGACAACCGTCAGGGATATGGTTCTGGCCTGGGTCATCACCCTACCGGCTTCCGGCTTGCTCGCCTGTCTCACCTACCTGCTTCTGACGATGCGCTCGTGACCCTGCAGTAACACGGGCTGTTCCCTGCGCCCGTCCAGCAATCGCACTGATCTGTTCTAGGAAAGTAGCTTGAGATGCGAGAACGGTGTGGAAAGAGCATGGCCGCCCTGCTCTTCGGCGGGAAGAGATCCAGAAGTACCGGCGCAGTTGGAATCCGTTTTCGCACGGGCCGATCCTGAACACAGGCGTGGATATCCAGCCCAAGGGCCAGTATTTGATTCAGCCCTTCGTGTTCGGACAGGTAGGCCACGAGCAGTACGGCAACAAATTGACGACGGACTCGTCGGATGCTCAAACCCACTTGAGAGCGGTGGCTCCCACTTTGATTTTTGCTTATGGTATTACGAATCACGTGGAGCTCAATGTCGCCCCCTCGTGGGTGTGGTTCGAGGCCAGCAAGGCGACTCCTTCAGGGGAACGAACCATCGACACTGACACAGGTCCCGGTGACACCACGATCTACCTGAAATACCGCCCCATCGTGCAGGACCCAGATACGTGGCGTCCCTCAATCACGCAGTACAACGGAATCACCCTCCCGACAAGCCAATGGTTCGGCACCACTCCGATCCCTGGCGGCTTCTCACCACTGGGACGCTTACCGGGAACCAAATTCGGTGGCCTTTCGTTTACTGAAGGGGTCCTGTTCCGCAAGAATCTTCAGCCATTCCGGTTGAACGGCGGCGTGTACTATACGTATACGGCGCCCGGGAGCAACGCCGGCATGAACACCTACAATGGGGATATCGTTAACACCCGGTTCATTGTGGAATATATCGCCGATGACAAGCGGGGTCTCGGCTTCAACGCGGAGTTTCTCATGCTGAATGGCCTCCCATTTCGGCTGGACGGGCATGACGTGAACCTGAAGCCGACCAGCTTTAGTCTGATTGGAGTGGAGCCATCCATTCAGTATAAGTTCTTCCACGATGAAAAAGGCGCGTTGGTGGGAGCCGTGGGGGTGCTCTTTTCAATTATGGGGCAGAACGACGTCAACGCAATCTATCCCAACATTTCCCTCTACTATTATTGGAGCACAACAGGCAAGCCTCAGATGCGCTGACGAACAGGGCACGGTCTGTCTTTCCTCCTTCTTCGCGGGCTGTCAGTTGAAAAGGTTCTTGTGGGTTGCGTGGCTCGGTGCCGTGTCGCTGACGCCGGCCGGCTGTAGCTGGTTGATGCCGTGGCCTGCTCGGTACCTCGCGCAGGCCACTGGTTCTGCCACGCAGGAGCAGGTGGCCCAGCAGCTGGAACCCCCGCAGATCGAACGCACGTTAGACGACGGGGAGACGGTGTGGGAATACCGCTACACGGGCGTGAGCAGCCCCATGCTGCTACCGATAACGGAAGTCTGGTGCGTGGAATATAGACTGGTCTTCGACCAGCAAACGGTGCTGCGTCATTGGCTGAGAAAGGACTGTAGTCAGCTCCTGGATATTAACTCAGCCTCGGCTGATGACTTGAAAACCTTACCTGGCATTCGCGTCGCCGATGTGAACCGAATCATCGCAGGGCGCCCCTACTCCTCCAAGGATGAGCTTGTCCAAAGAGAGATTGTTCCCCAAGCCATCTGGGATGAGATCAAAGAAAAGATCATTGCAAAACCAAAATAGATGAGAACGACACGATAAGCACCTATTGGAGCAGGACCGGCAGGAGTATCTTGCGGTGACGGGGGTGTCCTGTCCCCTTCAATAATTCATCGTCACCCCTCCCAGCACGAGGAGCGGCGCCCCCAGTGTTTTGATCGGACCGGTCTGCGTGGCGGTCTGCGTGGCGATGTACTGCCGGTCGGTCAGGTTTTCG
>WNEW01002305.1_pt1 | contig 12865 bp, 10 predicted proteins | sample 5399891 | NCBI WGS metagenome assembly WNEW01 (sample SAMN13153336, study PRJNA577476) | soil metagenome | isolation source: 40 cm grassland meadow soil pre-rain plot 5 | place: USA:California | collected 2015-09-08 | reverse complement strand
CCATCGCAGCCCGCAGTAAACCTGGCCGCCGAGCAGAAGTCGCAGTCGCAGCAGAATCCGGCTGTAAATGGCCCAAAGTACACTGGCGAGCCGATTTCGGTGAACTTGAAAGATGTCGACTTGAAAGACTTCTTCCGCCTGATTCACGAAATCAGCGGACTGAATGTTGTGCTGGATCCGAACGTCAAAGGAAGTCTAACCATTGTCCTGGATGACGTACCTTGGGATCAGGCCCTCGACATCGTTCTGAGTCTTTCGCGGCAGCTCGAAGGGAATGTGCTGCGCATCGCTACTGTCGATACTCTGCGCAAGGAAGCCGAAGCGAAGCGCGCGCAGCAGGAAGCCGAAGCACTGGCCGTTGATAAGGTCACCGTCACTCGCTTCCTGAGCTACGCGCACTCGAAAGATGTAGTGCCGACGGTAAAGAAATTCCTTACCCAGCGGGGTGACGTAATCTCGGACGACCGCACGAACGCACTCATCATCGAAGATATTCCTTCGGTTATGCCGGCGGTTGATCGCCTGCTGACGCAGCTTGATCGCAAGACGCAGGAAGTCGAAATCGAAGCTCGCGTCGTAGCCGCTACCCGCAGCTTCGCCCGCGACATTGGAACGCAACTAGGATTCGGGTGGGGCAACTCGCCTAGTGCGATTGGCGGTGCCTCGAGCGCTGGCGCTTCACCAATTAAAGTGGGCGGCCTGGCTCCAAAATACATCACAATAGGCGATTCTATCCCGTTGTTCTCCAACCTGCCGGTCACCAGCCCGACGAGCGGATTCAGCTTCACAAACGAAAGCAACAACTACCGCATAGATGCGATCTTGACCATGGCGGAGTCGCGCGGGTTGCTGAAGATTCTCTCTCGTCCGCGGGTGGTCACTCAGAACAACATTCAGGCTCTGGTGCGCCAGGGAGTGCGCGTTCCGATCGTCACGCAGGCACAGTTGGGTGGTCCGCCAACAGTTACTTACGTTGACGCTTTCCTGCGTCTGACCGTGGTTCCGCAGATCACGTCGGAAGGAACGATCTTCCTGAACGTGGACGTCGAGAACACCACACCTGATTTCGGGCATACGATTCAGGGCAACCCGACTTTGATTACGCAGCAGGCGACTACGCAGGTGCTGGTCACTGACGGTGGAACCGTCGTTATTGGCGGTGTCATCCAGACTCAGAATTCGGTCAACATCGCGCAGGTGCCGCTGCTTGGAAATATTCCAGCTATCGGCAATCTGTTCAAGCGTCGCACCGTGAGCACCGCAAACCAGGAGCTGATTTTCTTCATTACTCCGCGCATTATCCAGACGTAGAATTCGGGTTAGCAGCAAGACAGCCGCCGGTTCCTGCAATACGGGGGCCGGCGGTTCTGTTTGGGTCGTTCGTCTCTGTCTGTCGATGGCGGCTAAAATCCTGAGTCCCCTTCTCCGCCGCCGACTTGAACCAGCTTTCGCTGGGCTGCGCTGCTACACTCGGATTAATGGACTACGAGAGCAGGCAGCAAAATTTGCGGAGCAAGCTAAGCCGTCATCGTCTCGACGGCCTGCTGATCGTTCATCTTCCAAACATTCGCTACCTCTCGGGCTTCACCGGTAGTTCAGCCATCCTCGTGGTCACCGAGAGCAAATCCGTTTTCTTCAGTGATGGACGTTACTCGGCACAAGCCAAAGCCGAGGTGCAAGGCGCGAAAGTCATGATCAGCCGAAAAGCCCCGATTCTTACCGCGGCCGAGTGGATGCTCCGGAATCGTCCTAAGCTGGGCAAGTCCCGCATCAGGGTTGGCATCGAAGGAGATCACCTATCAGTAGCAGCACGGACCCGCCTTCTAAACACCTTGTCATCGAAGTTTCTACTCCGCGAAGCTCCGCCGATCATTGAGCAAGCACGAATGGTGAAGGATGCGGCAGAAATCGAGCTAATTCGGCGAGCCGTCCGGCTGGGCAGCAGCCTTTTCGATCGAATCTTAGAAACTATCCGTCCCGGCATTAGCGAAGCCGAAGTCGCCTGGGAACTCGAGTACGCCGCGCGGAAGTCGGGCGCCGACGATATGTCATTTCCGACCATTATTGCCTCGGGCGAACGGTCCTCATTGCCTCACGGCCGAGCCTCCCAAGCGGCTATCCCACCGCAGGCATTCGTGGTCTGCGACTTCGGTGTTATACTCTCAGGCTATTGTTCTGACATGACTCGCACTGTGTACGTGGGTAGGCCCACTGCGGAGGCGCACAAGTTCTATCAGGCTGTACGGGACGCCCAGCAAGCGGCAATTGAGGCTGTCAGACCTGGAGTAAGCGTCGGCGAGGTCGATCAGGCTGCTCGCAAGCTATTGCGAAGAGAAGGTTTAAGCAAGTATTTTACCCATTCCACCGGCCATGGCGTGGGCTTGGAAATCCACGAGGCTCCTCGCGTTGCCGCTGGGCTGAGTGAAACCCTCAGACCGGGAGTGATCATCACGATTGAACCGGGCGTTTATATCCCTGGGAAATGCGGGGTACGGATCGAGGATATGGTAGTGGTGACCGAGCATGGATGCGAAATTCTGACGGCCACGAGTAAGGAACTAACGGCTGTCGTATGACAGTCATAGTTTCCTGGAACAAACTGCCCGGGCAGCTCTGCTCTTCTTTCCGGCCGGGCGCGCAGGGCAGAGACTAGTCCCACCGTAGACGATGAATCTGAAAGAGATCAAAGAACTCATCGAGTTCTTAAAAGAACAGGAAATCGCCGAGTTCGAGCTGGAGCGCGGCGATGTGAAGGTCCGTATCAAGCGCGCTCCGAACTCAAGCGCACCTGCGCAGGATACTCGCACCATCGCTGTACAAGCAGCGTCATCGATACCGGAGAACGCAGTAGCACAGCCCATCACCTCGCCTGCGGTACCCGGCACTCCCAAAGAATCCGAGGCCAAAGGTGAAGGGCCGCTCCACACCGTCCGCTCGCCCATCGTCGGAACATTTTACGAGTCGCCGTCGCCGGGATCGCCGCCTTTTGTGAAGCCAGGGGACGCGGTGGAGGTTGGCCAAGTCTTGTGCATTGTGGAAGCCATGAAGCTGATGAACGAAATCGAATCGGATGTAGCCGGAGAGGTGGTTAAGAAATTGGTAGCCAATGGCCAGCCGATTGAATATGGGCAGGAGCTGTTTGTCATACGCCCGAAGAGCTAGAAAGCCGCGGACGGAAACCCATGGCGCGCGAAGCGCGCCATTTTTGTGCCTGTAACTGGCGCTGCCCGCGGTTAACTCCGCGGCAACGCCGGCAAGGATCTCGTTCTACGCATGTTCAAGAAGATACTCATCGCCAATCGAGGCGAAATTGCCCTTCGTGTCATCTGCGCCTGCAAAGAGCTCGGAATCCGCACGGTGGCGATCTACAGCGAGGCCGACCGCAACTCGTTGCCGGTCCGGTTTGCCGACGAAGCCATCTGCATCGGCCCTCCTCAGCTTGGGCAAAGCTACTTGAACATCCCCGCTGTCATCAGTGCTGCCGAAATCGCTAATGTCGACGCCATCCATCCTGGTTACGGGCTGCTCGCAGAAAATGCCAATTTCGCCGAAGTCTCCGAGACCTGCAATATCAAATTCATTGGACCGCCACCTGAAATCACCCGTCTGATGGGGGAGAAGGAAAAAGCTCGTGCGGCAATGAAGAATGCCGGCGTGCCTATCCTGCCTGGATCAGAGGGCATTCTCGCGGGCGAAGGCGAGGCCTTGGAATGGGCGCGGCAAGTTGGATTTCCAGTGATCGTTAAGGCTTCGGCCGGCGGCGGCGGGCGCGGCATGCGCATTGTCCGCAATGAAGAAGAGCTTCCCGCACTTTTCAAAGCTGCGCAATCCGAGGCGGCTGCAGCATTTGGCAACGGCGATCTTTATATGGAGAAGTTTATCGAACGCCCGCGCCACATTGAATTCCAGATTCTGGCCGATCAATACGGCAATGTGGTAAGCCTGGGCGAGCGCGAATGCTCGATTCAGCGGCGGCATCAGAAGTTGCTCGAGGAGTCTCCCTCCACCCAGATGACGCCTGAACTGCGAGAAAATATCGGGCGAGTTCTCTGTAAGACTTTGTCGGATATCGGCTACGTTAACGCCGGCACTATCGAGTTCCTCATGGATGAGGATCGACGGCTTTACTTCATCGAAATGAATACCCGCATTCAGGTCGAGCACCCGGTCACAGAGATGGTTACGGATGTCGATTTGGTCAAGAGTCAGATTCTGCTTGCCGCCGGCGAGCGCATGGAAGATGTGTTGCACGGGCCCATTGTGCACCGTGGTCATGCCATCGAATGCCGCATCAATGCTGAACATCCGGAGAAGTTCACGCCATCAGCGGGCAAGATTACCGCGTTCCATCCTCCTGGAGGCACCGGGGTAAGAATCGATACAGCAGCTTACGCAGAAGGCGTGATTCCGCCTTACTATGATTCACTGATCGCCAAGCTGGTGGTACGCGGCAGAGATCGGTCAGAAGCGGTTTCGCGCATGTCCCGAGCGCTGGAAATGTTCATTGTTGAAGGTATCTACACCACGATTCCGCTGCATCGGAAGATCTTGGCTGACGCCGACTTTCGCGCAGGGAAGCTGGATACAACCTTCATTGACCGCTTCCTTGCAAAGAACGGGAAGGAGAAGGTAAGTGCTTAGGTTAGCCAGCTTGCGGCCCGAATAGGAGGTTAAGGGAAAACTGTGAACTGGAAACTGAAAATCGGAAAACTGTTCCTGCCTTCGAATTCCGCGTCATTTAACTCGAGATTTGCGAATTAAGAAGAGTTCTCAGTTTGGAGTTCTCAGTTGTCAGTAAAAACGCATGTTCAGTTTGCCTAGGCTGTATGCCATTGTCGATTCCGGCTTCCATCCGGAACTGAACGAGCTAGTGTCATTCTGCGAAGACCTGCGAGCCGCAGGCTGCGAGTTGATGCAGTATCGGAATAAGGACAGCAATGCCCGGCAGGCTCTAGACCAGGCAACAAATTTACGACAGCGGCTTGGTGCCTCAGTCAAGTTGATCATGAACGATCGTGCAGATCTTTGCCTCGCTGCTCAATTCGACGGCGTCCACGTAGGCCAGGACGACCTCTTGCCGGAGAGTGCCAGGCGAGTCATCGGGCCAAACCGCTGGCTCGGAGTTTCGACGCACAATCCCGAGCAGGTCGCGGAAGCTGATCAGACCTCGGCAGACTACATTGCCATCGGCCCTGTATTCGCAACGGCCAGCAAACAAAATCCCGATCCAATCGTCGGCGTGGATGGCGTGCGCCGGGCGCGGAGACTTACGCGCAAGCCCCTGGTCGCGATCGGCGGAATCACAAGGGCGAACTGCCGGGAGGTTATTGAGGCTGGGGCTGATTCCGTAGCGGTTATATCTGATCTGATATCCGAATCTCGCAAATCAGCAGAGGAATTCTTGCGAATATTAGGATAAAGTAACGCCGCTACCCCTGTTCATCGTAAGAATCGACCGGCGAAGACGCCGCGCCAACATTCGGAGGACCACTGAGCACTGACATTCGACAGCCCGCACCCGCGGTTAGCACCGACTGGCAAACTCATAGTCAACAGGATCACGAACTGGTCAAAGGCCTAGGCCTGACCAGCGCCACGATGCTGGTCATGGGCTCAATGATCGGCTCGGGGATCTTTATAGTTTCCGCTGAGATCGCCAGAGAAGTGAATTCACCCGCGCTGCTGATCGGTGCTTGGGTTGTAACCGGTTTCCTGACCATCGTTGGTGCCCTGAGCTACGGCGAGCTGGCCGCCATGATGCCTCGCGCCGGCGGGCAGTACGTTTACTTGCGCGAAGCCCTCGGTCCGCTCTGGGGTTTTCTTTACGGCTGGACTCTGTTCTTGGTGATTCAGACCGGCACCATTGCCGCCGTCGGCGTCGCATTCGGCAAGTTTCTTGGCGTCTTTTTTCCTTCCATTTCCTCTTCCGCCTGGATTTTGCACCTCGCCAAAGTGCCCCCAATTCACATTGGCCCAATGGTTCTGGGCAATATGGATGTGGGGCTGAATACGCAAAATCTGATTGCCATTCTTGTGGTGGTTGTACTTTCTGTGATCAACATCTTCGGCGTCAGAACTGGAGCCCTAATCCAGAACATTTTTACTTCTGCGAAAGTCGCTGCGCTGCTGGGATTGGCATTGTTCGGATTGTTCCGTGGGCGCAATGCCCTGGCACTCGCCGCCAATTTTCACGGGCACTTCTGGGATAACGCAGGGCTGGACACACTTCATGATATCGGCGGGGGTGTCCTGGTCGGCACTATCACGGTGATCGCCGTCGCCCAAGTCGGATCGCTCTTTTCCGCCGACGCCTGGAACAATGTCACCTTCACAGCCGGGGAGGTGAAAAATCCGAGCCGGAATCTGCCACTCTCGCTTGTGCTCGGAACGGGCATTGTGATCGCCCTTTACATCGCCTGCAACTTTATCTATCTCAATGCGCTGCCACTGGACGGAAGTCCGACCGGCGCGACTATCCTGGAGCGTGGCATCAAATATGCCGCTGAGGACCGGGTCGGCACGGCAGTCATGACCCAGATGTTGGGCGCGCTTGGCGGCTCGCTCATGGCCATCGCCATCCTGCTTTCCAGTTTCGGTTGTGCCAATGGGCTGATCCTTTCAGGTGCGCGCGTTTACTACGCCATGGCGAAGGATGGTCTGTTCTTCCGCAGCGTGGCCAAGCTGCATCCTACTTATAAAACACCTGTCACCTCGTTGATGGTGCAGATGGTTTGGACTTGCGTGCTTTGTATCTCAGGCACGTACGGCCAGCTTTTGGACTACATCATCTTCGCCGTATTGGTGTTCTACATTCTGACGATTTTTGGGCTTTTTGTGCTTCGCCGTACCCATGCCAACGCCGAGCGGCCCTACCGGGCCATTGGTTACCCTGTACTCCCGGCTGTTTACATTGTGATGGCAATGTTTATAGATGTCGTACTATTACGCTATAAACCGCAGTACACTTGGCCGGGATTGATCATTGTGTTGACGGGAATCCCGGTGTATTTCCTCTGGTCGAGGATGAATACGGCCAGGGATCTGGAGCCATAGGAACGGGAAGGTACGAGTTCACTCGTGCCCTAATAGTCGCATTTAAGCGGGCTTACCCGCTGGGAAAACGGAGAACTGGATGGCTAACCTGCTGGCCAAGAAACCCCTGAACCTCATCATGTCCGAAGCGCACGAAACGGGAGAGCACAGCCTGAAGCGCGCGCTGGGTCCTGGCAATCTCATATCACTCGGGATCGGCGCCATAATCGGCACCGGAATTTTCGTGCTCACCGGCGCAGCGTCCGCGCAATACGCTGGCCCAGCAATCGTCTTTTCATTCATGCTAGCCGCCGTCGGTTGCGTGTTTGCCGGCCTTTGCTACGCTGAGTTCGCCTCCATGATCCCAATCGCGGGGTCGGCATACACGTATGGCTATGCGACTCTCGGCGAGATATTCGCCTGGATCATCGGCTGGGACCTCATTCTGGAGTATGCTTTCGGCGCCGCCACAGTGGCTTCGGGATGGAGCGGCTACGTGCTTAGCCTGCTTCAGGACTTTCATATCCACATCCCGCCGTGGTTGGCGGGAACTCCGGGTGCCCCGTTTGTTATGTACAACGGACGCTGGGAAGCGTTAGGCCGGATTTCCAAGACTCTCGCCGCCAACAGTATTGATCCTTCCACCCTCCCGCACCAGACAGGCGTTTTCAACCTTGTAGCATTTCTCGGAATCGCCGCGGTCACCGCGATTCTGGTTATCGGCATCAAGGAGTCGGCGAACGCAAATTCTCTTATCGTTGTTATTAAAGTTTGTGTGCTGTTGATCTTTATCGCCCTTGGGACGGCGTATATTCTGAGGCACACCAGCCAGGCCGTTGCTAACTGGACGCCTTTCCTGCCTCCTAACCAAGGCGAATTTGGAAAATATGGATGGTCAGGAGTGGTGCGTGCCGCGGGTGTGATCTTCTTTGCCTACATCGGTTTTGACGCCGTCTCCACGGCGGCCCAGGAAGCCAAGAATCCGAAGCGCGATATGCCCATCGGCATTCTCGGCTCCCTGGTGATCTGTACGATCCTTTACATCCTGGTCGCAGGAGTGCTTACCGGACTCGTAAAGTACGACACGCTGAATGTCCCCGATCCGATTGCCATTGGCATCGATAAGACCGGCGTGCGCTGGGGCAGCCTGCTGGTGAAACTCGGGGCGATTTGCGGACTTACCAGCACAATGGTTGTCATGTTGCTGGGCCAGTCACGCGTCTTCTTTTCCATGTCCAAAGACCGCCTGCTGCCGGAGTGGTTCTGCACGGTTCACACCAAGTGCCGCACCCCTTACATTTCGTCTATTTTTGTGGGCATCTTTGTGGCGATTTTCGCTTCGGTTATTCCCATTGCAATTCTCGGTGAGCTAGTGAGCATTGGAACATTACTGGCATTTGTGATCGTCTGCGCGGGCGTGTGGATGCTGCGACGGACTGATCCAGAGCTGCCGCGGCCCTTTAAAACGCCTCTGGTTCCGTTTGTGCCAATCATGGGTGCGCTGATCTCCTTGCTGATGATGGCCGGTCTGCCCGGTGACACGTGGCTGCGTTTGATCATCTGGCTGATTATCGGCATGGTCATTTACTTTAGCTACGGACGTCACCACAGCCGGGTCCAGCTTGCGGAGGCGACGCAAGAGCCGAAGCCCGCTCCGTCGATGGCAGATTAAGAATATTGCGTCCGAGAAAGGCCTTCCACGATTCGTGGAAGGCCTTTTTGTTTTATAGTCGTTTTGTCTTTGCGGACTTTGCGGCCTCTCTCCGCGAACGTAGCGGTTAAAGGTTTTCTGAACGTAGGGGAGTGCCGCAAAATACCGAACGATCAGGCTCAAAACTAGCGACAAACGACAGACTCATGAAAGCCTTCCGTAACCTCCGGCTGATCGGCGCGGCTCTGCTGCTGCTCGCCTTGATCGGTACGGCTGGATTCCATTTCATCGAGGGCTGGACATGGTTTGACGGCCTCTACATGGTCGTGACCACATTTACGACCATCGGCTATCAGGAGATACATCCGCTCTCGCACGCCGGGCGCATTTTCAATCTGGCCTTGATTGTCTCCGGCGTCTCGCTCGTGTTTCTTGGCATCGGGTCGCTCACGCAGGCTTTGCTAGAATTCGAGCTGGCCAGCTTCTTCGGAAAGCGAAAAATGGAGCGCGAAATCAGTCGCCTCAGCGATCATTACATCATCTGCGGCGCCGGGCGCGTTGGCCGTAGCGCGGCGCGTGAGCTGGCACGCCGTCCGGCTCCCTTTCTCATCATCGAGCAGAGTGAGACGAAGGCGGCTCGCTTCAGTGGCGAGTGGCTGATTATGATCGGCGACGCACGCTGCGCGATGCCCACATCGAACGCGCGCGTGGGCTAGTTGCGGCTACCACGACTGATGCTACGAATCTCTACATCGTGCTCACGGCTCGCGGACTGAATCCGCGGTTGAAAATAATTGCCCGCGCCAGCGAAGAAGACGCCGAAAAGCACCTACTCACCGCCGGTGCGGATTCCGTGGTCTCGCCATATTTGTTCGCCGGGCAGCGCATCGCGCAATCGTTTCTCCGCCCGCACGTGGTCAGTTTTCTGGATACCGCCACTACTCATCTAGGCATGGACCTGGAAATCGGAGAAATCTCCGTGCCCAAGCACTCTTCATTTGCGGGGAAAACAATTGAGAGCTCGCGCATCCGCCAGGATCGGGGCGTGATCATCTTGGCTATCAAACGCGAGCAGGGCATGCGCTTTAATCCCTCGCCCGAAGATCGCATTGAGCCCGGCGATTATCTCATCGCCATGGGTGAGCCAGGCCAACTCCGTCAGCTCGAACAGATGGCAGTGGCGCGCTCATGAAGATCGTTAACCGCATGCCGTGTGGGGACGGGCGCCCTCGCCCGTCCGGCAGGAAACCGGCGGTTGTTTCATGAAGATCGTTACCGCGGCCGAAATGCGCGAAATCGATCGCGCCACCAGCGAGCGCTTCGGCGTCCACTCCCTCACTCTGATGGAGAATGCGGGCGCCTCAGTTGCCGATTTCGTTCTTTCCCACTATTCGTCAGCGCGCCGCATTGTTGTGATCTGTGGAAGAGGGAGAAAACATGTTCAGGTTGTCCTGCTCGCCGATCCCGCGGAGCTGCGCGGCGACGCGAGAGAGATGTTTTCCAAAGTTCCGGTCCCAGTGATGGCCGTTCACTCCAGCGAAGAGTGGAAAACTGAGCGCGTACAACTCACGCTGCACACGGGATTCAAGCCGCCGGTGAGCGGCTTGTATGCGGAAGCTATCGCCACCCTGAATGCGAGTACAACCCCGGTCGTCGCGGTGGATATCCCTTCGGGCGCCGACGCCGATGTCATGGGCCACCAAACCGGCGCAGTCACGCGGGCGAACGCCATCGTGACGTTCACCGTGCCGCGTCCTGCACATGTCTTCGGCGAGCTAAGTACCGGGCCTACCTACGTGGCTCCGATTGGTTCTCCGGATGAGGCGATCTCTTCCTCTCTGGGGCTGAATGTAATCACGGCGCACGATGTTGCTCCCATCTTCGCGCCACGTACTCCTGACGCACACAAGGGGAGCTTCGGGCACGTGCTGATCCTCGGCGGTTCGGTGGGGAAAGCCGGAGCCGCCGCAATGGCTGGCATAGCCGCTCTCCGCGTTGGCGCAGGATTGTCGACGGTCGCAACAGCAAAATCCGTTCTGCCCACCGTCGCTGGCTTTCATCCGGAAGTCATGACGGAGCCGCTCGAGGAAACCGATGCGGGCACAATCTCGACGCGATCTCTTGAAAGAGTGGGTAAATTAGTCGAAGGCAAAACAGTGCTGGCCGTTGGTCCCGGGATTTCCCATTATCCGGACACGACAGAATTCGTGCGAAAAGTAGTCACGAACCATCACACTCCTATCGTCCTGGATGCCGATGGCCTCAATGCCTTCGCGAACCACGCGACAGAACTGAACGGCAGCGAACGTCCGTTGATACTCACCCCGCATCCCGGCGAAATGGCGCGCCTGATCGGCTCAACAAGCACAGCAGTGCAGCACGACCGCTTGAACATCGCTCGCACCTTCGCGCGGGAGCATCAACTGATTCTCGTCCTCAAAGGCCATCGCACGCTCATTGCTCAGCCGGATGGCACGGTTTGGGTCAATACGACAGGCAATCCGGGAATGGCAACCGGCGGAACCGGGGACATTCTCACGGGGATGATTGCAGGTTTTATCGCACAAAATCCGGAGCGAATTTTGGATGCTGTTCTCGCCGCAGTGCATCTCCACGGCCTGGCAGGGGATGTGGCTCGTGAAACAGTCGGTGAGCATTCGCTCGTCGCAACCGACCTGCTTAAAGCCTTGCCGGAAGCCTTCCGCCGCGCCCGCGAACAGGCCAACCAGAAACTGGTAAGAATCTGAATTTGTGGTGCACGTCCTTTGGGACATTACTAGTCGTGGACGAGCACGCATCTGCTTGCCAAGAATGAACTTCGTCCATGCTTGCGTTATGATTCGCAGGAGAAAGTTATGACAAAAATTAAAAGTATTACATGGATGACTGCCCTGTCTCTGCTAAGTACGGTCAACGCCGCAGCCCTAGAGTGCAACGGATTACAGAACGCTGCTTCGAGTGAACTAGTTTCTTATCTTCGCAAAAATATTCCGAACCAGGGGAATGCGGAATGCGTGGCATTCGCCATCAACGAGCTTGGCGAGCAGCGTTATGAGCCCGCCGTGCCTGTCTTGACGAAATTCTTGGAGTTTCGTTGGCCCGTGAATGCGCGGCAGAAACAGCGGCTCTTTGTGCTAGAACATCGCGTGTCCCAATGCCGACCATAGAAGAACGATTAGCGCAAATCACACCGAAAGTCGAACGGGCCAAAAAGCACATCAGCGACGTTAATGTTGAGATTCTCAGCTTTCTCAAGACCGACCCGTATAAAGTCTCGACCAAGCGCGATCCGCACACGCGAAAGCTGATTTATTACGTCAGCAACATCCAGCCTGTGCCAAACCCCATCGCCTGATGGCTGGTGATGCCATCCAGAACATGATGAGTGCTCTCGACCATCTCGCTTACCAGTTGGTTTGCGCGTCCACCAATGACGACCCGCCCAACCCTAATTGGATTTATTTCCCGATTCAAGACGACGCCACGAAATACGAAGCCAAGAAGCTGGGAAAGATACAGGGAGCGCGGCAAACAGCCATAGACGCCATCGACGCAATCAAACCATACAAAGGTGGGAATGACCTTCTTTGGATGCTCTATCGACTTAACAATGTCGAGAAGCACCGTTTGCTGTTCACCGTGGGGTCGATGTTTCAGAGCGTCAACATCGGTGCCCATATGCAGGCATTGATGCAGAAGGTCTGGGACCAGCCGGACTCTCCGTTCAAGGACAAGACCGTTCCCATTCTTGATCTCTTCCTCAAGCCCGCCGATGTCCTTTTCCCCTTGAAGATAGGCGACGAACTCTTCATCGATGCCCCCGATGCGGAAGTGAACGAGAAGATGCAGTTCCGATTCGGCGTAGCGCTCAGCGAGCCGCAAATCGTCCAAGCGCAATCGCTGATGGAATTGCTCATACAACTTACGGGCCTTGTCGAGGGCACCATTTCCACCCTCAAGTCGGAGTTGGTTTGAAATCAATCATCTCCTCCCCTGTGGAAAAGATAACTACCCACTCCCGATACCTGCGGTAGCTTGACAACGGTAGCGCACAAGCCTAGTATCGCAATTGAGCAAGCATCTCTTCTTACTCTTTCAGGTCCTCTGAACTAAGTCAGCCCATCTGAAGTCTTTTCCCCTTAGCGTACCCCCTCTGAAGGAGGAACTTTTATGACCGTATTG
>WNEW01001157.1_pt1 | contig 12878 bp, 11 predicted proteins | sample 5399891 | NCBI WGS metagenome assembly WNEW01 (sample SAMN13153336, study PRJNA577476) | soil metagenome | isolation source: 40 cm grassland meadow soil pre-rain plot 5 | place: USA:California | collected 2015-09-08 | reverse complement strand
ACCGGCGGCGCTACATCGAGACGGTGCTGGAGGCGATCACCACCGGCGTCGTCTCGCTCGACGCGCTCGGACGTATCACCACGCTCAACCGCGCGGCGGCCCGCATGTTCGGCGTCGCAGAGGCGGCCACCATCGGACGCCTGCTCGAAGAGGTCTTCACCGGGCCGGAGGCGCGCGAGGTCATCGCCCTCGTGCAGCGCACGCGGCGGCCGAAGATGGGCACGGTGGCCATCCAGCTGCACATGCGCCGCGGCGGCGCCGCGCTCTCGCTGCTGGCCTCCGCCACCGCGCTGCGCGGCCCCGAGGGCGCCTACGACGGCGCCGTCGTCGTCTTCGACGACCTCACCGAGCTGCTCAAGGCGCAGCGGCTCGCGGCGTGGCGGGAGGTCGCCCAGCGCATCGCGCACGAGATCAAGAACCCGCTCACGCCGATCCAGCTCTCCGCGCAGCGGCTGCGACGGCGCCTGTCGCGGGTGAGCGGCGATGACGCGCAGCTGGTGAGCGAGTGCACGGAGACCATCATCCAGGAGGTGGACGGGCTCAAGCGGCTCGTCGACGAGTTCTCGCGCTTCGCGCGGATGCCGGCCTTCGTCCCCAAGCCCACCGACGTGCGGCCGCTGGTGGACGCGGTGGCCACCCTCTACCGCGAGTCGCACCCGCACTGCACGATCGTCACGCGCCACGCCGAGGACGTGCCGGTGCTGGACGTCGATCCCGACCACATCAAGCGCGCCGTGCTGAACCTGGTCGACAACGCCGTCGAGGCGATGGCCTCGGGCGGCACGGTGACGCTGGAGACGGACTACGTGCCCGACACCGCGCGCGTGCGGCTCGCGGTCGCCGACACCGGCCCCGGCATCCCGAGCGAGGACCGCGACAAGCTGTTCCTGCCCTACTTCTCGACGAAGGTCACCGGCATGGGCCTGGGCCTGCCCATCGTGAGCGAGATCGTCAACGAGCACGGCGGCACCATCCGCGTCGAGGACAACCAGCCCTCGGGCACGCGCTTCGTCATCGAGGTGCCGGTCACGCGCGCGCCGGCGCCCGTGGAGGCCTGAGCGTGGCGGGCGAGCGCATCCTCGTCGTCGACGACGAGCCGGCGATCCAGGGCACGCTCCGCGCCGTCCTCGAGGACGAGGGCTATCGCGTGACCACGGCCGGCGCCGGCGAGGAGGCCGTGCGCGTCGTCACCGACGAGGCGCCCGATCTCGTCTTCCTCGACATCTGGATGCCGGGGATGGACGGCCTGGAGACGCTGGCCGGGCTCAAGCGCGTGCGCCCCGAGGCGCCTGTCATCATGATCTCGGGCCACGGCACCATCGAGACGGCCATCAAGGCCACGCGGCTGGGCGCCTACGACTTCATCGAGAAGCCGCTGTCGCTCGAGAAGACGCTGGTGAGCGTGACCCGCGCGCTCGAGCACAGCCGCCTCGAGCGCGAGAACGCCAATCTCCGGGCGCGCCTGGACGTGCGCACCGAGATCATCGGTGACTGCGCGCCCATGCGCGCGCTGCGCGAGGCCATCGCCACCGCGGCGCCGAGCAGCGGGCGCGTGCTGATCCACGGCGAGAACGGCAGCGGCAAGGAGCTGGTGGCGCGCGCCATCCACGCGCTGTCGGGCCGGCGCGACGCGCCGTTCGTCGAGGTCAACTGCGCCGCCATTCCCGAGGAGCTCATCGAGTCGGAGCTGTTCGGCCACGAGCGCGGCGCCTTCACGGGCGCGGTGGCGCGCCGGCGCGGCAAGTTCGAGACGGCCGACGGCGGCACGCTGTTCCTCGACGAGATCGGCGACATGAGCCTCAAGACCCAGGCCAAGGTCTTACGGGCGCTGGAGGAGCAGGTCGTCGAGCGCGTGGGCGGCCGCGAGCCGATCAAGGTCGACGTGCGGGTCATCGCGGCCTCCAACCGCGACCTGCCCGCGTTGATCGCGCAGGGCGGCTTCCGCGAGGACCTCTACTACCGGCTCAACGTCATCCCCATCGAGGTGCCGCCGCTGCGCCAGCGCCGCGACGACATCCCGACCCTCGTCGAGCACTTCATCGCCGTGTTCTCGGCGGAGAACGGCAAGCGTCTCAAGACGATGTCCGGCGAGGCGCTCGCGTACTTCCTCGCCTACGACTGGCCGGGCAACGTGCGCGAGCTGCGCAACATGGTCGAGCGTCTCGTCATCATGACCGCCGGCGAGACCATCGGCCCGGACGACCTGCCCGCGCCGCTGCGCCCGAAGGACACCGCCATCGGGGCGGAGGCCCAGCGCTCGCTCAGGGACGCGCGCGACGCGTTCGAGCGCGCCTACATCCTGGCCGAGCTGCGGGCCAACGACTGGAACATGACACGCACGGCCGACCGCCTCGGCATCGAGCGCTCGCACCTGTACCGCAAGATCAAAGCGTACGGCATCACGCCACCCAAGTAGCCGCGCCGGCCGGGCGCGGGCCATGGTGTAGGATCGGCCACGCGATGCCCGTGTTCAACTTCGTGCGCGCGTCGTTCTATCGGGACTCGGTCACGCTCATGCGGCTCGCGCGCGACATGGAGGCGGTGGCGGGCGTGACGGCGGCGGCGGCGATGATGGGCACGCCGCACAACCGCGCGCTGCTCGATCAGGCCGGACTGCTGGCGGCCGAAGGAGCCGGCGCGCAGCCGGCCGATCTGATCATCGCCGTCGCCGCCGACTCGGCCGCCGCCGCCGACGCCGCCCGCGCGGCGGCGGAGCGCGCGCTGCTCGCGCCCCGGGCGACGGCTGCAGTCGGGTCGAGCGGCGCCGCGCCGCGGACGCTCGCCGCCGCGACGAAGATCCTGCCCGACGCGAACCTCGCGCTGATCTCGGTGCCCGGCGCGTACGCGGGCGCCGAGGCGCTGAAGGCGCTGCGTGCGGGCCTGCACGTGATGCTCTTCAGCGACAACGTGCCGGTCGAGACGGAGATCGAGTGCAAGCGCGTGGCCCTGGAGCGCGGCCTGCTCATGCTGGGGCCGGACTGCGGCACGGCGATCCTCGACGGCGTGCCGCTCGGCTTTGCCAACGCGGTGCCGCGCGGGCCCATCGGGCTGGCGGCGGCCTCGGGCACCGGCCTGCAGGAAGTCACGTGCACGATCGCGCGCGAGGGCGACGGCATCTCGCAGGCCATCGGCGTCGGCGGCCGCGACCTCGCCGACGACGTCGGCGGTCTCATGATGCTGCGCGCGCTCGAGCTGTTGGCGGCCGACGTCGACACGCGCGTCGTCTGCGTCATCGGCAAGCCGCCCGGCGCGGGCGTCGCCCGGCGCCTGGCGGACGCGCTCGCGAAGCTCGCCAAGCCGTGCGTCGCCTGCTTTCCATGGTTCGCCGTCGGGGCGACGGTCGGCCCGACTGAGCTTGGCGGTTGCCCGACGGTCGGGCCAACTGAGCTCGGCGGTCGTGGCGTGCATGTCGCGGCGACCCTGGAGGACGCCGGTCGCGCGGCGGTCGCGCTGGCGCGCGGCAAGACGCCGACCGCGACCGAGTTCACGCTGCCGGCCGCCGACGTCACGCGCCTGGTCGCCGACGCCGCCCGGGGCCTGGCGCCGGATCAGCGCTACGTGCGCGGCGTCTACTCGGGCGGCACGCTCGCGTACGAGGCGCTGGGTCTGCTCGCGCAGAGTCTCGGCGACGTCGGGCCGTCGCTGACGGCCGGCGGTCCCGGCCATGCCGTCGTGGACCTCGGCGAGGACGTCTTCACCCTCGGCCGGCCGCACCCGATGATCGACGGCCGCGTGCGCCGCGAGTGGATCGACAAGGAAGGCCGCGACGCCGGCACGGCCGTCCTGCTGCTCGACGTGGTCCTCGGCTACGGCGCCCACCGCGATCCCGCCGGCGAGATCCTGCCGGCGATCCGCGCCGTCCGCGAGCGCCGTCCGCTCGCGGTCGTGGCGAGCGTGTGCGGCACCGACGCCGACCCCCAGTCACGCACCGCGCAGGTCGACCGCCTGCGTCGGGCCGGCGTGATCGTGATGGAGTCCAACGCGCAGGCGGCGCGGCTCGCGGCGGCGATCGCGCGGCGGGCGCGCTGATGGCGCTGCTGGGCGCGCCGCCGCGCGTCGTCAACGTCGGGGTCGATCTGTTCGCGGCGACGCTGGCCGCGCTCGACGTGCCCGCCGTGCACGTGGACTGGCGTCCGCCCGCCGGCGGCGATCCGCGCCTGGCCGCGGTGCTCGCGCGGCTCGACGGCCGCCGGGAGGCGATCGACCGCGCGAACGCGACCGCGCTCGAGCGACTGACGAACGGCGCGCCGTTCCTGGTGGACTGCCGTCCCGCGCGCGAAGCCCTCGAGCTGCCCGATCGGACCGTGCTCCACTCCGGTCCGCCCCTCGCGTGGGAGCGCGTCAGCGAGCCGGTGCGCGCGGCCATCGTGGGCGCCATCCGCTACGAGGGCTGGGCGGCCAACGACGACGCCGCGCGCGAGCTGGTCGAGCGCGGCGGCGTGCGACTGGAACCGTGTCACCATCACGCGACGGCCGGGCCGATGGCGGGCGTCGTCACGCCCTCCATGCCCGTGTTCGTCGTCGAGAACCGCGCGTACGACTCGCGTGGCCACGCGACGATCAACGAAGGCCTCGGCAAGGTCCTCCGGTACGGCGCGAACGACGACAGCGTGCTCACACGCCTCACCTGGATCGCGACGGAGGCCGGTCCGCTGCTCGGCGCGGGACTGCGCGCGCTCGGCGGCATCGACCTGCGGGCGCTGATGGCGCAGGCGCTGCGGATGGGCGACGAGATGCACCAGCGCAACCTGGCGGCCACCGCGCTGCTCACGCGCGCGCTGATGCCGGGCATCGCACAGGTCGGCGGCCGTCACCACGCGGTCGCCCGGCTGGCCGCGTTCCTCGCCGGCAACGACCAGTTCTTTCTCAACCTGGCGATGGCGGCCGGCAAGGCGATGGTCGAGCCCGCCGGCGGTGTCGCCGGCTCCACGCTCGTCACCGTCATGGCCCGCAACGGCACCGACTTCGGTATCCGCGTCTCGGGCGCCGGCGCGCGGTGGTTCGTAGCGCCGGTGAATATGCCGCAGGGCCTCTACTTCCCCGGCTTCACCGCCGCGGACGCGAACCCGGACATGGGCGACAGCGCCATCGTGGAGACGATCGGCCTCGGCGCGTTCGCGATGGTGGCCGCGCCGGCCGTGGCGCGCTTCCTCGGCGCCGGCGGCACCGCCGAGGCCGCCGCCATGACCGCCGAGATGCGCGAGATCTGCGTGGGCGAGCATCCGCACTTTCGCATCCCGTCGCTCGACGATCGCGGCGGCCCCGTCGGCGTCGACGCGCGCCTGGTGGTCGAGACGTCGATCACGCCGCTGATCAACACCGGCATCGCCAGTCGCCGGGCGGGCGTCGGTCAGATCGGCGCGGGCATCGTGCGGGCGCCGCTCGGCTGCTTCACCGGCGCGCTGGACGCGCTGGCCGGTGGGTAGGACCTCTCACGCCTCGCCGATCAGGCTGCGGACGTGCGTGAGCAGCGCGATGTCGCTGAACGGCTTCGACAGGACTGCGGTATGGGCCTCGGCGAGCGCGGCGATGTCGTCGGCGGGAAACCCGCTCGCGAGGATCACCGGGAGCAGCCGCCACGGCGCGCTCGCGCGCAGCCGTCTCAGAAACTCGCGGCCGTCCATCCCCGGCAGCGACATGTCGAGCAGGATCAGGTCGGGACGGATGTCGGCGAGCCGCGCGAGCGCCTCGGCCGCGGTCTCGAGCGCGGTCGCCGCGTAGCCGGCGGCGCTCAGCACGAGCACCTGGATGTCGCGCAGATAGGCCTCGTCGTCGACCACGAGAATCTGCTTGGCCACGCCGATGGCCGAGCGTGCAAGGGGGATGCCCGAGCAGGGCGTCGTCGGACCGTGCGGATTCCAAGGGCCACCGCGCGCCCGGGCGCGTGTCGCGCTGACGTCGCGGGTGTCAGAACGTCGTATCAGGTGCCATGACCGCCGATCTCGCGTTGCGCGGGTCGTGAGCGCGGAGGCGCTCGGCCGGCTCGTCGGGCTCGCCGTTCTCGCGGCGCTCACGCTGCTCGTGCTCACCAACGGCATCGCGATGCCGTCGGGCGCGATCCTCAACTTCCTGCACCTGATCGACCTCGTGTTTCACGAGGCGGGCCACGTGATCTTCGCGTTGTTCGGCCGCTTCAGCGCGATCCTCGGCGGCTCGCTGAACCAGGTGCTCGTTCCCGCCGTCTGCACCGGCGTGTTCCTCGCGCGAAAACAGTACGGCTCGGCGGCGGTCACGCTCTTCTGGACGGGACAGAGCCTCGCCGACGTCGCCGTCTACGTCGCCGACGGCCGCGCGATGGCGCTGCCGCTGCTCGCCGAGGGCCTGATCCACGACTGGAACTTCATCCTCGGCACGCTGGGGCGGCTGCACGCCGCCGAGTCGCTCGGCCGGCTCACCTTCGCGCTCGGCGCGCTGGCGATGCTCGCCGCGCTCGCATTGCTCGGCTGGGACGCGTGGACCCACATGCTATCCTCCGAGACGCGGGAGCGCGCATGATGTCCGTCGATCCGACCACCGTCCTCGGCGTCGTCCTCGATGCGCTCGTCGAGCCGGTGCTGGTCACCGACGCGGAAGGGCGGCTCACCTTTGCGAATGCGACGGCCACGCGCACGCTGGGCGCGGCGCGCGACGTCGGACGTCCCGTGGGCGAGCTGCTCGATCGGTATCCTGCGCGCACGCCCGACGGCGGACGCCTGGCGCCCGCGCTGCACCCGATCCGCCGCGCGCTGGCGCAGGGCCAGGCGGTGATCGGCGCGGAGCTGACGCTCGAGCTCGAGGGGCGACCCGCGACGTTTCTGGTCAACACCGTGCCGCTGCGCGACGCGGACGCCCGCCTGACCGGCACCGTCTCGGTGTTCCACGACGTCACCGGCGCGCGCCGGCTCGAGCGCGAGGCGGCCGAGCACGCGGCGCAGCTGATGACGGTCGTCGACCTCGTCAACGAAGGGATCTTCATCCTCGGCGCCGACGGCCGCCTCCTGTTCACGAACGGCCTCGGGCGAGAGCTCCTCGGCAACACGCCGCCCGGCGAGCACCCGGCCGATCGCGTGAAGCGCTTCGCCATGCGCGAGGTCGACGGCTCGCCGCTCGCGCCCCAGCGACTGCCCTCGGTTCGCGCGCTGCGCGGCGAGACCGTTGCGGCGACGAATCTCCTGGTCACCAACCCCGACGGCGCCACGCGGCGCGTGGAGGTCCGCGCCCACCCGCTGCGGCGCGACGGCGGCATCTACGCCGCGGTCGTCACATGGCGCGACGTGACCGAGGAGACGCGCACGCTGACGGATCTGGAGATGGCGCGCGCGGCGGCGGAGCAGGCCAACCAGCTGAAGGACGACTTCATCGCCGCGCTCTCGCACGAGCTGCGCACGCCGCTGCAGCCGATTCTCGGCTGGACCGAGGTGCTGCGTCGTCACGCCCTGGACGACGTCACCACGCGGGCGATGGAGGTGATCCACCGCAACATCCGCCAGCAGGTGCGGCTGGTCGACGACCTGCTCGACCTCTCGCGCATCCTGCACGGCAAGTTCATGCTGCGCTTCGAGACCTTCGACCTGCGCGAGCAGGTGCGCGCGGCCGTGGAGGCCTTCGAGGAGCCGGCCTCGATGAAGCGCGTGCGCCTCGGCGCGACGCTGCCCGACGGGCCCTTGCTGATGTGGGGCGACTCCGCCCGCATGCACCAGATCGTCGCGAACCTGATCGCCAACGCGCTCAAGTTCACGTCCGCCGGCGGGCGCGTCGGGGTGCGGCTCGAGGCGCGCGATCGGCGCGCGGTGATCGAGGTCGACGACAGCGGCGAGGGCATCGCCGAGAGCGACCTGCCGATCATCTTCGAGCCCTTCCGTCAGGGCCAGCTGTCGACCCGCCGCGGCGGGCTCGGCATCGGGCTCGATCTCGTGCGCCGCCTCACCGAGATGCACGCCGGCAGCGTGACGGTGGCGTCCGCCGGGCTGGGCCACGGCGCGCGCTTTCGCGTCGAGCTGCCGCTGGCCCGCTCCGAGACCGCGGCGGGCGCGCCGCCCACGAGCGGCCGCCCGCGCCTCGAGCGGCAGTCGGTGCTCGTGATCGAGGACAATGCCGACACGCGCGAGGTCCTCAAGCTGATGCTGGAGGTCGAGGGCGCCACCGTGGAGACGGCGGAGGGCGGCGAGGAGGGGCTGCGCGTCGCCGAGCGCCTGCGCCCGGACATCGTGCTCTGCGACATCGGGCTGCCCGACATCGACGGCTTCGAGGTCGCGCGCCGCATCCGCGGCCGCGCCGATCTGCCGGTCGCGCGGCTCATCGCGCTCACGGGCTACGGCCAGGCCGAGGACATGCGCCAGGCGGTCAAAGCGGGCTTCGACGCGCACCTCACGAAGCCGGTGAACCTCGACAAGCTGGTGACGCTGCTCGCCCCGGCCGCGCGTTGACAGGACGGGCGACGCGCGTGTAGAGTGACCTTCGACGCGACGTGCGCTTTCCTTTAAGCGGGCCCTGCGAGGCTCGCAAGGAGAGAACGATGACCTCCCGATCGTCCCGCTTGCGCGAAAAGGCCGAAGTCCTCGACACGGCGGCCCTCGACCGCGCGCTCACCCGCATCGCCCACGAGATCCTCGAAAAGAACGGCGGCGCGAAGGACGTCACCTTCGTCGGCCTGCGCACGCGGGGCGTGACGCTGGCCCAGCGGCTGGCGGCCAAGATCGCGTCGATCGACGGCGCCTCGCTGCCCGTCGGCGCGCTCGACATCACGCTCTACCGGGACGACCTCGACATGCGCGGCGCGCCGGTCGTACGGGCCACCGACATCCCCTTCTCGATCAAGGACAAGACGGTCGTGCTGGTGGACGACGTGCTCTTCACGGGCCGCACCATCCGGGCCGCGCTGGACGCGCTGATCGACCTGGGGCGTCCCAAGATGATCCAGCTCGCCATCCTGGTGGACCGGGGCCACCGGGAGCTGCCCATCCGCCCCGATTACATCGGCAAGAACCTGCCGACGTCGCGCCGCGAAACGGTCGCGGTGCGGCTCACCGAGCACGACGGCGAGGACCGCGTCGTCATCGAAGAGCCCGAGGAGGCCTGAGCATGGGCTGGACCCGCAAGGATCTCCTGACGATCCGCGAGCTGGAGCCCGCCGAGATCCTCACGCTGGTGGACACGGCCGCCTCGCTGCAGGAGATCGCCGGCCGCGAGATCAAGAAGGTGCCCGCGCTGCGCGGCAAGACCATCGTCAACCTCTTCTACGAGAGCTCCACCCGCACGCGGACGTCGTTCGAGATCGCGGGCAAGTGGCTGTCGGCCGACGTGATCAACTTCGCGGCGTCCGGCTCCAGCGCGGCGAAGGGCGAGTCGTTCGTCGACACCGCGCGCAACATCGCGGCCATGAGTCCGGACGTGGTGGTCGTACGCCACTCCTCGTCGGGCGCGCCGGCGCTGCTGGCGCGCGAGCTGTCCTGCGCGATCGTCAACGCGGGCGACGGCGCGCACGAGCATCCCACGCAGGCGCTGCTCGATCTGCTGACCATCCGCAACAAGAAGGGCCACTTCGAGGGGCTCAGCGTCGCCATCGTGGGCGACATTGCCCACAGCCGCGTCGCGCGCTCGAACATCCACGGCATGAAGAAGCTCGGCATGACGGTGACGGTCGCGGGGCCGCCGACGCTGATTCCGCCCTACGCGCAGGAGCTGGGCTGCAAGGTGAGCTACCGGCTGGAGGACGCGATCCGCGACGTCGACGTGATCATGATGCTGCGCCTGCAGCAGGAGCGGATGCACGCCGGGTTGATCCCGTCGCTGCGCGAGTACTCGCGCTACTGGGGCCTCACGCTCGACCGCCTGGCCGCCCACGCGCGCCCCGACGTGCTGATCATGCATCCCGGCCCGGTGAATCGCGGCGTCGAGCTCTCGCCGGAGGTCGCCGACGGGCCGTATTCGGTGATTCTCGACCAGGTCGCCAAGGGCGTGGCCGTGCGCATGGCGGTGCTGCTGCTGCTCGCGGGCGGCCGCAGCGGGGAGGCGCAATGACAATGAGCCCGCAGAGCGAAGCATGGTCGGCGCTGCTCATCCGTGGCGGGCGCGTGATCGATCCCGCCGGCTCCGTCGACGCCGTGCAGGACGTGCTGATCGAGCACGGCAAGATCGCGCGCCTCGGCGGCCGGCTCACCCCGCCCGAGGGCGCCACCGTGATCGACGCGGCCGGCAAGTGGGTGTGCCCGGGCTTCATCGACATGCACGTGCACCTGCGCGAGCCCGGCCACGAGTACAAGGAGACGGTGGCGAGCGGAACGCGGGCGGCGGCCGCGGGCGGCTTCACGGCCGTCTGCTGCATGGCCAATACCCAGCCCGTCAACGACAACCGGGCGGTGACCGACTACATCCGCGCCAGGGCCGAGAGCGACGGCGTCGTCCGCGTCTATCCCATCGGCGCGGTCACGCGCGGGCTCGACGGCAAGGAGCTGGCGGAGCTGGCCGAGCTGGCGGAGGCGGGCTGCGTGGCGTTCTCCGACGACGGCAAGTGCGTCATGAACGCCGAGCTCTACCGCCGCGCCATGGAGTACACGCTGCCCTTCGGCGCGCCCGTGATCAGCCACGCGGAGGATCACACGCTCTCACGCGGGGGCGCGATGAACGAGGGTGTCGTCTCCACCGAGCTCGGCCTGCCCGGAATTCCCGCCGCGGCCGAAGACGTCATGGTCGCGCGCGACATCGTGCTGGCCGAGCTCACGGGCGCGCACGTGCACATCGCCCACCTCTCGACCGCGGGCGCGGCGCGCCTCGTGCGTGACGCCAAGGCGCGCGGCGTGCGCATCACCGCGGAGGTGACGCCGCACCACCTGCTCCTCACCGAGGAGGCGGTGCGCTCGTGGGACGCGAACATGAAAATGGCGCCGCCGCTTCGGACGAAGCGGGACGTCGAAGCGCTCGTCGAGGCGCTCGCCGACGGCACGATCGACTGCGTGGCCACCGACCACGCGCCGCACGCGCTGAGCGAGAAAGAGGGCGAGTTCGACCAGGCCGCCAACGGGATCGTCGGCCTCGAGACCGCCGTCGCCCTGCTGGTCGACCGGCTGGTGCGCCCGGGCTTGCTGCCGGTGGCTACGCTGGTATCGAGGCTCTCGCGCGACCCCGCGCGGCTGCTGCGCCTGCCCGGCGGCGGCCTCGGCGTCGGCGCGCCCGCCGATCTGACGCTGATCGACCCCGATGCCACGGTCACGGTCGATCCGGCGGCATTCAAGTCCAGGAGCCGCAACACGCCGTTCGCGGGCTGGACGGCGACCGGCCGGCCGTGGAAGACCGTGGTCGGCGGAAAGGTCGTGTGGGAAGCGTGACGGACGCGGTCCTCGTGCTTCGCGACGGTCGGGTCTTCCGCGGCCGCGCGCTCGGCGCCGCCGGCGAAACCTCCGGCGAGGTCATCTTCAACACGGCCATGTCGGGGTACCAGGAGATCCTCACCGATCCGTCCTATCGCGGGCAGATCGTGACGATGACCTACCCGATGATCGGCAACTACGGCATCAACGAGGAGGACGTCGAGTCGCACCGGCCGTGGGCGAACGGCCTCATCGTCAAGGAAGCCTCCGTCTGCCCCTCGTCGTGGCGCGGCCGCGTGAGCCTCGACGACTATCTGAAGGCCCACGGTCTCGTCGGCCTGCAGGGCATCGACACGCGTGCGCTCACGCGCCATCTTCGAGATCACGGCGCGCAGGACGGCATCATCTCGTCGACCGATCTCGACGTGGAGCGGCTGCGCGAGAAGGCGCTCGCGCTGCCGGGGCTGGTGGGCCGCGACCTCGTAGCCGAGGTGACGGCGAAGGCGCCCTTCACGTGGACGACCGGCGACTGGGATCTCGCGAAGGGCTATCGCCCGCCGCCGCCCGCGCGCCACCACGTGGTGGCCTTCGACGCCGGCATCAAGTTCAACATCCTGCGCCAGCTGCGGACGGCCGGCTGCGACGTCACCGTCGTGCCCGCCGACACGCCGGCCGAGGCCGTGCTCGAGCGCCGGCCCGACGGCGTCTTTCTGTCCAACGGGCCGGGCGATCCCGAGGGCGTGCCGTACCTGATCGACAGCGTGCGCGCGCTGCTCGGGCGCGTACCGGTCTTCGGCATCTGTCTCGGGCACCAGATCATCGGCCTCGCCGCCGGCGGCCGGACGTACAAGCTGCCGTTCGGCCACCACGGCGCCAACCATCCCGTGAAGGACCTGGCGACCGGGCGCGTGGAGATCACGTCACAGAACCACGGCTTCGCCGTCGATCCGGCGTCGCTGGCGGGGCGCGGCTGGGAGCCGAGCCACCTCAACCTGAACGACGGGACGTGCGAGGGGCTGCGCCACACCGAGTGGCCCGTGTTCTGCGTGCAGTACCACCCCGAGGCGTCGCCGGGCCCGCACGACGCGAACTACCTGTTCCGCCGCTTCACCGACCTGATGACTTCACGGACCTGAAGGAAGGAGGCTGAAGCGTCCATGCCGAAATACCTGATCTCGTACCGGAAGGTCGAGAGCGCGGGGCAGAAGCCCGAGTGGGCTTCGTTCACCGCGCAGAGCGAGGCCTCGCTGGAGGCCCACGCCATCAAGGAGCGCGTCGAGCGTCGCATGAGCGTACTCGGCGAGCAGCTGTGGGGCGACGGCCAGGTGGTGTGGGTCGGGGCCGGCCGCATCGACGACGTGCTCTACAAGCGCGAGGAGGCGGCGCCGGATACCTCGGTCGTCTACGGGCTGGTGGAAGAGTAGCGGATGCCGAAGCGGACCGACATTCGCAAGATCATGATCATCGGCTCGGGGCCGATCGTCATCGGCCAGGCCTGCGAGTTCGATTATTCAGGAACGCAGGGATGCCGAGCATTGCGGGAAGAGGGCTATGAAGTAGTGCTGGTCAATAGCAATCCCGCAACGATCATGA
>WNEW01001148.1_pt1 | contig 12913 bp, 11 predicted proteins | sample 5399891 | NCBI WGS metagenome assembly WNEW01 (sample SAMN13153336, study PRJNA577476) | soil metagenome | isolation source: 40 cm grassland meadow soil pre-rain plot 5 | place: USA:California | collected 2015-09-08 | reverse complement strand
TCGGCCGCAAGCGCCGGGCGATGTGGGCCTCCCAGCATGGGAAGTCCGAGGAACGCGACGAGAAGCAAGGCGCGAGTGACGCTGCTCATGGCTACCGCCTCTTTCTTGGACATTCCTGGTGGGCGATGCATCCGGTAAGAAGTCAACTCCTTCAACGGCTCGCCCCCCGGCAACGGTGAGGCGGGTGTACGCCAGCAACTCTTTCACGCCGCGCGATGCCGGCCGCGCGCGCTGCAACACAGAAAACTGCAGCGCTCATCCGGAACCAGTAGTCCCGTGGCGACCGCAAGCATCCGTATATGACGCTCGACCCGAAGTGTCAATCGGAGAAATGCGGATCACGTCCGTCGACCTCCATCATCGCGCCCGAAATGCTCGCACGGTGTGCACGATGAAGCACGTAACCTGCCAAGGTAGAGGCGCAAAAACTCCGCGAATTCACCGTTTTTCGGCGGCGGAGTGGTTAGAGTTTCACCGCATGCGCACACTGCCGACGTCTTCCATCGAAACGATCGAAGAAGATGGGAAGGGGCCGTCGTGGCCCCCTCCGATTCAAGACTGCGCCTTCACCGCCGCCTTGCAGCGCTCGGGCGTGAAGGGCACCGTTCGCAGCCGCATGCCCGTCGCGTCGAAGACGGCGTTGGAGATCGCGGAGGGAACGACGGCGGCCGATGGCTCGCCGACGCCCCACGGCGGATCCGAAGGCCGGTGGATCAGCTCCGACTCGACGACGGGCACCTCCGGGAACCTCAGGATCGGATAGCCCTGCCAGTCCACGCTCGTCACGTGCGAGCGGTCCCACTTCAGCTCTTTCTTCAACGTGCGGCTCACCGTCTGGATGACGTCGCCCTCGAGCTGGGCGCGCACGCCGTCGGGATTGATGATCTGCCCGCAGTCCGCCGCCGGGCTTGCGGGGTGACGGCCGCGTCTCTCACTTCGCTTCCGCGCGGCGCCTTGAGGACAGTCACGCCGCGGGGGTCGTTCATGTGGCGGAGGCGAAAGTCGACCGGATCGGCCCCGGCCGCCGCGGCCAGCTCGTCCATGAACACTTCGTTGGCGTACGTGTTCTGCATGCGTCCGGAGTCCGGATCCACGACGGCCTGAACGGCGTGGACTCGCGCCGGTGACACACCGCGTGCACGTTGGCGAACGTGTACGACGGCGCCGAGTTCTGGAAGACGTTGCCGGGATTCAGCGTCGGCTTTCGGGGCAGATCGGCCAGCGTCGCGGCCACGAAGGGCACGCCTTCGGTGATGAGCGTGACCTTGGGGATCCAGAACTCCGATTGCCAGGCGACGACGTTGCCCGCCGCGTCGAGCCAGCCGGTGATGTCGACGAGCGTTGGCGGCCTCTTGGGACCCCAGCCGTGCTCGTCGTGCCGCAACCACTGCGCACGTACCGGCCGGCCCATCTCGCGCGCGAGCAGCGCGGCGTCTGCCCGTCAGGTTCTGAGCGCGGTGAAAGCGACTCACACGAACGAGATCAGTATGACCTCCTGACGCTTGCACTCCCGGCACACGCCACGTTCGAACGTGATGCTGATGTGAGCGCGCAGGCTCTTGATCTGCTGCATGGTCGTCTCTGGTGAGACACCGGCACCCCGGCCCAGGCAGTCGGCAGATGTACGGTCGTTTGACGAGCACGCCTGCGATCTGCACCATGACGCTCGGAGTGATCGAAACGTGACGCGACTCACGTTTCGTATCGAGCACACGTCGTGCGAGATCGCGGCTCTCGGCGGCGAGAATCGCCGAGCCGGTGACGAGCCGTTGCGTCTCCTTGATCGCCTCCAGGCAGCACGTGATCCGCTCGTCGAGCGCCCGGGTGATGGCCTGACAACCGAGGATGTGCCGTCGCAGCTGATCGATGAGATCGAATCGGCAGGAGGGGCAGAAGTAGTAGCGGCGCCCCAGAACGTCAACACCCAGGTCGGTGAACGCGTAGTCGCGAACGCAGGTCTCGCACGCCGCCACGGCATGATCGAAGCAATGCAAGGCCAGGACGCGACGTTCTACCTCCGATAACATCATCCTGCCCGTCTCCCGAGGCCTGCCGACTAAGACTGCGCCTTCACCGCTGCCTTGAAGCGCTCCGGCGTGAAGGGCACCGTGCGGAGCCGCACGCCCGTGGCGTCGAAGACGGCGTTGGAGATCGCCGACGGCACGACGGCCGCGGACGGCTCGCCCACGCCCCACGGCGGATCGGCCGGCCGATTGATCAGCTCCGACTCGACGACGGGCGCCTCGGGGAAGGTCAGGATCGGGTAGCTCTGCCAGTCGACGCTCGTCACGCGCGAGCGGTCCCACTTCAATTCCTCCTTCAGCGTGCGGCTCACCGTCTGGATGACGTTGCCCTCGAGCTGGGCTCGCACGCCGTCGGGATTGATGATCTGCCCGCAGTCCTGGGCCACGGTCACGCGCGTCACGCGGATGGCACCGCTCGAGCGCTCGACCTCGACCTCGGCCACCGCGGCGACGTAGGTGCGGACGTTCTCGTACTTCACGTAGGAGACGCCGCGGCCGCGCGCGACCCCGCCTCCGGCCTTGCGCGGTGACGGCCGGTTCTCCCACTTCGCCTTCCGGGCCGCCGCCTTGAGCACGGTGGCGCCGCGCGTGTCATTCATGTGCCGCAGCCTGAATTCGATGGGATCGACGCCGGCCGCCGCGGCGAGCTCGTCCATGAACGCTTCGTTCGCGTAAGTGTTCTGCATCCGGCCGGGTGTCCGGATCCACGACGGCCTGAACGGCGTCGTCTCGAGCCGATGGCAGACGGCGTGGACGTTGGCGAACGTATAGGACGGCGCCGAATTCTGGAAGACGTTGCCGGGATTCAGCGTCGGTTTTCTCGGCAGGTCAGCCAGCGTCGCGGCCACGAAGGGCACGCCTTCGGTGATGAGCGTGACCTTGGGGATCCAGAACTGCGACTGCCAGGCGACGACGTTGCCGGCCGCGTCGAGCCCTCCGGCGACGTCGACGAGCGTCGGCGGGCCCTTGGGATCCCAGCCGTGCTCGTCGTGCCGCATCCACTGCACGCGCACGGGCCGTCCCATCTCGCGCGCGAGCAGCGCGGCGTCGGCGGCCGCGTCCTCGTGGCCGTTGCGGCCGTAGCAACCGGCGCCGTCGAAGTAGAGACAGCGGACCTTGTCGGCCGGCACGCCGAACGTCATGGCCAGGTCGCGGCGCAGCAGGTGCGTGGCCTGGGACGCCGTCCACACCGTGAGCTGATCGTTTTTCCATTCCGCGATCGCGCACGACGGCCCGATGGAGCCGTGGGTGTGGATGGCGAACTCGTAGGTGGCCTCGAGCCGCTTGGCCGCGCCGGCGAGAGCGGCCTTGGGATCACCCTTGTCGATCGTGACCTCGTCTTTGTTGATCGCCGTGGAACGGACGTGCTCGTAGAGCTTGCTCATCTCGGGCAGGCCTTCCCACGACGACCACGTCGCCGTCAGCTGGCTCGCCGCCTTCACGGCCGCCCACTCGCTGTCGGCCACCACGGCCAGGAAGTTCGCCTGGCGCACGACCTTCCGCAGTCCCTTGATCCCGCTCACCGACGACTCGTCGACGCTCCGAAGCTCGGCGCCGACGGCCGGAGGCCGCACGACGCGCGCGTGGAGCATGCCGGGCACCCGCACGTCCTGCATGTACCTCCACTCGCCGGTGACCTTCGCCGGGATGTCGACGCGCGGCACCGACGTACCAACGATGGTGTACTCGCCGGGGCTCTTGAGCGGCGCGGTCTTGTCGACCTTCAGGTGGAACTCGCGATCCCCGATGAGCTCGCTGTAGGCGACGCTCTTAGTCGAATCGGTCTTGACGCGAACCACGCCGTACCGGATCTCCAGCGCGTCCGGCGCGACGCCGAGCCGCTGAGCCGCCTGCTCGAGCAGTGCCTTGCGCGCCGTGGCCGACGCCTGGCGGATCTGGACGCCGCCGACCTGGATCGTCAGGCTGCCCCACGTCGGGCCCTGATCCGGCGTCGTGGCCGTGTCGCCTTCGACGAGCGCGATCCAGTCGAGCGGCACGTCGAGCTCCTCGGCAACGATCTGACGGAGCGACGTGCGCGTGCCCGTTCCGAGGTCGACCTTGCCCGTGTAAACCGTCACGCGGCCGGTCGACGCCAGGGTAAGGAAGCTGTCCACCTCGTCGAGCGCGACCGGCTTGGCCGCCGTCACCGTCTGGGCGCTCGCCTCGGCCAGTGGACCGGCCAGGCTGAACGAGACGATGAGCGCGCCCGTGCCTTTGAGGAAATCCCTGCGCGTCGTCGGAGCGTCGAGCATCGCTAGCCCCCCTTCGCCATCAGGACGGCGGCGCGCTTGACGGCGGCCACGATCCGCTGGTGCGTTCCGCAGCGACAGAGATTGCCGGCGAGGGCCTTCCTGATCTCGCGATCGCTCGGGTTCGGGGAACGCTCGAGGAGCGCCTTGCTGGTCATGATCATGCCGTTGATGCAGTAACCGCACTGGGCGGCCTGCTCGTCGATGAACGCCTTCTGAATCGGGTGGGGCTTCTCGCTCGAGCCAAGCCCTTCGAGCGTCGTGATGCGCAGGCCGGCCGCCTTGGCGATCGGCACCGAGCACGAGCGCACGGCCTGGCCGTTCATCAGCACGGTGCACGCTCCGCACTGACCGAGGCCGCAGCCGAACTTCGGGCCGTTGAGCGCGAGGTTGTCGCGGAGAACGTAGAGCAGCGGAGTGTCAGCGTCGAGATCGAACCGGGTCGTCTGACCGTTGACGACGAGCGTGATCATGAGGCCTCCCCATCGGCGGCGAACCACGTGTCGCGAATGCCGCGAATCTAGGGGGTGGCCGCGCGGCTGTCAACAACACAACGCAACAAGAGACCTCACCGCTTGCGAGGTACCGCATCACCTCGCCGTCGACTGGATCTCGCACCTCCCATTCGCGCGCCACACGCCACCGTCGCGCTCGCATACGGCTTGCCGAAGGGAGACCGGGAATGCTGAGGAGTCCGACGACGAGAAGCCCGCGCAACCGTAGGACACGGCCAGAATGGCGAGAACGAGCAGCATCGCAAGGCTCTTCACAAGAGTCGCTCCCATCAGCTCGCCTCGGCGATCGCCTTGACGGCGTCGGGATTTTCGAGCGACGAGAGATCCCCCGGCTCCTTCTTCAGATAGGTCGCGCGGATCACGCGGCGCATGATCTTCGCCGAGCGCGTCTTCGGCAGGTCGCGCGCGAACAGCACGCGCTCGGGCTTGAGGGCCTTGCCCATCTCGTGGGCCACCCGCTCTGAAAGCTCGGCACGTAACGGGTCGGACGGCTGGCGTCCCGGTTTGAGCACGACGAAGCACACCACCGCCTCGCCCTTCACCTCGTGCGGCACGCCGATGACTCCGGCCTCGGCCACCGCGGGGTGACCGACCAGGATGGACTCGACCTCGGCGGGCCCCAGGCGCTTGCCGGCGATCTTCAACGTGTCGTCCGAACGGCCCTGGAGGAACCAGAAGCCGTCGTCGTCGATCACGGCCCAGTCGCCGTGGACCCACACGCCCGGCCAGCGCGACCAGTAGGTCTCCTCGTAACGCGCCGGATCGCGCCAGAAGCCCTGCGTCATGCCGGGCCACGGCTTCGTCACCACCAGCTCGCCAACCTGACCGCGCACGGGGCGGCCGTCGTCGCCGAAGACGTCGGCCGCCATTCCCGGGATGGGCCCCGTGAACGAGCACGGCTTGAGCGGCGCGATCGGGAAACAGCCGAGGATTCCACCGGAGATCTCGGTGCCGCCGGTGTAATTGATGATGGGCAGGCGCGAGCCTCCCACCTGCTCGAAGAGCCAGCGATAGGGCTCGGGATTCCACGGCTCGCCCGTCGATCCGAGGATGCGCAGCGACGAGAGGTCGTGGCCGCGTGGATGATCGGTGCCGTGAGGCATGAGCGCGCGCACGGCGGTGGGCGACAGTCCCATCACCGTGATGCGATGGCGCTCGACCAGGCCCCACAAGCGATCGGGCTTCGGGAAATCGGGCACGCCCTCGAAGACGACCCCGGTGGCACCGTGGACGAGCGCGGCCGTGATGGCCATCGGCCCCATCAACCATCCGAGGTCGGTGAGCCAGAAGAGGCGGTCGTCACGGCCCACGTCCATGCAGTACGCAAAATCGTGGGCGCACTTGATCAGGAATCCGCCGTGGGTCAGCACGGTGCCCTTGGGCCGGCCCGTCGTCCCCGACGTATAGATGATGAGGCAGGGACGATCGGCGTCGACCGGGACGACGGGACACGTCTGGGACACGGTCGCCACAGCCTCGTGCCACCACCGATCGCGACCGGCGGTCCACGGAATCTCGCGGCCGAGACGGCGATACACGAGGACGGCCTTCACCGTCGGGCTCAGCGCCAGGGCCTCGTCAGCGGTCTCCTTCATCCGCACGACCTGGCCGCGGCGATGGAACCCGTCGGCGGTGATGAGCACCTTCGCCTCGCTGTCTTGCAGTCGCGAGGCGACCGCCTGGGCGCCGAAGCCGGAGAAGCACGGCGTGTAGATCGCGCCGATGCGCACGACGGCGAGCGTCGCGATCGCGGCCTCCAGCGACATGGGCAGGAAGATGCCGACGCGATCGCCCTCGCCGACGCCGAGCGCTCGCAGGGCATTGGCCAGGCGGCTCACCTCGCCGAGCAGCTCGCTGTACGTCACCTGGCGGGTCGAGCCGTCGTCACCCTCCCAGATCAGCGCAGGATGCGCCGCGCGCCCGCTCTCGACGTGGCGGTCCACGCAGCAATCGGCGAGGTTCATCAGGCCGCCCGGAAACCACACGGGCCACGCTGGTCCGCGCGCATCGTCGAGCACGCGCCGGGGCGCGCGCAGCCAGCGGATCCCGAGGTCCTCCACGACCTTGGTCCAGTACCACTCGGGATCGGCGACGGAGCGACGCTGGAGCTCGGAGAGCGTCGCGATCGCCTGGACACGGAGGAACGTGCCGATGCGCGACCGCGCGGCGACCTCGGGACGCGGGCGCCAGATGATGTCATCAGCAGTCATGGAGCACCTCGAAGGCTAACGGGGACCGCGGCCGAGCGGGGAGAACGCGCGGCGGATCCCGGGCGGGCTCTGCACGGTGATCGTGACGGTCAGCTCGTACACGGCGGGCGCGGCCGGCTCGGGATTGAACACGCCGATCCAGAGGTCGCCGTAGTTGCGGCCGAGCCCGGGCAGCGAGGTGCCGCTCGGGGTGAGTCGCCGGGGCGGCGAGTGCAGGAGCTGATCCGTCCTCACCCGGAGCGACCAGCCGTGGTCGGATCCTTCCCCCGCACGCGTGAGCCGCAGCTCGACGTCGCGCGGATTCCGCAGCTCGACGCCGCGCAGGCAGAAGAAGCGCGCGGTCAGGGGCGCGATCGTCAGCGCGAAGCGGCGCTCTCCCGCGCGGTGCTGGGTCTCGGTCAACTCCTGTCGCGCCTCGCCGGGGTCGCCGACCGCTGTGCTGGGCCGCGTCACCACCGACGTGGACTCCTCGCGCTCGGTCACCGTGGCGTCCGTCCACAAGCCGGGTGCAGGGATGGCGGCGATCATCACCTCTCGGACGAAGTCGGCGAAGGTTTCGCGCAAGCGTCCCCGCCCGACGAGCAGCCCGTAGAGCGCGTTGTCGAGCGCGGCCGGCTCACCCGAGCCCACGGCCGCCGCCGCCTGGTCGACCGCGGTCCTGACGAAGCCCGGCGACTGATCCTCCACGTGCTCAAGCAGGGCGAAGTAACCGGCACACAGCCGGCCTTCGTCGTGGTTCGGGCTTTCCCTGAGCGCGACGGCGAGCAAGTACGGATGGCGGGTCACCGCGGCGCGAACGGCGTGCGCCTGCGCCATGCCCGAGGCCTTCCACGCTTGCCAGCCTTCCAGGAGCGACACCCACCACCGTATGCCCTGGACACGGGCGTCGATCGGCATCGGCGCTGGCGGATCGGGAATCGTCGGCAGCCGGCGTGGCCGCTCGGCGCGCGGCGGCTCCGGATCGCGTGGCGGTGGCGGCACCGAGTTTCTCGGCGACTCGCGCTCGGTGCCCACGAAGAGACGGCCTCGCGTCGCGGCGGCCACCAGGGGGCGCCCGAACGCACGGCCGACGCCCGACTCGAGCTGGCCCCATCGCTGGTCGTCGAGATGCTCGCGCCCGGTCACCAGCGTCAGAAGATCGGCGAACGGGAGCATCGCCTGGTCCACCTGCTTGACGGTGTAGCCGCGCTGCTCGGCCACGGCTCGTGACAGCGACAGCCGAAGCTCACTGGCCTTGGCCTGGCACTCGAGGAGCGGGCGGAACGCCGGATCGTCGCGGTGGCCGATTCCGAGGACGCGATTGAGCACGCCAAGCGCGCGCTGGACGGCGCCCTCGACCGCGCTGATCTCGGCCTCGTCGGGAACGCCGGGTGGGACCGCTTTCCACGCCACCTCGAAGAGACGCTGCTGGTCCTGGAAGCCCTTCAGCTCGTGCAGGCCGCGGTCGATGTACTCGACGCCGTCGAGTCGACCAGCCACGTGGCGCGTCGTCTCGGAGACGAAGATCTGGCCGGGGCCGGCCGTCGCGCACACCCGGGCGGCGAGGTTGACCGTGCTGCCGAAGAAATCGCCGCCCTCGTAGATGGGCTCTCCGGTGTTGATGCCGATGCCCACCGCGATCCGCGTGCCGCTCTCGGCCTGCGTCTTCTCGGCGATCTCGCGCTGGATGGCGGCCCCGCACAGGACGGCGCCGCGCGCGGTCGTGAACGCCACCATGAAGCTGTCGCCCTGGGTCTTCACCACCTTCCCGGAGAACGCGCCGATGTGACGGCGGACGATCTCGTTGTGCTCCTGGAGCACCTGGAAGGCGACCTCGTCGCCGTACTGCTCGGTGTACTCGGTGAAGCCCCGGATGTCGCTGAAGAGGATGGTAACGGTCGAGCCCATCGGGGGGGAGCCAGGGGCCGCCGGCACACTACTCACATCATAGAACATACCGCAGAAGCACAGAGTTACAGTACACCGATGGCCGGCGTCCCCCGGGGCCTCCGGGCCCTCGCCCACCGCGACTTCCGGCTGTTCATCGCCGGCCAGCTCGTCTCGCTGATCGGCACCTGGATGCAGAGTGTCGGCCAGGCCTGGCTCGTGCTCGAGCTGACGAACTCGCCGTTCCGGCTTGGAATGATCGGTTCGCTCCAGTTCGGGCCGATGCTGCTCTTCTCGTTCGTGGCCGGCGCGGTCAGCGACCGCGTCCGCAAGCGCCGGCTGATCCTGGGCACGCAGACGGTGCTCATGCTGCAGGCCCTCGCGCTCGCGGTGCTCGTGGCGAGCGGCCACGTCCAGTACTGGCACGTCGCCGTCCTCGCCACCGTCTACGGCATCGCCAATACGTTCGACATGCCGGCGCGGCAGGCGTTCGTCGCCGATCTCGTGGGCAAGAACGATCTCATGAACGCGATCGCGCTGAACTCGGCGATGTTCAACGGCGCCCGGGTGATCGGGCCGGCGGCAGCCGGCCTCCTGGTGGCCCGCTGGGGCGAGGCCGCCGCCTTCTTCGTCAATGCCGCGAGCTTCGTGGCCGTGATCATCGCGTTGCTCGCCGTGCGCAACGACGGCCTGCCCCGGCCGCGGCGGCGCAATCACCTCGTCGCCGAGATCGCCGAAGGTGTCCGTTACGCGGTGGGCACGCCGGTCGTCGCGCTCGTCTTCGGCCTCCTGCTGACGGTGAGCCTCTTCGTGATCAACTACAACGTCTTCGTCCCGCTCATCGCGCGCGACGTCCTCGGTGAGGGCGCCCACGGATTCGGCCTGCTGATGGCCGCGCTCGGCGCCGGCGCCGTCATAGGCGCCCTCGTGATGGCGGCGCTCAATCAGCCGTGGCCGTCGCGGCCGATGGTCATCGTGCCTGCGCTCGTCCTCTCGATCGCCACGATCGCCCTCGGGGCCGTCCATCGGTTTGCGCCCACCGCCGGACTGCTCGCCGTGATCGGTCTGGCCCAGATCCTGTTCATGACGAGCTGCAACACGACGGTGCAGATCACCGTGCCCGACGAGCTGCGCGGCCGACTGATGAGTCTCTACGCGATGGTCTTCGTGGGAATGACGCCGATCGGATCGTTTCTGGTCGGCACGATCGCCGAGCACGCCGGCGTGGCCACCGCGTGCATGACCGGCGGCGCCGCCGGCCTCGTGAGCATCGTCGCGCTCAGCGTCGCGGCACGCCGCCGCCGCGTATGAACGACTCGAGCGGGCCGGCCACGCGCACCACCTCGTTGACGGCGAAGATGCCCCGCCGGATGACGACGATGAAGAGGTCACCCGCGATGCCGGCCCGGCGCGTCTGGGGCGTCACGGGCGCGAGCGCGAGGCCGCGCGGCACGTCGCCCTCGGTGAACCTGGCCAGCTCGAGCGTCTGACCGTCCGGCGTCACCACGACGACCGTGGCGGCCTGGCGATTGGCGACAATGGCGTGGCCGGACGGCGCGACGGCGAGGCCAGCCGCCAGCGGGCCCCGCAGGACGAGCTGGGCGCCGCTCTGCGGACTCACGGCCCAGATCTCGCCCGGTCCCTGTTGCCAGGGCGCCTCGACGCCGACGTCGGCGCCGATCCACAGTCGGTCGCTCGGGTCCACCCCGACCGTACGGGGCCGCATCACTTCGGCAAATCGTCGCTGCAGCACGCGGCCGGACGCGTCGAGCTTGACGACGGCACCCTGCTCTCGATCGGCCACGTAGATGTTGCCGCTGCCGTCCACGGCCACGCCTTCCGGCTGTCGCAGCAGCGGCGGTTCGCCCCGCGGCGGTGTGCCGCCCGCGAGCAGCTCGGCCGTCCCGTCCCGGAGACGATAGAGCACGCCGATCTTGCGCTCGCGATCGAACGTGGTCACGAGCACGTCCTGACCGCGGACGGCGCCCACCTGAGGGTTCGGCAGCGGTGGCCCGTAGAAGTAGCGCGCCTCGGTGGCTGGGGTCAGGCGCGCGCCACCGACCGGAATCCGGTAGAGGGGAAAGAGGTCCTCGACCTCGCCCGCAGTGAAGCGCCGTCCGGTTCGGGCGAGATAGAGGAGGCCGGCGTCGTCGATGACGAGCGTGGACGACGAGGGCACGCCGCCCGGCTGAGCAAAGCCATCACCGGTGAGGTAGACGCTGGCCGTGAAGCCGGAGGGCAGGAGCATCTCGCCGCGCGCGGGCGCGGCGACTGCGACGAGGGCCGCCACGATGGCGACGACGAGCACGATGATCAGCCGGTGCGACCGACGAGGTTGGCGACGGCCAGGACGAGCTCGGACGGATCGATGGGCTTGGCCAGGTGGAGATTGTATCCGGCGGCCAGCGTGCGCCGGCGGTCCTCGGGACGGCCGTAGGCGGTCAGCGCGAGTGCGGGCAGCCGGGTCCGGCCTCCCCGCTCCTTTGCACGGATCCGACGCAGAAGCTCGTACCCGTCTTCGCCGGGCATCTCGATGTCGGAGACGAGCACGTCGGCCGGCCAGGACTCCAGGACGTCGAGGGCGGCGGCGACCGAGACGGCCGTCTTCACCTGGGCCCCGCTGTTGGTCAGCATCACCGTCGTGAGATCGAGGCCGTCGGCGTCGTCGTCCACCAGCAGGACGCGAACGTTCTGGAGAGGCAGTGCTCCCATCGCGGCCGAGGTCTCCAACGTGGTGCCCGCCTCAGGGCCGAGAATCGCGACGGGCAACTCGACCACGAAGGTCGCGCCACGGCCCGGGCCCTCGCTCGCCGCGCGAACACGCCCGCCGTGGAGGTCGACCAGATGCCTGACCAGCGCCAGCCCGAGGCCGAGGCCTCCGTGAGGGCGCGTCGTCGTGCTGTCGCCCTGGCGGAAGCGATCGAAGATGAACGGCAAGATCTCCGGCTGGATCCCCTCACCGTTGTCACTCACCACGATCTCGACGTGGGACTTGAGCTTCCGCAGGTGGACCTGGACGCGGCCGTCGCGAGGCGTGAACTTGATCGCGTTCATGAGGAGGTTCCAGACCACCTGGCGCAGCCGGTCGGCCGCTCCCACCACGGGCCCGGCATTGGGATCCAAGACGGTTTCGATTTTGAGGCCCTTGGCGCTTGCGGCCGGCTGCACGGCGTCCAGGGCCGACTCGATGACCGACTTCAGATCGAGCCACTGCACGTCGAGCCGCATCTTGCCCGTGATGATCCGCGACACGTCGAGCAGATCCTCGACGAGCTGGACCTGGGCGGTGGCGTTCCGGAGGATCGCATCGATGGCGCGCCGGCTCGTCGCCTCGTCCATGGCCGCGCTCTGGAGCATGCGGGCCCAGCCGAAGATCGCATTGAGGGGCGTCCGCAGCTCGTGAGAGAGCACGGCCAGGAACTGATCCTTGCTCCGGTTGAGCTCCTCCGCCTCCTCCCGCGCTTGCTGCACGGTTTGAAGGAGCTTTGTCCGCTCGGCTTCGGCGCGCTTCCGATCGCTCACGTCGCGCGCGATCTTCGACGCGCCGATGATCCGGCCGCGCGCGTCCTTCACCGGCGAGACGGTCAGGGACACGTCGATGCGCTCTCCACTCTTGCGCACGCGAACCGTGTCGAAGTGGTCGATGCTCTCGCCCTTGCAGACGCGCGCGAGCACCTCGTCCTCCTCGGGCCAACGCTCGCGCGGGATGATCAAGGTGATCCGCTGGCCGACGGCCTCGGCGGCCGTCCAGCCAAACATGGCCTGGGCGGCCCGGTTCCACGACGTGATGACGCCGTCCAGCGTCTTGCTCACGATGGCGTCGTCGGCCGAGTTGACGATGGCCGCCAGTCGGGCGATTGCCTCGTCGCCGTGCAGGCGCGCGCTGATGTCGCGAGCGATCTTCGAAGCGCCGATGACCTCGCCCTTCGCGTTCTTGATCGGCGACACCGTCAGCGAGATCTCGAACCGGGTGCCGTCCTTCCGCATGCGCGTCGTCTCGAAGTGCTCGATCTTCTCGCCCTGGCTGATGCGGGCGAGAATCTCTTCCT
>WNEW01001143.1_pt1 | contig 12955 bp, 11 predicted proteins | sample 5399891 | NCBI WGS metagenome assembly WNEW01 (sample SAMN13153336, study PRJNA577476) | soil metagenome | isolation source: 40 cm grassland meadow soil pre-rain plot 5 | place: USA:California | collected 2015-09-08 | reverse complement strand
CACGCCTCTACGGGCTCGTGTACAGCCCAGTGTCAGATCGATCCGGCCTCGAGCCGGCGATCGCCGACGCGATCGCGGCCCCGACGCCGACGATGGTCGTGGTGCGGATGAAGCGCGAGGACAGCGTCACCGGGCATCGCCTGTGCTGGGAGGCGGCAGCCTCCGCGCTCAAGTCGTAGATCCGGGCGTTAGTCCGGACTATCGCCGTCCGCCGCCGCAATCTATGGCCGATGGTCCGGACTATCGGCCATCGTGCCTATGCCTCGGCCGCCGGAGGGTCGAGGTGCTCGATCGGCGCGGCCTCGAAGTCGCTGTCGAAGTTGCTGTCCATCGCGAAGAAGAGCTGCCGGATCGGATCCTTGACGTAGCCCGCCGGGCGCCCTGGTCCGTCGAGCCACAGCCGGGCGTCGGCCTCGACCATGGCGCGCTGGTCGCCGGCAATCTCCGCGGCCTCGGCTTCGGCGAAGAGCTCTTTGTACTTGGCGCCGAACTCGATGCCCCCAACGCCGGGTCCCACCAGCACGAGCTTGGAGATCCGCTCGCCGTGCACGAGGGCGAAATCGATCGCCACGCCGCCGCCGATCGAGCAGCCGACGAGGTGGACGGGCTTGAGGTGGAGAGAGTCGATGAGGCCGAGCACGTCGGCGATCGGCGACCAACGCCCGGGCGGAAGCTCGGAACGACCGAAGCCACGCATGTCGGGGGCGATCACGTCGAAGTGCTTCGTGAACGCTTCGAACTGTGGCTCCCACATGCGGTGGTCGGCGACGCCCGCATGCAGGAAGACGACGGGCATGCCCGCGCCGGCGCGCTCGAAGTGGAGGCGCGCGCCGTTGATGACTGCGTCCATCAGGTAAGCGCCGTCAGCAGAGCCTTGAACTTCAGCTCGGTCTCTTCGAGCTCTCGCGCGGGGTCTGAGTCGGGCATCACGCCCACGCCGGCGTAGAGCCGCGCGCCGTCCTCCCACAGGAGCCCACACCGCAGGGCGACCGCAAGCTCGCCGTCGCCCCGTCCGTCGATCCAACCGACCGCCCCCGCGTACCATCCGCGCTCCATCGCCTCGAGGTCGTCGATCAGCGCATCCGCCGCCCGACGTGGCCAGCCACCGACTGCGGGCGTGGGATGGAGCGCCGCCGCAAGCGTCAGCACGTCCGGGGTCGGGTCGCGCAGCTCCGCGCTGACGTTCGTCGCCAGGTGCTGGATGTTGGTGAAGCGCGCCACCTCGGGCTCGCCGGCGGTGATCGTCGCTGTGAAAGGACGGAGCGCTTCGACCACGAACCGGGAGACCAGGCGATGCTCGATGACGTCCTTCTGGCTCGCGCTGAGCTCCGAGGCGAGGCGTTCGTCCTCCGCGTCGTTGCCGCCGCGCGCGACCGAGCCCGCCATCGGCTGCGAGAACGCATGGCGGCCCGTACGGCGGATGAGCAGCTCGGGCGAGGCGCCGGCGAAAGCCGTGCCGTCGGCGCCCGTGACGAGGTAGGTGAAGCAGGACGGGTAGGCGGCGCGCAGGCCCCGGACCACCATGCCGGCGGAGACGACCCCGTCGCCCCGCGCCATCACCTCGCGCGCGAGCACGGCCTTCTGCGCCTCGCCCGCGCGCAGGCGCGCCGCCGCGGTCTGCACGGCCGCGGTCCAGGCGAGTGGGTTGCGCACCGGGCTGACGTCGAGCCTGCGCGCGGCGGGGGCGCGGACCGGGGACACGGCCAGGTCGAGGAGATCCTCGGCCTCGGGTGTTGCGGCGATGACAAACGTCCGCCCGCGCCGGCGCATGACGGCGAGCGCCGGAACGCGAAACAGCAGCGCTGGGAACCCGGACCAGGCTCCTTGCGGGTCGCGGTCGGGGTGGTAGGCGAAGCCACCAACGGCGAGCGAGTCAGCGGAGGCGATGCGCGACCACAGGCGCGAGGCGGCGAGGATGCGGTCGTCGCCGGGCTCGGAATCGAGCGTCTTCCCCGCAGCGTCCTCGGCGATGACTCCGTGGGGCGCGGCGACGATGTCGAACGCCTTGCCGATGGCGGCGACGCTGACGGCGTCGGGCATGGGCCGCTCGACGAGCATCACCTCGTGTCCGGCGTCGCGCGCCGCGCTGACAAGGTCGACCAGGTCGGGGGTGCGGTCGAGCTCGCGCACCGCGACCGCGGTCGCGGCAATCACTCCCTTTTCTCGATGTGCTCACGCGCGGCGCGCAGCAGCGTGCGCTGGAAGTGGTGGCGGACAAGGATGCCGCTGGCCTCGAGCAGCTCGTTGAACGTCTGCAGCAGGCGGCGCTCCGCCGCCTCCGTCTCGCCGCCCTCGGCCTGGATGCGCTCGCGGACGTGGCGGTCGAAAAGGTCGACGGCCTGGCGCGCGGTGCGGTCGACGGCTGCCGCGTAGTCCTTGCCGACCTCCATCAGCGACCCGATGGGCACGCCGGCCGCGATCAGCTTCATCCCGGAGGCGATGGCGACGAGGTCGTCGGCCGGGTATCGCGGCTCGTCGCCGTCATCGGTCGGGACGAGCAGGCCGGCCTGCTCGAGGCTGAGGAGCAGGGGCTCGGCGACGCCGCTGCGCTCGGCCAGCTCGGCAAGCGTCAGCGTCTGGGGTGCCGACGGGTGGGTGACGGCCGCGACCAGAGCCTCGTCCGACGGCTCGAGCTCACCGGACAGGAAACGCTGGATCACGGTCAGGGTGAAGCCCTGCTGCTGGAGCTCCTTGATCCGCTTCAAGCGCTCGACGTGCACGTCGCCGTAGTACGTGACGCGGCCCTCGCGCCGAGGCGCTTCGAGCAGGCCCTTGCCCTGGTAGAAGCGGATCGTATCCACGGCGACTCCGGCCGCCCGGGCCAGCTGCTCGATCCGGTATTCCACGAGTAACTACTCTAAGAGTGGACGGTCTCGTAGCGCAGGAACACCGTGCCGCCGCTGAACCTGCGCTCCTCCTCCAGCCTCAACTCGGCCGCGAAGCCGGCAGGCAGGGCTCTCGCGCCGCCGCCGACCAGCACCGGGACGACGAACAGCTGCAGCTCGTCGACCAGCTCCGCCTTCAGGGCCTGGCCGGCCAGCTCTGCGCCGCCGACGCTCATGTCCTTGCTGGCGGAGGCTTTCAGGCGTCGCACCGCTTCTGGGTCGAAGTCGCGCTCGATCCTCGTCCGCGCGCTCGAGACCCTCTCCAGCGTCCGCGAGTAAACGACCTTGTCGGCTGAGCGCCAGATCTGCGCGAAGTCGCGCTCGATGTCGGACTCTTCGCCGCCGGTCTCCCAGTAGACCATCGTCTCGTACATCCGCCGGCCGTAGAGGGACGTCCCCACCGGGCGCTCGAGCTCGTTGACGAAGCGGTGCACCTCTTCGTCCGGCGCCGCCCAGTCGAAGTTGCCGCTCTCGTCGGCGATGAAGCCGTCGAGCGACATGATGGTGCCGTAGATCAGCTTCGCCAGCGCCGACTACCCGAAGGTATCCCAGTAGTACATGCGCTCGAGCCAACCCGGGTCGGCGCGGTACGCGCGGGCGAAGAGCTCGACCGCATCCACGTAGTCGTAGTCGAGGTTGTAGTGCCAGATCGCGGTGCGCATGTCGTAAGGCGCGCCGTAGTGGACGAGGTAGCGCGCCGCAGCGAGGATCGACGCGTGCGGGTCCATGATGTTGCCGCCCTGACCGTAGTTGGCCCAGGTCGAGGGCAGGAACTGCATCGGTCCCAGCGCGCCCGCCGAAGACGGGCCGTTGACGCGTCCGAACTTGCTCTCGATGAAGTTGATCGACGCCAGATAGCTCGCGTCGACGCCGTAGCGGTTCTGAGCCTCGAGGTAGTAGGAACGCAGCGAGCTCAGCGGTGCCGCGTTCGAGTAGGGCAGCGTGTTGTGCGCGTGGACGAGGTAGTACTGGTCGATGCCGCCCAGGATGTACAACGAGTGCAGGCCCGCGATCATGTCCGAGAACGGGCTCCGGATGGCCTGCGGCAAAAGGGAGACGACGGCCTTCTCGACGCTGCTGTAGCCGGCCAGCTCATAGATCCATGTCTGCTCCTGGCGCGCCGCCTGGCGGAAGGCGAATGTCGCGCTCGCCACCGCCAGCTCGTGACGCATCGTCTCGGCGAGACCGGAGGGACGTTCCGCGGCCAGCGCCTGCAGACGTACGGCCGCGTCCTGCATCGTCAGCTCGGCCGCGACGATCCGCGCCGCGGCGTGGTGCGCGTTGGGCGCGAGGTCGGGATCATGGGCCGCGGCGGTGTGCGGCAGCGCCGCCAGCACCACCGCGACCAGGATGCCGGCCCCGAATCGGATCAGGCGGTCTGCTCCGAACTGGCCGCGATGTACGGCCGTTGGTCCGGTATCACCGGCGCGTCTTCCGGATAAGGGTCTTCGGCGTCCGGCTCGCGAAGGCCGACCGAGTCGAGTAGCCCGCTGATCTCATTGCCGACCAGCTCGCCCTGCGTGATCAAAGCCTCGGCCGCCAGATCGATCGGTTCCTTGTTGATCGCCATTAGCCGCCAGTCGTCCATGTACGCGTGGCCAAGCAGTTGGGCCACCACCTTGCGGCTGATCGGGTTGTTGATCACCGCTCCGACGCCCGTGCCCTGCTCGTGGAGGCCTAGCGTCACTTCAGCGACGGAGATCAGCTGTTGTCCGATGGAAACGGCCTTGGCCGACATCTCGGGGTCGAGATTGTCGGCTCCCATTCCGACGATGCCGACCATGCGGCACGCCGTGCCGGTCGCCTGAATGAGGTCTCCTGTGACGCCGGTCGTGTTTTCGCCGTAAAAAACCCGCTCGCAAGCCACCGAGCCGAGCTGCGCTCGAATCCGCCCTGCAAGCTGCGAGCGGAATGTCAGCCACTCCTCTTCTTGTGGCAGCGACTTGTGGTGGCCACCGATCTCCCCCCCGCGTGGATCGGCGCGGCGACGTATGGATAGACGAACGTGGGAGCGATCTCTCTCGAAGAAATGCGAGGCGACCGCGTGGCCCAATTCGTGGCGGGCGACGGCCAGCTTGTCGCGGTCCGTGTATGCGACGGGAATGGCGAGTCCGGCCTCTACATTCCCCATAGCCTCGCGAATGTCGCGCCATTCGAAAGCCTCGCGGCCATCTTCGAAGGCGTAGAGAAGCGCGAGTGAAAGCACCTGCTCGATGTCCGCCGGCGAGTAGCCCTCGGTGACGCGCGCAAACTCGTCGCGCCGCGCCGGAGTGTCCAGCTCGGGATCGTGCATCTTCTTGTCGAAGTAGAGCGCGGCGATGTCCTTACGAGCTTCGCGATTCGGGATCAGGAAAGTGATCTGGCGGCCGAAGCGGCCGGGCCGGGTCAGCGCCTCGTCCAGCACCTGCGCCCTGTTGGTAGCGCCGATGAAGAGGATGTTGTAGTTGGGGGCCTTCAGCGGAGCGATGCGCAGGCTTAGCTTCGAGCCGTTGGCGCCGATCACCCGCGGCAAGAAGAGGCCGTCGAGCGTGAGGTTCACCAGGCCGCGCAGCTGACGCACGATAAAGCCGGGGTTGTCGATGCCGTCCATGAGGACCAGGAGCATGTTCAGGCCGAGCATGCCGCCGCCGAACATCCCCATCCCGCCCATCATTCCGCCGCCGCCCTGCATGCCCGACCGCCGCTGGCCGAGCGCGTCGATCTCGTCGATGAAGACGATGCAGCCTCCCCAGACCTTCGCCCGCTTGCGCGCCGCTCGCACCATCAGGTAGACGCTCAGGGCGTCGATGCCGAGGAACATGCCGGCGAACGAACCGCCGTTGGCGATGAAGATCGGCACGTGCAGCGACGAGGCGATCGCCTTGGCGAGCATCGTCTTGCCGGTGCCGGGAGGACCGACCATCAGCACGCCGCGCTCGCGCTTGCCGCCGGCCTTAGTGAACAGCCGGCCGTGCTCGATCAGCCTGAGGATCCGGTCCATCTCTCCGACCGCCGCTTTCTGGCCGCGGACGTCGCCCATGTCGACCCCAAAGTTGGCGTCGTCCGGGTTGATCATCGTCTTGCCGATGCGGGTGTAGAGGTAGAACGGGCCGAAGAAGAGCATGAAGTTGGCGCCCAGCAGGAAGAGCAGGTAGACGAGCTGGGTCAACGCAAGGGCCAGGAAGTCGGGGAGGGCCGCGAGGGCGTCCTCCGGGGCCAGGCCGAAGAACATGTAGGACACCCCGAAGTACAGGAGGGGGACGAGCGCGATGAAGAACATGCGACGCCAGAAGACCGCGCGGTTGGTCTCGACCGTTCGCTCGAGAACGTCGGTCTCGGGCGCCAGGCGCTCGCGCACGATCAGCCACCGGCGGACGATGCTGAGGATCCCGCGCGCGACCAGCATCGCGACGACCGCGTAGACGATCGACCAAAAGAGTCCTAGCTGCAGGGCGATGAACGCGAAGGAAAAGGCGGTCGCGCCGACGAAAAGCGTGAAGATCCAGAAGATGATCACGGCGGGTTCACTCCTTCTTACGCGCCGGGGTTTCTGACGGCGAGAAACACCACGATAGCGAGGCCGAGCGCGATCAGCACATCTCCAGGGCTGTAGGCTTCCCGGCTCGGCCAGAGCCGGATGAAGTCGCCGAGCAGGTTCAAGTTCGTCCCGGGGCCCATGACCGTGTACTGGCCGATCGTGCCCCGCCCCAGCAGGGACGAGCCCGCGAGCTCCGGGGCCACCGGCATGCGCGCACCGTTGGCGGCGATCACGAGCACGTTCAGCGAGGCGCCGAGGCTGATCACCCAGATCCCGGGGATGCGGCGCCAGTGCCAGTTGGTCCAGGCCACGATCACCACCAGGGCGACGAGATAGGCGTACTGCGATCCCTCGACCCGGTTCAGTGGCGTGAGCAGGATCACCTCGCGGACCACGATGGCGCCGACGATGAGCCACGGCCAGCGGAAACGCAGCAGGGCGAGGTTCTGGAGCCGGCCGCCCATGAGCAGGCCGACGCCCAGGCCGGCGACGATCGCGAGGAGAAAGAGCAAGCTCTACCCGGCTACTCGCCGGCGAGTCGAGAGGCCGCCCCCGCCAGGACTTTCACCCCCACCGGCAGCGCCCCCTCGTCGATCCGGAACCCCGGCGAGTGGTGCGCCGGCGGCGTGTCGCCCTCGGGGCGCGCCCCGAGCATGAAGTAGCACCCGGGGATACGGGTCAGGAACTCGGCGAAGTCGTCGCTGACGGTGAGCGGCCGGCCGAGCACGCTCGCGCGCTCACCGATCAGCTCCTCTCCGACCTCGAGCACCTTACGCGTCACGTTCGGCTCGTTCATCAGCGGCACCGTGCCGTGGACGAGATCGACGTTGGACTTGACCTCGAACTCGCTTTCGGTCTCGCGCAGCAGGTCGTGCAGGCGGTCCAGCGCCTGCTCGCGGAGCGTGTCGTTGAACGTGCGCAGGCTGCCCTGCACGAGCACGCCGCGGGGGACGATGTTCCATGCGCCGTCGCTCGCGATGTTGCCGACGGTCGTGTGGCACTGGACGCCCTCGTGCTCCAGGCCTTCGACCACGGTGTGCAAGCGCTCGACGAAGAACGCCTGGGCGGCGAGGACGTTGCCGCGCCTGCCCATCATGCCTCCGTGGCCGCCGGGACCCGAGAACTTGACGTCGAAGGCGTCTGACCCCGCCCACAGGAGCCCCGGTCGCGTGATCACCGTGCCCGACGGCATGAAGCTGGCGATGTGCAGCCCGATGACGGAGTCGGGCCGGTGGTCGTCGAGCAGGCCGCGCGCGATCATCGCCTTGGCGCCCTCGACGATCTCCTCCGCGGGCTGGAAGACGAAGAGGTACTTGCCGTTGACGTCCCAGATCCGGTCGATCAGGGTGCGCGCGACGCCGATCATGATCGCCATGTGCGCGTCGTGCCCGCACGCGTGCATGCGGCCGTCGATGCGGGATTGAAAGTCGACGCCTGACTCCTCGTGGATGGGCAGCGCGTCGATGTCTGCGCGCAGCATCACGGTCTTGCCGGGCCGGCCGGTGTCGAGCAGCGCCACCGCCCCGGTCTCGGTCGGGCACTGCAAGAGGTCGAGCCCCAGCTCGCGCAGCCTGTCCTTCAGGTAGCGCGACGTCTCCTGCTCGCTGAAGCTGACCTCAGGGTGCTTGTGGAAGTGGCGGCGCAGGTCGACGACGTCGTCGAGCACCGACTTGCTCGGCAGCGGCGTGGTGGCGTGGTCGTCACTCATGTACGGCGACGAGCGAGTAGCCGCGCGCGGACGCGTGCACGAAGGTCGCCCCCAGACCCGGTTGGAGGTCGTCCAGGCGGCGACGCAGGGTCAGGAGCGCCGAGTGCACGGTCGAGTGGGCGGCGTTGTTGCGGAAGAGCCCGGCCTGGATCAGGTCGCGGGCGGTCGCCGGCTTGGAGCCCTGGGCGAGGAACAGGACCAGCGCCGTCTGCTGCTGGGTCAGCCGCGCCTCGCTATCGCCCAGCCGGATGATGCGGTGCGTGGGGTCGAACTCGAGCCGGCCGAAACGGTAGTTGCCCGGCCGCCCCGTGCCGCGCTCCACCAGCCTCGCCGCCAGGTCGGAGTAGATGTGCGCCATCGGCACGTTGCCCTTGACGAAGTAGGAGCTTGCGCCGAGCTCGTAGGCCCGGCGGATGGACGCCGAGTTGACCTGCGCCGCGGAGAGGACGATCACCGGCAGGCCGGGGTGGTGCTGGCGGATCCAGGTCAGGAGCTCGAAGCCCGAGTCCTCGCGTTCGTCGAGGACGAGGTCGAGGAGCACCGCGGCCACCCGCTCGTGCTCGAGCACATCCTGGGCTTCCGCCACCGTGGCGGCAACAGAAGGTCGGTAACCGAGGTCCTGGAGGTCGATGCGCAGCTGCTGCAGCATCGCCGCCTCGTCCTCGACCACCAGGACAGAGGATCCGAGCACGTCCGCCGGCCGGTAGACCTCCAGGCCGGGGGGCAGGGGAGGCAGCTTGACCTCGCGTTGGCGGGGATGGGCTCTCCCGTGGTTGTCACTGTGATTTTCCAAGCTGCCACCTACACTATTATTTACGAAGATTGACGACTCTAGAACGCCCAAATACGACCGGACTCAGGCATACTTTGTGCCGGACCTGGCGTAGTTCGGAAAACAAAGGGGTAAATTGGGGATGACGTGGCGATTGAGGGTCCCGAGTGTGATTGTGGTTCTGCTCGTTCTGTTCGCTGTTGCCCTCGCTGTGGGCGCGAACTGGGTCGAGCAGTCCAGCGCGACCGGCGACGCTTCCAGCTTCTTCTCCGACTTCGGCTGGTAAGCACCTAACTGCCTGAGTTGCGGCGCTCTCGCGAGCGTCGTATGGCGACCGGGAGCAGGGCGTAGAGGTCCGCCCGGTCGACGGCTTTGCTCATGTAGCCGACGACGTCCGGGTCGTCGGTCCCCGACGGGAAGACCGGGTAGGCGGTGTAGAAGATCACGGGCACCTTCTGTCCGCGCGACCTCAGCTCGTTCAGCAGCCCCCAGCCGTCCATCGGCTCGGGCAGCATCAGGTCGATGATGGCCACCTCCGGTTTGTCCGCCACCGCCCGGACCAGCGCCTGGTCCGCGTCCTCGGCGATGGAGACCCTGTAACCGAGCATCTTCAGGTCCGTCTCCAGGATCACCCTCCACGCCCTTTCGTCGTCGACGACGAGCACGGTCGAGCCCCTCAGCTCCTCGGGAGTGGGCGCGATCGGCTTCGGAGGGGTGAAGGGCACCGGAATTCTGGCGCAGTATATCCGTGGCAATGGCGCAATCCCGCCGCAATGGCAGCTCGCACCGCTCGCGCACCGTGGTGATGACCAAACCGGCACGCGCCTCCACCAGCACGCCGGCGCGCGGCAACGGGCGGACGCCGGGGCCGTCGGCCACCGCCCTCATCCACGAGCTGGGGAGCTGCGTCACCGAGGCCGACCTGGTCCAGGTCCTGTACCGCGGCCTGCACGGCCGGTTCGGCTACGACGTGATCAACCTCCAGGTGCTCGAGCGCGAGGGTTGGTACCACTCCCTGCCGATGGACGCCGGCGTGCTCCAGGACGTGCGGCGGCGGCCCGTCCGGGAGTCGATGTTCGCCCGCCAGTTCGCCAACCCCAAGACGACCGTGATGCCGGTCGAGACCGCGCGCCAGCAGATCGGCAAGGGTCCTGGCGCCGGCGTGACGCCGAAGCTCGCGATCTGGGTGCCGGTCATGCACCAGGGCGAGCTCATAGGCAGCGTCAGCTACCAGAGCTTCCGCAAGCGGCGTGTCGCGCCTGCCGAGCTCGAGTTCCTCGAGGACGTCCATCGGCGGCTGGGCGTGCTCCTCGTCAACGCCTCCCTGAACGAGCTGACGAGGAACCAGGCGCGACGCCTCGAGGCCCTGAACAGCATCGCCCGCGCCATGACGTCGACACTCGACGAGGCCAGCGTCCTGAGCGGCCTCTACGCGACGCTGCGCGAGCTGCTGCCGGTCGACACCCTCGAGATGGTCACGCTGCCGGAGGGCACAGACCGCGCGCGCTACATGCAGATGGTTGGCGACTCGCTCCCGACGTCGCGCTGGCTGACGGCCCGCTCCGCGCACACCGTCACGGCGCGGGACGTGGTCGCCGGCAACAAGCCGGTGCTCGCCCATTATCCGCACTCCTCCCTGTGGGTGCCGCTGAAGGAGAGCGGCGGAGCGCGCGGCGCGCTCGGCATCAACTTCTCTCGCCCCTATGCCTACGAGGCCTCGACGGGGGCGTTCATGGAGCTGGTCGCCGACGAGGTCACGCTCTCCCTGCGCAACGCGCGCAGCTACGAGGCGATCGAGGACCAGCGCCGGCGACTCGAGGTCGTCAACGCGGTCGGCCGGCGCCTCGCCTCCAGCCTCGACCGCTGGTCGATCATGCGCACCTTGCGCGAGGAGCTGTCCGCCAACCTCAAGTTCGACGGCTTCATCCTGGCCACGATCACGGACGGAACGGACGGTCCGATCGCGGAGGGCTACCAGTACGTCGCCGGCGTGGAGGAGGTCGTGCCGCCCGTGGCGCTGGCGGTGACCGGTCCTTCGCGCGAGGCGTACGAGACGGGCAAGCCGGTTCTGGTGCGCAACAACCCCTGGCGCCGCTCCTTCGAGGAGAAGGGCCTCCAGCGTGAGGTGTGGACCGTCGGCCGCGGCGCCGCCGTTTTCGTCTCCGGCCCGCCGGACGAGCAGCGGAAGATCTCCCGCTCCTTCGTCTGGGTGCCGGTGCTCAGCGGCGAACGCATCACCGCCATGCTCTCGCTCCAGTCGTACACCGAGGGCGCGTTCGACGACTGGCACGTCAAGCTGCTGCAGGACGTGGCGGCGCACGTCAGCCTGGCGCTGGCGAACGCCGACCACTTCGCCCAGGCCCAGACGGAGCGAGCGCGCCTGGAAGCGCTGCACCTGTTCGAGATGGGCGTGGCCGGAGCGTCCGACGAGCGCGAGCTGTCGGAGGCGGTGTTCAAGGTCGCCGGCGACTACCTCGAGTCGACGCACATGGTCCTGGCCTACGTGGACGTGGCCGGGATGGTCAGCGGGTTCGCCGCCGAGCGCGGCCAGCCCGCCACGCCGATCGGCCCGGTCATGATCGACAACGCGCCGTTCTTCCGGCGCATGATCGAGAGCGGCGCGAGCAGCGTCGTGGACCACGTGATCAGCGACTCCTCGGACCTCGACGGCCCGATCGGCAGCTACATCTTCACCCGCACGCCGAGCCACGTCGTCTGGGCGCCCATCACCCAGAACGACCGCGTCGTCGCCGGCGTGGTGGCGATGCGCAACGACGGCGGCCACTTCCAGGCCACCCACCTCAAGCTGCTCGAGGCGGCGATGCCGGTCGTCGGCATCGCGCTGCGCACCATGCGCCTGCACCACGCCAACGAGCTCGCCCTCGCGCAGTCGGTGCGCATCCAGGAGCTCGCCGCGCTCGCCGGCCACGAGCTGATGAGCGTGGTCGCCAACATCGCCGACCAGGCACGCACGATGCTCGAGTGCGCGGGGACGGTGTGCTGGGCGTTCGACACCGAAGGCCGCGTCACCGCCACGCGCGGCAGCGGGGATCCGCTCGCGGAGGAGGTGCTCGCGTGGGCGGGCCTGAGCTCCGACGACCGGACCGCACCGCCGGGGATCGTGAGCGGGACGGCGCATGACCACGCGTGGAACCTCATCCCGCTGTGGTACGGCGATCGGCTCGTGGGCGCGATCGGCGCCGTCCACGCGTCGACGCTCGTCCCCGAGCCCAGCGGGGCGGCGCTGGACTTCGCTCGCCACGCGGCGGTCGCGATCGAGAACGCGCGGCTGGTCGCCGAGACGCGCGGCCGCATTCGCACCCTCGAGGCGGTGGCCGCGTTCACCGAGCTGACCCCGACCGAGCCCGACCGCGCCCGCGCCGAGATGGCGCGCCTGGTGAGTCGCGCGCTCGCCGGCTCGCAGGGCGAGCTGTGGCTGCTCGAGGACGGCGAGCTCGTGTGCCGCTCCGACAACGGCGAGGTCTCGCCCAAGGTGCCGGTCAGCGACAGCGTCCAGCTCCTGCGCGCCCTGAGTGCGACCGCGGGTGGGCGCAGGCTGCGCGCGCTGCTCGACCTGCTCGGCGCGCCGCCTGACGCGTTCGCCATCCCCATCCAGGTCGAGGGCAGGCTCGCGGGCTTGCTCGTCGCGCGCATCACCGTCGGCGGGGCGGAGACGCGCCGGCTTGCTGCGGTGCTCGCCGGCCAGGCTTCCGTGCTGCTGGGTCAGCTCGAGCTCGTGGACGCGCTCGACCGCGAGCGCCGGATGATGAACGCGATCCTTCGCCACTCGCCGGTGGGGGTGATGCTCGAGGACGCCGCCGGACGCATCGTCTACGCGAACCCCGAGATCGAGGCGATCTACAGCCTGCAGGCGTCCGACATGCCGGGGCGGAAGCCAGACGAGATCTACGGCGCCGCCGGCGCGGTTCCCGCTGAGGACGGAGAGGTCGATGGCACGCTCGAGCTGCGCATGAAGGAGCCCGATCGCACTGTCCACGTGCGCCGCGTCGTCATCCCGGGTCTCGAGGGCGAGCCCGCCGGCGTGCTCACGCTGCATGAGGACGTGACCGTGC
>WNEW01001218.1_pt1 | contig 12964 bp, 16 predicted proteins | sample 5399891 | NCBI WGS metagenome assembly WNEW01 (sample SAMN13153336, study PRJNA577476) | soil metagenome | isolation source: 40 cm grassland meadow soil pre-rain plot 5 | place: USA:California | collected 2015-09-08 | reverse complement strand
GCCGAGATGCCGAGCACGACGACGCCGGCCTTCTGGAGGTCCTTGTTCAGATCGCGAAATCCGCACGCCTCCTTGGTGCAGCCGGGCGTGTCGTCCTTGGGATAGAAGTAGACGACGACGTCCTTGCCCTTGAAGTCGCCGAGGGACACCGATGTGCCGTCGGCATCCTCGAGCGTGAAATCCGGCGCCCTGCGTCCTTCCACGATCGGCATGGGGAATTCCTCCTGGCCCTCGGCGACCAGCACCGGCGAGCGCGCGAGATCGATGAACGTCCGCTCGTCCTCCACGAGACGGCGGCCCGCCGCCTTGCCTTCCGGCGTGGCGCCGGCGGCCGCCAGCGCATCGAGGCTGTCGAACCACAGCTCGACCACGCCGTCACCATCAGAGCACCTCGAAGCGCCACGCGTCGCCGTGGCGCACGATGCGGCCGGCCGTGGGGTCGTGGAAGTGCGTGCCGAGGACGGCGACGGCGCCGCCGGCGTAGCGCTCACAGAACGCGCGCCGGGTCTTGCGCGCGCTCTCCGGATCGACGTCGAAGTGGCTGCACCACTGTGGCTCGGCCATCTGGATCGGGTGGTGCATGAGATCGCCGGTGATCACCGCGTCGCGGCCGTCGGAGCGAAGGCGCACGCTGGTGTGGCCGGGCGTGTGCCCCGGCGTCGGCTCCAGCCAGATCTCGTCGCTGACGCGATGGTCCATCTCGACGAGCGTCGCCAGCCCGGCGTCGAGCACCGGCTTCACGCTGTCGTCCATGATGCGCGTCGTGTCGTCGTCACGCTCGCTCGACCAGTGCTCCCACTCGCGTCGCGCGAACAGGTGACGGGCTCGCGGGAAGGTCGGCACCCAGCGCCCGTTGTCGAGCCGCGTGTTCCAGCCGACGTGGTCCACGTGCAGATGCGTGCAGATCACCATGTCCACCGACTCGGGCGCCACGCCGACCGCGCGCAGGTCGTCCAGGAACGTCGTGCGCATCATGTGGAAGGGCTGCCGTCCGCCGCGGTCCTTGTCGTTGCCGACGCACGTGTCGACGAGCACGGTCAGGCCCGGCGCGCGCACGACGAACGTGTGAATGGACTGCAGGAAGCGCCCCTTGTCGTCGAGGAAGTGCGGCGCGAGCCACGCGCGATGCCGCTCGACGGCCGCGGGCGTCGCGTCGGGCAGGAGCCACGTGGGCCGTGTCGGGCCCGCGCGCTCGACGACCGCATCGACGCTGAGACGGCCGAAGCTGAGCGTGCGCATCAGGGGCGTAGCCGTGCGCGGATGCGCTCGACCGCTTCCTCGGTCTGCTCGCGCGAGCCGAACGCCGTGAGCCGGAAGTAGCCTTCGCCGCTCGGGCCGAAGCCGGCCCCGGGCGAGCCGACGATCTGCACCTCGCTCAGCAGGCGATCGAAGAAGTCCCACGACGACACGCCCGCCGGCGTGCGGAACCAGATGTACGGCGCGTTGCGGCCGCCGTAGACGGCGAAGCCGGCGGCGCCCAGTCCGTCGCGGATCACGCGCGCGTTGGCCATGTAGAAGTCGATCAGCGCGCGCACCTGCTTGGCGCCCTCCGGCGTGTACACGGCCGCCGCGGCCTTCTGGATCACGTAGGGGGCGCCGTTGGATTTCATGTTCACGCGCCGCGCCCACAGCGCGTTGAGGCTGTGCGTGCGGCCGTCGGCGCTGCGGCCGACCGCCTGCTTCGGCACGACGGTATAGGCCAGGCGCATCCCCGTGAATCCCGCGTTCTTCGAGAACGAGCGGCTCTCGATCGCGACCTCGCGCGCGCCCTCGATCTCGTAGATCGAGTGGGGTACGTCCTCGTCGACGATGTAGGCCTCGTATGCGGCGTCGTAGAAGATGACGGCGTCGTTGGCGCGGGCGTAGTCGACCCAGCGGGCGAGCGCGTCGCGCGTCGCCACCGCACCCGTCGGATTGTTCGGATAGCAGAGATAGATGAGGTCGACGCGGCGATCGGGCAGCGCGGGCTGGAACGCGTTCTCGGCGACGCACGGCAGGTAGACCATGCCCGCGTAGCGGCCGCTCGGGTCGGCGGCGCCCGAGCGGCCGGCCACGACGTTGCTGTCGGCGTACACGGGATAGACGGGGTCCATGAGCGCGACGACGGCGTCCGAAGCGAAAATCTCTTGAAGGTTCGCGCTGTCGCTCTTGCCGCCGTCGCTGACGAAGACCTCGTCCGGTGACAGCGCGACGCCCCGGGTGCCGAAGTCCTGGGCGGCGATCTCCGCGCGCAGCCATTCGTAGCCGACGTAGGGCCCGTAGCCCTTGAACGTGTCGGGGCGGCTCATGTCGTCGGCCGCCTCGTGGATGGCCCGCACCACGGCCGGCGGCAGGGGCCGCGTGACGTCGCCGACGCCGAGGTCGATGATCCGGGCGCCGGCGTGCGCATCGGCGAACACCTTCGTCCGTCGCCGGATCTCGGCGAAGAGATAGGCGGCGCGCAGGTTGAGGAAGTGCTCGTTGATCCGGGGCATGGCGCGCCCGCAGTATAATCCGCCGCCCCGAGCGTGGCACCTGGAGGTCGCGATGGTCCTGCGTGCTGGGCATGTCGCAGGCCACGAGGGTCTACGAGTACGCGAAGGCGCACGGCGTCGACGTCACGCTGCGCTTCGTCACGCCGGAAGAGACCGGCGCCGAGCACTGCCAGCACGACAACCCGACCATCGGCCAGGAGCTCATGGGCGACTGGCTGGCCGACGTCTTCGGGATCGATCAGCGCGCCGTCTTGGCTCGCATGCAGTCGCGATAGGCCGCGCGGTACGCGGGGTCGTTCGCCTTCGCCGCGTCCATGCCCTTCAGCAGCGGATCCGGCGACTCGGTGACCACCGACCCGCTGGGATCGGTCTTCTCGCCGCTCGCGGCGCGACCCGCCTCCGGCTTCGACACGGTCGCCCCGGGGGCTCCCGCCGCGGGAATTCCGCCGCGCGCCGGCAGCTCGCGCGCGTCGCGGCGGTCGTCCGGCGCCCGCTTCGCGATCTCGCGCCCGGGCGCGCCGGGAGGCGCCGGCAGGGCGCTGGCGCCCGTCTTCTGCGCCGCCTGCTGGTTGCAGCCGGCGACGTCGCTCAGCGTCGGCTCCGCGGCGCCGACGACGGCAGCGGCCGGGAGCAACGCTGCAACGATTGCAATGAGAGCCACGCGCCTCGGCCCGAGAGTGATCATTTCAAACCTCCTCGCCCGGGGGAAGCCCGGCGTCGACGAGACATCGACGTGCAAGGTGGCGGCCAGCCGCGCTCGGTGGCATGTCGTTCGCTCGCCTGAGTCGCCTCGGACCGAGCCGGAAGGAGGTTCGATCATGGCCAAGGCCAAAGGGCGATCAGAGCGTAACGTGCGTGATGTCATGGTGATGGACGTCGTGACGGTCGAGCCGTCGGCGTCGCTCACCGACGCGGCGCGCGTGATGGAGGACGCCAACGTTGGGATGCTGCCGGTGGTCCAGGACGGCAAGGTTGTCGGGGTCATCACCGATCGTGACATCGTCATTCGTGCCGTCGCGCGCGAAGCCGATCCGGCGAGCACCGCCGTCGGAGACTGTCTCTCGATCAACGCCATCGTCGCGCATCCGGACTGGAGCACCGAGCGCGCGATGCAGACGATGGCCCAGGCGCAGGTCGGTCGGCTGCCGGTCCTGGACGACAACGAGCAGCTGGTGGGCGTGGTGACGCTGAGCTCGATGGCGTTTCGCGCGCCGGAGAAGGACGAGGCGCTCGAGGCGGCCCAGGAAGTCTCGCGCCGCTCGGCGAAGCGCTCGGCCTAGCGGGCGTCGAGGCGCGCCCCGGCTTGGCCGGGGCGTGACGAGCGTTGGGGGGTCTGGGGGGCCATCTCGGGGCCCCCCAGCTTCGCGGTCGCTCGTTCCGTCGCCTCGTCGGCGGGAAAGAAGCTCTCGACGCGCACCTCCTGCAGCGTGATGTCGTGGGGCGTGCCGAGCATCGTCAGCGTCGTGAAATATCGCAGCACGAGATCACCCTTGCGGAACTCGATCGCCAAGAAGGGCGCGGGAGAGGCGTCCAGGTCCAGGGCGCGCCACTGGCGGGGCGTGTCGGGATACGACAGCAGCTCCTCGAGCAACGCGCGGGTCTCGGCGTCCGCGAAGCCGGTGGCCACGTCGCGGTGCAGCCACTGGATGAGCGAGGCGGCCGTCGGCTCCCAGTTCACGATCCACGGTCGGAATCCCTTCGGGTGGAACATGAGGCGCATCGCGTTCGGCGCTCCCAGCGTGGCCACGCTCGCCGGGTCGAGGAAGACCGCCTGCACCCGCGCGCTGCCGTCGTTGACCTTCAGCACGTTCCAGTGGCGGTCGAGCACGAGCGCGGGATAGGGCTCCTGCTGTCGAAGGATATAGTCGAGCGCGCGGCGCGCCTGCGCGAGAGGGGGCGCGTCGAGGCTCGTGGCGCGATAGATCGCCGCGTAGCCGGCCGCCGTCAGGAGGTCGTTGCGATCGCGGAACGGAACGTCGAGCGCCCGGGCGAGGAGCACCACCATCTCGCGGCTCGGCGTCGAGCGTCCGGTCTCGACGAAGCTGAGGTGGCGCGACGAGACGCCGGCCTCCACCGCGAGGTCGAGCTGGCTCATGCCCCGGCGCGTGCGCCACTCGCGCAGCAGGCGGCCGAATCCGCCCTCCTGGATCGTTTTCTCCACGGCGCGGATGCTAGCATCTCGGCGTCAGGCGGGACATTACCTCGCAGGTAATTGGGATGACGGCGCGGCGCGGGGATGCTGCGCGCGGAGGTGGCGAGTGGATCTTCAAAGCGTGCACAAGGGAACGCTCGCGGAGCATCTCGGCATCCGGTTCGTCGAGGCGACGCCGGAGCGCGTCGTCGCGGAGCTGGACCACCGGCCGGCGCTGACCACGGTCGGCGGCGCGCTGCACGGCGGCACGCTGATGGCGCTGGCCGACACCGTCGGCGCGGCGGCGACCTTCCTCAATTTGCCCGCCGGCGCCGGCACGACCACGCTGGAGTCCAAGACCAATTTCTTCGCCGCCGGCAAATCCGGAACGGTGCGCGCGGAGGCGACGCCGCTGCATCGCGGCCGCCGCACCCACGTCTGGCAGACACGCGTGACCGATTCGACGGGCCGCCTGCTGTCGCTGACGATCCAGACGCAGATGGTGCTGGAGCCGTAGGGCAGAGGAGCGCCACGGCTTCCCCGGGGGCGCTCCGAACGTTGGGGGGTTTGGGGGCCATCTCGGGGCCCCTCGCGTTCAGCGCGATCCAGAGGAGCGCCACGGGTTCCCCGGGGCGCTCCGAACGTTGGGGGGTTTGGGGGGCCATCTCGGGGCCCCCCAACCTAACGTCTGCTGCCCAGCCGGAAGAGCGTCCAGCCGGCGGCCAGCGCCAGCACGCCGAGCGCGAACGAGGGCGTGTACGAGCCGGTCACGTCGTACACGAACCCCGCGACCGCCGGCCCGAGGCCGGCGCCGCTGCGCCAGCCCAGGCCGACGACGCTCATGATCGTCGCCAGCGCTGCCAGCCCGAACACGTCCGAGACGGCTTTCACGAACGTGTTGTCGGCGCCCGAGGCGCCGAGGCCGAACAGCAACAGCGTCGCGACGACGGTCCACGTGGGCAGTCCGACGAGCAGCGCGCAGAGCGCCGTGAGCTGGATCAGCAAACAGACGCGCATGGTCGGGACGGCGCCGAAGCGGTCGGCGGCGGCGCCGGCGAGCAGCCGGCCCGACACCGCGCCGACGCCGAAGGCCGACAGCGCCAGCGAGGCCTGTTCCAGCGGCAGCCCTCGGTCGCGCGCGTACGACACGCTGTGCACGGTCACCATCATGAACACCAGGCCCAGAAAGCACCACGCGCTGACGAAGAACCACAGCCGCGCGTCGCCGAACGCCGACCGGCGCGCCGCGCGCGGCGACGCGTCGACGACGCGACGCGGCTCGGCCGCGCGCGGATAGCGCACCAGGAGGCTCGCGGGCACGCCGACCGCGGCGACGAGCACGCCGAGCGCGACGTAGGCGGCCCGCCATCCCCAGCGGCCGATCAGCAGCGCGGCGAGCGGTCCGCCGGTGAGCCAGCCGAGGTTGAAGCCGCTCAGCACGATGGCCAGCGCGAGCCCGCGCCGCGCGTCGAACCAGCGCGCCACGGTGGCCGCGGTGAGCACGTAGATCGACGACATCCCCACGCCGACGAGCACGCCGTACGAGAGATAGAGGTGCCACAGCGCGTCGATGCGCGCGCTGAGCACGAACCCGACGGCGCCGATGGCCACCGTGCCCGCCAGCACGGCCCGCGGGCCGCGCCGATCGGCGATGCGCCCGACGGGAAACGCGGCGATGCCGCCGAGCACGAGGCTGATCGACAGCACGACCGACACGGCGCCGCGGCTCCAGCCGAATGCGTCCGACAGCACGGGCAGAAAGACGCCGAACGTCGACACCGCGGTGGCGATGCACGAGGTGACCGTGAAGAGCGCGACGACGACCCGCCAGCGCGGCGCGAGCATGCCCGGTCATCGTACGATACGGGCATGGCCAAACCCTACGTGCTCGAGTTCGGGATGGGCGTCGACGTGCACGGCGCGGACGGGACGACGGCGGCCCGGCGCGCGGTCTCCGACGCGATTCGCCACTCCAGCCTGCCGTTCTTCGCCGACGTGCGCGCGCGCGGCGGCCGCATGCTCGTGGACGTGACGGTCGGCGTGCCGGATCCGAAGGCGGTCGACGTGGCGGCGGTGAAGCGCGAGCTGCCGCACGGCGAGGTCACGGTGCGGGCGGTGGAGGGAGGACTGCGCGTCCCCGTCGGCGACACGATCATCGCCTGCGTCGCCATCACGGTGAGCGTCGAGGGATGAGGCGGGGGCTCGCGCTCACGGCGCTGTTGTTGCTGCTGAGCGGCGTCGCCAGCGCGTCGCAGACCACGCTCACGGGCGCCGAGGGGCATCCCCGCTCCCGGCTGCCGTTGCGCCTTCACGTCGCGTCGTTCGGTGATGCCGGGCTCGACGAGGCCGCGGCGCGCGCCGTCGACGACTGGACTGAGCTGACGCGCGACGTCCTGGGTGCCACGGCCTTCGCGACGGTCGTGCGTCCCCAGGACGCGCAGATCGTCGTGCGCGTCGAGCTGCCGGGGGCGTCGGGCCTCATGGGCGTCACCGAGCTCGCGAGCGACGGCGGGATCATTCGGTTGCCCGTGCGTATCGCCGTCGTCGCGCCCCAGCCGCGCGGCCAGGTGAACCGCGACGTCATCCTCTATCAGGTGCTCGCGCACGAGCTCGGGCACGCCCTCGGGCTCGCGCACGTGGCCGATCCACGCTCGCTCATGTGCTGCGCGTCCGGCGAGCCGAACCTCGAAGACCCGGCCACACGCGAGGCGTACGTGGCGGCCCGCCGTCGCCCCGACGTGCGCTCGGCGCGCGCGCAGCTCGCGGAGCACTACCGGCGCTTCTGGGGGCGCTGACGCGGAGGACGGCTATACTCTCGACCATGACCACCCGAGCCGACGCGATCAAGCACCTCTGGACGCACAAGACGCAGGACCATCCGTGGCTGTCGGATGGCGAGCTCGTCATCGACCGCGCCGAGGGCGTGTGGGTGTGGACGGAGGCGGGCCGGAAGCTGATGGACGGCTTTGCCGGCCTCGCCGTGGTCAACGTGGGCCACGGGCGCCGCGAGATCGCCGAGGCCATCGCCGAGCAGACGGTGCGCCTCGCGTATTACCCCACGACGCGCCAGTTCTCCAACCGACCGGCCGCCGAGCTGGCCGCGAAGCTGGCGACGCTGACGCCGGGTGATCTCGACTACACGCTGTTCGCCACGAGCGGCTCGGAGGCCAACGAACGGGCGATGCAGATCGCGCGGCACTACTGGATCGCGCGCGGCAAGCCCGGCAAGCACAAGGTCATCTCGCTGCAGGGCGGCTATCACGGCGCGACCATGGGCACGTTCGCGGTGTGCGGGCTGCCGCACATGACGGCCGCGTACACGGCGCTGCAGCCGGCCGGGTTCACGAAGGTCGCGCCGCCGTACCCGTTCCGCGATCGCGGCACGGGGACGGACGAGGAGCTCGTCCGGCGCCGCGCGGGCGAATTGCGCGACGCGATCCTCGCGGAGGGCGCCGACACCGTCTCGGCGGTCATCATGGAGCCGGTGCTGTCGTCGGGCGGCTTCATCATCCCGCCGCTGGGCTGGCTGTCCTCCGTGCGCTCGATCTGCGACGAGCTGGACGTGTTGATGATCACCGACGAGGTCATCACCGGCTTCGGACGCACGGGCCGCTGGTTCGGCGTCGACCACGAGGGCGTCATTCCCGATCTCATGACCGTCGCCAAGGGCATCACGTCGGGGTACCTGCCGCTCTCGGGCACGATCGCGCGCGGCCGGCTGACCGACGCCTTTCCCGAGACGAGCACACAGGAGGTCGTCCATCCCAACACGTATGCGGCGCACCCGGTGGCGTGCGCGGCGGCGCTCGCGAATCTGCAGATCATGGAAAAGGACGGCCTCGTGGCCAACGCGGACGTCATGGGCCGACGGCTCCTCGACGGCCTGCGGCAGGCGGTCGGCACCAGCCGGATCGTCGGCGAGGTGCGTGGCCGCGGCCTGCTCGTGTGCGCGGAGCTGGTGACGCCCGACGGCGCGCGCGCGCCGCTCGACGCCGCCCGCGTGGCCACGCTCGATCGCAAGGCGTGGGAGCGGGGCGCCATCGTGTACGCGCGCGGCCAGGTCGTGCGGCTGGCCCCGCCGCTCTGCATCACCGCGGCGGAGGTCGATCGGCTGGTGGAGATCGTCGCGGCGAGCATCGACGAGCTGGAGCGCGAGCTCACGCGCTGACGCCGTGGCCGTCCCCGACTTCGCGCGCGAGCGCTACGTGAGCCTCGCCACCTTCCGCCGCAACGGCGCGGAGGTGCGCACGCCCATCTGGTTCGCGGTCATCGATCAGCGCCTCTGGATGATGACCGGCGGGGATACCGGCAAGGTCAAGCGCCTGCGCAACAACCCGCGCGTGCGCGTCGCGCCCAGCGATGTCCGCGGCATCGTGCACGGTTCGTGGCGCGACGGCACCGCACGGATCGCCGCGGACCCGCGCGAGATCGCGGAGGCGCGCGCGATGCTGCGCGCCAAGTACGGCTGGCAGGCCACGCTGCTCGACGTCGTCTCGCGGCTGAGCGGCCGCATCCGCCGTCGCGTGTGGCTGGAGGTGGCGCTGGGCTGAGCGCGGGTTGCGCCCCTGGCCTCACGGTAGTAATCTTCTACCAGCGAGGTAGTAAAGAGCTACCACAGGAGGAGGGCCCATGCCGGCACCGGTGAAGATCTCGGATCGTCTCCTTGCGCGTGCCAAGGCTGAGGCCAAGGGCGCGCACCGCTCCGTCACCGCGCAGATCGAGCACTGGGCGACCCTGGGGCGCGCCGTCGAGGTCATGACCGGACACCGGGAGGTGCTCGCGCTGAAGCGCGTGGGCGAGCACCTCGCGATGCCTCCGTACGTCAGCCCCCAGGCCATTCACGACCTCCTCGTCACGATCGGCAGCGACCCTGCCCGCGACGCCATCAAGGCAGAGATTCGCGCCGCGGGCACACCCATCTACAGCGGGGATCCGGACGATCCCGACGCCGTGATCCAGATCGCCACCGATGGCCGCCGCACGCGTGGACGCTTCGAGGGTGGGACGTTCGTGCCCGCGAGCCGGGCCGGGAAACGCGACCGTGAACGTTCCGTCCTTCGCGTCGCTGCGCGCCGCCGCCGCTGACGGCGCGCCGGGTCTCGTCGTCGTCGCGGGCCCGAATGGTGCGGGCAAGTCGACGTTCATCCGGCGGTATCTTCAAGATCTCGGGCTGCCGTATGTCAACGCCGATCACATCGCCCAAATCCTGAGAACCGCAGCGCCGAACCTGCCGCAGCGGGATCTCGATCAGCGCGCCTTCGACGAGGCCGAGCGGCTTCGTGACGACCTGTTGGACCTGCGTCTGGGTTTTTGCATGGAGACGGTCTTCTCGGACCCGGTCGGCGCAAAGCTGGATTTCCTGGAGCGGGCGCGCGCCGGCGGCTTCTTCGTGGTCCTTGTCTTCATCGGCCTGGAGAATGCAAGAATCTCCCTCGGCCGCGTCAGACAGCGCGTCGCCCAGGGTGGACACGACGTCCCGGAGCGCAGGCTCATTGCGCGTTTTCCGCGGACGCTGAAAAACCTCGGTGGCGCCGTGCCGATCGTGAACGAGGCGTTCCTGTTCGACAACACGTCGTTCGACGCCCCCTATCGGCTGGTGGCGACGTACGCCGAGGGTCGGGTCACGGCGCGGTATCCACCGCTGCCGCGCTGGACGCAGGGGCTGCCGGGACTGTGACGCGACCGGACGGCTAGGCGAGCTCGGCGAGAAATCGCGCGAGCACGCTGGCCGGCAGCAGCGCCGGCGCGCCCGTGATGTCGCGCACGACGCTCTTCATCGCGCTCGTGAAGCCCTGGCACTCCATCACCACGAGGCTCACGCCGCCGCGCCGCAGCTCCTCGGACGCCGCGATCAACCGCGCCGGATCGTCGTAGGGCGAGGCGACGGTCACCAGCACGCGCGGGTCGACGCGCGACCAGCGCCTGGTCGAGGACTCGAGCTGATGCGGGATCGGCACCAGCACGCCGAGCCGGCCGCCATCGAACGCGGCGTCGACGACCGCGGCCAGGCAGCGCTCGGGCAGCAGCACCGGCCGCGCGCTGGTGAATGGAGGAAAGGCGCCGGCGCAGAGGATCGCGAACGCGTCCGCGTCGCCGGCCAGGCGATCCAGCCACGCCTGCAGCCGCGGGACGATCCGGCGCTTGGCGACGAGCACGGTGGCGCCGTCGCGCAGGTGCGTGATGAGCGCGTCGTCGTCGCCCGGCGCCGGCGCCAGCGCGTCGATCTCGCCGCGCGCGAGACCGTCGAGCGCGCCCGCCTGCACGATCCGCACGCCGCCGCCGAGAACCTTCTCCATCTCGCCGACGATCTCGTCGCGCGGCGTCTGGCCGATCGTGATCGCGCCGACGGTCTTCACGCCAGCCGCCCGGCCAGCGGCGGCACCGGCGGCGCCTCGTGCAGGTACTGGCCGAAGCCGGGCTTCTGCTCGAGCTCACCGGTCGGGTTGAGGACGACCTGGCCGCGCACCAGCGTCGTCCATGCGCGGCCCCGCATGGTCCAGCCCTCGTACGGCGTGTAGCCCGCCATGCTGAGGTGGTCGCGCTGGCGGATCGTCCATTCGGCGCCGGGATCCCAGATCGTGAGATCGGCGTCGGCGCCGACGCGGATCGTGCCCTTGCGGGGGAAGAGCCCGAAGATGCGCGCGGGGTTTTCCGACAGCGCGCGCGCCATCCACGACGGCGGCAGCCCGCGCTTGACGACGCCCTCGTGCCAGACGAGCGGCGCCAGCGTCTCGAGCGACGGCGCGCCGAAGGGAATCGGCACGCCCTGCGCGTCGACGAAGATGTTCGTGCGCCCCGGCTCTTTGAATTTCGGCAGCCGCGGCGCGTGGTCGCTCGCGATCGTGTGGATGGCGCCGGCCGCGGACCCCGCCCACATCGCCTCGCGATCGCGCCCGTGCGCCGGGCGCAGCGGCGGGCCGATCTTGGCGAAGGGCCCGAGCTTGGCCATCTCCTCGTCGCTCAGCAGCAGGTACTGCGGGCACGTCTCCGTCCACACGCGCTGGCCCTCGGCCTGCGCGCGCTGGATGCGCTCGAGCCCGAGCCGTGTCGACAGGTGCACGATGTAGACCGGACAGCCCGTGAGCCGGCCGATGAGGATGGCGCGGTTGATCGCCTCCTCCTCGGCCCAGTCGGGGCACGTCGCGGGGAAGTCCGTCGGCTTCGTACGTCCCTCGGCGATCGCCTTGTCCTCGAGATAGCACAGGATGTCGCCGTTCTCCGCATGGATCTGGCAGACGCTGTCGAGCGCGGCGATCTTCTCCATGGCCTTGCAGAGGAACTCGTCGGAGACCATGCGCTTGCCGCGCTTCTTGTAGGTCATGAACATCTTGAAGGAGCGCACGCCCAGGCGCACCGCCTCGGCGAGGCCGTCGAGGATCGGCGGCTCGTGCTCGAGGATGAAGTGGAAGCCGAAGTCGACGACGGACTCGCTCTCCGCCTGTTCGCGCAGTCGCCGCGCGGCCTGCGGCAGCGTCTCGCCCGCCGTGTAATTCACGAACGGCACGATGGTGGTGAGCCCGGTGCGCGCGGCGGCGAGCGCCGCGACCTTCCAGTCGTCGTACTCGGGCCCGACGTGCAGGTGGCAGTCGATCAGACCGGGAAACACGAGCTTGCCCGTCGCGTCGATGACGCGATCGGCGGGCGGCAGCCATTCCTCGGGCGCCAGCGCGACGATGCGTCCACCTTTGATGGCGACGCCGGTATCGATAGCGTCGCCGGCCGTCACCACGCGGCCGCCCTTGACGACGAGATCGACGCCGCGCGCGGTCATTGGAGCGAGGGCCGGCGTCATCGGTTCGGCTCCTTCTCGGTGACCGGCTGCAGCAGGACGTTGTAGTGCTGGGGCTGGCGCCGCCCGAGGAAGTTCCAACGCTTGCGGACCGGCGTCATTTGGTCGAGGTCGACGCGCGCGACGACCAGCTCGTCGGCCGTGGTGGTGGCCTTCGCCACGATCTGACCGAGCGGGTTGATGATGCTGGAGCCGCCGATCAGCTCCACCCCGTCCTCGATGCCGGCCTTCGCGACCCCCACGACGAAGCAGGCATTGGCGTAGGCGCCCGCCCGCATGCAGAGGTCGTTGAGATCGAGCGCCAGCGCCGAGATCGGCGTGTTGTAGCCGATCAGGATGATCTCGGCGCCCTGGAGAGCCAGCGCGCGATAGCTCTCGGGGTAGCGCCGGTCCTGACAGATCACGACGCCGAGCTTCGCGTCGGCGCAATCCCAGACGCGATAACCGGTGTCGCCGTGGGCGAAGTAATAGGGCTCGTAAACTTGCGCGAACCCGTCAGCGGCCTTGGTGCCGGGCAGGTGGATCTTCCGAAACGTGCCGCAGAGGCGACCATCGCGATCAGTGAGCAGC
>WNEW01001140.1_pt1 | contig 12972 bp, 9 predicted proteins | sample 5399891 | NCBI WGS metagenome assembly WNEW01 (sample SAMN13153336, study PRJNA577476) | soil metagenome | isolation source: 40 cm grassland meadow soil pre-rain plot 5 | place: USA:California | collected 2015-09-08 | reverse complement strand
GGATCATCCGTCTTATAAGCGACGGTCATCTTCTTTGACAGTTCGGGATCTGCTTCCCCGCATCCGGCCACCGCATCTAATTGCACCGCCTCGCGAGACTGAAGACTGTAAATTGCGGCACAATCCGCGAAACCGGGAACGAATGAATGAACAAGCCGATCTAACAGAGGCCCCTGCCGGATATTCGAAGCTAGAACTCGCCCGACGTCGCCTAAGAGCTTGGCTCGCCGAGCGTTCGCTTCAGCTTCCGCTCGCAAGGTCTGTTCGCGGATGAACAATCGCTCTCTGTGATGGCTTTTATAAAGTTCCGCGAATACAGAAACCTTCCATCGCAGCACTTCGGGTTGAAAGGGTTTGACGAGGTAGTCGACTGCGCCCAGTTCATATCCCTCAAGGACACCCGCCTTACCGCGATCGCCGGCCGTTATAAAGATGATAGGGGTATCGTGCGATCGTGGACGGTCCCGTATGATCCGGGCGGTCTCAAACCCGTCAATGCCGGGCATCTCGACGTCCAGTAAAATTACCGCCGCATCGTTGTCCAGCAGAAAATGCAAAGCGTCCTCGGCACGAAGCGCTTTCTGGATTCGAAGTCCGAGAGGCTGGAGGACGGCCTCGACGGTGATCAAATTTTCGGGTCGATCATCGACCACTAATACAACGGGCGGATCGGTCATTCAATCGATGCGGCGATAAAGACGACCTGTCTCATCCAATAAACGGTATCGCCCCTCCTTCGGCGTAAGATGTAGTGTTTCATTCGCACCAAGCCCCAAGACGCCCAGCCGTACGAGACTGTCGTATAAGAGTTCATGCACACGGTCCTGGAGCGGTTTGTTGAAATAGATAAGAACGTTGCGGCAAAGGATGACATGGAAGTCGTTGAATGATGTATCCGTCACCAGGTTGTGCTGAAAAAAAGTTATTTGGTTTTTCAGGACATCTACGGCCGATGCCGCGCCTGAACTTATCTGGAAATAGTCGGCAAGCGAGCGTGTGCCGCCGGCTTCACGGTAACTTACATCGGAGCGTTTCACCTCCCCTTGTGGATAAAGCCCACTGGCGGCCGCTTCCAACGCATCCAGATTAATATCTGTAGCATAGATATGGCACTTCTTGAGAAGGCCCTCTTCAGCCAATACAATCGCCAACGAATAGACTTCTTCACCGGTGGCGCAACCGGCATGCCAGATTCGAAGCGAGGGATACGTGCGAAGAATCGGGACGACCTTACGGCGGAACGCCCGATAGAATTTACTGTCCCGGAAAAGACCGCTCACCTGAATCGAAAGAGCCGACACGACCTTATTCAGGGCTGTGGCATCCCGCAGCACTTTGCCTTGCAGTTCAGATAAATTCCGTACGTGTTGGCCTGGCATCAGCTCGATAAGCCGGCGCTTGACCGTGGTTCTGGCGTACTGCCGAAAATCGTAACCGCCCACGCGATACATCGCTTCCAGAAGCAGATCAAGCTCTGTTTCCACCAACTCCGGTCTCTCGACGATTACAGGGACGTCCCGGAGCACCTTGGATCCCATCGAACCTCACGCCGCCTTTCTGGCCAGATAAATGCGAAGGAGCGAGATCACATGCTCCGGATCTGCCGGCTTGGCAATGTAATCGCTAGCTCCCGCCTCAAGGCATTTTTCCCGGTCGCCTTTCATTGCCTTAGCGGTAAGGGCAAGGATGGGAAGGGCTGTAAAGTTCGGCATCTTTCGAATCCGGCGGATCGTCTCATACCCGTCCATGTCCGGCATCATGATGTCTACAAGGGCAACCTGGACTTCCGGATGATCGGTGAGCTTTTCGAGCCCCTGCCTGGCGTTGTCGGCATACAAGACGTTCATACGGTAACGTTCGAAAAGGCTGGTCAAGGCGAACACATTCCGCACATCATCATCGATCACCATTACTGTTTTCCCGGCGAGAGCGGGATCTGAAACCGTCATTTCTTCCAGCCGCTTGCGCTTTGGTTCGGGCAACTTTTCGGCACGCCGATGCAGGAAAAGTGCGGTCTCCTCAAACAAACGCTCCATTGAATCGGCTGCCTTCACAATGATGCTATCCGCAACGCGGCGCAATTCGGTCTCCTCATGGCGTGACAATTCTCGGCCGGTGTAGATCACCATGCGCAAATCCTTGAGATCGAGTTCCCGCCGCAGGCGACCGATCAATTCGAAACCGGTCATATCCGGGAGACCGAGATCCAACACAACGCAATCGACGTGAGTATCGCGAAGCACCTTGAGGGCTTCATCGCCCGTGCCGACAGCAATCGTGTGCAAATCACCGTTTCCAATGAGATCGACGATTGCCTTACGCTGGCGTTCATCGTCTTCAACGACCAAAAGCCCGCGGCGCTCCTGGCGGGCAAATCCCCGAAGGCCTTTCAAGGTTTTGATCAAGTCGTTCGCGTCGACCGGTTTATGCAGGTAACCTATCGCTCCAAGCTGCAACGTGAAGTCGCGTTCGTCGAACGCCGAAATGACTTGCACCGGAATGTGCCGTGTCCGGCGATCATGTTTGAGTCTGTCCAGGACCGACCATCCATGAAGTCCAGGTAAACTCAGATCCAAAGTGATTGCATGCGGCTGGAATTTTTGCGCGAGCCGAATGGCTTCCTCTCCAGTCGCGGCTACAATGCCTTTGAAACCCGTTTCGCGAGCAACATCCAGCATGACGCGGCCAAATCGCATGTCGTCTTCGACAATGAGTAAGACCTCATCATCCGGATCGATGTTGTGGCGATCGTCTTGAATTGCGGGTTCCGGAATCACCACATCCTCCGGTTCAGACAGCGCCCTCGGCGGCTGTTCGACTGGCGCTGGAGTTGTGAAAGTGGAAGACGCATTCTGTAGATGCGATGGATAGGTTTGCGGAAGGAACAGAGTAAAAGTGCTGCCCTTTGCAGGTTCACTGACCACTCGAATTTCTCCGGCCAGGAGGCGCGCCAGCTCGCGGCTGATGGAAAGACCCAGTCCGGTGCCGCCGTATTTCCTGGTCGTGCCACCTTCGGCCTGCTGGAATGCTTCAAAGATGACGCTCTGCTTTTCCCGGGGGATGCCGATACCCGTATCCGACACCGCGAATGCAAGGACAGCATCCGTCCGGTTCAAGGTCAGATTGCTGCGGTTCCAACCTGTGTTTGCCCGGCCTATGTGCAGGCTGACCTTACCTTGTTCCGTGAACTTGAATGCATTGGACAAAAGATTCTTGAGAATCTGCTGCAGTCGTTGTTCATCCGTGCTGAAAACTGAAGGTACCTCGGGCGAGATGTTAATTTGAAACTCGAGCTGCTTCGCGGCTGCCACCGGCGAAAATGTCCGATCAACGAAATTTTGAATTTCGTGCAGGGAAACCTGGGACACATCCACCTGCATCACGCCCGCTTCAATCTTCGACAAATCGAGAATTTCATTGATCAACCCAAGCAGATCGGACCCCGCGGCGTGAATCGTTTCCGAATACTCGATCTGCTTTTCAGTCAGGTTACCGTCCGGGTTATCCATAAGAAGCTTGGACAGGATCAACATGCTGTTGAGTGGCGTGCGCAATTCGTGGGACATGTTGGCGAGGAATTCCGATTTGTACTTCGACGATACCGCCAACTGTTCCGCTTTTTCTTCCAGCGATTTTCGGGCGCGTTCGATCTCGGCGTTCTTCTGTTCCACTTCTCGATTCTGCCGTGATAACTGCTGCGCCTTTTCCTCCAGCTCCTCGTTCGTGCGGCGCAACTCTTCCTGCTGCTCCCGCAACCGGTCTTCAGAGGCCTGCAGCGTACGGGCTTGTTCCTGCAGTCTGGTATTCGTCTCCGTCAACTCGGCCTGCCGCGTCTGGAGTTCTCCCGCTAACGCTTGTGATTGTTTCAGCAGTTCTTCCGTACGCATCGTCGCTGTGATGGTGTTGAGCATGATGCCGATGATCTCGGAGAGTTGATCGAGGAACGTCAAGTGGATGTCTGTAAACCGCTGGAATGATGCAAGCTCGATCACGGCTTTGACATCGCCTTCGAATACCACCGGCACAACGACGATATTCAGTGGCCGCGCCTCCCCTAATCCGGAATTGATTTGAATATAGTCGGGAGGTGCATCGGTGATAACGATACGTTGCTTCTCGAAAGCAGCCTGGCCGATCAAACCTTGACGCAGGCGAAAACGAACCGACAAATGCTTGCGCTCACTGTAGGCGTAGCTCGCAAGAAGCCGCAGCTCCGGTTCACCGTTGGTCGGTTCGTTGAGGTAGAACACTCCATGTTGGACTGAAACGAGAGGCGCAAGTTCCGACAAAATCAGATTCGATACTGCAAGCAAATCGCGCTGGCCTTGCAAGAGGCGTGTGAATTTCGCCACATTCGTTTTCAGCCAGTCCTGGGCGGAGCTTTTCTCGGTCGTTTCCCGAAGGTTCCGGATCATTTCATTAATATTGTCCTTCAAGAAAGCGACTTCGCCGGCCGCCTCGACCGTGATGGAGCGCGAAAGATCCCATTTCGTGACCGCGGTTGCGACTTCCGCAATAGCGCGGACCTGCGTTGTGAGGTTCGCAGCGAGACGGTTCACATTATCCGTAAGGTCGCGCCACGTCCCGGTCGCGCCGGGAACGTTTGCCTGGCCACCCAGTTTCCCTTGGACACCCACTTCGCGCGCTACAGTCGTGACCTGATCGGCGAACGTGGCCAGCGTGTCGATCATCTCGTTGATCGTTTCAGCGAGTTGTGCGATTTCCCCTTTTGCTTCCAAAACGAGCTTCTTCAAATTTCCGTTCGCGACGTCCGTCACGACTTTAGAGATGCTGCGTACCTGATCGGTAAGATTACTCGCCATGAAATTGACGTTATCCGTAAGGTCCTTCCACGTGCCGGCGACGCCGCGAACCATGGCCTGGCCGCCGAGCTTTCCTTCGGTACCGACTTCGCGGGCGACACGCGTCACCTCGGAAGCGAATGAATTGAGCTGATCCACCATCGTGTTGACGGTATTCTTCAGTTCCAGAATCTCGCCCTGAACGTCGACCGTGATCTTCTTGGATAAGTCGCCATTTGCGACGGCGGTCGTCACCGCCGCAATGTTTCGAACCTGATTGGTGAGATTGCTCGCCATGAAGTTGACGCTATCGGTAAGATCCTTCCACGTTCCCGCAGCGTCTCGGACGACGGCTTGCCCTCCGAGTTTACCTTCAGTGCCGACCTCCCGGGCGACGCGCGTGACTTCGGAAGCGAATGAATTAAGCTGATCCACCATCGTGTTGATGGTGTTTTTCAGTTCGAGGATCTCACCACGGGCATCGACCGTTATCTTTTTGGAGAGGTCGCCTCTTGCCACAGCCGTCGTCACACCAGCGATGTTGCGAACCTGATTCGTCAGGTTGCTCGCCATGTAGTTCACACTGTCGGTCAAATCCTTCCACGTCCCACCAACGCCTCGCACTTCGGCCTGGCCGCCCAGTCTTCCTTCTGTTCCTACTTCGCGGGCGACACGCGTCACTTCGGACGCGAAGGAATTGAGCTGGTCGACCATGGTATTGATCGTGTTTTTCAACTCGAGAATTTCCCCTCGAACATCGACAGTAATCTTTTTGGAAAGATCGCCGCGCGCTACCGATGTCGTGACGTCTGCGATATTGCGAACTTGACTGGTCAGATTACTGGCCATGTAGTTCACGCTGTCGGTCAAGTCCTTCCACGTTCCTCCAACACCTTTGACATCGGCCTGGCCGCCGAGCTTTCCTTCAGTGCCGACTTCGCGCGCAACGCGCGTCACTTCCGACGCGAAGGAATTGAGTTGATCGACCATGGTATTGATCGTGTTTTTCAGTTCGAGAATTTCCCCGCGGACTTCAACGGTGATTTTTTTCGATAGATCGCCCTTCGCTACGGCAGTGGTGACATCGGCGATGTTCCGGACCTGATTGGTCAGGTTGCTGGCCATGGAATTCACGCTATCGGTAAGATCCTTCCACGTCCCGCCAACGCCTTTGACTTGAGCCTGGCCGCCCAGGCGCCCCTCTGTACCGACCTCGCGCGCAACTCGCGTCACTTCGGAAGCAAACGAACTGAGTTGATCGACCATCGTATTGATGGTGTTCTTGAGTTCGAGAATTTCTCCACGGACTTCTACCGTAATCTTCTTCGACAAGTCCCCGTTTGCGACAGCGGTAGTCACGTCCGCAATGTTGCGAACCTGATTGGTCAGATTGCTGGCCATGGAATTCACGCTGTCGGTCAGATCCTTCCACGTTCCCGCAACATCCTTGACGACCGCTTGCCCTCCCAGCCGCCCTTCGGTACCCACTTCGCGCGCGACGCGTGTTACCTCGGAAGCGAATGAGTTGAGCTGATCCACCATGGTGTTGATGGTATTTTTGAGTTCGAGGATCTCGCCACGGACGTCTACCGTGATTTTCTTGGTTAAATCGCCGCGTGCTACCGACGTGGTCACTTCAGCGATATTGCGAACCTGGTTCGTCAGATTGCTGGCCATGAAATTGACGCTGTCGGTGAGGTCTTTCCACGTTCCCGCTACATCTTTCACAACAGCCTGGCCACCGAGTTTTCCTTCGGTACCGACTTCGCGGGAAACTCGCGTCACTTCGGAGGCAAACGAGTTGAGCTGATCCACCATGGTGTTGATGGTGTTCTTGAGTTCCAGCATTTCTCCGCGGACATCAACGGTAATCTTTTTGGACAAGTCGCCGTTCGCAACGGCAGTCGTCACGGTGGCAACGTTGCGAACCTGATTGGTCAGGTTGTTCGCCATGGAATTCACATTGTCGGTGAGATCTCTCCAGGCTCCGCCAAGACCCTTCACTTCGGCCTGGCCGCCAAGCTTTCCCTCGGTACCGACTTCGCGGGCGACGCGTATGACCTCGGACGTGAACGTGCTGAGTTGATCCACCATCGTGTTGACCGTCCGAATAGTCCGGAGAAACTCGCCCTTAAGTGGGCGCGCGTCGACGTCGACACTCATCCGTTGCCCGAGATCCCCGCGCGCAACCGCGCCGATGACTCTGGAAAAGTCGGCGTTGGGCTGGACGAGATCTCCTACCAAAGCGTTTACGGATTCGACACACCGGCGCCACGAACCGCCCCCGCTTTCGAGTGTGGCCCGATGAGCGAGTTTTCCTTCTTTGCCCACAATCTCGCTGGTACGGTCCAGTTCTTTTGTGAGCACGTCGCTCTTTTCGATGATCCTGTTCAATGTGTCGTAGATTTTGCCGCCGGTCCCGGTTCTGTCGGAAGGCAGTCGAACCGTGAAATCACCTTTATCGAAACTGGTAAGAACACTCAGAAGCTCGCGATGGTCGATTGTGTCGGCAGCGAATCTCTTCAAATTTCTAAGTCTCGTGCTCATTTGTTCCTGTCCTATACATGCGGTTTGCTGGGGAACACACCTATAGAAGATGCAAGAAGTACGTAATTAAAAGTCTGTAATGAGGTAGTACAAAAAGCAACGGCGCTTTTGGGGCAGCCACAGCATCGCCTCACGATTTCGACAACCATGGGAAGCGATGTGCCGCTCTAAAGTTTCTTGTGCTTGTGCTGCGTTACTTTGTAGTACTTGGGACGGTAAATGCGGAGGCTTGTGACTTTTAAGGGCGCAATTTTGATGGCTTATCGTGGTACGGCGTTACCACATGCTTCTGCGCTTAAGCAGCCTTGCGCCTATCATCTTGGTCCGCTCGTTCCTGGGACATTTTGGTCCTGCGTCCAATCACGAAACCCGCCAGCATACCCACGAATGCGGCGATGCCGAAGGAAGGTGCGAGGCTCGGTTCAATCGGCTTCGCAGACTCCGTCCGTCTGTCGGGCTCGACATGTGGCGCCAAACCCTGTCGAGCGCGATCCGCGCTCGTCACTGGTTCAGCGTTGTCTTCTGCGACGATGCGTAAGCCGTACTGGTTTGCATAAACGCGCGTGAACTCTGCGCCGAAAAGGAGAATCTGAGCCGAATAATAGACCCAGACAATCATCGCGATCACCGAACCGGCCGCGCCATACGCCGACCCGATCGTGGCCTTGCCGAGGTAAAGGCCGATGGCTACTTTGCCGATCGTAAAGAGGACCGCGGTCACTGCGGCTCCGATCCACACGTCATTCCATGCCAGTTTCACATCGGGCAATATTTTAAAAATCATCGCGAACAGCACGGTAACTACGGCTAGCGAGACTACTACTTCAAGAAGATGGCCGACGATTTCTCCACCGGGTATCCAGGCGCTTATCGCGCTGCCCATCGCCGCAAGGGCCGCACTGAGGACGAGTGAAACTAACAAGACAAACGCGATGCCCAAAACCATCGTGAACGACACGAACCGGTCTTTGACAATGGCGATGATCCCTCGATCGGGCTTTGGCTTAACCCTCCAAATCGTGTTCAACGAATCCTGCAATTCACCGAACACGCCCGAAGCTCCGACAAGTAACAACACGATACCCACGATGCTCGCCACAATGCCGCCGCTCGCACCCTGCTGCTTTCCCGTGGCCATCATGGTTCGGGCCGCGTCTTCGCCGATCAACGCTCCCAGATGTTGCTGGATCGCACCCGCAACGTCACCTTTGTAGATAAGGCCGATCACGCCAATCACAATCAAGATCAGCGCAGGAATTGAAAAGACGGAGTAGTACGCCAGCGCAGCTCCTAAGCGCGGTGCTTTATCCTCGCTCCATTCGGAAAACGTTCTCTTTAGCAGGCCGACACCGCTTGAAATGTTCATGTGATTCCCCGGAAGTGGTTTTTACTCTTTTTAGACGCCCGTACAGAACGGGCTAATACGTGCCCTTGCATTCCCACGCCCTGTCAGCCCGCAGCTGGATTTCTCTGGGACCAATTTTCTTGCGCTTTGCCGGCATCAATATCAGACTCAAACCCACACGGATGTTCCTCGTGATCCGACGATGGTTCGCCGTTTCATTACAGGTGCGAACGTCCACCGCGTAAAAGAAATGATCTTTGCCTACGAACAAGCGGTTGATCTACATAACCGCAATTGGTCCACTCATCGTGAGTATCAGCCCGAACCCGAGAAGACTCTTCGAGACTTCCTCATCACTGAACATAATGCAATCGGCAGCAAAAGTGCTGTCTGAGACTCCTTGAGAAAATAACAGATTACTTCTGGCGTTTTGCCGTAACGGGGCCGCCTGCCTCACGGCCATTTATAAGAGCATGTTCGAGGAGATCGCCATCGGGGCTCATGGAGTAAATCATCGTGAGGGTAGTGCCGTTCGTGGTTCTCGCTTCTATCTGAAGAACCGAGTCCTTGAACTTCGCTGAAGTTGTAACCTTGCCCGTGCTACCCAGCCATGCTGAGTCCTCCTGAGCCGCGCCATCCAATTTGAGCACATGCTGTTCAGACGCTATTGTTCCGAGATACCCATTGTCTCTGCGTATCGTCGCGCGGTCACAGCGTTCCAGCTCAATGGCAATATGCACCTGTCCGTCTTCACCTTGAATCATGTATTTCCCGGAAAGGTCTGGGCATTCAGGTTGAGTCGTTACGGTGTCTGTTGATGTTTGTCGTGTTGAACACGCGGTCGCACATGCACATGCCGAAAATATTCCTATGGTAAGGTTGATCAGTCGTTGCCGGGCGAACATGAATTCTTCCGATCCCTTTAACAGTATGGCGCGGTTCGTTGAATCATCAGCGGAATAATTACACTTCAAATTCAAGGCCGGATCAGTTGACGAATACCTCCACTGCGGCGCGCAGTGATGCTAAAACCGCCTGAGATGGATGGGCACGAACTTCTGGCAAAAATCCGCTCCGATTCTCCGAAATTGCCTTGACGAGCGTTTGCAAGTCCGGAAGACCGTCACAAATCTTTCCGCGCAGGTTTCCACGCTCATGTTTCAAAACCGATCGCAGTGCAGGACCTTGTTGCGGCAATCGGCGCCGCCAGGGGCGCCGCCTAATCGTTGCGAGGCTGACCGTGATTGTTATTTGTTTTTAGTGGCGGTGAGGTCGCGGTAAACGGCCTCGACAACCATCTCTTTGGTCCAGGACCTGTTGTTATAGCGGTTATCGAATTCGAACGTAGGGCGTTCGGCCTGAATTTGCTCGAGGGTCAATCCGCGTTTGATCATGTCGTCGATTCGATCTCGAATGATCGTGACTATGTCGCGATACTCGACAACGTCGGCGAGATCCGCAATGCGTCCGTGGCCCGGAATGATGTAGGTCCCGCCTTCCTGCTTGTCTCGCGGAATACTAAGGTCGATGATGTGATTCAGCGCTGCGATGATTCCGTTGACGCTACCGCCGCTCTGCCTGTCGATTACCGGATATGACACTGTGGAGAAGACGTCGCCGGCGCTGATGACGTCGGATCGCCGGAAGAAGACAATGCTGTCACCGTTGGTGTGCGCGGCAGGTTCATGGATGATTTGAACGCCTTCCCCGTTGAAGAGGCGATAGTCTGCGGTGTCATACGCGTCGCTGGGCACTGCGTCCGGCGGCAGCGAACTGCCTCGGCCGCTCATCCGCTGCAGGACGTTCAGATGAGCAACGATGGCCGCGCTCGCCCGTGCCGGCACGTTGGAATTGCCCCCGAAACCGTCGCCATTCGTGCCGCTGGAATGGCCCGCCCCGGCTATCGCAGCATTTCCTCCGGTATGGTCGGCGTGGGCATGCGTATTAATAATGTAGCGGATGGGTTTCTTCGAAATGTCGCGAATGGCTGCAAGTATTTGAGGCGCCATGGCTTCGGTCTGGGTGTCCACCACAAAGACGGAGTTTGCGCCAACCTGCACTGTGGTATTCCCGCCATCGCCGACGAGCACATACACATTGCCTTGTACAGGAATGACTAGAACGTTGCCTTTCTCGCGAGTGACTTGTTGGATGGGAACCGCCGGCACATTGGTCGCCCGAGGTTCCGGGCGCTGGGAGGCTCGCGACGGATTTTTCGACTTCAGTTGGAACTCCGGATAAGTGGTACCCGCGCCACCCTTCAGCGCGTCGACCGGCAAACCGTAGCGGATCTGTGCGCGGAGCAGATGAGGATTCTTCCCTGGAAGCTAATGCGGCACATACCCCTTGGGCCGGGTGACGACTTCTTGATGAGGAACACATTCGTAACCATTGTTCGCCAGGTTCGGCGTCAGAACCCAGATCGGCTTTGAATGAAAGGTTCCTCGAGAAAGACCGGATCATAGACGATATGGACCACGGTCAGAATGTCACCGTAACGCATGAAGTGCTCGACGGTGGTGGCGGCATCACTCCGCGGTACCCCGTTTCGTTCAATGACGCTTTGTTTCAGATGTGTGGTGGTGACGACCAGTTGATTGCCTACCCACTTGCCGGTGGAAAACCCTTGCCATGTGTGCGGCGCCTCCGTGGGCGGATGCGGGCGTCCATCCATCCATATCGTGCGATCCTGCGATTGTCAGTCCAGATGAAGCTGCCACGCGATGTCTTCTTGAGAGGTCGGATCGATCACGCGAGAGATCCGCAGGTTCGTGTTCGCCGTAATGATGCCGAGCGGTATGCACTGGCGTTCCGGGTTTGCGTAAATGGCAGCATCCCAGTGCTCGGCCGCGGCTCGCCCGGCAGCATTCAACGGATATCCGGTGTATTCGCCGATTTCCAGTCCCGGGCCTCTGGCGGGCTGGTCTTCATGAACGCGGTTGGCCCATTGTCCACTCAGGTCGACTTGAGCAACTGCCGGGACGACACTGAAACTCGCAATGATGAAAGCCGCAAACGCGTGTTTCGCTCGAATGATGCTCATTGTCCCTCCTGACGCACGACCGTCAACTGCAGGCGCGCTCTATGAGCGCGCGATTTTACCGAATCAACGAAATACGCGCGGTCACAGACCGCGCCTACAGGGCCGCCGACGATCTCAAACTTGCCTGACTGTCGGCGCTCATCTCTTGAGGCTTCGCGGAGCGCCGCTACAGTTAGCATGCCCATATTGTGATACCTATGATATCGATGTTTTTCTACGGCCGTAACTCCGTCGGTTGGGTTGCGGGCGCTTAACGCGCGGCACAGGGTGCGGGATTCCATCCTGCCTGGTCGGTCTGTTTCTTGAAATGACTGCTGGTAATGAACGGCTGGTTCAGATACGTCGGATCCTCCACAACGGTTGTGACCACGAGGTACACATCGCCATTGGGCTGATCTAAACGGTCGAAGTATTCCGTAACGACCGCCTTATCGCTGTATGGCACGCCGTTTTTGCGCAGGTATCCACTGCGCATTTTTGTCGTGACGACTTTCAGCGTGCCTACAGGCCGCGCTACCGTTGCTGCACCGCCGGCACCGCTGCCCGGAACCGGTCCGCGCGCGGCTGCGTTGACGGGATAACCTTCGTATTCGCCGACTTCCAAGCTCGGGCCACGGGCCATGTTGTCTTCGTGCGGACGGTTGCCCCAGTACCCGCTGAGATCCACCTGAGCGAATGCCGGACAAGCGCCACCCAATACAATCACGAAACACACGAGACGCACTGCGGTGCGCCGAAATATGCTGTTGATCACGTCCAGCCCTCTGTCAGGGGATATATTGAGTTGCTTCCACGATGAATCCGTTTAATTCCTGAAAGAAAATGGCGAAGCGGCGGCCCTGATCCAGTGCATTGTTACCCACCGTCAGTATCTTGTTCTCGGCGGAAGCGCGCACGCGGCTGACCAGGGCACCCATTTCCTTACCGCGCACGCTCGGATCGAGCGTCTTCACCCGAAAAACGAATGCTCCACTGCCGGGATCCTGGTATCGAGGAGCCAGGATTCGACGCGCGATGTTTTTGAATTCCCGAAACTCGAAGACAAGCTCAGGGCGCGAATATGAGAACGGCCCATCGGACGCCACCGTTGCCGTGGTTTTGCGGACCTGCGCTCCGGGGGTACCTTCGAGCACGAGCTCAGTTTTGTCGCCGCGGAACCATGCATCCGATTTCACATCCATGCCCAGGACGTCCCGCCAATACCGCGCCGTTTTTTCCGTATCCCCGATCGTGAG
>WNEW01001138.1_pt1 | contig 12989 bp, 10 predicted proteins | sample 5399891 | NCBI WGS metagenome assembly WNEW01 (sample SAMN13153336, study PRJNA577476) | soil metagenome | isolation source: 40 cm grassland meadow soil pre-rain plot 5 | place: USA:California | collected 2015-09-08 | reverse complement strand
CGCCGAGACGCGGCCGTTCTCGGTGGCGACCTTCCAGGTTCCGGAGTCGAAAGGCGGCTTCTGTCGGCGCGGCGGCCGCTTCGGTCCGCACTCCAGCAGCGAGACGTTCGCACCGATCTTCTATCGCAAGCTCGTCTTCGTCGCCTACTTCAACGGCGGCGTGCGCGCCGTCGACGTGCGCGATCCCTATGCGCCACGCGAGGCCGCGTTCTACATTCCCGCCACGACGGAGCGCACCGCCGAGCGCTGCGTGACGAACGGCACGCGGAGCTGCAGGGTCGCCATTCAGACCAACAACGTGGAGGCGGACGAGCGCGGTCTCGTCTATCTGGCCGATCGCGCCAACACCGGCCTGCACATCGTCAGACTCACCGGGGAGGCCAGCCGCATCGCGGGCGGCAACTGAGGATCACGCCATGGCGCGCGACGGCATCCGCATCTTCGACGCCGACACCCATATCATCGAGCCGGTCGAGCCGATCGAGGCCTACCTGTCGGCCGCCGACCGCGCGCGGCTGGCCGCGCTGGGGCCGCTGGTGCAGCGCGTGCCGGCCAAGGCCGGGATGTCGCGCTACGTGATCGGCAAGCGTCCGCAGCTCAACCGCAAGCTCGGCTCGCTCGAGCGCGTCGATCCGCCCTCGGCGGCCGCGCGCGGCGCGCGCGACGGCGGCACGCCGTGGGACGTACGCTGGCAGGGGCCGCCGTTCCCGAGCGAGCGCGTCAGCGTCGACGCGCACGCGCGCGTGCGGGACATGGACGTCGAGGGCATCGACGTCAACATGATCCTGCCCTCGGGCGGCGTGCCGGGCTTCGCCGGCCTCGACGACGTCGCGCTCGAGGCCGCGATGTACGAGGCCTACCACCGCTTCCTCGCCGACTACTGCGCGCCCTATCCGGATCGCCTCAGGAGCGTGATCCTCGTCTCTGCGCGCGACGCCGCGGCCGCGGTCGCCGAGATCCGACGCTGCAGCCGCGAGGACTGGCCCGTCGGGATCTTTCCGATCTGTCCGCCCGAGATGTCGCTCGACGAGCCGGCCTGGGAGCCGATCTGGGCGGAGGCGCAGGCGCACGACCTGACCGTGGTCATCCACTCGTTCACGATGACGATCCCGTACCCGCCGGGCGTGTGGGACACGTGGGACAACGTGTTCCTGCAGCGCGCGGCGGGCCACGTCTGGAACGCGCAGCGCAACCTGGCGGCGCTGATCGGTGCCGGCGTGCTCGATCGCCATCCCGCGCTGCGGCTGACGTCGCTCGAGTGCGGCCACGGCTGGCTCGCGTCGTGGGCGGCACGCCTGGACGAGCTGGCCGAGATGTCGCGCCACGTGCTGCCGACGCTGAAGCGGCGGCCGAGCGACTACATCCGCGGGCCGCAGTACTTTCAGAGCATCCAGATCTACGAGGGCGAGCAGTCGCTGCGCCACGCCTTCGAGGCGCTCGGCGAGGACACGCTGATGTTCGCCACCGACTATCCCCACTCCGAGAGCTGGTTTCCGAAGTCGGCCGAGATCGTGCTGGGCTGGAAGACGCTGGGCGACGCCCCGCGACGCAAGCTGCTCTGGGACAACGCCGTGCGGTGCTACCGCCGCTACGCCTCGCGCGCCGCATGCGGAGCCGTCGCCTAGCTCCCGGGGGGACGAGCTGCAGTTCGACCACATACCGATCTTATCGGCCAACAGAAGTTCGCCAGTCTTATTCGGCTTCGCGCCGCGCGGGACTATATAGAGTTTGTATGAGAAGCCGACTGTTGGGCCCCCGCCTCCGAATTGAATGAAACCGGCATCGACTCTCGAGTCGGCAGATGTGACGCGCCATTGTTCGGACTCTGTGTCAGCACAGCCGGCAACTATCGACAAAATGAGGACCAGGACACCGAATGAGGATGCCGACGGACGTCCAGATTCGGACCGGAGATAGGACCACACTACGGGAGCCGGTCCAGCAGTGCGGCCACCCGGCGTCGCGTCAGCGGTCCCGGTCTTCCCTGATCAGGTCGACGCTACGAGTGCGGTGAAGAGGCTGCCGCGCACGGAGCGCCGCGGCCTCGGCCGCGATCTCCTTACGACTCAGCTTCGTTCCCTCTGTGAGCAGACGTCGCGCTTCCTGCTCCACCGAGGTCCCACGAAGCCGCGCCTGCAGCTTGAGACGCTCGGCCACCTCGTCGTCGAGATTGCGGATGATGATGGTCGCCTGTCGTGATGCTATCAGGTCACGCTCGCAGCGATAGCGGCGGCGGCTAGCGTGCGGCGGCTATCACGGCCGGGTGAGCACGTCCACGAGCGCCGGCCGGCCGTCCTTGACCACGCGGAGCGCGCGGCGCAGCGCCGGGCCGACGGCGTCCGCGCGATCGATGGGCCCTTCGGCGTGCACGCCGAAGCCCTGCGCGATGCGCGCGAAATCCGGCGCGGGGTCGTCGATGCGGATGCCGACGACCTTGTTCTCGACCGGGCGCGCGCGGACCTTGGCCACGACCTCCTGGTGCTCTTCGTCGTTGCCGTACGTGCGGTTGTTGAACGTGACGGTCAAGAGCGGCAGCCGGTGGTGCGCGGCGGTGTAGAAGGCGCTCGCGACGTAGAGCAGGTCGCCGTCCGACTGCAGATTCACGCAGACCTTGCTCGAGCCGCGATGCGCGAGCGTGACGCCGAGCGCGGCCGGCAGCCCGTACCCGAGCCCGGCGCCGCCGCTGCCGCCATACGTGCGCTCCGGTCGCCAGTCCCACAGCCGGCGCGCCCAGCCCTTGGCCGTGCCGTTGGCGAGCACCCAGTCTTCCTCGCGAATCACGTCCCAGATCTCGGCGGCGAAGGCCGAGGCCGCCAGCGGCACGAGCGAGCGCTCGAGCTTGGCCGTGGCCTGCCACTCCGCCAGCAGGCCGGCGTGGCGCGCGGCGATCCGCTCGGCGCGCGGGCGTCGCTCGTCCGCGCGCGGATCGTGCGCGAGACGCTCCTCGACGGCGGCGAGCAACGCCGGCAACGCCAGACCCGCGTCGGCGGCGATCGGCAGGTCCACCGGCACCAGCGACTGGAACGTGTGCGCCCAGCTGCGCACCGCGTAGTCGTCGAGTGAAATGCCGATCACGCGCGCGCTCTCGTTGACGAGGCGCACGGCGCGCGTGGCCCGGTCCGTGACGCCCAGCGCGCCGAGAAGGTTGGTGACGTCCAGCGCGAGCACGACGTCGGCCTCGGCCGCGACCTCCGGCCGCGCGCCGGTCATGTCGAGCGGATGGCGGCTCGGCACGCTCGCGCGGCCCTCGGATTCGCCGACGAGGTCGACCATCGGGGCCGCCAGCCGCTCGGCGAGACGGCAGAGCGCCGGCGTCGCCTCGGGCCGTCGGCCCAGCGACTCGGTGACGATCAGCGGAAAGCGCGCCTCGACGAGCCGGCGCGCAGCCTCGTCGAGATCGCGCGGATCGGCGTGCGGCGGCGCCGCGGGCCGAAAGCGCCTCACGTCGGGCAGTGGCATCGATGACGCGAGCGCCTCTTCCTGCAGCCCGGCGTCGAGACACAGATAGACGGGCCCCTGCGGCTCGGTTCGCGCCAGGCGCCAGCAGCGCAGCAGCGCCTCCGGGATCGCCGCCACGCTCGCCGGCTGGTCGTCGAGCTTGACGTAGTCGCGCACCTGCGTGCCCTGCACGAGCGCGGTGTGGATCCAGTCGATCCACGGGCGGCGGCGCGCGGCGTCCATCGGCCCGGTGGCGCCGAGCACGAGGATGGGGACGCGATCGCAGAACGCGTTGAAGATGGCCATGCTCGCGTGCTGCAGGCCGACGATGTCGTGAACGGCGGCGGCCATCGGCGCGCCCCGGGCCTTGGCATAGCCGTGGGCGAGCGCGACGGCGATCTCCTCGTGCAGCGTGAGGATCAGCTCGGGGTCGCCCTTGCCGTGGTTGACGAGCGAGTCGTGCAGCCCGCGGAACGTGGCGCCCGGATTGAGCGCGACGTGCGCGATGCCGACCGCGCGCAGCAGATCGACGACGAGGTCGGAGCCGTACGCGCTTGTCATTGTTCGTGGGGGGCCCCGACATGGCCCCCGACACCCCCCCACGCTCGGACGCGCCCCGGCGGAGCCGTGGCGCGCCTCGGGCATCTCATCGCGCGGTCGCCGCCGGCGCGGGCAGGCCGGCCAGAAACGCGCGCCACGTCGCCCAGTACTCCGACCACGCCTCGTCCATCTCGTAGTGATGGCCGCCGCGGATGGTGAAGAACGTCTTGGGCTCCGGGGCGGCCGCGAACAGCGCGCGGCCCTGCGCGTACGGGATCGTCTCGTCGGCGTCGCCGTGGAGCACCAGCAGCGGCGCGCGCAGCTTGCCGATCTTGGCCAGCGAGTCCCAGCGGGTGCGGAAGAGATAACCGACGCCGGGCAGGACGGTGCTCGCCATCGCCCGCACGGAGGCGAAGGGCGACTCCAGCACCACGCCGCGCGGCGGATGCGCCAGCGCGAGATCGACGGTGACCGCGGCGCCGAGCGAGCGGCCGAAGTAGACGACGTGGGCGGGCGCCACGCCCTGGCGCAGCAGCGCGGCACGCGCGCCGAGGGCGTCGCTGACGAGGCCGGCCTCCGACGGCGTCCCCTCGCTCGATCCGTAGCCGCGGTAGTCGTACATGAACACGCCCACGCCGAGGCGGTCGACGAGCATGCGCGCGATGGTGACGCGGCCCCCCATGTTGCCGCCGTTGCCGTGGGAGTAGAGCAGCGTCGTCGGCGTGCGGCCGGGGATCAGCCAGCCGTGCAGCTTCACGCCGTCGGCCGCCGGGAAGGCGACGTCGCGAAAGGCGAGGCCCACGCTGGACGGGTCGGCGGTCAGCGCGCGCGATGGAGCATAGATGAAGTGGGCCTCCACCGAGTCCCGGCACCCCGCGGTCACGCCCGCGAGGGCCATCAGCGCGAGCAGGCGCTTCATCGGCGCCGATTGTAGCGCGGTGTTACACTTCGGCCACGCCAGCCGCAGCACCGTGAGGAGGAGCGACACATGCTCTCACGCGAAGACAACGAGCTGCTGACGCGGGTCGATCGCGGCACCCCGATGGGCACGACGATGCGGCGCTACTGGATCCCGGCCCTCCTCGCCTGGGAATTGCCGGCGCCCGACTGCCCGCCCGTGCGGGTCAAGCTGCTCGGAGAAGAGCTGGTCGCCTTCCGCGACACACAGGACCGCATCGGGCTGATCGACGAGTTCTGCCCGCACCGGGGCACGTCGCTCTTCTTCGGCCGCAACGAGGAGTGCGGGCTGCGCTGCGCGTACCACGGCTGGAAGTTCGACGTGGACGGACGCTGCGTGGACATGATGAACGAGCCGGAGCATCTGCACTTCAAGGAGAAGATCTCCATCACCTCCTATCCCACCGTCGAGGTCGGCGGCGTCATCTGGGCGTATCTCGGGCCGCGGGAGCTGCGGCCGCCGCTGCCGACGTTCGCCTGGACCCAGGTGGCGGCGACGCATCGCCACGTGTCGAAGGTGATCCAGGAGACGAACTGGCTGCAGGGACTGGAGGGTGGCGTCGACACCTCGCACGCGCCGATCCTGCACCGCGTGCTCAAGGCGAGCTCCGCGCGGCCCGGGTTCAAGCCCACGCACCCGTTCGTGCGCAGCAAGGCGCCGACGCTCGTCGTCGACGTCACCGACTACGGCTACCAGTACGCGAGCGTGCGGCCGCTCGACGAGGCGAACGTCCACATCCGCACGTACCACTTCGTCCTGCCCTTCCACCAGATCCGCCCATCGCAATCCGAGGGCGGCCACGCCCTCATCTCCGGACACATCTGGGTGCCGATGGACGACGAGAACACGATGGTGTTCAACTGGGACTACAGCGAGACAGCGCCGCTGACCGACGACGACCGGCTCGAGCGCCGGCTGGGCAACGGCCCGCTCGACGTGGACCAGAGCACCTTCCGCTCCGTCCGCAACCGCCGCAACAACTACATGCTCGACCGCCAGGTGCAGAAAACCGAGACCTTCACGGGCATCGAAGGCGTCAACACGCAGGATCGGGCGATCCAGGAGAGCATGGGGCGCATCGTCGATCGCACCCGCGAGCACCTCGGTCCCGCCGACAAGGCGGTGATCCAGGCGCGCCGGCTGCTCCTGCAGGCCGTGAAGACGGTGGGCGAGAGCGGCACGCCGCGCGGCATCGCCGGCAGTTACTACACGCTGCGCGCCGCCGAGGGCGTGCTGCCGCGCGACGCCGACTGGCGCGGAGCGCTCACACCCGAGATGACGGGGACGCGGATCGAGCAGACGGTGTAGCACGCGGCGCATGAAGAGCATCGACATCCACGCGCATCTCGTCCCGCGCGCGTTGTGGCGGGCCGCCGACGCCGCGCGCGAGTGGTACGGCTTCCGTCACGAGCCCGGCGAGGGGCTCGGCACCGTGCTCGGCAACGGCAAGCGCATCCCGTTCACCTCGCCGAAGGTCCGCCTCACGCCCGAAGAGCGGATCGCCGACATGGACGCCCAGGGCGTCGACGTACAGGTCGTCTCCATCCACACGCCGTTCTTCGGCTATCACCTCGATCCCACGCGGGGGCGGGAGCTGGCCCGCGAGGTCAACGACGAGATCGCGTCGATGACGAAGCAGTGGCCGGCGCGGTTCGCCGGCCTCGCCACCCTGCCCGTGCAAGACGTCAAGCTGGCCGTCGACGAGCTCGAGCGCGCGGTGAACCTGCTCGGCCTCAAAGGCGCCGAGCTCGACACGCTGGTGAACGGCGAAAACTGGGACGAGCCGAAGTTCCTGCCGCTGTTCAAGGCCGCCGAGGCCATGGGCGCCGTGCTCTTCTTCCACCCGCAGCCGCAGCACAACTTCATGATGCAGCGCACGACGCGCTACGGGCTCTTCAACAGCCTCGGCGTCATCGTTGAGGACGCGATCGTCGTCGCCGTCCTGATCTTCGGCGGCATCCTCGACGCGTGTCCGAGCCTCAAGATTTGCGTGGCGCACGGCGGCGGGCCGGCGTGCTTCGCGATGGGACGCCTCGACCGCGGCTGGCAGGGCACGCCGCCCGAGCGTCGAACGATTCCCGAGCCGCCGAGCCGCTACCAGCGCCGCCTCTACTACGACACGGTCGTCGGCAGCGAGAAGGCGCTGCGCTTCCTGCTCGACGAGGTCGGCGCCGACAGAGTCGTGCTCGGCAGCGACTGGCCGTTCGTGCCGTGGCATCCCTCGCCCGTCACATGGCTGCAGGGCCTCGCGTCCCTGAGCCGAGAGGAGAAAGACCAGATCCTCTGGCGGAACCTCGAGGCGCTGCTGAAGCTCTGATGCCTTTCCTCACGGCGGGGCAGGCAGCCGAGGTGCGTGCGCGTTTCGGCACTCCCTGCTACGTGTACGACCGCGCCACTCTCGAGCGGACGGCGCAGCGGCTGCTGGCCTTGCGGGCGCCCTACGGATTCACGCTGCGCTACGCGATGAAGGCGAACCCCAGCCGGGAGATCCTGGCGTTGTTCCGCGATCTCGGGCTCCACATCGACGCCTCGAGCGACTGGGAAGTGGAGCGCGCAGTGCGGGCGGGGTTCGCGCCCTCGCGCATCCAGCTCAGCTCACAGATGCTCTCCACTCGTATCGCCAACCACATTCGTGATGGTGTGCGCCTGAACGCCTGCTCGCTGCATCAGCTGGACGCCATCGGTCGCGCGGCGCCTGGACACACGATCGGGGTCCGCATGAACCCCGGACTGGGGAGCGGTTCCACGAAGCGGACGAACACCGGCGGCCCCTCGTCCAGCTTCGGCATCTGGCACGAGCATCTGGATGCGGTGAAGTCGCTTGCCGCGCGCCATCGGCTGACGCTGCGCACGCTGCACACCCACATCGGATCCGGCACGGATCCCGACGTCTGGCAACGCGTCACGCGCATGACCCTCGATCTGGCCGCACAGCTTCCCGATGTCGCCGTCGTGAACCTGGGCGGCGGCTTCAAGGTGGGACGGATGCCCGAAGAGCCGACGGCGGACATGGACGACGTCGCCGATCACGTGCGGCGAGAGCTCGAGGCCTTCCGCGCGCGCCATGGACGCTCACTGCACCTCGAGCTCGAGCCCGGCACGTATCTCGTGGCGCCGGCCGGCGCGGTTGTCGCGACGTGCATCGACGTCGTCGACACCGGGAAGGACGGATACCTCTTCGCCAAACTCGACACGGGCATGACCGAAATCACGCGACCGTCGCTCTACGGCGCCCAACATCCGATCGACGTCATGGCCACGGGCCGCGAGGGGGCGGAGGTCGTCTTCGTGGGGCCGTGCTGCGAGTCGGGCGACATCCTCACGCCGGCGCCAGGCGACCCGGAAGGGCTCGGCCCGCGCTGGGTGCCCCAGGCGCGCGTGGGCGATCTGGTGATCGTGGGCGGCGCAGGCGCCTACTGCGCGGCGATGTCAACCATCAACTACAACTCGTACCCGCAGGCTCCCGAAGTCATGCTGGACCCCGACGGGACGCTGCGTCTCGTCCGGCGGCGACAGAGCCTCGACCAGATGCTGGAGAACGAGCTCGGCCCGCATTAGCCCTTCACCTGCACCCCTGCGAGCCGCTCGAGGACCTTCACGACCGCGAGCCCGTCTTCCTTGTTCAGACCCGCCGCCCGCGCCATCTGGTAGAGCTGCTGCGTGAGGTTGGCCAGCAGCAGCGGCACGCCGAGCTGCTTGGCGAACGCGGTCTCGAGCTCCTGGTCCTTGTAGGTGATGTCGACGGTGCCGCCCGGTGAGAAGTCGCGCGCCAGAATCTTTGGCACGCCGGTCTCGAACGCGTAGCTGGTGCCCGTGCTCACGCGCACGACGTCGTAGATCGTGCGCGGATCGAGCCCCGCCTTCACGCCCATCACCAGCGCCTCGGCCACCGCGACGCGGTTGACCTGGATCAGCATGTTGTTCACGAGCTTCATCGCGAGGCCCTGGCCGAGCCCGCCCACGTGGAAGAGCTTCGTGCCCATCGCCGTGAACAGGTCACGGCACGCCTCGAAGGTCTTGGCGTCGCCGCCGGCGATGATCGACAGCTCGCCGGAGACCGCACGCTCGGTGCCGCCGCTCACCGGCGCGTCCAGCATCGCCACGCCGCGTGATGCCAGCGGCTCCGCGAGACGCCGGAGCGCGAACGGATCGATCGTGCTCATGCAGACGACGATGTGACCGCGGCCGGCGGTCTTGACGATCCCGCGCTCACCGGCAACGACCGACTCCGCCTGCGCGGTGGTCTCGACCATCACGATCGTGCGCTCGGTGGCCGAGGCGACCTGCTCCGGCGAGTCGGCGACCTTCGCGCCGCGCTCGCGCAACGGCGTGAGCTTGGCGGGATCGATGTCGTGGACGACCAGCGCGAAGCCGCGCCTGGCGAGGTTGAGCGCCATCGGCCGTCCCATGTTGCCGAGCCCGATGAATCCGACGGCGGCCATGAGGCTAGCGCGGCGGCGGAGGCGGCGGCGGCGGTGCGGCCGCGGGGACCCATACCCACTGCCACGGTTGCCGGACGCCGTCGCCGTACAGCACGTATCGGCCGTTGGCGTGGATCACCTCGCGCTGGACGGCGGGGCCCTGCGATGGCGGGTAGCCCGGCGTCGACTGATAGCTCGCGGCCGGCGCCGGCGCGTAAGCCACCGGAGCGGATCCCGGCGGCGGTATCGGCAACGCGGCAGTCGCGGAGTAGACCGGCTGTGCGTACACCTGCTGGGAATACACCGCCGGCGTCTGCACGACCATCGGGGCCGCCACGACGGGCGCGGGTGGCGGAGCGAACGCCCAGAGCGGCGCCGTCGCGAGAGCGACGGCGCCGAGCGCGAGACCACCGACGAACGCCGCGGGCCACCACCAACAACACCCGCCACCGTGGCCGCCGTGCCAGCCACCGTGGCCGCCGTGACTCATATGTGAGGCGCCGTGCCCGCCGCCGCCATGCCAACTGCCTGCCGCCCACGTGGGGGCGGGAAGCAACATCGCGAACAGGACGAGGAAGACCGCGAGGACCGCGAGCGCTCGCTTCATGGCAGCCTCCTGACGGCGCAGCATATCAGAAGAAGAACGTCAGGTTCTTTGCGAGCAGGACGCTCTGATCGAGGACGACCTTGCGTCGCGCGATCTTGAAGCCGCCGTTCGCCCGGCGCAGCAGGTCCTCGCGCTTGCCGACGAGGACGTCGGTCTCCGTCTCGACGCGGTTGCGGTAGACGAGGAACCGGCTCTTGACCGCGACCTCGGTGGCGCTCGCGCGGAGGATCTGCACGTTCGAGATCATGTGGCAGATCCGCGAGGGCGGCTCCTCCGCCCAGTGGATGCCGGTGAGGATCTGCTGCACGCGGCGGGCGAGCGTGTCCTTGCCCTCGTCGAACCAGCTCACGTCGGCGCCCTCGCGCGTGAACTCGCGCGCGGTCTCGTCGTGCGGCACGTTGCGGCGCATCGGCATGAAGTAGCGGATGTCGTCGGTCAGGAGCTCGAGCCAGTCTTCGTAGCGGCGCTCGTCGAGCAGCTCGGCCTCGCGGTAGAGAAACTCCTCGACCTCGTGGCGCAGGAGCAGCCGCTCGACGTCGTCGCTCACTTGAGCTCGTCCCACGTCGCGGCCTCCATGAACTGTCGCCAGCGCCGGTAGAAGCCGCGCTGGTTGTGCTCGCTCGCGTTGGCGGCGGTCACGTCGGTGATCGCGCCCGGCAGCGTCAGCCCGTGATCCTCGAAGGCGCGCGTCGAGCGGCCGAGGCCCATCTCGTAGTTGTAGGGATGCTGCCGCGCGATGGTGCCGCGGCTGGCCTTGTGCGCGTAGTTCCAGTTCTCCATGTCGTCCTGCTCGGTCAGTCCCGATGGCCCGGAGTAGCGGATGTAGTAATGCCGCAGGAAATCCTTCACCTCGGGCGGCGCGTCGGCGTCGACGAAGTACCAGCGCCAGACCTCGGTCTGGTGCGGCCCGCGCGGATGCCACACGGCCAGCGTGCGCGGCTGGCGCGCCAGCGGCGAGGTGTTCGGAAACATCGTCCCGGGCCCACCGAAGAGCCGCCAGTATTCGCCGCGGCGACGGCGGCGCTCCTCCTCGCAGCGTCGGAAGTAGTCGGCGACGACGGGGGCGTCCTGGTACGCCGGCGCGAGTGGGCCATCGTGCGGACGCAGGAACGCGATCATCGAGTGGCCCAGCTCGGGGAACGACACGTCGAGCCAGCGCGCCTGGTTGCGCTCGGTCATGTCACGGCGGCCCTTGCCGCTCGGCCCGATACCGACCATGTCGACCGAGCGGTGGCTGACACCGTGATAGCGATCGCCGGAAAAGTTCTCGGCGGGGAACTTCCAGTTGCACGGGATGAGCCATTTGTGGATCCCGCCGATCGCCTCCGTGCCGCCCTCGCGCCCATCCCAGGCGTCCAGAAGAAGGTCGAGATAGAGCTTGTAGCCGCCGATGTAGTCGAGGAAGGCAGGCGCCGACCGATCCCAGGTGGCCCAGACGGTGCTCTTGTACACCTCCATGCGCGCGACCTCGATCAATCCCCACTTCGAACGGTCGAGCTGCTCGCCGTACGCGTCCTTGCCGAACGGCACGCCGACCAGCGCGCCGTCCGTCGCGTAGCTCCAGCCGTGGTAGGGACACTGGAACTCGACCGTGTTGCCCTCGTCGTAGCGGCAGACCTTCATGCCCCGATGGCGGCACGAGTTGAGGAACACGCGGATGCGGCCGCCGCGGTCGCGGCAGAGGATCACCGACTCCTCGCCCATCGACGACACCAGGTAGTCGCCCGGCTTCGGAATCTGGCTCGCGTGACCGATGAACAGCCACGCGCGCGCGAACACCTGCGCCTGCTCCTCGCGGTAGATGTCCTCGTTGACGAAGATCTCCCGGCTGATGAGTCCGCGGTCGACGTCGACGAGGCCGTTGACATTCTTCATCAGGGCTTCCTCAGCCGCATGTCCTCGTAGGGCGCGGCGAAGTACAGCAGCGGGTTCAGGCCGACGGCGGGCTCCTCCACGCGCGGGCCGACGCCGTGGAGCGAGGCCGGCTCGAAGATCGGCGCATAGACGATTCGCTCGTACAGCAGGCGCTGGATCTGGTGCAGCGTCGCCTCGCGCCGGCGTCGATCGCGCTCCTGCGCCTGCTGTCGGAACAGCTCGTCGATGTCGGGATAGCCGCCGTAGGCGTAGGTGCCGGTGCTGATGACGAACGCCTCCAGCCGCGCGGCCGCGTTACCCAGGCCCGCGGAGGCGCCCATGATCACCCCGGTCAGCTTCTTCGCGCGCCACGCCTCGAAGAACGTCGCGCGCTCCATGCTGCGCACCCGCGTGCGGATGCCGACGGCGGCCAGGTAGCCGGCCACGCTTTCGGCAAACGTGGTGAACGGCGGCACCGGGGTGAGGTCGCCGGCATCGAACCCGTTCGGATAGCCGGCCTCGGCGAGCAGGCGGCGAGCCTGCGCCGGATCGTACGGGTACGGGTCCAGACGCAGCGCGAAATCCATGACGCCCGGGATGATCGATCCCGTCAGGCGCGAGTAGCCCAGGCGCTCGGCCTGATTGACGGCCTGGCGATCGAGCGCGAGATTCACCGCGAGGCGCACGCGGCGATCCTGCCACGGAGACTTCGCCTTTCCCCACTGCTCGGGGAAGTCGAGCCACCAGGCGGCGGACGGGATGACGTGGACGAGCCGCAGCTTGGGGTCGGCTCTCACCGTCTCGCCCTCGACGCCGATCATCAGGTAGCCGATGTCGGCCTCGCCGGTCTTCAGCATGGCCAGCCGCGTCGTCCGGTCGGGCACGCCCTTGATGACGATGCGCTTGACCGAGGGCTTCTTGCGCCAGTACTGCTCGTTGGCCTCGAGCACCAGCTCCACGCCTGGAGTCATCCGCACGAAGCGGTAGGGTCCGAGGCCCACCGGCTGTCGCTTGAAACCGTCCTCGCCGACCTTCTCGATGTGCTTCTTCGGCACGATCCACGCGGCGCCCGTGGCCGGCGTCGCGTAGAAAGAGAGAAAGTCCGGCCAGGGCGCGTGCAGCACGAAGCGGACGCGATACGGGTCGACGATCTCCACGACCTTCACGCGCT
>WNEW01001136.1_pt1 | contig 13006 bp, 11 predicted proteins | sample 5399891 | NCBI WGS metagenome assembly WNEW01 (sample SAMN13153336, study PRJNA577476) | soil metagenome | isolation source: 40 cm grassland meadow soil pre-rain plot 5 | place: USA:California | collected 2015-09-08 | reverse complement strand
CGCCGGGCGCGACTCCGGTGTAATAGCCGCCGGACGCGGTGCCGAGGGCCGCGGTGATCCCCGCGACGTGACTGCCGTGGCCGACCGACGTTTCGCTGTTCGGGAGATTCTCGACGAAAATGTCCAGACCCTGCTTGAGGGGCTTCGGCGCCGGCCCCTTGAACGTCACCACGTCGCTCAGGTTGAAAATGACCTTCGCGTTCTGCACCGTGTGATCGGGATAGTGCAGGTCGGGGTTGTACAGCCCGTCTATCCCTGAGTCGAGGATCGCGATCCCCATTCCCTTGCCCGTGATCCCCATGGCTTGCACCGCATCGGCGCGAATGGTGGGGACGCTCTCATGGAGCAGCAACGAGTAGAGACCGCCCGGGCGACCGTAGTATTGCAACTGTTTGTTCAAGTAGACCGACTGGACACCGGGCACGGTGGCGATCGCGTTGATCTGCGCCGCGGTGGCGACGCCCGCCACGAGCTCCAAGTTCTTGAACTGCACCACGCCGGCGCCGAGGTCGAGCATCGCGTTCGTGACGGCGTCGCGCGTGGTCACGGTCTCGTCGTAGTTGACGATGATTTCCAGGGTGGCGGTCGGCGCCGCGCTCGCGAGCGCCGTCGACAGCGCGGGGTCCAGCAGATTGGCGTCGAGGCGCGGCGCCGCGCGCTGCGGGCCCGCGACCTCGGGTCGCTCGCGGCACGCACCGGCGAGCGCCAGCAGGGCGACTAGTACGGAGCGTCTCATGCGTCCCCTCCCAGGTTGTGGATCGAGCGAGCGGGAGGGGGGCAAGACGGGTGCCGACGGCTCACCGAGGCCGAGTCGCCCGCCGCGTGTGGCGAAGACGCATCATTGCACGGGCGCGCGGCTCTTCTATCAGTGGAACGTGACGCCCAGACCGAAGTCCACCACGTTCTGCTTCCAGCCGGTGGCGAACGTGCCGCCACCTCCCGACACACTCAAGTCCCCGACCCCACCGTAGACGAAGTCGGCCACTGGTGTGAGCGAGACGTTGCGGCCTACGCGAATGTCGTAGCCGACGCCGGCCGTGAAGCCCCACCCGGTGCCGCTGACCGCCGGACTGGTGTCGACGTGGTAATCCGAGAACCCTAGGCCACCAGTGAGGAACAGACCGCTTGCTGCAACGGGATAGAAGTAGACCGAGCCGGTGACATTCGCCATCGTCTCGGTCGCCCCGCCGCTCGCGTGCGACCAGCCGTTGATCGCTCCCCCGATGAGCACGTTACGGCTCGGCGTGCCGCCCAGCTTAAGGAATGCCGTCACGCCCCCCGTACGGGCTCCGCTGCTGCAGTTGTCGCAATAGATGTTGGCTGAGCCGTAGCCCAGGCCGAAGCCGATCCAAAATCCCTCGCGCCGCTGCGGATACTGCGCGCGGGCCGCTGGTGCGACGGTCAACAGCACACCCCCAAGCGCCATGACGCGCGCCACGATGCGCATGGAAACCCCCTGTGAGATCACGTGTTAGTCGCTAACGACGGCTGCGACGCCGCTGGGGGGCGAATTGTGTGCCGCGTCGGCGCAGCAGGAGCGGCGCGGCCGCATGTCCCCTCGTAGGGTCACGTGAGCGCCGGGGAGGGCCCGGCAGGCTCGGGGCCAAAATGTGGTGTTGCGCTCACCGAACTCATGCCGCACATTCTCCATGACGGCACAGCGATTGCTATGCGTAAGGACTACCAGAGCGCTGTCAAAATCGTGCACTAAATGCAGGAATCTGTTAGCGGTGAGAAAGGGGCGCGCTAGCTTCGACCCATGAAACTCATCACCACCATCGTGCGACCCGAGCGCCTGCCGGAAGTCAAAGCAGCGCTGTTCCGGGCCGGCGTCACCGGGATCACGCTGACCCGCGTCAGCGGCCACGGTGGCGAGCAGGAGGTCGTCGAGCAGTACCGCGGCACCACCGTCGTCATGGAATTCCAGGAGAAGGTGAAAATCGAGATGGTCTGCTCGGAGCCGTTCGTGGAGCCATGCATCCGCGCCATCCTCTCCTCCGCTCGCACCGGTGAAGTCGGCGACGGCAAGATCTTCGTCCAACCGATCGAGCGCGTCATCCGGATCCGGACGGGCGAAGTGGACAACGCGGCCCTCACCGCCGTGAACGCGGACGAAGTGCAGCGGGCCGCACTCCAGACCGCTCAGCAGGTCGGCGCCGCCGGCCGGGGAGGGGAGCCATGAAGCTGCCGCTGCTCGTGATTGACGCTGCGGCCATTTCGGCGGGCGACACCGCCTGGGTGCTTGCGTCCACCGCGCTGGTGATGGTGATGACGGTGGGGTTGGCCTTCTTCTACGGCGGGCTGGTGCGACCGAAGAACGCGCTCAACACCATGATGATGAGCGTCGTCGCGCTCGGCCTGATCAGCGTGCAATGGGTGCTCGTCGGCTACTCCATCGCCTTCGGCCACGGGTCGCCGCTGTGGGGCGGCCTCGCCTGGCTCGGTTTCCGGGGCGTGGGGGTCGACCCCGACCCCGCGTATGCCGCCACCATCCCGTTGCAAGCGCACGCCATGTTCCAGCTGATGTTCGCCATCATCACCCCGGCGCTCATCTCCGGTGCCATCGTCGAGCGCATGCGGTTCCGCGCCTACGTCGTCTTCCTGCTGCTGTGGGCGACGTTGATCTACGACCCGCTGGCCCACTGGGTCTGGGGCGCGGGAGGCTGGCTGCAGAAGCTCGGCGCGCTGGACTTCGCGGGCGGCACGGTGGTGCATATCAGCGCCGGCGTGTCGGCGCTCGTCGCTGCGCGGATGCTCGGGCCGCGGAGAGACTTCAAGCGCGCGGCGATCGTGCCGCACAACGTGCCGCTCGTGCTGCTCGGGGCGGGGCTCCTGTGGTTCGGCTGGTTCGGGTTCAACGCCGGCTCCGCCCTCGCCGCCAACGGCCTGGCCGCGCTGGCGTTCACCAACACCAACACCGCAGCCGCCATGGCGCTCGTCACCTGGGCGTGCCTCGACTTGGTTCGCACCGGTAAGGTGACGGCCGTGGGCGCGGCGACCGGATTGGTGGTCGGCCTCGTGGGCATCACGCCAGCAGCGGGATTCGTCACGGCGCAAGCGTCGCTCGCGATCGGCGCGCTGGCAGCGATCGTGAGTTACACCGCGATCCAGATCCGCGCGACGACTCGGCTCGATGACTCGCTGGACGTGTTCTCCTGCCACGGACTCGCAGGAGTGGCTGGCGCGATGCTCACCGGCGTCTTCGCGACGAAGCTCGCCAACCCGGCGGGCGGGGACGGCTGGCTGGCTGGCAACTTTGCGCAGATGGGCATACAGCTCGTCGCCGTGCTGGCGACGGTTGTGCTCGCCGCGGCGGGCACCGCCCTGATCCTGATGTTCGTGAAGGCCACGGTCGGTATCAAGGCCGACGTGCGCGCCCAGCTCCGCGGCCTCGACTTGAGCGAGCACGGGGAAGAGGCGTACTTCGGCGAGCAGGGGGCGATCGCCGGCCCGGGAGCCGGCCTGGGCGAGGCGGTGATCGTCTCCGCGGTGCAGGCGAAGCCGTTCGAGGCGCCGGCCGTCAGCTAGCCGCTGCTTCGAGCGCTTCGGCGTACTCGCGGCCCATCCGGTCGAGCGCGAACAGCTTGACGGCCCGCGCCCGCGCCGCGTTCCCGAGCGCGACGCGGCGCGGCGGATCGGCGAGCAGCTCGGCGAGCGCCAGCACGAACTGCTCGGGATCGTCGGGGGTGAGGACCCCGGTGTCGCCCAACACTTCGGGGAGCGCCGCACCGCCGACCGCCACGACGGGACGACCGCATGCCATCGCTTCGGCAATCGCGAGGCCGAAGGTCTCCACGGCACAGGCATGCACCAGGCACGTCGCGGCATTGTACGCCGCGGCGAGCTCGTCGGGCGGCAGGAACCCCAACAACCGAACGGTGAGTCCGCGGCGGGCCGCCTGGTCGCGCATCAGCCCGGCGAACCCCCCCTCCCCGCACACCAAGAGCGGGGGCCCGTGCGCCCCGAACCGGGTGAGCGCGTCAAGCAACCAGTCGTAGCGCTTCTCGCGCTCCAACGCGCCCACCGCCAGCAGGAAGGGGCGGTCGCCCAGCCCGTGGCGCTCCCGAAACGCCCGTCCCCCGACCTCATCCGGCCGGAAGCGCCCCACGTCTAGCGCCTCATAGATCACGCGCCGGGGGGGCCGCACCATGAACGGCGCGACGGCGCACGCCTGCGCTTCGGCGGCGCGCGTGAGGAACACCGTCAGGGCCACGCGCCGGTACGCCAGGCGCACGATGGGGTCGCTGGGGGGGCTCGCCTCCCCGACGTTGTGGCGATACACCAGCGCGAATCGCCGCACCAGCGACGCCAGCGCGCCCAGCCGGAGATCACGCGGCTTCTCGGCAAGGAGCACGTCGCTTTGCAGTTCCCGCAGCGCGCGCACCAGGATCCGCGCCTCGGCGAGACCGGTGTCGCGGATCGGCAGCTCGCGCACCGGCAGTCCCTGCGCGGCGAAGCCTTCGGTCACCGCCGGCGTCGTGGCGAGCAGCTGGACCGTGTGGCCGCGCTCCGCCAGCCCGCGGGCGATGTTGGCGAGGCTCGTGCCCGAACCTCTCCAAGAGCGGGCGGAGGTCAGGAGGGCTACCCGCAACACGCCCTTCCCCCTTCCCGCTTCACGTTCGCGGTATTCACGATCCGTGAAACCAGCGCAGCCTGAACAGGTCCCACGCGAACCGCCCAGGCGACGTGAGGCACGTGATCGGGATGCGCCGCAGTTCCAGTAGATCGGTCGTGTCGGTGTTCATACGACGCCGGATGATCACGCCGGCCTCGTATCCGGCGTCGCGCGCGAACTGCATCGTCTCGCGGTTGTAGTCCCCGTACGGGTAACCCAGCACGCGCACGGGCTTCCCGAGGAGCTCGCCCAGCCGCTCGCGTGACGTGCGCAGCTCGCGCAACGCTTCCACGGGCCGCAGCGTCGCGAGACGGGCGTGGGTCGCGGTATGCGAGCCGAAGTCGATCCCCGCGGCCTGCATGGCACGGACATCGGCGGCGTCGAGCAGCGGCTCCTGAATCTCGTCTGCATCCCAGCGGTTCGTCATCCCCACGTAGGCGGTGACGAGAAAAATCGTGGCGCCGAAGCCGTACTGGCGGAGCAGCGGCAGGGCAATCGTGCGGTTCGAGCGGTAGCCGTCGTCGAAGGTAATGATGACGGCCCGCCGGGGAAGGAGACGCTCGCCGCGACGGTAGGCGAGGTAGTCGGCGAACGTGACGCTCGTGTAGCCGCGCCGCGCCAGGAACGCGAGCTGCGCCTCGAACTGCTCGGGCGTGACGTAGTTCCTCGGGTACCGCGACCCCGCCGGGATGCGGTCGATTTTGTGATACAGGAGGATCGGCAGTTTCATGCCAGCACATCTTAACGCGTTACCGCCCTTTTCACCGCCCCTCGACCAGGATTTCCCGCGTCGCGCTGGCGCGCCGATCGCCCGTCGCGCGCACCACGACCTCGATGCGGTAGCGCCCCGCTGAGAGGCCGGCCAGCTCGAGCGCCAGTGCGCGCCCGGCGAGCGCGCCACGGAGCTGCGGCACCTCCTGCCACTCGAGGCGCACCGGCGCGCGGCGGCGTACCAGGCCCAACGACGCCGTGGCGCGCCGCAGCCACCCGGCGGAGGTGGGCGTGACGGTGACCGCGGTGGTCACGGGCTCGGCGGGTTGCAGCCCGCGCAACTCCCAGAACATCCCGAGCCGCGAGTCCGCTCGCGCCACGGCCGATCCACGAACGTAGGGGAGGACCGCGGCGAGATCGGTGGGCAGCGAATCGGGCGGGTCGAAGAGCAGGATGTCGGAAACCGACAAGCCGCCCTCTGATGCCGCCGGCGGACGCACGCCGTAGCGGGCTCGCGCAATGTGACGCGGCGTGGCGGCCACGACTTCGAGGCTCATCAAGAGCGGCGCGCACCCCGCCTTGGCGACGATTTCGTCCGACGGTCCCGCCCCGGGGCGTCGCTCCATGACCGGCTCGCTCCACTCGTCGCGCACCAGCACGAGCGCCGCGTCGAGCGCGTCCTCCCCCCCGAACAGGGTGTCGCGACGCAGGTCGTAGGCGGCGACGACGAGACAAGAGTCGCCGCGCGGGAACAGCGCGATTTGGTGCGTGAGGGGCGCCACCGCGGCCGCATAACGCGGCGCGTAGCGCTCGCGGGCGTGCCGGGGATAGTCGGGGTCGAGCGCCCAGTCATCCCCGGTCGAGCTGCCGGGATCGTCGAACGCGTGAGCATCCGGCAGGAAGTGAAACGCGGGCTGCGGCTCGTGGCCCGTGATGGGCGGATCCGCGAAGCCGCCCAGGGCGCTGCGCTCCTCCCGCGTCCAGTACGACGGCCACCCGAACCGCAGGGTCACCTCGCGCAAGTCGTCGCTCCAGGGAACGCCGTAGGTCGACCGGGCGTCCTGCTCGATGCGCGCCATGGTGGCGCGGGCCAGGTGCTCGGTACGGCGGTCGTTCCCGGGGAGGGAGTAGAGCGGCTGGGCAAGCCACCACAAGCGTTGCTCGAAGGCCCCGCGCTCGTCGCAGCGGAGCCGTCGATAACGCCGCGCGAGGGCACCGTCCAGCAGCGGCGCGACATCGGACCAGCGGCAGCGCTCGTCCGACGGCATGGCGTCGAGCGCGGCGCGATACGCGCTGTCCGCTGCCCCGAAGTCGCCCGCAAGGTGCCACGCCAGGCCGGTCAGCGCCTGACACCACCACGGCGCGGCGCGGCACGCCCGGGCGGCGGCGAGCGCGTCAGCCGGGCGGCCGCCCTGGAGCTGGTAGCGCACCCGCTGGCCGGCGATCCAGGCATCGCCGGGAAGCTCGGCCGCCGCGGTATCGAGCGTCGCGAGGAGCCGCTCGCGCGCCCGCGTGATGCCAGCGGACTCGGGAGGCGGGGCGCGCAGCGGCTCGTCCCCGTCGTCGTACCAGTAGCAGAACCGGCCGATTTGCTCGTCGCAGGCGGCGCGACCATGGCCAAATGCCGTGGGAAGGTTGTACCGCCGGGTCGACTCGAAGTCCGCCTGCGCCGCCCGGGCGGAGCGGAGGATGCGCTGGGAGTCGGGGAGCTGCGCCGGCGCCGCGGTCGCCTGCGTAGCGAGCGCGGCGTAGAGCCCCAGCGCGGCCGGCCAGTGCCGGAAACGCGAGCTCCATCTGGAAATCGGCGAGACGGGCATGGCGTGCGAGAGCCTCGAGCACAAGATACCAAGGCCATGCTGTGCAAGGCCTTTGGGTCAGTGACCTCAATCACCGGCCATTGGCGCTTTGGACATGTAGCATAGAAGAAGGTGCTGTCGCTGCAACAGAGCAAAGCCGTCGAAAGGCGGTGACGCAGAGCTACGGGGCTACCGCGAGTACGCATCGCTACGCCCGCCGGGCCGCCAGCGAATCGACACTGAGTCGAGGCTGGCGGCTTTTTGTTGGACCATTCACCGATTGTAGGAGTGCCACATATGCCGTTCACGTTCAAGCTGTCCCAGCGCCTCGCGCGGATGCGCGTCCCCGCCCTGCTCCTCTCGACTGCCGTGCTCGCCGCCTGCGAGCACCCGTCCCGGATTTCCGGCCTCGGCCAGGGCGCGACGCTCGTCGTGGTACCCAATGCCGTCACCCTCGCCCCGTTGCAGAGTCAGCAGTTCGCCGCGTTCGGTCGCACCAACGCCGGCGACAGCGTCCCGACCGCCGTGACATGGAACACCAACATGGGGAGCATCACGGGGTCCGGCCTGTACACCGCGGGCACGCCGTACGGCGTCTACCTGGTGACCGCGCATCAGACCGGCGGCTCGCTCAGCGCAAACGCGCTCGTCACCGTGGCACCGGCGCCGGTGGCGACCGTAACAGTGAGTCCGACCAGTGGGAGCATCGTCGTGGGGGGGGCGCAGCAGTTCAGTGCGACGCTAAAGGATGCGCGCGGCAACGTCCTGACGGGCCGCTCCGTGACGTGGGCGAGCAGCACGGCGACCGTCGCGACCGTGGATGCGAACGGCGTGGCGCGCGCGGTGGGAATCGGCGTGGCCACAATCACCGCGACGAGTGAAGGCCAGAGTGGCACCGCCACCTTGACGGTCACGGTCCCGTAGGGATGGTGACCGTGAGACCCGCCAGCGCGCCCCGCGATCGGACCATGTCCGTGGGCAACGTCACGCTTGCGACCGGAACGTCGTAGCTAGTCCGTTTTGCGCCTTTGTGATTGTGGTCGCTTCGTTTCCTCCTTCGACCCAGCGGTCATGACGCGATCCCGACCCTCGCCTTTTGCCCGATACATCGCGGCATCGGCGCTCGCGATGAGCTCCTCCGGCGTGTCGCCATGCGACGGATACTCGGCGACGCCGACGCTCACCGTCATCTTGCCGCCCCCGAACTGTTCGGCCGCCACGCGCGCCCGGATGCGCTCCCCGACCGTGGTCGCCGTCGCGAGCGTCGTCTCGAGCAACATCACCAGGAACTCCTCTCCGCCGTAGCGCGCCACGGAGTCCACCCCGCGCGTGGTCTTCCGCAGGATCTCCGCGATCTTCACGAGCGCCGCATCCCCTCCCAGGTGGCCGTGGGTGTCGTTGTATTGCTTGAAGTGATCGGCGTCCAGCAACAGCACGGAGAACGTGCGCCTGGTGCGTCGCGACCGCTGCACCTCATTGGCCAGTGTTCCCATCAGGTGGCGCCGGTTGTACAGCCCGGTGAGCGCGTCGGTGACCGAGAGCCGCTCCAGCTCACCCTGGCCCTCTCGCTCCCGCAGGCGCCCGGCCAGAGTCCGGAACGCCTGCGTCAACGAGCCCACCTCCCCACTTCCGCCCACCGGCAGTTCGACCGAGAGATCCCCGGCGACCAGTTTGGCCGCGGCGCTCGCGAGCCGCTCGAGCGGGCGCACGATGAGCAACCCCAGGACGTAGGCCATGAGCCCCAGGGCCGCCAGCAGCGCCACCAGCAGTAACGTGGTCGCGTTGCGCAGCCGGGCCAGGGGGCGCAACGCCTCCGCCTGCGGCAGCTCAGCGACCGCCGCCCAGCGGAGCAGCGGCACGCGGCGGAGGGTGCCGACCACTTCCCGCCCGTCCGCGCGTTTGTACACGACAGCAGTGCCTTCTCGGTCGAACAACGCTTGCGTAGTCGGAGCGGGGAGCTTGGCCCGCATGAGGTCCGCTGAGCTGACCCGGGACCGCATGATCAGCCGGCCCTGGTCCGTCATCAGGTACACATCGCCCCCCCCGCCCTCTCCCAATCCCCCCTCCCCTGGGGCAAGCCGCTGCAAGATGTCTGTCACGGAGCGCAGATTGACCTTGGCGGCCAGCACGCCGAGAAACCGTCCGTCCGCCGCTTGGCGGATCGGGACGGCGAGCACGAGGGCGGCCTTGGCGAGCCCCGCGTCCCAGTAGGGGTCGCCCAAGAACAGTTCGGCCGTGCGCAGGCCGTTCAGCTTGTCCGGCGGCGGCTGCACGCCGCTCAATCGGCCGCCGCTGCTCGTCACCACCCGACCGCGCGCATCGTCCACCAGCAGCGCTTCGTGGTCCGGGAGGCGCCCGCGCAACGAGTTGAGATGGTCGCGCACACGGCCGATCGCCTGGCCGCCCCCGCTCCCTTGGATCCTGGCCAGGTTCTCCGCCACCTCGTAGGAGCTCGCCGCCACCCGCAGATCGTGCAACCGCTCGTCGAGCCATTGGTCCAGTTGGCGTGCCGCCTCGGCGCTGACGCCGCGCAGCTGCTCGGTGACCTGTTGGCTGAGCGACTGCTTGAGCTCGGTGTAGGACACGAGCGTGGTCGCAAGCGTCGGGACCAGCGTGGCGAGCAGGCCGAACACCAGGATCTTGCCCCGGATAGTGTCGACGTGCAGGGCACGTAACTGGCGGGCGACGATGTCCTTCCAAACGCTCACGGGCAGCTTCCTTAGGAGGACCGCACGATGCGGCTTTGGACACCCCGCGGCGGGTGGTACCGCGACCGTCATCAGAGGCGCCGGTCGGAATCGAACCGACGAATAGAGGTTTTGCAGACCTCTGCCTTACCACTTGGCTACGGCGCCGGAGGCAACGTAACCTCGCGATTCACTGCGAGTTCGGCAAGAGTTGGAATGCGAACCGTCTCACGGGCGTGACGTGTGGTGGCAATAATGGTGGCAGGCCCGTGGGGCTGGTCATGACCTCGCCGCTGTGACCGCAATGGAAACGTGATCCCTAGTGCGTCGAACTCCGCGCCGCCGTTTGGCCGTGGAGGGCTGGTCATTGTTCGCGGGGATTTTGAGTTTCCCTTTGGGGGGCATGCCAGTCCACGAGCGGGCTCATTCTGGCTATCGACCCGACCGGTTCAGTACCCTAGCGTGCCGGTTCGTTCCCACGGGGATGCCAGGGCGATGCCACGGCACGCCTACGACTCTACTCTCTGCGCGCGCTCGTCGGTGACCCTGAGCCATCCGGCCCCGGTCGTGAGCAACCGCAGAACCTCGTCACGCGTGATCGTGCCCCGCTTGTAGAGACCCAGCAGCCTGAGGAGATCGAGCGTCCGCAGAACGAGGATGCCTAGGTGCTTGGCGTGTCTGACCTGGTCGGGTGCCACCGGCTTATCCTTCTCATCCAGTGACCGCGCGTTCTTGATGTTGGTGTTTATGATCAGGATGGATGGGAAGGTTGCGTCTAAGCCCGCGCGCTCGCGGTGGCTGTCTGCTTGGTTCACCTGCTCGCGGCTCACGCCAGCATTCGTGCCCTTGACCTCAGCGAAGATGATAGGCTTACCATCGTCGCCCAGAACCTTGAGGTCCTCTCGTAGGTCGTCCGTCGCGTCGAGCTTGAAACCGAAGCCCATCTCAAGAAGGTGCCTCACGGCCTCCACGAGCGCGTAGTCGCCCGTAACGAGCACCCGCTTGAACAGCCGAAACGCCGCGATCTCCGCATCGAGCCCGGTGATCTCCGTTTCGAGGGCCGCCTTCCGCTCGAGCGCCTCGTGCTCTTTGTCGAATCTGTAGGCATCGACCCAGGCAGGAATCTCGACGGCCAGCTTCCGGACGACCGCGACCAGTCCTCCCGCAAGGAGCGTGAAAAACTCCTTGGTCGCGGGATGCGGACCGGGAACCTTGTCAGGTATTGGTATGGCCTCGGGAATCAGCACCGGGACGCAGAAAAGCTGCGGCCCAACGGTCATCCCAACGAGTCGGTCAGCTACCATGGCGATCCGCTTCGGCTTCCAACCGCCAAGGGCCTCGAACCAGGTGTTTGCCGCGCCGAAGAGGTCTAGGAATGGCTTGAACTCGCTGAGCACGGCCCTGACGTTCGGCACGCGAGTGTCGAAGTTATGACGGTAAAAGTGGTCCCCGCGGAGGAAGTACTTTACCAGGTCGGTCCCGCTCAGATCACGCCCTGCGCTGTCTTCATCGATGAACGGTTCGCACAGCAAGAAGCAGGCGAACCCTCTCCTATCGAAGAGGAGGTTCAGTTCCTTGATACGTTTGTCAAGTTCATTCTTGTCATACTCAAACTGGATCAGCTGCTCGGCCGTCCACCTACTATTCGTGAACGCTATCTTCTCGAAGGTGCCCTGAAAGAGGATCACGCCATCGAACTCGTAAAATCGCTTTAGCGTGTCGAATGGCTCGAAGTGGAGCGTGTAGTTCCGGTCCGACAGCTCTCTGCCGGGCGCCACTACGCGCTTGTGCTCTGCGCCGTACACCAAGATGTGGAGGGGTTGCGGTTCTTCCCGATGGGCCTCGGTCATCCTAAGCTAGACCCTTCCCGATCAGGTAATCGCGCCCGGCCCGCGTGACGTCGACCACTGGTCCGTGGGTCACGTGTCGGATGATCTCGAGGTATCCCAGCCCTTCGAGCTTCTCTACCGTCTGCTCAACGCGCAGCAGGCTCGTGCCAACGTCATCGGCAAGCTCATCCAGCGTGGGCGTGCCGCCATCGGCGTCCGCCATGGCGCGCATGACCTGCTTCTGGAGCCGATCGAGCTCTCGCGCGATCAGCGGTCGCTCAACGGCGGGAGAAGGCGACGGTTGCTCGATGGACGACGGCGCGACCGCTGCCCTGCGGCGCCTCATGAGCAGCAGGGTTACGGTGACGGTGTAGAGCAGACCAACGAGCAGCAGCCACGTCGGCAGGGGCACCGAGCCCGTCAGCCACTGCCAGGCGGCGCCGAGCGCGCCGAGGACCCCCCGCCACGCTGCCCCGATTTTTCCGACGGCCCAGAGGATGAGAGCCAAGAGGAGGCCCCCGCCGACCGTAACGATGAGCCCGTTTCGGATGGGGTGCGCGTCGCCCGCATTGCCGTTCGGCGCAAGGGAGCTACTCATGTTTCGAGGCGCCCCGCCGCGTTAGCGTCCTTGCGGAGGGCGGCGGCGATGTCCGTCATCTTCGCGGCGCTCTTCGTCGCGTCCTCGGTTACCTTCGCGACCCGCGTCTCGATCTCCCTCAGGAGGTCGGAGATCTTCTCGGCGGCAGCGAGCTTGACTTCACGCTTCGCTTCGCGGAGCGGGGTCACGGTGTGGTATTCCTCGTCGACTTCATCGAAGCCCTCCGCGGCCACCAGCTGCCACTTCCCCTTATGCTTGGCGTAGCCGAGCCAGAGCACCCGGGTGAGGACGTCGCCCCGGGTCGCATCCTGCGCGTCCGGAATCAGCTCCTGTTCGCGTTCGACCTCGACCCACGCGTAGATGCCGAGGCGTAGGGCATTCAGGGCCGCCTCGATGTCGGTGATCTTTTTCGAGATGAGGTCTGAGGCGGCATTGAGGTTCTTGGCGAGCGTGCCAAGGCGCCGCAGGGTGGGGTCAGTCACCGCGAAGTTCCTTTCCGGGCCAGGTGCTGCATCAAGGCCACCAAATAGGAAATCCTCGCGAACCCGTCGAGGTCCTCGAGGCCCTTCTGTGCCGATCTAGCGCAGCAAGGATTGCAGCAGCGGCAGCGTTCCCGCTGCCTTTACTTCCACTTGTGATAGCTAACCGGGTACGGTGGGTGCGTCAAGGCGCAATGCCGGTGCGTCAAGGAAAAAACGGGCGCGATCCCACGACCGGGCCCGTGCTCAGCTACGTCCAGTTCTGAAAGAGCTCGGGGTGCGCGTCCGCCC
>WNEW01001127.1_pt1 | contig 13044 bp, 8 predicted proteins | sample 5399891 | NCBI WGS metagenome assembly WNEW01 (sample SAMN13153336, study PRJNA577476) | soil metagenome | isolation source: 40 cm grassland meadow soil pre-rain plot 5 | place: USA:California | collected 2015-09-08 | reverse complement strand
GCCACCGCTCGAGTCCCGCCTGCCTCGCTTCAGCGAGCGTGAATGGCCCTTTGGTCAGCTGTGGCGGTACTAGCGGTCTCCGCGGCATCGCCGAGAGCATGCCCTGGAGCGAGCGTCCGTACAACGCTGCCTGTTAAGCCGATGCCAAATGCCGCGAGTGTCGGCAGCCGCGTCCTTCAACTCGCCGGGTAGGCCGCGAGCGCCGGCAGTCGCTGGGATTGACCTGTTAGTTGATTCGCACCCCGTTGCCCTGACGGCCCGCCTTGACCGTGGTGCCCTCGACGACGAAGTCCACCCGCTGGCCCGCAAAGTGCAGGCCGCTCACCTCAATCCGGTTCCACAGCGGCGTCTCGACCGGCGCCACGCGCAGCGACTTGCGCCGCGGGTCGGCCTCGAGGCCGAGGATCTCCGACACGCACGTGAACATCGCGGCCGCCGACCACAGCTGCGGCGTGCACGTGTTCCAGTACTTCTTCGGTCCTTCTATGGGCGTGCGCGGGTCGCCGCAGAACAGCTCGGGGGGGCGGCGCATGGGAAATGTGATCGCCGCCTGGATGACGCCCCTGGCCACCCGCTCCGCCTCGACCGCGTAGCCGTACTGGCGAAGGCCCGCAACCGCGAGCGCGGAGTCGAACGGCCACACCGAGCCGTTGTGGTAGCTGCACGGGTCGTAGTTGACCGCCCGCTCCGACAGCGTCCTGACGCCCCAGCCCGTGAACATGTCGGGCGCCAGGAGCCGCCGCGCGACGTGCGCCGCCTTGGTCCGCTCGACGATCCGCATCCACAGGCAGTGGCCGGGGTTCGAGGTCACGGCCCTGACCTGGTGCTTCGACCCGTCGAGCGCCTGCGCGAAGTACTTCTCGTCCGGCATCCAGAAGTCGTGGTTGAAGTGGCGTTTGAGCTCCGCCGCCTGGGCGCGCAGCTCCGGCCTGCGCCGCGACATTCCGACCAGCCCGCGGTGCAGGTACGCCTGGACCTCGCAGAGCGCGGCGGGTCGCGAGGCGTCGGTGCCGTCGCTGTTGGTGAGCGAGTCGTCGGAGTCCTTCCAGCCCTGGTTGTGCGCGCGCCCGCCGAGGTACTCGATGTAACCGTCGCCGTCCAGGTCGCCGTATCTCCGGCACCATGCCAGGGCCGCCTCGGCGGCGGGCCAAAGCTCGTCGGACAGCGCGTGGTCGCGAGTCCAGTCCTCGGCCTCGGTCAGCGCGCACAGGAACAGCGCGGTGGCGTCGACGGTGCCGAAGAGGATGTGGGGCCACAACCCCCGGTCCACGACCTCGCCGTCGCGCACCTCATGCAGGATCTTGCCCGGCTGCTCATCGGTGCCCTCGTCGACCTTCGTCCCCTGGTGGGCGGCCAGGTAGCGCAGCACGCCGCGCGCCAGGTCTGGGTTGACGTGGAGCAGGAGGATGGAGCTGATCAGCGTGTCCCGGCCGAAAGGCACCGCGAACCAGGGCATCCCGGCGGTCGGGAAGATGCCCGTCTCGTAGCGGTTGCAGAGCATGCGGACGTCCTCGATCGCCTGCGCCAGAAGCGCGTTGACCTCGGGGTTGTCGGTGTGCACGGACATGCAGTCCGCGGACCATTCCTCGTACACCCGCCTCGTCTCCGCCAGCCCGGACACGAAGTCGACGACGGGCTTGTCGGTGTCCGCGACGGCGTCGAGCCGGAGTGAGAACTCGTCGCCCGGGAGAAGGCGGAGCTGGTGCGTCAGGCCTTCGGGAAAGGTGATGACACGCGACGAGGCAGCGCCGCTGAAGCGGACGCCGTCGACCGTCTTGGTGGGCAGGACCGGCTCTGGGTGAGCGAGCTCGGGCACGGCGCCCCTGATGCCGAGCATGGCCGCGAAGTCGGCGCCGACCTCGACCTCGAGCACGGCATCGACGATGGTCGAGCCGGGATTGGCGACGGTGATCCGCTCGTGCAGGCCGGACTCGACGAAGCGCACTCGCTTCACGCGCACACCGTCGGCGTCGGCCTCGAAGGTCGCCGAAGCGTCGTCGGCCGTGAAGGACACCGGCCGGGGCTCGACGCCGTTGATCAGCACCCGGAGCAGCGACAGGATGCGCGTGTCGCCGTCCCACACTCCGTCGCCGAGGAACTGGCCGGGGTTGATCGAGCCGTCGCGCGCGGAGACCGCGAAGAAGCGGTCCCGCTTGAGCATCACGCGTTCGGAGATGAGCTGCCCGGCCGAGATCAAAGCGGCCGGCTATTGTGCCGGACGAAGCCCTAGGTCGCGCTGCTTACCGCGGTTGTTTTTGCCGACGCTTCGAATGCAGGCCGTGAACCGGGCGAGTACGAGGTCCACTCGCTGCGCGCCAGCAGTTCGGAGGCCATCGCCTCCAGGTCGCGCACGCGCTGGTTGGCGCGGATCGCCTCGCGGATCGAGAGTATGCCGACCGCGGGATGCCGCTTCTCGATGACGTGCCGCAGCATGTTGAGGTGCGCGTTGTCGGGCACGCCCGGCTCGCGGATGCGCCTGACGGCCGCGCGCACCGTCGCTTGCGTGCCGTCGATCGCCTCGCCCTTGCCGAAGTCGAACTTGTAGCTCGGGCTGCGGCCGGCGGCGCGCTTCTCGCCGCTGAGCTTGATCCACTTCGCGTCGTCGGCGCCCTTGCCGACGTCGACCACGAGACGCACGGGCCTTCCCTGGTAGTCGAAGCGCGCGTTCATGCGCGCGTAGCTCTCGCGCTGCCCGGTCAGACCCTCGTGCCGGCCGATCAACAGCGGCGCGTCCTCGTCGAGCCGGATGCGGTCGATGGGAGTGAGCAGGGAGATGATCGCGAAGGCGTGGGGGATGAGGTCGGCGATGACGCCGATGTCCGCGGCGGCGCCGGTGAGCGGCTGCTCCTCGAGGATCTCGATCCGGATCTCCTCGACCGAGTCCAGGAAGTTGCGCAGGGTCCGCTCCTCGGTGAGGAGCATCGCCAGCAGCCGGACCTCGAGCTTGAAGTAGTAATGGTCGGCGGCGACGATCTCGACGCCGCCTGGCGCCGTGTCCAGGAACTTGCGGTACTCGTCCGGCGGCGCGCCGAGCGGCTTCTCGATCAGGACCACGTCGCTCAGGTCGTAGTAGCGCGCGAGCGTCGGCAGGTGCGTGGCCGCGGGCGTGGCGATGTAGGTGATCACGTAGGAGCTGGACTCCAGCTCGCGCTCGAGCTGGTCGTGCGCGGGCGAGCCGTGGCTGTCCCAGTAGAAGGAGTCGCCGTGCGTGCGCACCTCCTCCTCCTTCACACCCAGGCGATCGCGCGCGCCTGGCGAGTCCTGCTCGACGACGTGGGTGCGGAAGTTGAAGAACTGCTTGAGCGTCAGCAGGTGCTGGTACGCCTTCTGCCCCCACTGCCCGAAACCGATGAGGACGAAATCCTTCTGCAGGTGTCGCTCCTCCTCGGCGAGCGCATGCAGGCGCGCGTTCTTGATCGCCACCGCGGCCTGGACCGCGAGGGCCTGCGCCCGCTGCACCTCCTCGGGCTTGAAGCTGCGGATGCGGGTCCGCTCCGCGAGCACGGCCGCGCCGATCGCCTGGTCGTCGGCGATCAGCGGCAGCGCCATCAGCGACTTCACGCCAAACGTGCGGACGTACTCCGGGTCGACCTGCGCGCTGGTCGACGTGTCGTCGACCACCACCGCCCGCTCGCGGTCGAGGACGTCGAAGAGGAACGAGTGCTCAGACCGCTCGCCGTGCTGACGGCGCCAGAGGTCCTCGAGGTCTGACGCCGCGGCGCCGTACCAGCCTTCTCGGTCCTCCTCGAAAAGGGCGATCTGGCAGAGCGATGCGTCGACCAGCCGCGCCATGTTGTGAGCGACCAGCGTGAGCGTCTGGTCGAGGTCGATGGAGCTAGCGATCGCCTTGCTGACGTCGGCCACGAGCTCGAGCTGCTCGGCGTGGCGCTGCGCCTCCTCGTAGAGCCGCGCGGTCTCGACCGCGACCGCCAGCTGCCCGGCGGCGGCGCGCAGCGCCTCGACCTGGCCCCAGTCGGGCCGCCGCTGGTCGGAGCGGTGGTACCCCACCTCGAGGACACCCGTCGCCCGGCGCGCCTGGTCGCTGCCGAAGGGGACGAAGATGCGAATGAGGTCTTTGTGCCCGCCGCGCTCGAAGATCTCGCCGGCGAGCGTGAATGGGGCTTCGTCGCCGGCGTGGGCCTTCTCCCCGATCAGGCAGGCGAGCACCTTGCCCTTGACCATGCCGTTGCTGTCGACGACCGGCACCTCCGCCCAGGTGGAGGCCACGGGCACGCTTCCCGAGATCACGTCGGCGCGCTCGCCCGCGGGCATCGGACCCACGATCACCGGCTGCCAGGACCGCGCGACGTGGACCAGCACGTCGTCCTCGGCGAGCAGGCGGTCTTCCTCCATCGCCCACCGGGGCACCTTCTTGCCGGGATGCGACGATGACCCCGACTCGATGGTCGCGGCGGTAGCGGCGCCGGCGGCCATGCGCACGAGCGTCGCGCCGTCGTCGCGCTCGTCGAGCAGGTAGACCGTGGCGAAGTTGAAGTCGAACTCCGGCACCTGCGAGTCGGTGAGGTGTCCGACCACCGCGTCGATGACCTGGTGCCGCGACGCGCCTGGCTTGAGCATGGCCGCGGTCATATCGCCCAGGGCGCTGAGCAGGCGGTTGGAGTTCTCGAGGTCGGCGATGAGCCGCTGCGAGGCGAGCGCGCCGCCGATGAGCTGCGCCCCCGCCCTCAGCATCTCGTCGGTCGATGGGGCGCGCCGCACGGTGGCCAGGGGGTCGCGGCTCATGAGGAGGAGGTAGCCGTGCGGCTCGTCCGGCTGGCCGAGGGCGTAGGTGGCGACGGGGTGGAGGTCGGCCTCCGCGGTGGCGTCGCCAACGGTCTTGCTGAGCGCCGACTCCCACGCGACCATCGGGTCGCCGCGGTCCACCCGCGTCGGCGCGGCGATGCGAAGGTGCGCGGTCACGAGCTCGAGATGGGAGCGCTGGTGCCCGAACTGATAGATCGCCGCGCCGTCGAGGTTGCTCGCCATCAGGAGGTCGGCGAGGGCGATCGAGAGCAGACGGCGCAGCTCCTTGGCGTTGGTGCGGGCGTCGCCCACCGGCGCCGTCAGCAGCGTGGTCAGCCGGGAAAGGCCGTCGAGCGCCGAGCGCTCGGCGTTCTCCAGCGCGCCCTGGATGAGGCCGGCCGCCGTGGCGGCGCGGCGCTCGAGCTCGCGCAGGCGGCTGTCGTCCGGCGCCTTCTCCCTGTTCCGGTAGTTGAGGTAGATCAGGCCCAGCAGCCGGTCCCCGGACTGCAGCGGCAGCCCGAGCGTGGACTGGATCTGGTAGCGGCGGATGAACGTCGAGTCGATCTCCGCGGGGGCGTTGCGGGCGACCAGGCGCTGGCGCGTGACGGTCAGCCAGACGGTCGATCCGTACTGGTGCACGGCCAGCTCGTCCGGCACCTTGCCCTGCTTCTCGTCCGAGAGGTAGCGCGTGAGCTGCTCGCGCATGTCGGTGAGCGAGTCGAGCAGGCTCTCCTGGGGCTGGCCCGTGGCGAACGGCGCGTAGTAGGTGTGGGTCGACTCCTCGTAAAGGAAGATGGAGACGATCTCCGCGCCCGAGGCGTGCTGGAAGTCGGCGATGACGCCGCGGAGCACGGCGGCCAGACCCGAGTTGGCTTCGACCGGCGGGCGAATCAATGTGGTGGCGTAGCGATCATCACACGGATTGGGCCGCGCCGCTGACCGCCCGGGCTCTGGCCACGGCGCCCAGCCACGACGCGCTCGGTCTCGGGCGGCGCGAGAACGTCGGCCGGTCCACGGCCACCAGGCCGAAGGTCGGCGCGTAGCCGAGCGCCCACTCGAAGTTGTCGAGCAGCGACCAGTAGAGGTAGGAGCGGACGTCGATCCCCTCGCCGATGCACGCCAGCACCTCGCGCATGGCCGCGTCGATGTATGCGATCCGCTTGTCGTCGTTGGTGGTCGCGATCCCGTTCTCGGTGACGAGGATCGGCACCGCGGGGCAGCTCCTGTGCGCGCGGCGGATGGCGCCGCCGATGGCGCGCGGGTAGAACTCGTACCCCATCTGCGTCGTCTGGTCGGTCTCGGTCAGCTCGCGCAGCGTGTCGCTCCAGTCGTGACCCGGGCTGCGCGCGCCCTCCGGTCCGTAGCGGAACCTGGTGTAGGTCTGGACGCCGATGAAGTCGTCCTCGCGGGCCAGCTCGAAGAACCAGTCGTTGACTCGCGACTCGAGCTCGAGCGACGTTGTGCCCGGCGACGCGCCGTCTTCGTACTGGAGGTCGGGCAGGGCCAGCGTCACCCCGGTCGGGATGCCGGCCCGGTCGCGGATCGCCGCCGCGCCGCGGCGGTGGGCTTCGAGAAGGTTGTCGACCGCGTGCTGCGCCCCTTCCCGGTCGTCGTTGTGGCCTGGCGGGTTGACTCCCAACAGCCAGCCGCTCGATCCGAGGCCCTGCGGTTCGTTGAGCGTGCAGGCGTACGCGATGCGGTCGCCGAGCGCGGCCGCGGCGCGGTCGCAGTAGCGTGCGAAAAGGGCCGGGAAGTCGGCGGCGGCGAATCCTCCTTTCTCGTGCAGCCAGAGCGGCACGGTGAAGTGGTGGAAGGTCACGATGGGGGCGACTCCGTGCTCGTGGCAGGCGTCGAGCATCCGCCGGTAGTGGGCGAGCTCGGCGCGCGAGAACTCGCCCTCCGCCGGCTCGATGCGCGCCCACTCGATACCGAAGCGGAAGGAGTTGAGCCCCAAGGCGGCGAGCATCGCGATGTCCTCGCGGTAGCGGTGATAGAAGTCGCACGCGTCGCCGGACGGCTCCCGGCAGGGGGTCGCCTTGATGTGCTCCCACCACCACCAGTCGGTGTTGGTGTTGTTGCCCTCGGTCTGGTAGGCCGAGATCGAGGCGCCGAACAGGAAGCCTTCCGGGAACGTGAGGACCTGGCTCATCCGGGGCAGTGTAGTGGCGCCGCGAACCGCGAAGTTGACAAGGTTTCCGGCCCCAACTACTATCCAGAAGTTAAACCAAGGCGAACGTTCGTCTTGGCGTGCCGATAACCGGGCCGATGGCCCTTTGGGGGTGCCGCCCCGGCACATTTTGGGAGGAGCACGTATGGCCGAGGTCTTAGCAAGGCTGAGCTCACAGGCGAAAGCACTGGGTCTCGGCACGTTACTTCTGGTCGTCGCCTGTTCGACAGGCGGCGGTGGCACCTCCGGCGGTGGGGCGTCGTCGACCGACGTCACAGTCTGGACCGCGTGGGGTGGTGACGAGCTGAAGGCGTTCCGGGACGTCCTCAAGCCGTTCCAGGACAGCACCGGGATCAAGGTCCACCTGACCACCAACCGCGACTCGACCAACCAGATCGCGAACGGCATCGCCGCCGGGACCGACCTGCCCGACGTTGCGCCGGGACCGACCGACCCCAACCTGGTCAAGAGCTGGATCTCGAAAGGCGCCCTGAAGCCGATGGAGACGATCCTCGGCGACAAGTTCAGCGACTACATCGCCAACACGTACCCGGCGCTGACCACCCCGCCTGCCGGTCAGTCCGACAACCCGTACATCCTGGTCGTCGGCGGCAAGCACTACGCGCTGATGGTCAAGACCCAGGTCAAGGGACTGTTCTGGTACAACAAGAAAGTCTTCACCGGGACGGCGCCGAAGACTTTCGACGAGCTGCTGGCGCTCAACCCGTCGCAGTTCGGCGGCGCCAAGAACCTGTTCTGCGCCGGATTCGAGTCAGGCGCGGCGTCGGGCTGGCCGGCGAGCGACCAGATCGACAACATCATCATGCGGCAGTCCGGTGACCAGATCTACACCAACTGGATCCAGGGCAAAGTCAAGTTCTCTGACCCCGCGATCAAGCTCGGGTACCAGACCTTCCTGAAGGAGGTCTCGGACTCGGCTGTCTTCGGCGGCCGCAACACCGCCCTGTCGACCAACTTCGGCAAGGCCGGCGACCCGATGTTCAACAGCCCGCCAGGGTGTCTGTTCCTCGAGCAGGCGACCTTCATCGCCAACTTCTTCCACCAGAACAAGGGCGTGACCGCGGGCACCGACTTCGACTTCTTCGCCCACCCAAGCATCAACTCGCAGTACGACGGCAACGTCAACGGCTTCTACGACCAGTTCTCCGTGTACAACGACACGCCGGCGGCGCGCAAGCTGATGCAGTACCTGGCCACCAAGGACGCCCAGCAGATCTGGGCCGACGACGGCGGCACGCTGGGCGCGATCAAGACGCTGAAGTACAAGGACCCCATCTTCGCCCGCGCGGCGGAGATCGCCAGCGGGGCCAAGAACCTGCTCGTCACGGCGGGCGACTTCATGCCCGCGGACATGCAGAAGGCGTTCTGGCAGTCGCTGCTCAACGTCACCCGGAACCCCGGGAGCCTCGACTCCGAGCTGAAGCATCTCGACCAGGTGCAGACAGCCTCGTACGCCACCAGCTAATCGTTCAGAGATGACACGTCGGGGCGGAGCCTCTCCGCCCCGACTCCCTTTCCTCTAAGAAGGAGGTAGGCGGGGTGGACCAGATCATCACGGCGGTGGTCGCCGTAGTCGGAGTGCCGCTGGTGCTGCTCGGTTACATCATCGGCGGCGAAAAGGTCATCGAGCGGTTGCCCGACAGGCTGCAGGGCTGGGCCCGCCCCTATTTCTGGGCTCTCCCGGCCGTCGGTTTCGCCACCATCTTCATGGTCTACCCGATGGTGCGGACGGTCATCATCAGCTTCCGCAACAACGACGACACGGAGTGGATCGGGCTCGCGAACTACAAGTACTTCTTCACATTTCCCGACACCCTGACCGCCCTCCGCAACAGCGTCGCGTGGCTCGTCTTCTATACGTTCTTTGCGGTTTTTCTCGGTCTCATCATCGCCATCCTCGTCGACCGCGTCCGCTACGAGTCCCTGGCCAAGATCGCGATCTTCCTTCCCGTCCCGATCAGCGCCGTCGCGGCGTCGATCATCTGGAAGTTCATGTTCGACTACCAGCCTCCCGGCACGACCCAGACCGGGACCCTCAACGCGGTCCTCGCCGGGTTCGGCCGTGACCCCGTGGCGTGGTTGATCACCGGACCGGTCGTCAACAACGCGGCCCTCATCTTCGTCGGTATATGGACCGCGGTCGGCTTCTGCATGGTCATCATCTCCGCGAGCCTCAAGGCGATCAGCACCGAAGTGTTGGAGGCCGCGAGGATCGACGGTGCCACCGAGCTCCAGATCGTGCGCCTGGTGGTCACGCCGCTGCTGTGGCCGACGATCACGGTCGTCGGTACGACGATGCTCATCAACGCGCTGAAGACGTTCGACATCGTCTACGTGATGACCAACGGCGCCTACGACACAGACGTGATCGCGACTCGCATGTTCAGCCAGATCCAGAGCAGCCACTTCGGTCGCGCGGCGGCAGTGGGCGTGGTGCTGTTCGCCGCCATCGTCCCGCTCTTGATCGTCAACATCCGACGCTTCCAGCAACAGGAGGAGCAGCGATGAGCGCAGAAGTCACCACTCGTCGTGAATCCGCCGCTGAGAGGGGCGTGACGGCGCTCGACAACCTGGGCTACCGGCTGCAGAGGCTGCCGCTGCACCTGGTGATCATCATCATCTGCGCGATCTGGATCGTGCCCACGGTCGGCATGGTCATCAACTCGTTCCGCGGCCTGCAGGACATGAGCCAGTCCGGCTGGTGGACCACTCTTTTCCCACCGCACGGGTTCACCCTGGAGAGCTACAGGCAGGTCCTCGCGATCGAAGGCGTCGCGCCGTCGATCCTCTACAGCGTCCTGATCACGATCCCCGCCACCGTCATCCAGCTGACGATCGCGACGATGGGCGCGTACGCCTTCGCCTGGATGCGGTTCCCGGGCCGGAACCTCTTCTTCATCGTCATCGTCGGCCTGATGGTGGTGCCGATCCAGATGACGCTGATCCCGGTCCTCCAGATCTTCAAGTTCCTGCACATCAACGGCACGATCATGGCCGTGTGGCTTGCGCACTCGGGCTACGGCCTGCCGTTCGAGGTCTTCCTGCTGAGGAACTACCTGGGCGGCCTGCCGCGCGAGATCTTCGAGTCCGCCGAGGTCGACGGCGCCGGCCACTCGACGCGGTTCCTGCGCATCGCAGTGCCCATGACGATCCCCGCCATCGCCTCGCTCACGATCTTCGTCTTCCTGGGGATCTGGAACGACCTGCTCGTCGCCCTGACCTTCCTGGGCGTCAGCGCGTACCGGCCTTTCACCGTTGTGATCACGGGGTTGGTGACGTCGTTCGGAGGCGGCTGGCAGTTCCTCACCGCGGCCGCCGTGCTGCAGATGGCGCTCCCGCTGGCGGTGTTCATCTTCCTGCAGCGCTACTTCGTCCGCGGCATCACGAGCGGCTCCGTCAAGGGATAGAGGTTCGCAGGGGAAACCCTTCCGGGTTTCCCCTACGTCGCGGCGCTCAACGGCGCTTGACGAATGACGATTCGCCGTGGGCATTCGCGCCGGATTCGCGCCGCTAACCCTTTCCGGCAAGGAAGATCTGATTGAGTAGCCCTGACGACAGATGACGTCCGGTGACACGAGTGACACGCGGGTCGCGATCGGGCGGAGCCCGATCGCCAGATAGATGCCTGCACATGACGTGGTCTTGATGACCACGCATGACATCGGCCGGCGCCTCCGCAGCTACGGCCACCGAAGCGTGGTCAGCCCACATGTCGACTCGCTGGCGGAGGATGGCGTTCGCTTCGGGCGCGCGTTCTGTACGGCGCCGCAGTGCAGCCCGAGCCGGGCGAGCCTCGCCACCGGCCGCTACCCGCACGACAACGGGGTCATGGGGCTGGCCCACCGCGGCTTCGACTGGGAGCTCGACCCGGCCGTGCCTCACCTGGCCGCGCTCCTGTCGGCCGCCGGCTTCGCGACCCATCTCTTCGGCGGCCAGCACGTCTCCCTGCACCCGGAGCGGCTGGGCTTCACCCGCCACCACGCTGAGACGGCGGGTCCGGCGATAGCGTCCGCCGTCGAGGGTGTGTTGAGCACCAGCGGCGACACCCGGCTGTACCTCGAGATCAACTTCGAGGAGACCCACCGCCCGTATCCGCAGGTCGATGCAAGCCGGGTGCCGGACGGGCTCGACATCCCCGCCTACCTGCCCGACATCCCCGAGGCGGTCCAGGAGATGGTCGCGCTGGAAGAAGGCATCCGGCTCATGGACGAGGCGGCCGGCCGCGTCCTGGCCGCGCTCGAGAGCGCGGGCCGGGCGGAGAACGCGATCGTGGTCTTCACGACCGACCACGGGATCGCCATGCCGCGCGCCAAGTGCACGCTCTACGACCCCGGCCTCGAGGTTGCGCTGCTCATGCGGTGGCGAGCCGGTGGCTTCCAGGCAGGCGCCGTGCGTGAGGAGCTGGTCAGCAACATCGACGTCTTCCCGACGCTGCTCGACGCCGCTGACGTGAAGCACCCGCCAGGCGTGCAGGGCCGCTCCCTGCTGCCGCTTCTGCGCGGCGAAACCTACGAGCGGCGGCGCGCGATCTTCGGCGAGAAGACGTTCCACAGCTACTACGACCCGATGCGCTGTGTCCGCACGGATCGGCACAAGCTCATCCGCAACTTCGAGACCGCGTTTGCGGTCGAGGTGCCGGGCGACATCCAGGCGGGCGCGATCTTCCGCGCCGACCCATCCCTCTACTCGAGAGACCGACCGGCGGTGGTCGAGCTCTACGACCTGGATGCAGACCCGCTCGAGCAGCGAAATCTAGCGGGCCGGGCGGAGGTTGCAGAGGTCGAGAAGAGGCTGAACGCAGAGCTGTGGAGATGGATGCGCGAGACGGACGACCCGCTGCTCGAGGGCCCGGTGCCGTCACCGCGATACCGGCTGGCGATCGAGTCATAGAGCGCGTCGTCCTCTCAGGCTGGGCGATCGGCGGCATCGCTGCAGCCTTTGTGATGATGGGCATGGTCGTCGGCGGCTACGGTCCGCTGCTCGAGCACCTGACGCGGCGGTACGGCGTGAGCCTGCCGGTTGCCGGCTCCACCATCAGCGTCTATTTCGCAGGTTCGCTGCCCGGCGTGTTCATCGCCATGCGCGCGCTCGAGCGCGTGCCCGCGCGGCTCCTCGTCGCGGTCGCCATGGCGGTGGCGAGCCTCGGGCTCGCCGCCGTGGCGGTGGCCTTCGTGTGGCCGTTCTTCCTGGTCGCGGTGTGCGTGGTTGGCCTCGGCTTTGGCGTGCTCGTCCTGAGCCTGAACCAGCTCGCCGCGTATAGCGCCGGCCCCCGCCGGGTGGCGCTGCTCAACGCTCTCAACGGCTGCTACTCGGCGGGCGCGGTCGCCGGCCCGATCCTTGTCGCCGCGTTTGCCGAGGACCACTTCAGCACCCTCTACCTGCTCGCGGCCGCGGTCTGGCTGGCGCTCATTCCTGCCGCCCTCGGGATCTCGGGCAAGCTGCCCGTGGCGACCGGCTCGCGCGTCAGGCCGGGCCTCCTGGTCGGCGTGTTCATCCTCGCCTTCGTGCTCTACGTCGGCCTCGAGAACGGGATCGGCGGCTGGATGACGTCGCACCTCGAGTCGACCGGTCTGTCCTCGCCCGTCGCGGCCGCGGCGACGTCGGGGTTCTGGCTTGCGCTGGTCACAGGCAGGCTGCTGATGGCGCTCGTTCCCTCCTCGCTGTCCGAGGGCTGGATCGTGCTCACCGCGTCGGCGTTAGGCACCGCGGCGCTGGTGCTGGCCGGCGTCGGCGTGCTCGCGCCGGTGGCGTACGTCCTCGCCGGGTTCGCCCTGGCGCCGATCTTTCCGACAGGCATCCTGTGGCTGGCGAAGCTGCGGCCGGGCGACTCACGGGCGACCTCGTGGCTGTACCCCGCGGCATCGGTCGGCGGCATCGCCGGGCCGGGCGCGATCGGCGTGGTGATCGCGGCAGCGGGTGTGGGCTGGGCGCCGTTCGTGCTCGCCGCCATCGCGGCGGCGATGTCCGGGGCCTTTCTGCTCGCCTCTAGACGATCAGCGGCCTGAGCACGTCGCGCGCGAGCAGGAACCCACGCTGGACGAGGTCGAGCTCGCCCTCGAACCTGCGGTCCTCGTGCTCGATGGACACGACCCAGTCGTAGCCGGCCGCGTAAA
>WNEW01001123.1_pt1 | contig 13055 bp, 11 predicted proteins | sample 5399891 | NCBI WGS metagenome assembly WNEW01 (sample SAMN13153336, study PRJNA577476) | soil metagenome | isolation source: 40 cm grassland meadow soil pre-rain plot 5 | place: USA:California | collected 2015-09-08 | reverse complement strand
TCTCTGGTAGTGGCAATGAAATATGAAATTGTTCGGAGGCAAAGCGCGCTCCTGGCACTCGCGCTTTGCCTGATTTTCCCGGTCAGTTCTCAGGCGCAGCGAGGGCAGCGCGGCGCGGCAGCTCCACAAACAGCCAGAGCGGCTGCCCCGTTCGATATTACGGGGACATGGGTTTCTGTCATCACCGAGGATTGGAAGTATCGCATGGTCACACCGCGAAAAGGTGACTATGACGGCGTTCCCGGCAATGTCGATGCGTTTCGAACCGCGAATGCGTGGGATCCTGCAAAGGACGAGGCGGCCGGCGAACAATGCAGGGGCTATGGCGCCGTGGGTGTCATGCGGCTGCCTGGCTATCTGCGCATTTCCTGGCAAGACGACAACACGTTGAAAATGGAATTGACTGCCGGAACGCAAACCCGGCTCTTCCATTTCGGCCCGCAGCAGGCGTCAGCATCGGAGCCGAGTTGGCAGGGTTATTCCACGGCGCAGTGGGACTCTGCCATCACGGGACGCGGCGAACCGCGAAGAGGAGATTTGAAGGTTGTGACCACCCGTTTGCGGGCGGGCTACTCCCGCAAGAACGGTGTTCCCTACAGTGCGAACACGAATCTTACCGAGTACTTTCACCTGATGAACGCGCCCAACGGTGATAAGTGGCTCACAGTCATCTCTGAGATCCGGGATTCGCAATATCTCAGCGAGACCTGGGTCGTCAGCTCCCACTTCAAGAAGGTCTCCGATTCGTCGCGCTGGAATCCCGAGCCCTGCTCCGCAAGATGAGGCGCGCAAGCGCCTCATCCCGGTGATGGGTTGGGGGACAATTTTGAAATTGGACGAATCCTGCATTTCAAACCCGAAATTTCAAAGTCTCAAATTGGACTGAAGGCTTACCGGAATCGAACGTGCTCTTGTCGGCGTCATGGCTGTCGAGCGGGAAAAAGCCGACGAGATCCAGAACCGGCTAATTAACTTTGGCGCCCGGATTAGTCGGGTTGCGAAAATGCTTCCTAGAATCGAAGAAGGTCGCTATATCTCTCAGCAGTTAATGCGTTCCGGTCTTGCGGCGGCACCCAATTATGCTGAAGCGACAGCCGCCGAAAGCCGAGCAGACTTCCTTCACAAGCTTCGCATCGTGCTGAAAGAACTGAACGAGACCAAGTCATGGATAGAACAAATCGTCGCGAATAGTCTCTTTTCTCGCGACAAAATCAGCGCGATTATCGCGGAAAATCAGGAACTCCGCTGGATCATTGCGGCGTCGATAAAAACCGCCCGCCGCTCAGGCAGTCCAAATAGGAATGTCCGGCCCTGCAGGCGCCTGCCCGCGCCCGCCGCGCTGGGCCGCCCTAGCGGATATCGAAGATGCGGTCAGCAACAATGGCAGGATCGCGAAGATAGCGAACTGAATCGAGCGCTGTCGCACGGTCGTCCTCTTTCAACTTTTCTACGGCGGCTATTAAAACACAAACCGCAGCGCAAGCTGCATGATTCGTGGGTCGCCGGTAGTTCCCATCGCGGTAGCCAAAATGCGCCCGAAGTTTGCGACATCCGATAACACGAGATTCGGGTTGCCCAGATTGACGTGGTTCGCCACATTGAAGGCTTCGGCGCGAAATTCCATTGACTGGCTTTCGCGAATTCGGAAAGCTCGCGTTAGAGCGACGTCGAACTTCACGCTTCCCGGGCCGCGTACAGTTCCCGGCGCGACATTTCCGATGCGTGCCCCAGCTTTGCGCTGGGGTACGCATTGACCGAGCGCTTACGCGGTGGGCTACCGTTCTTACGCCGCTTCGCGGCGCTGGGCAACACGCTTTGCAGAGGAAGGGAACTAGAACACATATTTCAACGCCATCTGCATAATCCGCCCATCCGACGCGCTCAGGAGCTTACCGAACTGGGGACTGTTGAGGTCGGTGTCAGGACACCGGATTGCCGGTACGATGCCCTGAAACGGCGGTGCGCAGTAATTCACATGGTTCGCCACGTTGAAGGCTTCCGCGCGAATTTGGAAAGATTGTTTCTCGCGGATTGCGAACGAGCGCGTTAGACCCATATTGAAGACGATGCTTCCGGGGCCCTGAAGATTTCGTGCTCCAGCGTTTCCGTATGTGCCTGGTGCAGGCGGAGCAAAGGCGGCAGGATTCAACCAGCCGTTTACACCTTTGTTGGGAAGATAGGCATCGGCCAGGATCTGATTAGGCCTTTGGTCGACTCCGGTATTGCCGGTTGTGCTCGGGGTTCCGCTGAGGGCGACGTCCGTTCCCGTCGCGACACTGAAGAACGACCCTGTGACCGCCCGAACGACACCTGAGATCTGCCAGCCACTTCCCAGAATGCGCAGTGTCGTATTCGAAAACCGCGGCAGTTCATAAACACTCGACATATTGAAGTTATGTCGGCGGTCGAGTTCACAATTTCCGCGATTCACACCGCGGCGTGATTGAATCTGGCCGCCAGTCGTCTGAATGACGTCGTTGTAGCCGTCGTCGATGCAATGGGAGAAGGTGTAATTGCCCTGGATCGTGAGTCCCTTCGCACGCCTGCGCTGGACCGAAAGCACGAGACCGTTGTAGGTACGGGTGTTGCCATCATCACCCATGACAATGCTCGAATAGTACTGACCGATTGCCGGATTCTGCAGATACAGAACGCGACGCTGATTCGTGTTGCCGATCGTTGAACACGGGGCACCGGGATTCACGGTGTAAGGAGTTCGTGCACCGTTCAAGAAACAGTTTCGATTTGCATCGCCGACGCCAGGAACGAAGATGGCCGGATCGGCTTCGTAGCGGTACAACATATGAATAATGTTGTTGCCGATGTAATTTCCGGTAACGAGCCAATTCGCCCCAAACTGATGCTGAATGCTAAGGTTCCACTGGTTGAGGTACGCCTTCTTCAAATTGAAGGGGAACACCGTGTAAACACCGGTTAACGGGAATGGGCTGTTCTTGTCGAGAGCGATCGGGAAAGGATTCCCTCCAGGCTGGCTCGCCCACGGATCGTCCAGCGACGGAGAGTTCACAAGAATGCTGGCACCCTTCGGCGCGGTGTCCCGCTTTCCGCCGTATTGGTGCAGGTGTGGAAAGTCGAAGAAGATGCCGTAAGCTGCGCGAACGACGGTCAGGCCATCGCCTTTTGGATCCCATGCAAGTCCCGCCCGCGGAGCGAACCGTTTCCAATTGTTGGCTTGCCAGGCATTCGTGTCCGGAATTCCGCCTTCGCCTTGAAAGTAAACTCCGGCCGGCGCGTTCGGATACACGGTGCTGACAATGCCCTGATCGAAGCGGGCTTTGTCGAAGAAGGCGCCCTTGCCGGCCGCGTCATACGGTGAGCGATAGGGCTCCCATCGCACACCGCCGTTCAAGGTGAAGTGGGAAGTTGCCTTCCAGGTATCCTGCACATAGAGGCCAAAGTAGTTCTGCCGGAAGTATTCGTTTGTAATTCGGCTCTGAGTGAAACTGTTTGCTCTGCCCGTCATCAGGTCCGAGAGCGCGGTGCCCGTGTTTACGCCAGTGAAATTGAAGGTACCAGGAGCGTTCGTGCTTGCCGTGTAATTCATCATCTGATGGGTCCAATTCACGCCGAATCCGATCTGATGTGCGCCTCGGGCATTGGTGAGATCCTCGGACAATTGATAAACAGTAGAGTTCGTGATGCCCGGGGTCGCCTGCGCCGTGAATAGATTCAGTGAGCCGGTGACACTCCCCAGCAGCATCTTTGGATAATTCGCGGGGTAGTAATAGTTCTTTACGCCCAGATCACCCCACGTGAAAAAATCCGGGAACGTCTTAACGTTAGTTGTGCGAAGAATTTCCCCGCGGAAAGAGCTCACCATCGTCGGGCTGATCGAGTAGGTATCGCCTAAAACGAAAGACTTCATCCGCCGGTAAAAATTTGGATTGGCGATGGAGATGACAGTCTGGCCGTCATAGTCGCTAGGAGTGTCCAGACGCGCCATCTGAAAACGCCCGAACAACGACTGTTTTTGACTGACCTGATAGTCGACCTTACCGATCGGTAACCACTCGTCTGCATTCGTCTTTCGGCCGAACAAGACCTTCCCGCACGGATCGATCGTAGTGGCATTCAGGCGCCGGATCAACTCCACTGCAGGTTTCGAAAACTGAGACGGATCGATTCGATTGCCGACAAACGGCCCTCCGAGCGTTTTGTCTCCGCCACTTTGGCATTGCGCCGAAGCGTAGGTCGTCCAGTCGCCCGCAAGCATCTGAGGTGTGGGCATGAATGTGGTGTTGCCTTTAGGATCCGAGCGCTGGAGTGTCGTCTGGAGGCCGCCGAAGAAAAATAGTTTATTGGCTACGACCGGTCCGCCAATCACTCCACCGAACTGATTGCGCTTGAGGCCGTCCCGTTCTGTCGCAAACGTATTGCGGGCGTTGAAGATTCTGTTCCGCACAAATTCGAAAAGGCTGCCGTGAAATTCATTGGAGCCGGACTTCGTCACGACGTTCACTGCTCCAGCCGAGTGATATCCATATTGAGCGGGTACGGCGCTGGTTTCGACTTTGAACTCCTGCATGGCGTCCGGAAACGGCAGCGGCAATGCCTGGTTCCCGTACGGATCGTTATGAACTCCTCCGTCCAGCAAAAATGTGAGGCCGTCATTCGATCCGCCGGCGACGGAGATGATGTCTGTAGGATAGTTTCGCGGGGTGTTCTGGCCTCCGCCACCAACCGAAGCGCCGGCAGCGATGATCAACTCCGTTACTTGCCGCGCATTCAGCGGCAGTTCCATCACGCGAACGTTATCCATGACCTGACCGATACCCGTGTTCCGCGTTTCCACGAGTGCCGCGTCCGCCTGGACCTCGACCGTCTCGGCGACCTGACCAACGGCGAGTACGATATTGACTTCGGGATTGGCATTGACCTGGAGCACGATTCCCGTTTGCACAAACGAACGGAAACCGGAGAGGCTAGCCTCCAGCCGGTAGGGTCCAATAGGCAGATTCGGGAGTACGTACGAACCCGTTTCATTGGTAAGAACGGACCGTTCAAGTCCAGTGGCCGTTTGTGTAGCCTTGACCTCAACGCCGGGCAACACAGCGCCGCTTTGGTCTCGAACCGTACCGCTGAGCTGAGCCGTGGACTGTGCCCAAATCGCTGTCCAGGTCAGACATGACAAAATAAATGCACGAATTCCGTTTCTCCACATACATCCCTCCATGCCGAATAGATCCGGCAATTGATTAAGGCATCCCTAAAACCTGCCTCTGTTTACAAATAAGTAGCGAGTCATGTCAAGAAATGGTTTTTCCGCGCCACCCGCTATGGTACGTTGTGCCGCATGTCCAACCAGCAAGGAGCAACCGACAAGGCGACATCCAGTGCGATTGACGCGGTTCTCAGAAAGCCCATCGATACTGGTCTGATTCCAGGTGTTGTGGCGCTTGCGGCCACGCCCGACCGCATCTTCTATGAGGGTGCTTTCGGGAAGCGAGCGGTCGATAAACCGGCGCCGATGACTGCGGATTCGGTCTTCCGAATCGCTTCGATGACGAAGGCGGTCACGACCGTTGCCGCCATGCAGTTGGTGGAGCTGGGCAGGATCCGTCTCGATCAGCCGATGCGCGAGATCCTGCCGCTGATCGGCGAGGTCAAAGTTCTCGAAGGATTTGACGACAGCGGCACACCCAGGCTGCGCGAGCCGAAGGGGCCGGTTACGCTGCACCACCTGCTGACTCACACCTCCGGATACTCCTACGACATCTTCAATGCGGACCTCATCCGATACGTGGAATTCGCCGGGCTACCCAGTATCACCACGTGCAAGAATGACTCTTTACGCGTTCCGCTGCTGTTTGACCCGGGTAAACGTTGGGAATATGGAATCGGCATTGACCTGGCGGGCAGAGTGGTCGAGGAAGTAACCGGGCTGAATCTTGAAAGATACATGCGGACTCATATTTTCGAGCCTCTCGGAATGCGAGATACAACTTTCTTGCTTCGCAACGACATGGCACAACGCCTTGTCGGCACGCACGCTCGCGGTGGGGATGGCAAGCCAGTTTCGATTACGCTCGAGTTCCCGCAGGATGGCGATTTCCTGATGGGAGGAGGCGGGTTATTTTCGACGGCCGCCGATTACCTGTCGTTTACTCGGATGCTGCTTGCCGGAGGCGCGCTTAACAGCGCCAGGGTACTCAAGCCCGAAACTGTAGCCTTGATGTCTCGAAACGCTATCGGAGATCTCGAGGTGCCCGTCATGCGCAGCGCGAACCCTGCCTTGGCTCTGGATATGGAGCTCTTTCCCGGCCAGGTCAAAAGATGGGCACTCGGATTCCTGATCAACACGCAAGATGTCGAAGGTATGCGAGCCGCCGGCAGTCTGGCGTGGGCCGGCGTGCACAACACATTCTTCTGGATCGATCCGGCTCGCCGTGTTACGGCCGTTCTGATGATGCAGATTATCCCGGCGAACGATCCACACGTGGTGGAGACACTGTTCGCTTTCGAGCAGGCGGTGTACTCGGCATTACGCTGACACAAAATATTTACAATCTGACCGCGCGAGTTTTAAATTAGATCCAGCAAAACTGCTGTCTCTTCCTGGAGGGTGATATGGACGGACTGAGCCGAGCCAAGATCCTGATCCCTGTTTTCCTGGTGGCCGTGCTGCTTCTGAGTGTCCCCACTTTTTCCCAGCAGGGAGCTGCTATCGAGCGAGGATTGCAAGCCGGCACCGGCGCGGGAGTAGAACAGGTTCTGACGCAGTCGACGGATTTAGCGGGCGAGTGGACTGTGCGGAACTGGCAGAGTGTAATGGAACGAGGTCAGGGTTCCGCACTTGGAGATTACCTGGGCATTCCCCTCAATGATGCAGGCCGGTTGAGAGCCGAGACATTCGATGCCGGCGAGTGGAGCCTCGAAGACCTTCAGTGCAGACCTCATCCGGTTCCATATCAATGGCGGGCACAAGGCGCCATGCGCATCAGCAAGGAAATCGATCCGGTTTCCCGCGAGCTGGTGGCATATCACGTAGCGTTTGTGAGGTCCCTGGATCGCGCAATTTATATGGATGGCCGCCCGCATCCGCCGGATTGGGCTCCCCACACGTGGTCGGGTTTTTCGACCGGGCGCTTCGAAGGAAACGATCTGGTCATTACCACTACGCATCTGAAGGAGTCCTACATCAGGCGCAATGGGCCGTCGATGAGCGATCAGGCGAAGGTCACCGAATGGCTCACACGGCATGGGGATTATCTCACCGTTACAACCTACATTGACGATCCGATCTACCTTGAGGAGCCGTTCATTCAATCCGTGACTTACAAGTTCGAGCCGCACACGGAGTTGGAATACTTCCCATGCACCATCGTGAATGAGAACATCTCCAATCGGATTCCGCACAAGCTGCCAGGCAAGAATCCTGCGCTCAAGGAATTTGCCGAACAAGAGGGATTACCGTACGAAGCTACCAGAGGCGGCGCCGAGACACTGTACCCCGATTACCGGGAGAAGATGAAAACGATGAGGGTGACGCCAATCAAATCTGCGTCACGACCTTAACGTTTCCCTCCTGTGCGTAGGAAGAGATTTTGAAATTGGACGAATCCTGCATCTCAGATTATCTCAAATCCGAAATTTCGAAATTTCGAATTGGACGACAGAGTGCAATTTAAGATTTTGAAATTTCGGGTTTGAGATGCAGGATTCGTCCAATTTCGAAATGTTCCGGTCGTCTCTAACTAACGCCGAGGCCTTGCGGGAGCCGGCCTGGCAAATCTCGTTGCTTCGATTGAAACATTCGGCCGGACTTCTTTCAGTTCGATGGTCGACTTACCGTCCGTCCAGGTTATGGTGGTGCGAAAAGGCATCTTAACCCCGCCCACCTCGCGGTAGTCTTCATAATCCGTTTGCGTGGGAACAGGGCCGACGGCGGTCTGGTTCCAACGCATGACGCGCTTTAAAAGTCCCGTCGATTGATCGAAGTAAAAATTGACCGGAAGCTGTCCTGTCTTGACTCCCTGGGCGACGGCGAACTCCTTGTCTTCGATGATGGCCTTACCGGACCGCCACCGGTTGAATTCTTGCTGGATGCCGCTTGGGAACGACATCATCGCTTCCAGCCTGGCGCCGAATAGATTGGGTCCGGACAGCGTCGTCAGTGGTATTGTGCGTTCCGGTCCCGCGATCCAACCATTCATGCCGTCGTAAACGCGGACGCTGTCTTCTTCCGGCATCTTGACAACAGTCGTGCGCTTATTCGGAGCTTTCGCGTAGATCTCCAGCGGCACTGGTGCCGAGCCCGTTTCATAGCCCGTGTACGTCCCGGTGGCAACCAAGCTGGTGAAGTTGGCGAGCCGCTGCGCCCCGCCGATCGCCTGGACGTATCTGGTGAAAAGAGGAGCCGGGGACTCACTCGAGGTTGCGATCGCCACGGTGTTGGGATCGGGCTCTGGAGGAGCACCGTACTGCAGCCGGAGATCGGGTGCAGCCTCCGGCATGTCGCTGCCGTGATGGCACGTAAAGCAAGTCACACGTTTGGCTCCTCGGAAGGAACCAGTGTTGATCGTGTTCACCAGCGCGATCATCCTCCGAGCGGTCTGTATCTTCGGAGTCTCGACGGCAAACGCTGCTATGTTTCCGACGGCTTCCTTGACATGGCAATCCGTACAGCAATATCCCAGCGACGCGGAGAACATTCCCATGACGTCCATGAATTCGTCCACGGGAATGCCTTTGAGAACGCGAATATCCTTGAAGGCCTCATCCGACAATTGCGGGCGCGCTGTCTGCTGCCTTTGACTGCGGGCGTACGCGAGACCGACCAGGCCAGCGAAGAGGATCCCTGCTACGCAGGGAATCGCTTTACGGATTCTCAGTCGCGGCGCCACCGCGTCTATCACCTTCTGTACCGGTAAACAGCGGTTTCCCGTTCAGGCTGAGGCGGCCGCTGACGTTCATCGATTGCGGGTTCTTGGCTCGGCGGCCTTTAAAACTTACGGTCTCGCCCGGCTTCACGGAATCTTTCGTCCATCCGGCTCGATAGAGGCCGTTCGGGGCCATGATTTCGACTCTGTAAGTTACGATCTTGCCGGTCTCGTCCTTTACATCAACCTGAACATAACCATGCGGATTGACCCATTCGACCAGTCTCACGGTTCCCGTGAACTCGAGCGGCCTGGTGTCGTCGAACTCGGCCGACGCCGAATGATGCGCAAAAATGGCGGTAGACGCCAGAAACAATCCGCCACTCGCAAGAAGAATAGTCAGATTTCGAATCATTAAAGTCCTCCTTATTACTCTACGTTCGGCGGCGTCCACTTGATGGTGCCGTTTTTGATCTGGTCGAGATTGGTTTCCTCGCACGAATATTCCATAGTCTCCCAGTTCGGCCGCAGAACGAACGTGCGCGTGTTTTTGATCGGAGTCTTATAGTACTTCGGGTCCTCCGCGATCATTTCGTAGTTGATGTGTCCGAAATCGGTGCGTGTGAACCTTTGAATGAGATGCAATTCCGTACTGTGTGGATGCGTATAGTCCAGCATGGTGTAGCCGTTGGTGGCAATCGTATCCAGCACAAGCGTGTCTCCTTCCCACCGGCCGACCGTGTTGCCAAACCATGTGGGGACACTTTTTGCGTCCTTGGGATGCGGCCTTCCATCGATGGGAACAACGGTGAACCACGAATTCTGCTCGAACAGGAACGCGGCGAAATCATCGCTCTGCACAATTTGCAGAGGATGAAGCCCTTGTATGGCCCGCGGCCAACCATAGGGCAGGCACGCTCCCGCGTAGTCATTTTTCGGGTCGTATGATTTGTATGCCTTCAGGCCGGCTTCGGTGAATTGAAGATCCGCTTGCCCCACCTGTTTCATTCCATCCTTTGCAGTAAAGGACTTGGTGATGTCCTGAACGCCCGGCCGGTCCCAAACACCTCCCAAATCCGGATGGCCGTTTGCCAGGCGCGGCGCCGGTCCGTTCAGGTCATACTTCTTTCCCGCCAGAAAACCGCGGTCTGGCGGTGATTGCCGTGTCTGTGCGAACGGATGCGCCGTGAACGACAGAGTGACGAGTACGGCCGTCAACGCAAGGCCAATCCAACGAATGCTCACCTTAGAATCTCCTTTTTTGCAATCCATCATGCCGCTTAACTTTTCTCGGCTGTAACGATATTCTGCGGTTCCAACCAAGTCAAGAAAGGGGCTGGAGTGTAGCCGAAAGGGATGGGTTTACGTTATGTCTGATCATTCGCGCCTGACAACGTGGGCGGCTCTCGCCGGTATTATGCTTTTGGGTTTGGGAGCATCGATGGCCTTTCAGCAACAACCGGAGGGAAAGTTGCCCACAGGACTCCTCTGGGACGATGTCTTCCTCCGGCACCTGTCAGGGAACGCCGATCACCCCGAAAGGCCCGAGCGTCTCACCGCGATCCGGGACGGATTGGAGCAAGCTGGCCTGCTGAAATCACTCTACCGAATCGAGCCGCGCCGCGTTACGCAGGCGGAACTTGAGTTGGTGCACAAACCCTCGTACATCGACCTGGTTCGTAATGAGTTGTCGGGTTTCCAAGGGCTGAAGGAACTCAGCACCGGCGATACACTGGCTTCCCCGGAGTCCCTCGAAACCGCTGAATTCGCCGCCGGAGGAGTCTTGAATCTTGTGGACGCAGTGATGACCGGCAAGGTCCGAAACGCATTCGCCGCCGTGCGGCCCCCCGGCCATCACGCTACAGCCGATCGCGGCATGGGATTCTGCATTTTCAATAATGTCGCCATCGCAGCTCGCTATCTCGAAAAGAAGCGCGGCATCGGGCGCGTCTTGATCGTGGATTGGGATTACCATCACGGCAACGGCACCCAGGACGTCTTCTATAACGATGGCTCCGTTTTTTATTTCAGTACGCATCATTACGGGGCGTATCCCGGGACCGGTTCGCCATCCCAGACCGGCGAAGGCGCTGGAGCCGGCAAGATCCTGAATGTGGCAATGCCCGTGGGCGCCGGAGATGCCGAGTTTCTGCGGGCTTTCGAAACCCGGCTCGTTCCCGCCGCTCGAAACTTCAAACCCGATTTCATTCTCATCAGTGCCGGATTCGACAGCATGCGCGATGACCTGCTGGGCCATTTCGACATCACTCCTGAAGGCTATGCCGCCATGACTCGCATCGTCATGAAACTCGCCGATGAATTCAGCCGCGGCCGCGTGGTTTCCGTGCTGGAAGGCGGGTACCGCCTGGACGGCCTTGCCGAAAGCGTGGTTGCGCACGTAAAGGCCCTCGAGGGCAACTGAAAAAGTTTTTCCCACCTGCGTTCGTCGACCGCTTTCGCAAATTCTTCGGATTCGGATCCAACGCTGTATCGCGCGCTTCTGCCTTTGCTCGATTACCCGCCTCCGGCAGAGGTATCGGCCCGCAGCCGGTGACGATTCACGGCTCCGCCGTCTTCGTTCTACCGAACCCGAGCGGCAGAAGCGCAAATTTCACGTATGCGGAGATGCTGGACGTATTCGTGCGCCTTCGCCGCTCCCTGCTGCGGTAGAGTGTTGCCGTGGTTTTTACCAAGCGTTTGCGCGACGGAGTTCGTCGCGGAGAAATCACCTGCAGCGTTCGCATATGGACCCGCCCGCACGTGAAGGTTGGAAAACGGTACCGGATGGGCGACGGAGAGATCGAAATCGATTCCATCGAGCCGATCGGCTTCCCCGACATCACTCCGCAACTGGCGCGCGCGTCCGGCTTCCTGGGTGTTCTGGATCTCCTCAAAATCGCGAAGCACGGAAAGGGCGAGAATATCTACTTAATCCGGTTCCCCTACATCCCGACAAAATCTCGTCGCCGAAGTACGTGATCTGTCCTCGATCGCGCTACGTTAAAGGTTCATTCAGCTTGCGTGTTCTGCCCTTCCTTAGACGAAAAAGAGGCCTCAGTATCTTTGGGGATATCGCGCGATGGGTGCCATGTTATTCTCTACCTCAGGTAAAGAATGTAGGTGTGAAATGGCTTCAAAGGTGAACATTGTTCTTGATGACGATGTTAAACATGAACTCGAATCTCTGGTTGAAGTCGGCATGAGAAGCAGGGTGATCAACGGTGCTCTTCGTAAAGAGTTGGCTTTAATCCGTCGCCGAATGTTATCGGATGAACTGGACCGACTGCGCGCTAAGACCAAACCGGTATCTACGAAAGAAATTGTCGAGTTGGTTCGGCGCTATCGCCGCCGATGACGGCCCATCCAACTATTGTCCCCGATGCTTCAGTCCTGCTCAAATGGGTGCTCGAATCAAAAGATGAGGGGGATCGGGATCGAGCCCTGCAAATTCGAGAAGCCTGGTTGTCTGACCTATGCACGATCGTCCTTCCGTCGCTTTGGATATTCGAAGCCGGCAACATTTTGGGATTGAAGCAACCGAATCTATCAGCTTCATTGATGCGGATTCTGATCAACTACGGCTTCGAAGAAGCATCACCGGCAGATTTTTATGAGAAGGCATTCGAATTGATGAAGACCTTCAAAGTTACTTTTTATGACGCCGCATACCATGCCGTCGCAATAAAACGCTCGGGAACAATGATCACTGCCGATGAAGCGTATTACAAAAAAACATCGCGCACCGGCCATGTGGCAGTACTGGGGAAGTGGTTTTCACAGTTGGGTGGTACAGCAAGCGCTCCGGCTGGGTAGGGTTGCGACGAAAGCGCCCGAACTACCACACACTACACGAGTCTCTACACAGAAGACCGTCGAGAAGGGTTGAAAAATACATTTTTTACGAAATGCCATGAGACAGATGCGGGCTGTTGAGCTGTGATGCGACCCGATTTCAGCATTCTTTCTCACAGCGCACTTTCGATATAAAATCGGCGCGATTATGACTCTTAGTGCGGGCGCTGAGGCAGGAGGACGCTTGAATAAATTCGGTCTAGTGGCAACCGCAATTGCGTTGCTGGCGGGCCAGGCATTGGCTCAAGACTCGAGTCAGGGCTGGGTGACAGCGTGGGGGGCTTCGCAGCAGGGGCTCGGTGAAGCGAGCATCAGCAATGCCACAGTGCGGATGATTGCGCGGGTTACGATTCCGGGCGACAG
>WNEW01001120.1_pt1 | contig 13093 bp, 11 predicted proteins | sample 5399891 | NCBI WGS metagenome assembly WNEW01 (sample SAMN13153336, study PRJNA577476) | soil metagenome | isolation source: 40 cm grassland meadow soil pre-rain plot 5 | place: USA:California | collected 2015-09-08 | reverse complement strand
GAGCTCTTGATCGGCGCGCTCATGTTCCACGCGTACGGTGCCTACGCCGTGCTGCTGCGCGAGGAGTTCGGCTGGAGCAAGACGCTGGTGTCGGCGGCCTTCGCCATGTCGCGCGCGGAGAGCGGCATCCTCGGCCCCGTCCAGGGCTGGCTCACGGACCGCTTCGGTCCGCGCGCGCTCATCCGCATCGGCATGTGCGTGTTCGGCGCCGGCTTCATGCTCTTCTCGCGCATCGACGGGCCGGTGGCGTTCTTCGCGACGTTCTTCATGATGGCGCTGGGCTCGAGCCTTGGCGGCTACCTGCCGATCAGCGTGGCGCTCGTCACCTGGTTCCGCCGGCGCCGCGCGCTGGCGCTGAGCATCAGCGGCATGGGGATGTCGATCGGCGGGCTGCTCACCCCGCTCGTCGCGCTCTCGCTCACCCGCCTCGGCTGGCGCTGGACGGCCCTGGCCTCGGGCATCCTCGTGCTCCTCGTCGCGCTGCCGCTGGCGCAGCTGATGCGCCACCCGCCGGAGACGTACGGCCTGCGCCCCGACGGCGGCGCGCCCGCGCGCGTGGAGGAGACGCGCCACTTCACCGCGCGCCAGGCCATGGCCACCCGCGCGTTCTGGCTCGTCTCGCTCGGCCACGCCGCCGCGCTCCTCGTCGTCTCCGCCGTCATGGTGCACATGGTCATCCACGTCACCGAGCGGCTCGGCTACTCGCTGCACCAGGCCGCCGGCGTCGTCGCGCTGCTCACGGTGATGCAGGCCACCGGACAGCTCGCCGGCGGCTGGCTCGGCGACCGCTTCAGCAAGCGCTGGATCTGCGCCGGCTGCATGCTCGGCCACGCCGCCGCGCTGATCGTGCTGGCCTTCGCGAGCGCGTACTGGATGGTGCTGCTGTTCGCGGTGCTGCAGGGCCTCGCGTGGGGGATGCGCGGGCCGTTGATGGCGGCGATCCGCGCCGATTACTTCGGCAGCGCCGCCTTCGGCAGCATCACGGGCTTCGCGTCGATGATCGTCATGTTCGGCATGATCCTGGGCCCGCTGATCGCCGGCGTGCTCGCGGATCGCACCGGATCCTACGTGCCCGGCTTCAGTGTCCTGGCGACGCTGGCCGCGGCGGGATCGATCGCGTTCGCGGCGGCGCGGCGGCCCGCCGCGCCGTGAGGGACATCACCGTCGACGGACGACGATTACGACGCCGTGAGCGCGCGCAGCCGGGCGATGAGGGCGCCCACCGCGTCTTCGGCCTGCGTGAGCAGGGTGATCGCATCGGCCTTGGACGCGACGTCGGCCGACACCAGGGCCTCCAGTCGATACTCCAGGCTCGAGATGGCCGCGCGCAGGCAGTCGTTCTCGGCGCGCAGATGCTCGGCGTCACGGGCGTACGCCGCCGCCTTGCGCTCGAGCTCCGCGTACGACGGCACGCGCTTCTGCGTGACCAGCGTCGGAAAGAGCGTGAGGTCGTCCCAGGCCTTCGCGGGACGCCGCCGGTCGCCGCTGCGCCGGTCGGGGTCTCGCGGCAGGGCGGCGTGCCGGCGCTCGCCGTGTCGGCGGTCGACGATGACCTCGATGCGCTCGTCGCCGTGCAGGCGCTCCCTGACCCGCTCGAGAATGTCGGGACGATTACGGGCGACGATGAACAAGTACCGTGTGGGCGGCGCTGTCTCGTTCTGCATGGGTGTCTCGTGATCAATATTACAATCTGCAAGGCCGCGATGCAGCCGCGGCTAGTAGGCCCGCGCCCCCATTGCGGCGCCTTTCTTCGCGCCCTCCCCGGCCCCGACGGCTCCCGGGCGCTGGAAGCTGGGCGTGTAGGGACCGGGCGCGATGGCCAGTCCGACCGTGCCGGCGTCCGGCTTCGGCGCCGGCGCGACGGTGACCTTGTGATGGGCGCAGCCGACCGGACCGAGCGCGACGAACGAGAGGATGAGCCCGAGCGCGGTCGTACGGGTCAGCATCATCGTCTCCTGCTCCTGCGATGCGATGCTCCTGTCGTCGTTATTATGCGGCAGGCCGTCACGACGCCGTCACGGCCGCGTCACCGAAGGGCGGGGCGCGCGGGCGGGGGGCTTGGTGTATAACCGAGACGGCCGAGAGGAGGACCCACCATGAGCACGCTGTCGCGCAGGCAATTCCTTCGGGCCTCGGGAGTCGTCGCCGCCGCCACGATGGCGCCCTCGGTGATGTCGTCGCGCCCGGCCGCCGCCGCCGACAAGGAGCTGATGCCGAAAAAGCTGCCCTTCCCGCCGAACGACGAGTTCGGCAGCTACGAGCCGACGCTCACGCCGGATGGGAACACGATCTACTTCGCGCGCTTCGCGGGCAGCGGAGACAAGCGCGTGCTCGGCACGACCACGGACATCTTCGTCACGCAGCGCATCCGCCAGAGCGGCGAATGGCCGGGGACGGGCGCGGACTGGACGCCGCCGGAGCGGCTGCCCGACACCGTCAACAGCGACTCCATCGATCAGGAGCCGCGGATCATGCCGGACGGCAAGACGCTCTACTTCATGAGCCGGCGGTCGGGCGGGCGCGGCGGCGCGGACATCTGGATGACGCAGAAGCAGCCCGACGGCCAGTGGAGCCAGGCGCAGAACGTCGGCCCGAACGTCAACTCCGAGCACGTCGACCACTGCTTCATGCCGCTCGGCCTGCCGGGCGAGGACGACACCTCGGTCTTCATCTCGCTGCGGCCCCGCGAAAACGGCGCGCCGTCCGCCTCCGACCTCTATACGAGCAGGTTCGACAACGGCGCCTGGCAGCCCGCGAAGCGCTACGAGAGCAAGCTGCTCGACTCGATCGGGTTCAAGTGCCGGCTCAACGCCGTGGCCCGCGACGGGCTCGTCCTCGGCGTCGTCTCCGTCCACGACTTTGGCAAGTTCCACCGCATGGTGTTCGTGCGGTACGACCCGGCGGCGAAGGAATGGAAGGGGCCGATCGTCGACGCGCCGTTCAACCAGCCGAACGTGGACGGCGCGTGCCCGATGTTCACGGCCGGCGGCGACAAGATGATCTGGTCGGCCGGCTACGACCGCGGACCCGGGCCGGTCTCCACCTCCGGGGGCACGGGCTCGACGTACGATCTGTTCTGGCTCAAGACCAGTGACGTGGTCGCCTATTACAAGGCGAAGGCGGGACTCGCCTAAGCGGACCTGGCGTGCCGGCTGGGCGCTCGCCGTGCTCGTCCTCACGGCGGGCGTCGCGGCCGGACACGCCGTCCTGCAGCGTGCCGAGCCGCGCGTCGAGAGCCGCCTCACGCGCGCGCCCGACGAGGTGAAGCTCTACTTCACCGAGCGGCTCGAGCCGGCCTACAGCTCGCTGCGGGTCTTCAACGAGCGCGGCGAGCAGGTGGACCGGCGTGACAGCCGCGTCGATCGCGCCGACCCCGCTCTCCTGCGGGCGACGCTGCCGGCGTTGCCGCCGGGCACGTACAAGGTCCAGTGGCGGGTGCTCTCGATCGACGCGGACGTGACCGAGGGCGCCTTCACCTTCAGGATCGAATGAGGGCGCTGCACCTCGCCACGCTGTGGACTCACCTCGCCTCCTGCGCGCTGCTGATGGGCGCGTTCTCGATGGTGCTGCTGGCGGGCCGGCCGCGCGCGGCGACGGCGCGCCGCTGGGACGAGGGCGTCGTGCGCTGGGCCGGCTGGCTCGTGGTGGTCGCGCTCGGCTCGGGCATCGTCTGGCTGCTCGCGCGCACGGCGGTCTTCGAAGACCGTCCGCACGCCGCGCTCGAGCCCAGCGCGGTGTGGCACGCGGTGCTGGACACGTGGCCGGGCCTCGTGTGGCTGGCGCGGCACGGGCTGCTGGTCGTCCTCGGCGTGTTCCTCGCGATCGGCGCCGACGTTGCGAAGCGGCGCAACTGGCTCGCCGCCCGCGGCGAGGCGCTGCTGCTCGCCTCGCTGGCGCTGGCGCTCGTCAGCGCCTCCAGTCACGCCGCCGCGATCTCACCCGGCGCCGCGCAGGCCGTGGCCGCCGACGTCATCCATGTGCTCGGGACCGGCGTCTGGCTCGGCGGCCTGCTGGCGCTCGCGCTGTTGCTCCGCGCGACCAGCGGCGACGCCGGCATCGCCGGCCGTCCCTATGCCGTGCGGGCGGCGCGCCGCTTCTCGCGCGCCGCCCTGATCGCGATGCTCGTCCTGATCGCCTCGGGCGTGATGAACGCGCTCGCGCAGGTCGAGAGCTTCGCCGCCCTGATGGGCACGGCGCACGGCCGCCTGCTGCTCGCCAAGCTCGCCGTCCTCGTGCCGATCCTCGCCCTCGCCGTCGTCAACCGCACGCGCATCCTGCCCGCGATGCCGGCCCCGGACGCGATGCGGCGCCTCGCCGTCTTCGTGGCGCTCGAAGCCGCGCTCGCCCTGATTCTGGTCGGGCTGGCCGCCACGATGACGCTGACGACGCCCGCACGCCACGCCCAGCCCGTGTGGCCGTTGCCGTTCCGGCTGTCGCTCGACGTCGTGCTCGACGTGCCGCAGACGAGGTGGCAGGTCATGCTCGGCGGCCAGCTCGTCGTGGTGGGCGTCGTCGCGTTGCTCGTGTCGCTGCTCATCCGTCGCCGGCGGACGCCGGTGCGGGTCGGCGCGCTCGCGCTCGTGGTGCTCGGCGTCGGCGTCGGCCTGGAGCCGCTCGTGGTGGACGCGTATCCCACCTCGTACCGGCGCCCGCTCGTGACCTATCACGCGGCCTCGATCGCGTCGGGCATGGCGGTCTACCGCGAGCATTGCGCGGGCTGCCACGGGACCACGGGCGCCGGCGGGTCGCTGACCGATCTCCGCTCGTCGGCCATCGCGCGCCGTCACGCGGGCGAGATCTTCTGGCTGCTCAGCCACGGCGTCGCCGGCATGCCGCGCTTCGACGACCGTCTCGGCGAAGCGCAGCGCTGGGACGTGATCAACCTCATCCGGGCGCTCGGCGCGGCCGAGACCGCGAAGACCCTCGGATGGCAGGTCGAGCCCGGCCGCGCCTGGCTCGTCGCGCCCGACTTCAGCGTCACGGTCGGGCCGCTGGCGCCGACCGCGCTGCGCGACCACCGCGGCCGGCGGATGGTCCTGCTCGTGCTCTACTCGCTGCCCGGCTCCCGCGCGCGCCTCAACGAGCTGGCGCGGATGTACGAGGTGCTGTGGGTCACGGGCGTCGAGGTCATCGCCGTGCCCACGCACGCCCCGCGCGACGCGATCGCCGAGCTCGGCGCGTCGCCGCCCGTCCTGTATCCCGTGGTGACCGACGGCGCCGCCGACATCGTCACCACGTACCGGATGTTCGCCCCGGGCCCGCACGCCGAGCTGCTGATCGACCGCCAGGGCTACATCCGCGCGATCTGGGACGACGGCACCGGCGCGGTCCTGGCTCAGGTGGAGAAGCTCAACGCGGAGAAGAGCCCGCCGCCCTTTCCCGACGATCACGTGCACTGACGCACACGCGGAGGAGACCCGGATGATGCCCGTCTGGCAGGTGGTGCTGGTGCTCAACGTCGTCTTCGCCGTCGGCCTCGGTCTCGGCTATGCCGGCTGGGGCCGCCGCGTCGCGGCGCTCGATCGCGACGTCGACGCCGCCCGCGCGCAGGTGGAGCGCCTCGAGCGCGAGCGCCAGGCGTGCGCCGCCGGCGCGCGGGCCGGCGAGCAGCAGTGGGAGGGCCGCGGCGTCGTGCGCGCGGCCTACCCGCAGCTGCTGATCATCACGCACGAGGAGATCCGCGGCCTCCTGCCCGCGCGGACCACCAGCTTCCGCGCGGCGTCGCCGACGCTGCGCGAGACGGTCCGCGTGGGCGATCCGGTGCGTTTCGCGCTGCGGGGCACCGTGCTCGACGACGCCGCGGTGGTCGCGATCGCGCGGTGGTGAGACGGCTACTTGAAGCGAACGGACTCGATGACGCGCTCGGCCTGCGGCCGGTACTTGCCGAAGTGGTGCAGCGAGGTGCCGTCGTAGACGATGACGTGCAGGCGCTCGCTCACGACGGCGCCGGCCGCCAGCGCCTTGCGCTCGACGCCGTCGCGCGTCACGTAGGCGACGTCGAACCGGAAGCCCGGCGCGCCGCCGAACGGCGCCGGCCGCACGTTCGTGGGCGTGACGCGCGGGCCGAACAGACTCGTGGCCACGAACTCCGCGGTCTCGGTCAGCGTCAGGGTCGCGCGGAAGCGCGGGCGCTGCTCCTCGTTGGCGCCGCCCGTCACCATCGGCTCGCCGTCGGCGATGCCCTTGAAGAAGCGCAGGCTCTCCAGCGCGTAGCCGTCGATCGTCCACGACTCGATCTTGCCGATCGAGGTCGTCGTCCACGCCACGCCGGGCTCGACGCTGTAATACTGGTCGATCGGCCGCGGGCGGGGCTCGACGAGCGTGTAGGTCGCCGTCGCGCACGCGGTGAGCGTGACCCCGAGCGCGATGACCGCCGGCACGCGCATGAGCGCTCGCATCACCGGTCCAGGTCCGCGATCTGCGCTTTGATCATCTCGCGGTCCTCCGCGGCGGGGTGCCGCTCCAGATAGCGGGCGAGCTCCGCGCGCGCGGCGGCGCGATCGCCCGACCAGACCAGCACGAAGCCGAGGCCGCGATGCGTCTCGGCGGGCGCGTCGTCGAACTCCAGCGCCTTGCGGTAGGCCTCGATCGCCTTGGTGACGTCGTCCTTGTCGCCGCGAAGGCGGTACATCTCGCCGCGGAAGAAGTGAACCTCGCCGAGCCGCCCGCCGTCGTCGGCGAGATTGCGCAGGAGCACCTCCGTGGCGGCGAACTCGCGGCGATGGATCTCGTCGCGCAGCAGCACCGGGCGCAGCGGCGCGAGGCGCTGCACGTAGTCCTCGCGGCCGACCCGCGTCTCGCCCGCGGTGGCCGCCGCGGTGCTCGCCAGCGTGCGGAGCCGCTCGACGCGCTCCTCGGTCGGCGGGTGCGTGGCGAAGAAGATCATCGGACGCGACTTGCCGCTGGCCTCGCGCGCGGCCATCAGCCGCTGCCACGCGCGCGGCGCCTCGCGCGGATCGTACCCGGCGCGAACCATGAGGTCGAAGCCGACCTCGTCCGCCTCGCGCTCGGCATCGCGCGAGAACGCGTAGACGCTGCCCAGCGTCGCCAGCTGGGCGCCCAGCTGCGCGGGTGCCGCCGCGAGGACGCCGACGGGGCCCGCCACGGCGCCGGCGGTGCCGACCACCATCCCGAGCACCTGGGTGAACGCGGTCTTCGACTGGACGTCCCGCATCTGCTGCAGCGAATGGCGCTTCAGGTAATGGCCCACCTCGTGGCCCAGCACGTAGGCCAGCTGCGCCTCGTTGGCGGTGCGCAGCAGCAGCCCCGTCCACACCTGCATCATGCCGTTCGGCGCCATGCTGGCGTTGAACTCCGGGTTGCGGACGATGTACACGCGGACGCCCTCGCAGTGCGGCCCGGCGACCCGGCACACGATGCCGCGCACGTACTCGTTGATCGCGGGCTCGCGCACGATGCCGGCCGCGGCCTGCATCTGGCGCTCGGCCCGATCCATCTGCAGCCATAGGCCCGCCTCGTCGCTGCCCGCCGGGGGCCGCTCGCCCGGCTTGAGCTCCGTGACCGCGCCGCCGGTCGCGCAGGCCGCGGCCGCCGGCGCGAGGATCGCCAGCAGCAGGAGCGCCGGGCGATTCAGAACGGCAACCCTTGCAGCAGCGCGCCGACGGACCTGCGCGCGGCCTCGGGCGTGCGCAGATCGCCGCCCTTCTGCCGGTTTCGATGAAACCAGACGACGTCGCCGGTCCGGAGATCGACGAGCGACGCGACGCCGGTGTGAGCACCGGTCACGATCGAGCCGCCGAGAACGGCCGCGGCCACGTTCATCGCCACGCGCCCGCCGCTCGTATGGCCCTCGATGAACTCCACGAAGAGGGCGTAGTCCGCATCCCCGCTGTCCTCGCGAATGACCGCCGCGCCGGGGCCGACGCTCCAGTCGAAGCGCCCGGCCATGCTCGGCAGCCGGAATTTGTCGTCCCCGTACTCGTGCCTCACGATCGTCTGCGCGACGAGCATGTGCACCTTGGTGACCTGTATGTGCGCGGCCCGGCGCTCCGCGATCTCCGGCGCCTCGTACGGGACGATCGTGGCCCTCCCCGCCGCGAGCGCGGCCTCGAGCGCGCTCGCCACGTGGCCGCGCGCGGCCTCCGTCCAGTCCGGCTTCAACGCCGGCTGGCCGCCGGCGCCGATCTCGTAGACGGCGACGCTCGGCGGAAACAGCACGATGCGCGCGTCGGCCAGCTTGACCGCAGCCTGCGTGCGGCGTGGATCGGCGTCGCCGGGAGCGGCGGCGAGCAGCATCACGGCGACCGCGAGCGTGACGCCCAGGCGTCGTCTCATGCGCGCCTCCTGGATGCTCAGGGCCACCATTGATAGCGGAGAGCGCCGACTCGGGTCAAGTGTCGCGCGCTCGTCGTTCCCATCGCTCGCCCGCAGCCTAATGGGCCGCCGTCACGGGAGCGTCAACTCGTTGCGGTGTGCAAGACCCTTGCGGTGTGCAAGACCCTTTCACGCCATCACCTTTTGTGCTTGACGCCGATGGCGTCGGCGCATTACGATCCGCCACTTTGTTGGGAGGGTTTCTCTTGCGCCACACACCGATCCAAAGACTCAGCCGCTTCAGATTCCGACTCTCGCCAGCGATGCGAAGCGGTGCGCGGATTCTCGCACTCCTCGGCATCCTCGTGTTCTGGAGTACGTGCCAGGCAGCGGACTTCGCGTGTCCAGCCGGCGATGTGGCGTGTGTCATCGATGCCATCAATACGGCGAACGCGAACGGGCAAGCGAATACCATTACCTTGGCGGAGGGCACGTACGCCCTGACGGGCGCCGATAACGTCACCGATGTGCGGAATGGGCTGCCCGCGATTACCAGCGCCCTCATCATTAAAGGAGCGGGCGCGGCGGCCACTACCATCACACGCTTGGATCCGGCTTCTCCGGCTTTTCGTCTCGTGCATGTGGCCGCAATCGGCTCCCTCACTCTCCAGGAGCTAACCGTCCGAGGCTTCACTTTTGGTGAAGGGGGCGTTGGCGTTGGCGGCGGCATCCGCAACGAGGGCGCCGTGACGATCATCAATGGTGCTCTCAATGGAAACGCGGCGCGCTCCGGCGGCGGCATCTTCAACGAGGGCGCCGTGACGATCATCAACAGTAGCCTCAGTCACAACGGCGGCTTCGAAGCTTTCGCCAGCGGCATCTATAATTCTGCCGGTGGTATGGTCGTCCTGTCCCAGAGCACCTTCAGTTTCAACGGGGGGTCACATGGCGGCGCCTTCTTCAATGGCGGCACGGCGACGATTATAGATTCCACGATCGTCTCTAACGGTGGTGGGGATTCTCTTGCGAGCGAAGCCCCCATCGTCAACAGCGGCACCCTGACGATCATGAACAGCACGCTCCGTGACAACAGGGGGCTGAATAACGCTGCCGGCGCCATCGACAACTTCGGCGCTCTGACGATCACCAACAGCAGCCTCAGCGGCAACTCCGGCGGCCAAGCCGGCGCCATCGCCAACGGCGGCACTCTGACGATCAGCAACAGCACCCTTAGCGGCAATATCGCTGTCGGTCGTGGCCCTCACGCCGGGGCCATCACTAACGGCGGCACCCTGACGATCAGTAACAGCACTTTAGCCGATAATTTGGGCTGCGCCGGGGGCATCCTCAGTGCTTCTGGTACCTCAGCAGTAGCAGTGCAGAACACCATCCTCGCCCGTAATGCTGTCGGCAGCGGCTTTATATGCCCCGTTGGCGTAACGGGTGCCCCCGATTGTCTCGGCACGATGACGTCGCTCGACAACAACATCTTCGGCGATCTCACCGGCTGCGCGATCACGCTAGGTCCCAAAGACTTGACGGAGGATCCCGGTCTGGACCTATTCATTGACAACGGCATACCGGGCCACGGGCATTTCCCCCTGCTGCCAACCAGCGGGGCCATCGATGCGGGGAATGATGCCGCCTGCCCGCCGGCGGATCAGCTGGGGCGCCCACGAGTCGGGCACTGCGACATCGGGGCGATTGAATTCCAGCCCGTGCCGACGCCGGGTGTCACGTTCAGTTATAACGGCAAGCTGCGCGACCGGGTGGCGCCGGGGAGTCTCGGACTCGGTGGCGATAACGCGCTGGACGGCACCCTCGGGGCGACCCTGCATGCTGCCGGCGGCCGGACGATCACGCGGCTGCGCTTGCAGAGCAGCGCGCCCGGAACCTGGGACACCGACGGAAACACCAGCGCGTGGGTTCTCGGCGCCGCCCGGACTCTTGACGGCGTCCTGCTCAACGATGCCACCACGATGGCCGTCAACTTCGCCCTCGATGACGGCGAGAGCTTCGTCCTCTTCGCCGCGGACTATGCGGGCATCGAATTCGTCACAGGCACTACCCTGACACTCACCGTTGACTTCTCAGATGGCACGAGCGTTACCGCGACGGCGACGGTGCCCGAGGGCGTACCGAACGGAAGCGTGTCGCTCGAACTCGCCTACATCGGCAAGGCGCGGGACCGCGTCCAGCCCGGCACTCTGGGTCTCGGCGGCGACGGGGCGCTCGACGGTACCCTCGCGGCGACCCTGCATGCTCCCGGCGGCCGTACCATCACGCGACTCCGCCTCCAGAGCAGCGCCCCAGGAACGTGGGACACCAACCTCGATACGAGCGCCTGGCTGCTCGGAGCTGCGCGAACGCTTGACGGCGTCCTGCTCAACGATGCCACCACGATGGCCGTCAACTTCGCCGTCGGCGACGGCGGGAGCTTCGTCGTCTTCGCCGCGGACTTTGCGGGCATCGAATTCGTCGCCGGCACCACCCTGACGCTCACCGTCGGCTTCTCAGATGGCACGAGTGTTACCGCGACGACGACGGTGCCACCGGGCATACCGGACCCGACCCCGAGCGTGTCGCTCGAACTCGCCTACATCGGCAAGGCGCAGGACCGCGTCCAGCCCGGCACTCTGGGTGTCGGCGGCGACGGGGCTCTCGACGGCACCCTCGTGGCGACCCTGCATTGTCCCTGCGGCCGTACCATCACGCGACTCCGCCTGCAGAGCAGCGCCCCAGGGACGTGGGACACCGACCTCGATACGAGCGCCTGGCTGCTCGGAGCTGCGCGAACGCTCGACGGCGTCCTGCTCAACGATGCCACCACGATGGCCGTCAACTTCGCCATCGGCGACGGCGAGAGCTTCGTCGTCTTCGCTGCGGACTATGCGGGCATCGAATTCGTCGCCGGCACCACCCTGACGCTCATCGTGACCTTTTCGGACGGCACCACCGTCTCAGGAACGACCATGGCGGCGGCTGTGCCGGACGCGGTCTCGATCATACTCACCTACAATGGCAAGTTGCGCGACCGCGTGAGGGTCGGAAATGTGGGCATCCACGCCGACGGAGTGCCGGACGCCACTCTGACCGTGACCCTGAAGAATGCGATCGGCGGCCGCACAGTGACGCAACTGCGCCTGTTGAGCAAATTCGAAGGCTGGGACACGGACGCCGCTACGGGCGCTTGGCTCCTGGGCGCGGCGAGGACCCTCGACAGCGCGTTGCTGAACGACCCAGCCACGATGGCCGTCAACTTTGACGTGGCCGATGGCGACAGCTTCGTCGTCTTTGCCGCCGATCGGGCGACACCAGAGTTTAGGGATTTGTCCTTCGCGCCGGGCACGATTCTGACACTCACCGTGACCTTTTCGGACGGCACCACCGTCTCAGCAACGACTGTGGCGCGGCGGCTGTAACGCCGCCGAGCGCGGTCTCGCTCATGCTCGCCTACAACGGCAAGCTGCGCGACCGCGTGTCGCCCGGAAGCCTGGGCCTCGGTGGCAACGGGGCGCTCGACGGCACGTTCACGGTGACGCTGCATGCCCTCGGCGGCCGCACGATTATCCTGTGCTATCGTCCGTCGCATGTGCGCACCGAGGTGTTTCCGCTGGTGGCGGGCGCTCGGCCAGGCGGCGAGTCGTCGCGATTTCATCAAGGCCACGCTGACGCTGCCGCTCCTCGGCGTCGGGTGCGCCACCGCGTCGCCCGCCGATCGGGCGGCCGCCAACGCCGTGCTCGACGACGTGCTGTCGATCGACGTCCACACGCACCCCGCGCTGTTCCAGACGTACTCGCGCGCGACGATCGCCGAGCACGCCCGCGCCGTCGAGTCCGGCAAGCTCGGCGGCGCGTTCCTGGCGGCGGTCGGTGACGGCGCCGCGCTGTCCATCCGCCCGAACGGCACGCCCTACGCGGCGCGACAGCCGGCGCCGGGCGTCCTGTTCGCCTCCGCGTGGCGTCAGCTGGACGTGCTCGACGCTCACGCCCGCGTGCTCGCGATGCGTCCGATGCTGCGCGGCGCGGACCTCGCGGGCGCGACCGCGGCACACGAACGCGTGGCGATCATGTCGGTGGAGGGCGCCGATTTCCTGGAGGGGCGCCTGGACAACGTCCAGAAAGCGTACGACCGCGGCGTGCGCTCGATCCAACTGGTTCACTATCGGGTCAACGAGCTCGGCGACATCCAGACCGAGCCCGCGGTGCACAACGGGCTGACGCCGTTCGGCCGCGACGTGGTCCGCGAGATGAACCGGCTCGGCATGCTCATCGATCTCGCGCATGCGCCCTACCCGGTGGTGAAGGGCGCGGTGGACGCATCCGAGCGCCCGATGCTCGTCTCGCACACGAACATCGAAGACTACACGGGCTACGCGCGCTTCGTGTCGCGCGAGCATGCGCGGCTCGTCGCGCGCGGGGGCGGCGTGCTGGGCGCCTGGCCGATCTCGATCCGTCAGCCGGCCGGCTTCTCGACGTTCATCGGCCACATCAAGCGCATGGTGGACACGGTGGGCATCGACCACGTGGCGATCGGCACCGACATGGCCGGCGTCAGCCCGCGCTCGGCGCTGTTCACCGACTGGACCGAGTGGCCGTCGATCCCCGCGGCACTCCTGGATCGCGGCTTCTCGCGGCCGGACGTCGCGAAGATCATGGGCGGCAACGTGCGCCGACTGCTGGAGGCGACGCTCGGTTGAGCGCGGGCATCGCGCCCGGCCTGCGGGGCGAGCGGCGCGCGGTGGTGACGCCGGCGATGGCGACGACCCACGCCGGCGGGCCGGGCGTCCTCATGGCCGCCTGGATGATCCTCGAGATG
>WNEW01001116.1_pt1 | contig 13097 bp, 9 predicted proteins | sample 5399891 | NCBI WGS metagenome assembly WNEW01 (sample SAMN13153336, study PRJNA577476) | soil metagenome | isolation source: 40 cm grassland meadow soil pre-rain plot 5 | place: USA:California | collected 2015-09-08 | reverse complement strand
CGATCCAGGGCTGGCCCGTGACCACGATCCTCCGCGGCCGGGTCGTCGTCGAGGGGGGCCGCCTCGTCGGCGACGCGCGCGCCGGGAGGCTGGTCCGCCGCCGGATCGCGCCCGAGGTCCTGCGGCGGCCGGCGTGCTAAGGCCTCCTCACTGAGGACCGGTCCGCGCGTCGCTCAGAAGATCTCGGGGCACCAGGGGAGGCGCTCGGTCCGGAAGAGGGTGTCGGCGCGCGCGATCGCGCCGGGGCGCATTTCTTCGACACGCAGCGCCCGCGCCAGCTGGGCCCAGGTGAAGCCGCCGAGGTAGACGGAGCCGAGCGCGGTCACATCGCAGCGCAGCTCCGCCTCGTTCGTCGTTCGCTCGACGCCTTTGGCCCTGACGCGCCAGCGGCCCTCGTTCCAGGGGCAAAACCCGTCGACGACCTCTACGACCACGGAGCCATCCGGCGTGTACGAGCGTGCCGTGAGCGCCGCGCCCACATCCACCAGCCGGACCCAGAGCCCGTCGCGGACGTTGAAGCGGAGCCGGCGTGGCTCGGCGAGCAGCAAGAGAAGCGGATGGTCGAGCGGTAACAACCCCGCCCGCACCCGCGCCATCCAGTCGACGTCGAGCAGATAGCGCCAGATCGCGCGCGTCGCCTCGGGCGAGTCGCCCATGGCCTCGACGACGTCGACCGTCCCCGTCTGGATGCCGCGGTCGACCGCTACGGTCATCCGGTAGAGCGCGTAGGCGACGGGGCGGCTCCCGAGCACGAGGACCACGCACTGCAGCTCGCCGCCTCCCCGGCGCCGCCACTCCGGGTCGGCAAGCGCGCGGGCTTGCCACCAGGCGGAAGTTCGCGCGAACATGCCGGGGGTCTCGGCCGCCACCCGGTCGTACACTGGCGCCACGAGAGGCTCGGCCTCCTCGAGCGGCACGATCCGCGCCTCTCCCGACGGCTCGAACCGTGCGTAGTAGGCGGACCGCTCACGCGGGAGATCGATCTCTCCCGCGAACGAGCCGATACCGTAGCCGAACCGCCCGTAGATCGTGTCCTCTGTGGCCCAGAGGTACGTGACCGGCTCGCCGCGCTCGTGACAGGCGTCGAGCTGCGCTCGCATCAGAGCCGCCAGGATCCCGCGCCGCCGATGCGTGGGCAAGACGCCCACGACGCTCACGCCGGCGGCCGGGACACGGCCGCCGGGCACCGTCAGCTCGAAGGGGAAGGCGCCGGCGCCGCCCACTGCACGGCCGTCCGCCCAGGCGCCGTGCATGCGCTTGGCGGGCAGGACGCGCGCGAAACGCTCGAGCTGGTCGTCGGTCGGCGTCGACCGGCCGAAGTAGTGCCAGAGCGGTCCCATCGCCGCGCGCAGCTCCTCGTTCGAGGCGCACGGCCGGATCTCCCAGCTCACGCGAACCCTGCCCGTGAGGCCTCTTCGTACGGGATCGGCCCGGCGTAGTCGGCCCGGAGCGGCGCCCAGCGCGTGGCCCACAGCCGTGCGAGCGTGCCGGAGAGCTGTGTCACGTGCAGCCGATCGTGGGTGACCCACGCGACGAGGAGGTCGAGACCGGAGAGCCGCCCGAGTCGCGGATGCTCGACGGCGGCCGTGAGGCGATCGGCGGAGACTGAGGCGAGGAAGGCGAGACTCGCCGCCCTCCGCTCCCGGAACGCCGCCAGCGCCTCCCGCGGATCTGCGTCTCGGTAGCGCCGCTCCTCGGCCCATCGTTCCGGGTGTCGATCGGCGTGAAACGTGAGCCGCCTTCGAGAGCCACTCGTACGCGAGCCCCGAAGTCCTCGACTTCCTCGTCGCGCAGGTGGCAGACGATCTCGATCGGCGCCCATTCGGGAGCGACTGGACGGGCCCGCCAGTCGGCCGGGGCGAGATCGCCGAGCAAGGCGTCGAGGACCCCCGGCAGCCGCGCCATTGCCAGGCGAGTCGTCAGAAGTACGGAGCTGGGATCGGCCATCGCCGGGCCTCCTTGGTTCTCGTTCCGTCGCTCTCGTGCTTCGCGTTCAGTAGCACACAAGACGCCCGCTCCGCGTCGTGAAGCAGGAGCCGAAGGGGCGATACCAGTAGAACGGCGGTGGCGGATAGACGTACTGTGCCGCCCGGCGTAGCTCTCGCGCCCAGTCCGCCTCGTCCTCGAGGCTCGCCGCGATGAACGCGCGCACGTCCTAGGAGAGGTGGTCGCTGCGCATGACCTCGAGGGCGCGATTCGTCTGGGCGGCCAGGCGCGGGTGCAGTGCCAGCCCGAGGAGAGCCTTCAAGTGCTCCTCCGCCGGTCCATCCTCGCCCTTCTGGAGATAGCTCAGCCCCAGATAGAGGCGCGCGGTCTCGGACTTGGGCGCCTGGGCGGCCGCGCGAGCCAACACGGCGATCGCGTCGTCGAAGGCTCCGAGCTTGTACCTCGCCTTGCCGAGGCCGACGAGGGCATCGAGCCGATCCTGGTCGCGCGCGAGGATCTCCTCGAAGCGGCTCGTGGCTTCTTCATACCGCCCTTCGGCGAGCGCGGTTCGGGCCTTCCCGTAGGGAGCGGCGCATCCAGTGAGCAGAGGAACCGCGAGCAAGATCGACAGCCTGGTCATGTCCGCAAGAGGCCGAGCGCCGCAGCGACGCGCTCCGCTGTGAGCGGTAGCCGCGTCACACGCGCGCCGGTCGCGTCGGCGATGGCGTTGGCGACAGCGGCGGCGGGCGGGCCGATGGGCGGTTCGCCGATGCCGCGCGCGCCAAAGGGGCCGAGCCCCTCGCCGGACTCGACGACGATGGGGTCCACGTCGGGGACGTCGGCGGCGCTGGGGACGAGGTACGAGGCGAACGAGGTCGTCAGGTTGACGCCCTCCTCGACCACCACCTCCTCCATGAGCCCGTACCCGAGCCCCTGCACGGCGCCGCCCTGGATCTGGCCCTCGACCGATTGCGGGTTGATCGCGCGGCCGACGTCGTGGGCGGCGGCGTACTTGAGCACGCGCACCGCGCCCGTCTCCGTGTCCACCTCGACCTCGGCCGCGTGGGCGCCGAAGGTGTAGTCGGGGAAGACCTTGCCCGAGCCGGTCGCGAGATCGACCGGCTCACCGGCCGGCGCGTGGTAGACCGCCAGGTGGCTGCGCGGCACGCCGACCCGCGCGCACTGGCTCAGCACCGTGGGCAGCGGGAGCGTTCGCCCGTCGCGCGTGACGACGTCCCCGTCGGCGAGGTCCAGCGCCGTCGGGTCGGCGCCCAGCAGCGACGCCGCCACCGACAGAATCTGGGCGCGCAATTCACGCGCCGCCTTGAGCACGGCGTTGCCCGACATGTAGAGCTGCCGGCTGGCCGTGGTCGTGCCGGCGAGCGGTGTCAGGGCACTGTCGGAGATGTGGAGCGAGACCCGGTCGAAGTCCACGCCCAGCACCTCGGCGGCGATCTGGCCGAGCGATGAGGCTTGGCCGCCGCCGACGTCGGGCACACCGCACCGCACGACGAGGCTGCCGTCCATCTCGAAGCCAACCCACGCGCTCGACCAGTCATGGAGCCAGACGATGCGGCCGTAGGGCTGGAAGTTGCAGGCGAGGCCCCGGCCGACCCTGACGTGCGGCGCGCGCGGCGGTGTCGGCGGGCCCAGCGCCGCCCACGCGCGAGCGGCCAGCTCCGGCAGCGCGACGTGCGTCTCCAGCACCTGGCCTACGGGGAGACTGTCGCCGCGGCGCAGCGCGTTCACCCCGCGAACTTCGACGGGATCGAGGCCCAGGGCGCGCGCGATCTGGTCGATCTGCGACTCGTAGGCGAACACGGTCTGCATGGCGCCGAAGCCGCGCATCGCGCTGGTCGGGGGGTTGTTGGTGTAGGCGACGCGCGCCTCGACGCGGACGGCGGGGGCCCGATACGGCCCGGCGGCGGTGACCGTCGAGTAGAGCAGCACCAGGGCGGAGAGATAGGCATAGGCGCCCGCGTCGGCGAGCAGCTCGATCTGCTGCGCGACGATCTCGCCGGTGGCGAGCGCGCCTGTACGGTAGCGCATCCGATAGGGGTGGCGCTTGGCGCGGGCCAGGAGCGACTCCTGCCGCGTCCAGACCATCCTGACCGGCCGCCCGGTCTTGAGCGCGAGGAGCCCGAGGTACACCTCGACCGTGACGTCCTCCTTGCCACCGAAGCCGCCGCCGAGATACGTGCCGATCACCCGGACGCGGTTCTGCGGGACCTGAAGCGCCTCGGCGACGTCGCGGAAGTGCTCGATCACTTGGGTGGACACGCGGATCGTGATGACCCCGTCCGAGTCGATCCACGCCACGCCCGCCTCGGGCTCGAGGGACGCCGCGTCCACGAGCTGGGTCGCGTACTCGCCCTCGACGACGACGGCCGCTCGCGCGAACGCCGCCGCGAGGTCACCGCGCGCGATCCGCCACTCGGCGAGCACGTTGCCACCCTCGTGGACGCGCGGCGCGCCGGGAGCGAGCGCCGCCTCGGGGCCGAACACGCCGGGCACGGGCTCGTACTCGACGTCGATCGCCTCGGCGGCGGCGCGCGCCTGCTCGAGCGTCTCGGCCGCCACGAGCGCGACCGGCTCGCCCTGATGGCGCACGCGCTCCAGGGCGAGCACGTAGAGCGTCGCGCGGAGCGGGCCCACGGCCGTCGTCTGCCCCGGGACGTCGGTCGAGAGGGTGTTACGCGGGACGTCCTTGGCCGTGAGGACGACGGCGACGCCCGGCATGCGCTGGGCGCCGGCCGTCTCGAGCTTCACGATGCGGGCCGAGGGATACGGCGAGCGAAGCACCGCGGCGTGGAGCATCCCGGGCATCGCCCAGTCCGCCGCGTAGGCGGTCGCCGCCGCCACCTTGTCTCGCGCGTCGTGGCGCGGGAGGGGACGGCCGACGAGACGAAGCGGCGTGCCGAGCGCGACCGCGCTAGCCATCGCCGTCATCTCCGCGCACGTAGGCGAGAACCGCGTCGAGGATCTTGGCGTAGCCGGTGCAGCGGCAGAGGTTCCCTTCGAGCGCCGCCCGGACCTCCTCTCGGCTCGCGCGAGGGTGGCGCTCGAGGAAGGCCAGCGTCGTGAGCAACATGCCGGGGGTGCAGAATCCGCACTGGACCGCACCGTGCCGGACGAACGCCTCCTGGAGCGGATGGAGCCTGCCCTCGCGCTCGAGGCCACGGATCGTCAGGATCGCGCGCCCGCGCGCCGCAGCCGCCAAAGTGAGGCAGCTCGACACGGGTCGCCCGTCGAGCAGCACCGTACACGCGCCGCAGACGCCCTCGCCGCAGCCCTCCTTGACGTCGAAGATGCCGAGCGTGTCGCGGAGGACCTCGAGCAGGGTCTGACCGGGCCGGACGTCCACTTCCCGCGCGCGCCCATTGATCACGAGCCCTCCCCCCCAGGCGCTGCGTTGAGGACTCGCTTCAGGCGGCGGCGAAGCCGCCGGGCGCCGCGGCGAAACCGCCGGGCGCGCCAATTGGGCGGAGAGAAGGGGGACCGTCGCGCCCTGAGGGCGCGGCTGTGACGTCTCCCCCTCTGGGATAGCTCGGGCCAACGCGCGGCGGGTGAGCACGCCGGCCAGCAGCCGGCGGTACGCGCCGGACACGAAGGCGTCCGACTGCGGGTCGAGTCGCTCGCGTACGATCTCGGCGGCGCGCGCCAGGCGCTCGCCGCTCGGCTCGTGGCCGCGCAACGAGTCCTCGGCAGCCGTGGCTCTGAGCGGCCGGTCGGCGACCCCTGCCAGGGCCAGGCGCGCGTCGTCCACGCGCCCGCGGCGGTCAAGACTCACGCCGGCGGCCACCGCCACCACCGCGAAGTCGCCCGCCCGCCTCGCGAACTCCTCCACCGCCCAGCCCATCCCCTCTGTGACGGGCACCTCGATCGCCGTCACGAGCTCGTCGGCGCCGAGGGCCGTCGAGAGATAGCCCGTGAAGAACTCCCGCGCTGCCACCGTCCGGCGCCCCGAGGCGGAGGCGAGGGTGAGCCGCGCATCGAGCGCCACTATCGCCATCGGCAGTTCGGCGGCGGGGTCGGCGTGAGCAAGGCTCCCGCCCAGGGTTCCGAGGGACCGCACGCGAACGTTGCCGATGAGGCGCGCGACCTCTGGGAGAAGGGGGGTGCTCCGACCGATCTCCGAGAGGTCCTCCAGCTCGTGGTGACGGGTCAGCGCTCCGAGGTGCAGCGATCCGTTCTCGACTCGAACGCCGGCGAGCGGCAATCCGTTGATGTCGACGACGAGGCGGGGCCGGGCGAGCCGGTAGTTGAGGAGCGGCACCAGGCTCTGCCCTCCGGCCAGCACCTTGGCCTCGGCGCCGTGCTCCCGGAGGAGAGCCACCGCTTCCTCCAGCGTCTCAGGCGCTGCGTACTCGAACGGATGCACGCGTGAGCGTCCCCTTTTGGTTAGCGGCGACGGCCGGGTTCCTCAGGGAGCTGAGCACCAGGCCAGACGCCGACAACCCAAACAAGCTTGCCTGGAACGATAGAAGAAGCGGTACGGCGTGACGCTGACCTCGCGATACGGGAGTTCGGGAAACTCGGGAAGGGCTCGACCCGATTCGGGGAACCGTTCCAGTCGACGCAGCACCCGTTCGGCTGGCTGCCTGAACCGCCGCGCGGCACCAGGATCATCACGCAGGATGTACGCGACCGCGTCGAGAAACTGCCTCCGACCGGACGGCGTGAAGCGAACCCGGGCCCTCACGTGTCCGCGAGTAGGCGATCGGCCTCCGCCAGAACCTCGTCGAGAGGATGCCCCTTCGCACAATGGGCCTCAACGCTGACCTAGACATCCCAGCCGCCGTCCACGGTCATCGACTGGCCGGTCATGTTCTTCGAGGCGTCGGAGGCCAGGAAGACGACGGCGTTGGCGATGTCCTGGGCCGTCGTGACGCGGCGGAGCGCCATCTCCTGGACGTACTCGTCGTGGATCTCGGCCGGCGACGAGCGCCGCGCGCGGGCCTTCTCGCGGCAGAGGCGGTCCATCCGGTCGCCGGCGACGATGCCGGGATGGACGGCGTTGACGTTCACGTTGTAGGGACCGACCTCGAGGGCGACGGTCCGGGTGAAACCACGGAGCGCCCACTTGGAGGACGAGTACGCCGCGCGATGCTTGTAGCCGCGCAGGCCCGAGGTGCCGCTGATGTTGACGATCTTGCCGTAGCGCTGGGCGATCATCGTCGGCAGCACGTGCTTGGTCGGCAGGAACGTGCCCCGGAGATTCACGGCGAGCACATGGTCCCAGTCGTCGCCCTTGATCTCCCACACCGGCGTCTCGATGGGCCCGGTGACGCCGGCGCCGTTGACGAGGATGTCGATCCGACCTCCGAATGTGGTGAGCGTGCGCTCGACGAGCGTCCGCACCGCGGCCTCGTCGGTGACGTCCGCGGGTTCTGCGAGCGCCCGCCGACCCAGGGGCTCGATCTCGCGGGCAAGGGCCTGGAGCGGTCCGGCCTCACGCGCCGCGAGGACGAGGTGCGCGCCCTCGCGGGCGAGCGCGAGGCAGATCGCCCGGCCCATTCCCTTGGCCGCGCCGGTCACGATGGCGATCCGGTCCTCCAGGCTCCGCGTCATTCGCCGGCCTCCCGGCGGTCCCGCTCGCGCGCCGCTGCCGGGCGATCGGCCGGCGGGCCAAAGCCGCCGCCGCCGCACGTCTCGATCAGCACGAGGTCACCCTGCTTCAGGGTCGCCGTCGCTTTGCCGCCGAAGTCACGCGCGTTCGGGCCGGGGTTGACGGTGATGCGGAACGGCAGGGCGTCGGCGCCGCCCGCCACACCCCACGGCGCCACGACGCGGCGGTCGAGCATGCTGGTCAGCGTGGCCTCGGGTACGAGCACGCGGTACGCGCGGCGCAGCCCGAGACCGCCGCGGTGGGCGCCGTCTCCCGCCGAGCCTGGACGGAGCGCATGCTCCTCGATCCGGAAGGGGTACTCGGCCTCGATGACCTCGGTCGGCGTGTTCATGACGTTCGACATGTGCACGCGGACGGCCGACGCGCCGTCTCTCGCGGCCATCGCGCCCTCGCCGCCGCCGTGGACCTCGTAGAGGACGGCCCAGCGTCCGTCCGTCGTCCGTGCGCCGAAGATGAGGACCCCGGAGGTCGTGGGTCCGCCCGCGGCGACGCGGTCCGGGAGCACGGGCGCCAGCGCGCGAAAGATCGCGTCGACGACTCGCTGGGAGGTCTCGTGGTTCCCACCCACCACGGGCCGGTCGGGGTCGGCGCTCAAGAGCGTTCCGGAGTCCACCCTGACGTGGAGTGGACGGTAGCAGCCGTCGTTCGGCGGAACCTCCGGAGCGACGAGCGCCTTCATCGCGTAGTAGACCGACGAGTGGGCGATGAAGACGGTCGTGTTCACCGGCCCCCGCGCCTGCGGGGCGGTGCCGGCGAAGTCGAAGGTCGCCTCGTCGCCCCGGATCTCGACCCGCACCTTCACGCGGAGCGGCTGTCCGTCGACGCCGTCGTCGTCGAGCCAGTCCTCGCCGTCCCAGGCGCCGTCGGGGAGCGCGCGGATCGCCGCCCGCATCTGCGCTTCCGACTCCGCGTGAAGCGCGTCGAAGCACGCGTGAAGCGTCTCCACGCCGTGCCGCTCGACGAGCTCGGCCAGACGTCGGGCCGCGACGTCGTCGGCCGCGAACTGGGCGAAGACGTCGCCCTCGCGCTCGTCCGGCCCGCGCAGGTTCGCGAGGATGAGGTCAATCGCCTCGCGCTCGGGCCCTCTCGCCGAGAAGAGTCGGATCGGAGAGATGCGGACGCCTTCCTGGTAGCAGTCGGTCGCCCAGGGCACGTAGCTGCCGGGCACGGCGCCGCCGATGTCCGCCCAGTGGGCGAGGTTGATGGCGAACGCGACGAGCCGGTCTCCCGCGAAGACGGGACGGATCGCCTTCACGTCCGGCAGGTGATTCCCGCCGACCTCCGGGAGGTTGAGGAACCAGACGTCGCCCTCGCGCAGCCGCGCCGCTGGGACCCGCTTGAGGAACTCCTTGACCGTGAACGCCATCACGCCCATGTGGATGGGAATGTCCCGGCCCTGGGCGATGAGGCGCCCGTCGGCGTCGGTCAGCGCCGAGGAGAGGTCGCCCGCTTCCTTGAGCAGCGGCGAGCGGGCCGAGCGCATCAGGATCACGCTCATCTCCTCGGCGATCGCGTAGAGGGCGTTGCGGACGACCTCGAGCGTGACGGGATGAACCGCGGGGCTCATGCGGTCGTCTCGATGACGAGGTTTCCGAACCGGTCGGCCGCGCAGCGCTGGCCGGGGTCGACGAGGGTGGTCGACCACTCGTCGACGACGAGCGCCGGCCCCGCCACCGGGCGCGCGGGTCCGAGGGCGGCGCGCTGATAGAGCGGCAGCCGGACTTCGCCAACCCCGGGGAACCAGGCCTGCTGAGCCCCGGCCTTCTCGTCGCCGCCCGCCGGCTCGAAGAGCGGCAGCTCGACTCCCGTGTCCCTTACGCGGGCCACCACGCGCAGGTTCACGCACTCGACGCTCTCGCCGGTGGCGTAGCCGTAGAGCTGCCGATGGCGCGCCTCGAAGGCCCTGCGGAGGGCGCCGGGGTCGCTCCGCCACGGAGCTTCGATCTCGTAGTTCTGCCCCGTGTACCGGAGGTCGACGCTCCGCGCGAGGGCGACACCCTCGGCCGCGATGCCTTCGTCGAGCAGCGGCGCGAGACAACGCGCCTCGAGCTCCCGGAAGCGATCCTCGGCGGGCTTCCCGTCCCAGGCGTCCAGGCGCGCCCGCCACGTCTGCACGGCGTCGTAGCGGAGCGGCGACACGAGGCAACCCAGCGCCGAGAATGTCCCCGAGTGCGCCGGCACGACGACATGCCCGATCCCCGCCTGCCGGGCCAGCAAGCCGGCATGCACGGGCCCGGCCCCGCCGTAGGCGATCAGCGTGAAGTCCCGGAGGTCGTAACCGCGCTGGACGGACACCAGGCGGAGCGCCCGCAGCATGTTCGCCGTCGCGACGTCGACGATGCCCTGCGCCGTCTCGACAAGGGAGAGCCCGAACCGGCGGCCGAGAGCTTCGACGGCCGCCGCGGCGCGACCGGGATCGAGGCGGATCGAGCCGCCGTACACACGGCCGGGATCGAGGTAGCCGAGGACGAGGTTCGCGTCGGTGACGGTCGGCTCCGTCCCGCCGAGGCCGTAACACGCGGGCCCCGGCTCGGCGCCCGCGCTCCGGGGCCCGACCTTGAGGGCGCCCGCCTGGTCGGCGTGGGCGATGGAGCCGCCGCCGGCGCCGATGGACTCGACCGCGACCATCGGCAGCCGCACCGGGTAGCCTGCCAGCTTCGTTTGCGCCGAAGTCTCGGCGACGCCGTCGGCGATCAGGCAGACGTCGGTCGTCGTCCCACCCATATCGAATGCGAGGGCGCGGGCGAGGCCCAGGCTCCGCGCCAGGTGCGCGGCGGCCGCCACGCCCGCAGCCGGGCCGGACGCTGCCATCGCGAGCGGCCGCGCGCGCGCTGCCTCCGCCGACATCATGCCGCCGGCCGAGTGGAGCAGGTGAAGCACGGCGCCCCGGGCCTCCCGACCGAGCGCCGCAACCAGCTCGTCGAGGTAGCGGCTGGCCAGTGGCATCACGGCGGCGTTGAGGACCGTGGTGGAGGTGCGCTCGTACTCGCGGAACTCCGCGTTGATCTCGCTCGAGACCGAGAGGTGAGCGAAGTGGGGGGCGAGCGCGGCCTTGAGCGCCCGTTCGTGCTGGGGGTTTGCGTAGCTGTGAAGCAGGCAGACCGCGACGCTCTCGACGTCTTCCCGTTTGAGCGTCCGGACGACGGCGGGCACCTCCTCGAGCGCGAGCGGGAGGACAACGGCGCCGTCGGGGCCCACACGCTCGCTGACCTCCAGCCGGCACCGCCGCCCGACCAGGGGCTCGGGTTTCGGGGGAAGCCGGAGGTCGTAGAGGTGGAGGCGGCTCTGACGCGCGATCTCGAGCACGTCGCGGAAGCCGCGCGTCGCGACGAGTCCGACCCGAGCGCCCCGCCCCTCGACGATCGCGTTCGTCACCACGGTGGTGCCGTGGGCGACCGACGCCGGCACCCCGGTCGCGGGGCGCACGGCCAGGAGTCCGTTCAGCACACCCCGCGAGAGGTTCGCCGGGGTCGTCGGGACCTTGCAGGCCCGGAGCCGCCCGGAGCCGGCGCGCGCCACGAGATCGGTGAAGGTCCCGCCGACGTCGATGCCGACGCTACTTCCCATGTCGCCCCCTTGACGGCTCCCCACCCTAGCACGGTGACACGCGTTCGGCGTGGGGGGCTTTGCGATCGCTTGACAGGGTGATGCCCCACGCAGTCTCATGGTCCGCATCCGGGAGGTGACTATGCGCTCCGATCGCGTGCTCGGGACGGTCGACTTCCACACGGCGGGGATCGGCATGCGGCTCCTGACGAGCGGCCTCGGGCGGCTGCCCGGAACCACGATCGGTGAGAAGCGCCGCTGGTTCCAGGAGCACCTCGACCATCTCCGCACGGGTCTCTGCCTCGAGCCGCGTGGCCACCGGGCCCTCCTGATCGCCGTGATGACGGAGCCCCTCACGCCTGGCGCCCAGTTCGGGCTCTTCTTCATCTATCCCGGTGGCTACTACGTGTCGTGCGGCGAGGGCACGATCGGCGCGGCGACCGTGGCCATCGAGACCGGCATGGTCGCGCGCCAGGGCGCGGAGACGCCCATCCTGATCGACACCGAGGCGGGGGCCGTGGAGACGATCGTGCGGTTGGACGGCGACCGCGTCCGCCAGGTCACGCTCAAGTGGACGCCGTCCTTCGTGGCCCTGCCCGGGCAGGTCGTAGAGGTCGAGGGTGCGGGCGAGGTGCCGGTCGACATCGCGGTCGGCGTCGGCAACGTCTTCGCGGTCGTCGAGGCGCGGCACCTGGGGCTGTCCGTGCGGCGGGAGCTTGCGAAGCGGATCGCCCAGCGGGGCACGGCCGTCCGCGAGGCGGTCAATGCCCAGCTCCAGGTCGTCGTGCCGGGCCTTGGCAAGACGACGGTCGATAACGTGCTCGTCCACGAGCTGCCGGACGCGGCCGGCGTGTCCCCCAACGCCCTCGTGTGGGGTCCGGGTCAGGTCGACGCGGCGCCGTGCGGGTCGGGGACGTGCGCACGGATGGCGCTCTTCCATCACCGGGGCCTCATGGGAGTCGGGTCGACGTTCATCAGCCGGGGGCTGCTCGGCCTCGATTTCACTGGCCGGATCGCCGGCGAGACCACGGTCGAGGCCCATCGGGCGATCCTCCCGGAGATCACCGGCACCGCGTACCTCACCGGCTTCAGTCAGTTCCTGTTCGATCCCGAGGATCCGGTGCGCACGGGCTACCTCCTGGAGGCGTGAGAGCGCCGTGAAGACCCTCGTCCTGGGCGGCGGCGTCGTCGGCGTGACCACCGCGTACTTTCTCGCCAAGGCCGGTCACGAGGTCACCGTCGTCGAGGAGAAAGACGGACTCGGCCTCGAGGCCACGGCGGGCAACGCGGGAATCATCGCGCCGGGCCACTCCTTCGCCTGGGCCTCGCCGCGCGCGCCGCGCATGCTCTGGCAGTCGCTGCGGGGCGCGGAGACACCCATCCGCGTGAGGCTCGCGCCCGACCTCCGGCTCTACACGTGGGGGCTCGCCTTCCTCCGCGAGTGCACCGCCGAGCGGGCGCGCCGCAATACGCTGATCAAGCTCCGCCTCTGCCAGTACAGCCAGGCGGTGATGCAGGAGCTCGTGCGGGCGGAGCGCATCGACTACCACGCGATCACGCGGGGCGCGCTCTATCTCTACCGCGATCCGGCCGAGCTCGAGGCGGGGATGAAGAAGATGGCGCTCCTCGCCGAGCACGGCCAAAAGCAAGAGACCCTCAGCGCGAGCGAGGTGGCGAAGCTCGACCCCGTCTTCGAGCCGGTCCGAGGCAAGATCGCCGGTGCGATCCGGGATCTCGGCGACTCGAGTGGTGACGCGCACGTCTTCGTCGAGCACCTCGCGCGCGTCTGTCGCGAGAAGCTCGGCGTGACCATCCGGCTCGGCTCGCGCGTGAGCGAGCTCCGCGGGCACGGCGACCGGATCGACGCGGTCGTCACGAGCGACGGCGTCCTGACGGCGGATACCTACGTGCTCGCGCTCGGCGTCGGCGCGCCGATCGTCGCGCGTACCGCCGGCGTGCGGCTGCCGATCTACCCCGCGAAGGGCTATTCCTCGAC
>WNEW01001115.1_pt1 | contig 13103 bp, 10 predicted proteins | sample 5399891 | NCBI WGS metagenome assembly WNEW01 (sample SAMN13153336, study PRJNA577476) | soil metagenome | isolation source: 40 cm grassland meadow soil pre-rain plot 5 | place: USA:California | collected 2015-09-08 | reverse complement strand
GGCTCGTAGACGAGATTGTCCTCGATCGTCGTTGGCGTATCGACGTCGATCGCCATCGCGGTGTTCAGCGCCACCAGCGCCAGCCGCTCGGCATTCCGGGCCTGGATCACGGTGAGCTTGGCGTTGGCGACGTCGACCTCGGCGCGAGCGACGTCGGACTTCGGTCGGGTGCCGACCTCGTAGAATCCGCGCGCGGACTTGAGATTCAGGTCGGCCCGCTGCAGCGCCTGCTCGTTCACGCGGATCAGGCGTTGGGCGAAGAGGATGTTGGTATACGCCTCCTTGACCGAGAGCGAGATGAGCTGGCGCTGGAGTTCGACGTTTTCGAGCGCGATGTCCTGGAGCTTGCGCGCGGCCTCGGTGGCCGCCAGGTTCTTTCCGAAGTCGAAGAGAAGCTGGCTGAGCGCGACCTGGGCCAGGACGGTCTGATCGAAGTTCCGAAAGACCGTCGACGCGACACCTAAGGTACTGAGACTCGGGTTCTCGCTCTTCGTGGTCGACACCGAGCCCGTGAGCTGAGGCAGGAGCGGCGCCAACGCCTGGTCGACCCGGTAGCGGGCAGCCGCGTAGGCGAAGAGCAGCACGGTGATCTGCGGCTGCTGTTCGAGCGCGATGGCGACGGCCTCGTCGAGCGTGAGCACGCGCCCGGCGATGGGCTGCCGCGCGGGAGCCTCCGGCGTCTGGGCGTTCACGGTGAGGGGAGAACCGACCGAGAGCAAGATGGCCACCGCACTGGCGATCAGACGTGTCGTCATCGGTGAGGTTACGGTCCTCCTTCGTTGCCGCCCGGCCCGAGAATACCATGAGCGCCTGACGAGTCCGGCCTTCGCGCCCGCTTGGACGCGGTGGGCGACGTGTGGATTCACGGTGGACGATCAGTGGACACCTTTTTACTTGACGACCCCTAGATTCTGAGTGGTAGATTCCCGCCTACCACAAGATATAGTTGTCTTGAGGGCTGCCGCCTCGAGGAAAGAGGTTCGCCTTCCCAACGGTGAAACCGCCTCGAAAAGCCCTCAGAGGAAGGAGTCGGGATGTTGCCTGAAACCCGCCCGTCGAAGGTCGGTAAGTGGACCGAGCCCGCGCGGAGAGTGCTCCGCGAGCGTTACCTCAGCAGGAAGGACGGCGAGGTGACGGAGACGCCGGAGGAAATGTGCTGGCGGGTGGCGACGTCCATTGCGGCGGGCGAAGCGCGGTACGGACGCACCCCGGCAGCGGTCCGTGAGATCGCGGAGGCCTTCTACGACATGATGGTGGAGGGCGAGTTCCTGCCGAACTCCCCCACGCTCATGAACGCGGGCAAGGGCAACGGGCTTCAGTACTCGGCCTGCTACGTGCTGCCCGTGGGTGACTCCATGGAGGAGATCTTCGACTCCGTGAAGGCCGCGGCGATCATTCACAAGAGCGGCGGCGGGACGGGATTCGCGTTCTCCCGCTTGCGTCCGAAGGACGACCTCGTCGCCTCGACCGGCGGTCGCGCGTCCGGCCCCGTCTCGTTCCTGCGCGTGTTCAACAGCGCGACGGAGGCCGTGAAGCAAGGCGGCACCAGACGCGGCGCCAACATGGGGATCCTCAAGGTCGACCACCCCGACATCCTCGAGTTCATCGAGTGCAAGCTGGACGGTGGCATCACCAACTTCAACATCTCGGTCGCGGCCACCACCGCCTTCATGGAGGCCCTCGAGCGCGGCGAGGATTACAATCTGGTCAATCCTCACACGGGCGCGATCGTGCGCCAGCTCTCGGCGCGCGAGGTCTTCGGGCGGATCGTCTCGGCGGCCTGGCGCACGGGCGATCCCGGGATGGTCTTCCTCGATCGGATCAACGCGAGCCCGGCCAACCCGACGCCGGAGATCGGCCAGATCGAGGCGACCAATCCGTGCGGCGAGCAACCCCTGCTGCCGAACGAGGCGTGCAATCTCGGCTCGCTCAACGTCTCCAAGTTCGCGCGGCGGGCCGAGAACGGTGAGATGACGATCGACTGGGACGAGATGGAGCGCGTGGTGCGGCTCGCCGTGCGTTTCCTGGACGACGTCATCGAGATGAACCCGTACCCGCTGGCGGTGATCGACAAGACCGTGAAGGACAACCGGCGGATCGGCCTCGGCATCATGGGCTGGGCCGACGTGCTGTTCCTCCTCGGCGTGCCGTACGACAGCAAGGAAGCCACCGACCTCGCCGATCGCCTGATGTCCTTCGTCAAGGAGAAGTCGCACGACCAGTCGGCCAAGCTGGCCGAGGAACGCGGGCCGTTCCCGAACTGGGCGCAGTCCATCTACAAGGACGCGCGGCCGATGCGGAACTCCACCGTCACCACGATCGCGCCCACCGGCACGATCTCGATGATCGCGGGGTGCTCGTCGGGCGTCGAACCCATCTTCGCCCTGGCCTTCGAGCATCGGGTCAAGCAGTCCGACGGTGAGCGCGTGCTGACCTTCGTCAACGAGACGTTCGAGGCGATCGCGCGAGACCAGGGCTGGTTCTCCGACGCACTGATGCAGGAGATCGCCCGCCGCGGGACCATCCACGGCATTCCGGGCGTCCCCGAGGCGGCCCAGCAGGTCTTCAAGACCTCGCACGAGATCGGCTTCGAGTGGCACGTCCGGCACCAGGCCGCGTTCCAGCGTTCCACCGACAATGGCGTGTCCAAGACGATCAACCTGCCCAACGGCGCCAGCGAAGCCGATGTCGCCAGCGCCTATCGGCTGGCGTGGGAGCTCGGCTGTCTCGGCATCACCGTGTTCCGTGACGGCTGCAAGGGCGAGCAGGTGCTGAACGTCGGCGTCGGCGCCAAGAAGGACAAGGCGGCCCCCGCCGCGCCGCCGATGGCGGCCATGGTGATCAAGCCCCGCCCGCACAGCCTCAAGGGCACGACGTACCGGATGGAGACACCGATCGGGACGGCGTACATCACGATCAACGAGACGAAGGAAGGCGAGGCCTTCGAGGTCTTCGCCCAGGTCGGCAAGGGCGGCTCTGAAACGATGGCCGTTGCCGAAGCCCTCGGCCGGCTGATTTCGCTCACGTTGAGGCTCCCTTCGCCCCTTTCGGCTCAGCGCCGGCTCGAGGAGGTCATCAGCCAGCTCTCGCGCATCGGCGGCGCCCAGCCGACGGGCTTCGGGCCGTCGAAGATCCTCTCGCTGCCCGATGCCATCGCCCGGACGCTGGCCGAGCACATCGGTCAGGTGAAGGTGACGGAGGCCGCGCCGTCGACACCGGCCAACGGCAAGAAGGCCATCGGCGATCTGTGCAAGGAGTGCGGCCAGGCGACGTTCGTGTACGAGGAAGGCTGCAAGAAGTGCCTGAGCTGTGGCTTCAACGAGTGCTGAGGCGGCGATCCGAACTGCGGTGTAGACACACAGCGCAAACCAGGGGGGCCAACGGGGGGAATGTCTCATTCCCCCGTTGTTCATGATCATAGGGCGCGATTTGAATCGCAAAGCGCCGCCACAGCCAGTGCTAAACTCCGCGCATGTTTTCGGGCGGTAGTTACGACGAGGTCGCGCGGTGGTTGCACAACTTCCTCCTCTCTCACGCCAAGCGCGAAAATCCACGGATCGAGGTCGAACTGGAGTCGGGTGACGAGCGGGAAGGGAAGTCCTACGCGGCTCGCCTTCGATTCGGCGACAAGACCTCGAGGCCGATCGAGTTCGATTACAAAGAAGTTGCCGACAACCGCGGCAGCCTGGCGTGGGGCCGATCGATGGCTGAGCGCACGCGTGCGCTCGCGCGCGAGCTGACCGGCTCCTGATCCCGGCCGGGACCGCGATTCTGCCGCCGCCCCGCTGGATTCGCAGCGGGGACCTCAACGGATTTCTCGGGCTCGCCCTCGACAACATCACCCAGCTCGTCATCCTCGCGGGCGTGCTCATCGGCGTCTTTCAGTTCCCGGCCGACCTCGTGCTCTACCGCATGGTCCCGGGCACCGCGCTCGGTGTCCTCGTGGGCGACCTCGCCTATACGTGGCTGGCCCTCCAGCTGATGACCCGGACCGGGCGTGACGACGTGACCGCGATGCCGTTCGGCATCGACACGCCCACGTTGTTCGCCATGGTGTTCGGGGTGGTGGGGCCCGTGAAGATGGCCACGGGAGACGCCATGCTCGCGTGGAAAGTCGGGATGGGCGTGACCATCGCCATCGGCCTGGTCAAGACCGTGCTGAGCTTCGCCGGGGATTTCGCCCGACGCGTCGTCCCACGGGCTGCGCTCCTCGGCTCCATCGCCGGGATTGCGATTCTGCTGATCGCCTTCCTTCCGGCGCTCAAGGTCATGCGGGATCCGTTCGTCGGTCTGCCGACGCTGACGATTCTGCTGGTGGCGCTTCTCGGTCGCGTGAGGATGCCCTGGGGTCTGCCCGGCGCGTTCGTCGCCGTGGTCGCGGGCGCGGCCATCTTCTGGCTGCGCGGTGCATGGACGGGGGAGACTCACGGCCCAGCGCTCGGCGCACTGAGGTTGGCGGTGCCGTGGCCCACACTGGCCTGGCTCGACGCGCTTCCCGAAACGGCCGGGTACTTGAGTGTGGCGCTGCCGTTCGCGCTCGTGACCGTGATCGGTGGGATCGACAACACCGAATCGGCGGCGGCGGCCGGCGACGAGTACCGCGCGCGCGACATCCTGCTCACCGAAGCCCTCGCGACGATCGTGGCGGGGCTCTGCGGCGGCGTCGTACAGAACACTCCCTACATCGGACATCCAGCCTACAAGGCGATGGGCGCGCGGGCGGGGTACACGCTCGTGACCGGGCTCGTCATCGGCGTTGGCGCAGCCCTCGGCGTGCTGTCGAGGCTCGTCGCCGTGCTTCCGGAAGCCGCGGTCGCGCCGATCCTGATCTTCATCGGCCTGGAGATCACGGCCCAGGCATTCCACGCGTCGCCTCGTCATCACGGGCCCGCCGTCGCGCTGGCCTTCGTTCCGGTGGCCGCGACGGTCGTCGTCATCGAGGCGGGCAGCCTGCTCGGGGCGCTTGGGCGATCGCCGGCGGACTTCTCAGGGGACGGGGCGCTCATGTGGCAAGCGCTGCTCGTGCTCGGGAACGGCTTCATCCTCACCGCAGTGCTGTGGGCCTGGACACTCACGGCGATCTTGGACGGCCGGACATACGTGGCGGCGGCCCTGCTGGCGGCGGGCAGCCTCGCCGTGCTCTGCGGCCTCATCCACTCGCCGTTGCCCAGCGGCGCTCTCTTCCTGCCCTGGTCGCCGCCACGGCCGATCACCGTGCAGCTGGCCGGTGCGTACGGTGTGGCGGCCGCGATCTGTTGGATGGCGGCGGTGCGACAACGCGGTAAGATCACAATGTGAAGCTCGGGTCGACTGCCGCGTGACCGCGCTCCGCGTCGCCATCATCGGAGCCGGCCCCGCCGGCTACTACGCCGCCGACCACCTTCTCCGCCAGGATGCCGTGCCGGTCGAAGTGGACCTCTTCGATCGCCTGCCGACGCCGTACGGGCTCGTTCGTCTCGGCGTCGCGCCCGACCACCAGAAGATCAAGTCGGTGACGGCTGCATTCGACAAGGTCGCCGCCAATCCGCGTTTCCGATTCTTCGGGGGCGTGGAACTGGGGCATCACGTCACGGTCGAGGACCTGCGACGTCACTACCACCAGATTCTCTATTCGACGGGCGCCCAGACCGACCGTCGGATGGGCATTCCCGGTGAGGATCTGGTCGGCAGTCACCCGGCGACGGAGTTCGTCGCCTGGTACAACGGTCACCCCGACTATCGTGATCGTGTCTTCGACCTGTCGGCGGAGCGCGCGATGGTGGTGGGCGTCGGCAACGTCGCCGTCGATGTGGTGCGCATCTTGTGTCGCTCGCCCGAGGAGCTGGCGGCGACCGACATCGCCGACCACGCGCTGGAGGCGCTCTGCCACAGCCGTGTCCGCGAGGTCTACCTGCTGGGGCGTCGCGGCGCCGCCCAGGCGGCCTTCACGAATCCCGAAATCAAGGAGCTGGGGGAGCTGCCCGACGCCGATTTGATCGTGCGGCCGGAGGAGGTCGAGCTCGATCCCGTGTCGCGGGCCGCCCTCGAGGCGTCGCCGGACCGCGCCACCACCAAGAAAGTGGAGATCCTGCAGGAGTACGCACGTCGTGCCCCGACGGGGAAGCGCAAGCGCCTGTTCGCGCGTTTTCTCGTCTCGCCGGTAGAAGTGCTCGGCGACGCCAAGGGTCACGTCCGGGCGCTTCGGCTCGTGAAGAACCGTCTCGAGGCCAGCGACCGCGGTCCGCAAGCCAAGCCGACCGGCGAGATCGAGGAGATCCCGGCCGGGCTCGTGTTTCGCTCCGTCGGGTACCGAGGCGTCGCGCTCCCCGGCGTGCCGTTCGACGAGCGGTCCGGCGTGATCCTCAACGACAAGGGCCGGGTGCTGGACCCGGCGACGAAGCGCCCGCGTGCCGGCGAATACACGGCGGGCTGGATCAAACGCGGCCCGAGCGGTGTTATCGGAACGAACAAGCCGGATGCGGGCGAGACCGTCGCGCTCATGCTCGAGGATGCCAAGGCGGGGTCGACGCTGCATCCGCCGGCGTCCGATCGCGCGGCGATCGAGCGGTTGGTCCGGGAGCGTCAGCCCCGTTGCGTGTCGTACCCCGACTGGAAGATGCTCGATCGGCTCGAAGTCGAGCGGGGCCGCCCGAGCGGCCGTCCACGCGTAAAGTTCTGCACGGTCGAGGAGATGCTCAAAGCACTCGGCCGGTGAATAGGTTCTTGATTCCTCACGTCGCACGTGTGTAAATGGCGTCGATTGCGTGTGTGAATACCATCACTATCCCGGAGGAGGGCTCATGAGGACGGGGGCGAAGTGCGTGGTTGCCGTAGCGGCGACCTTGTTCGTGGCCGGCGCTGCCGTGGTCTCGGCGCAGCCCGAGTGGAAGGCGCCAGCGGACGCGAAGGCGATGAAGAATCCGTCGCCCAAGGATCCCAAGTCCATTGCCGAGGGCAAGAAGCTCGCAGAAACGAACTGCGCGACCTGTCACGGCCCGGAAGGGAAGGGCAACGGCCCTGCCGCCGCCGCGCTGCCGCCGCCCAAGCCCGCCGACTGGACCTCGGCCAAGGTGAAGAGCGAACCCGACGGCGATATCTTCTGGAAGATCTCCAACGGGCGCGGGGCCATGCCGCCCTGGAAGCATCTCCCGGACAAGGATCGCTGGGCGTTGGTGAACTACATCCGCAGTCTCCAAAAGTAGTCGTCGCGCCCGGATCGAGCATTCGACGCCTGTTCGGGAGGATCGTGGCCTCCCGACAGGGCGTCGTCGTCAGATGCGACTCGCCACCATCGACCTCGGCACCAACACGGTCCGCCTGCTCGTCGCCGACATTGCTGCAGCTGGCCGCTGGACGACCGTCGTGCAGGATCAGCGCGTCACCCGACTCGGCGAAGGCCTCCGCGCGAGTGGTCGTCTCGCCGAGACGCCGATGAATCGGACGGCCGCGACGGTGACCGAATACGCACGGCGGGCGAGGGAGGCAGGCGCCGGCGCGCTCAGGATCATCGCGACGAGCGCGGTGAGAGACGCCGCCAACGGGCGTGAGTTCGCGATCGCCGTCGAGCGCGCGAGTGGCCAGGCGGTCGAGATCGTGAGCGGTGAAGAGGAGGCGCGGTTGACCATCCGCGGCATCGTCGCCGGCCTCGGTACGGCTCAGGGACGGCTGCTGGCCTTCGACATCGGCGGCGGGAGCACCGAGTACATCCTGGCGCACGCCGGGCGAGTCGAGACGGCCATCAGCTTGCGGCTCGGCGTGGTGCCGCTCAGCGAGCGCTTCCCATGTCCGATGCGCGTGGACGTGGATCGTTATCGCGCGATGGAGTCGGAGATTCGCCACGGTCTCGAGCAGGAGCTTCCCGACGCCGTGCGCGCCTCGGGTGTTGCTGATCTGGTGGGAACGGCGGGAACGGTGACGACACTGGCCGCGCTCGACCTCGGCCTTCGATCCTACGACGCCGAGCGCGTGCAGGGGCATCGGCTGAGCCGGGCGGCGATCGAGAAGCTTCGCGATCGCCTCTGCATGCTCACCCAGGACGAGCGTGGGCGCCTGCCGTGCCTCGAGCCGGGCCGCGCCGATCTCATCGTGCCTGGCGTCGCCATCGTCCTCGCCAGCCTCGACGTCACGCGGACGGATGCGGTCGTGGTGAGCGACTGGGGATTGCGGGAAGGTATCATGGCCGAAACCATCGAGCGGCTCTCATGATGCGCCGTGTGCTCCTCGCGCTCTCGACGCGGCCCGCCATCGGCAGATGGATGGAGCGTGTGCCGGCAACCCGAGCGCTGGTGCGCCGCTTCGTCGCGGGGACGACGACCGAGGATGCCCTGGCCGTCCTCGAAGGGCTCAACGCCCGTGGCCTGATGGGGGCGGTGACGTACCTGGGCGAGAACGTCGCGACCCCGGCGGACGCCGAGCGCGCGACCCAGACCTACCTGCATCTGCTCGACGAGATCAAACAACGCAATCTGAACGTGCTGCCGTCGCTGAAACTGACCCACCTGGGTCTCGACCTCGGCCAGCAGGTCTGCGTCACGAATCTCACCGCCGTGCTCGAGCGCGCCCGCGCGGCGGGCACGCGCGTGTGGGTCGACATGGAGTCGTCGGTCTACACGGACCGCACGCTCGCGCTGTACGCACGGCTCCGGCCCCAGCACTCGCACCTCGCCTGCGTCGTCCAGGCCTACCTTCGCCGGACGCCCGCCGACCTCGAGCGCTTGATCGACGTCGGCGCCACCGTGCGTCTGTGCAAGGGCGCCTATCGCGAGCCGCCCGCGATCGCCTATCCCGACAAGCACGATGTCGATCGAGCCTATCGCCGCTTGATCGATCGCCTGCTGGCGCCGGATGCGCTGGCCCGCGGCGCGTACACGGGCTTTGCCACCCACGACGATCAGATGCTGGCCCACGTCCGCGATCGCGTCCGCGAGCGACGCCTTGCCTCCGGGCGCTGGGAGATCCAGATGCTCTACGGGATCCGACCCGAGATGCCCGGGCGCCTCGCCGCCGAGGGTCTGCCCGTGCGCGTGCTGGTTCCCTTCGGCGAGGACTGGTACGGGTACTTCATGCGGCGCCTGGCCGAGCGTCCCGCCAACCTCCTCTTCTTCCTCAAGAATGTTGCTCGATCCTGAGGTCTAATTTGACACGGATTTTCGCGCCGCTTATCCTAGGCCAGACATGGACGAGATTGCCGTCCTGGTCCTGAATTACAGCTTTGAGCCTCTGCATTTCACGAATGGCCGTCGCGCCATCACGCTCATGCTCGCCGGCAAGGCGGAAGCCGTGGAGGACTCGCCCCGTGTGGTTCGCTCGCCGTCGCGCGCCTTCGCGCTGCCGGCAGTGATCCGCCTGGCTGTATACATACGCAAGCCGTTCCTCGACAGGGTGGCCTTCAACAAGAAGAACATCCTGCGACGGGACGGCTACACCTGCCAGTACTGCAACCGCCGCGGCGAGCGTCTCACCGTGGACCACGTCATGCCGCGGTCGCGCGGCGGCGAGACGACGTGGATCAACGTCGTCGCGGCCTGCCTTCGCTGCAACCTCAAGAAGGGAAATCGCCTCCCCGACGAGGTGGGCATGCGACTACTCCGCGAGCCGGTGCATCCCAAGTTCGTGTTCTCGACGCACATGCTCAAGCACCCGCACGCGCATTCGCTGATCGATTCCTGGCGCAAGTATCTCGTGGCGGACGCCGTCCCGGCGTCCTAAGGGCGTCAGTGTTCCGGCTGACCTCGGAGTTTCCGCCCCGCGGCGACCAGCCACGCGCCATCGAGCGCCTCACCGAGCTGGTGAGCTCGGGCCAGCGCCACGCTGTGCTGCGCGGCGTGACGGGCTCGGGCAAGACCTACACGATGGCCAACGTGATCGCCAACGTTCGGCGGCCCACCCTGGTCCTGTCGCCCAACAAGACCCTGGCCGCTCAGCTCTTCAGCGAGTTCAAGGCGTTCTTCCCGCAAAACGCCGTCGAGTACTTCGTCTCGTACTACGACTACTACCAACCCGAGGCCTACATCCCCCAGTCGGACACCTACATCGAGAAAGACGCCCTGGTGAACGACGAGATCGATCGCATGCGCCACTCGGCCACGCGCTCGCTCATGGAACGCCGCGACGTGGTCGTGGTGGCTTCGGTGTCCTGTATCTACGGCATCGGCGCCCCGGAGACGTACCAGGAGATGCACCTGGCTCTGCGCGAGGGCGAGCAGATCGACCGCGACGAGATCATCCGCCGGCTCATCGCCGTGCAGTACGAGCGCAACGACTACGACTTCCACCGGGGAACGTTTCGTGTGCGCGGCGACATCGTGGAGATCTTTCCGGCCAACGAGGAGACGTTCGCGCTGCGCATCGAGCTCTTCGGCGACGTGGTGGACGCCATCCACCGGATCGACCCGTTGCGCGGCCAGGTGCTCGAGCGCCTGGACAGCGTTCACGTGTATCCGGCGAGTCACTACGTCACGCCGGCCGCCCAGCTCGAGCGCGCGCTGGGCACGATCCAGGAGGAGCTGGGTGAGCGCCTGGCCTTCCTGCGCCCGCGCAACCGGTTGCTGGAGGCCCAGCGCCTGGAGCAGCGCACGCTCTTCGACATGGAGATGCTGCGCGAGCTGGGGTATTGCCACGGCATCGAGAACTACTCGCGGCATTTGACCGGGCGTCGGGCCGGTGAGCCGCCGCCGGTGCTGATCGACTATCTGCCCAAGGACGCGCTCGTGATCATCGACGAGAGCCACGTGGCCGTGCCGCAGATCCGCGGGATGTACTACGGCGACCGCTCGCGCAAGGAGGCGCTCGTCGAGTACGGCTTCCGGCTGCCGTCGGCCTTCGACAACCGCCCGCTGACGTTCGAGGAGTTCACGCGCATCGTCACCCAGACGGTGTACGTGTCGGCGACACCGAGCGCGTACGAGCTGGGGCTGGCCGCCGAGGCCGTGGTGGACCAGGTCATCCGTCCGACCGGCCTCACCGATCCGAAGATCACCGTGCGGCCGGCGGGCGAGCAGGTCGACGATCTGCTGGCCGAGGTGCGGGCCCGCGCCGAGCGCGCCGAGCGCGTGCTGGTGACGACGCTCACCAAGCGCATGGCCGAGGACCTCACCGAGTACTACCAGCAGGCGGGGTTGCGCGTGCGCTACCTCCATTCCGACATCGACACGCTCGATCGTGTCGCCGTCATCCGCGATCTCCGGCTCGGCAAGTTCGACTGCTTGATCGGCATCAATCTGCTTCGCGAGGGCCTCGACATCCCCGAGGTCTCGCTGGTCGCCATCCTCGACGCCGACAAGGAAGGCTACCTGCGCTCGGGGACGTCGCTGATCCAGACGGCGGGACGCGCGGCCCGCAACGTCAACGGCGAGGTCATCATGTACGCCGACCACGTGACCGAGTCGATGGCGGCGACCATCCAGGAGACGGAGCGCCGGCGGGTCTTGCAGGCCGCCTACAACGCGGAGCACGGCATCACGCCCGAGACGATCCGCTCGTCCATCCGCGAGTTGCTCCAGACCGTCTACGAGCGCGACTACGTCACGGTCGAGGTCGAGGAGCGCGGGCCGGAGCGCTTCGAGACCCCGGCGCAGTTGACCGAGCGGATCAGCGAGTTGGAAGGCCGGATGAAGGAGGCCGCCCGGCGCCTGGACTTCGAGCAGGCCGCTGAATTGCGCGACCGGCTTCGCGCGCTCAAGAAGCTGCAGACCGTCTAGTCCCGGAATCCTCCCGCCTCGGCGACGTCACGACGAGCGTGCCGCCAGCCCCGTCCGGTAGTCGATCTATTCGCTCGAGTTTACAGCTCGCTCGATCGACCCGAATTCTCGACGGCCGCGTTGCGATCGACGCGGCGGGTGACATCACAATGTCGCGGCGTTACCGAGCGGTGCCGGGGGGCCGACGAGCTTGGTGTAGTCTATGCAGCCCCTCCGGACCGTGGCGTCAACGGCTGCCGTGCAGCGAGTAGAGATCATGCGACGCAGGGCAGGCAGGGGTGAGCGCGTGAGCGCGACTCGGCGAACGAGTGGAGCTGTCGGAGAAGTTGTCGTTCTTCGTCCGGTCAACGGCGAATGATCCGCGTCCTCGTCGCCGACGATCATCCCGTCGTTCGAGTCGGTCTGCGCGAGATCCTGACCCGGCAGCGCGACATCGTCGTGCTGGGCGAGGCAGGGACGGGCGCCGAGGTGTGCAAGCTCGTCGAGCAGAAGGCCTGGGACGTGATCGTGCTCGATGTGACCCTCCCCGACCGGAGCGGCCTGGACGTGCTCAAGGAGATCAAACGCGAGCGCCCGAAGCTTCCGATCCTCATCCTCAGCGCCTATCCCGAGGAAGACTATGCGGTGCGGGCGCTTCGTGCGGGCGCGGCCGGCTACGTGACCAAGAGCGCGTCGCCCGAGGAGCTGGTCCGGGCGGTCCGCCGACTCGCCCAGGGCCTGCGTTATATGAGCCCGGCCGCGGCCGAGGAGCTCATCGGCGCGCTCGGCAATGGCCTGGACCAGGCGCCGCACGAACGTCTTTCGGACCGCGAATACCAGGTGTTGTGCCTCCTGGGTAGCGGCAAGAGCGTTGGCCGGATCGCCCAGGAGCTCGAGCGGAGCGTCAAGACGATCAGCACGTATCGGGCGCGGATTCTCGAGAAGATGGACATGCAGAGCAACGCCCAGCTCGTCCACTACGTCTTGCAGCGGCGACTGGCCGAGCCGGTGTGAGGGAAGGGATCACGGGCGCCGCGACCGAACCCTCTCCCTGGTAGAGCAAAGGGGTTCCCGTACGAAGTTCCGTACCTGGAAATCGCCCGTCGGTGGAAGACCTATAGTGCCGCAGGCCCGTTTCCTACATCACCATAGCTCCCTCACCGATTGTCCACACAGCTTGAAACCGGAGAATGCCCCGCCAAGGGAGGGCTCCGTTCATGATGCGTTGGATCGTCGGGTCGAGCCTGCAGTATCGATTTCTGGTAGTCGGCATTGCCGCGGCGATGATGGTCTTCGGGATCACCCGACTGCGTCAGATGCCAGTGGACGTCTTCCCGGAGTTCGCGCCGCCGACGGCGGAGATCCAGACGGAGGCCCTCGGCCTTTCCGCCGCCGAGGTGGAAACCCTGGTCACCCTGAACACGGAGGAGCTGCTCGCCGGGGTGC
>WNEW01001114.1_pt1 | contig 13107 bp, 13 predicted proteins | sample 5399891 | NCBI WGS metagenome assembly WNEW01 (sample SAMN13153336, study PRJNA577476) | soil metagenome | isolation source: 40 cm grassland meadow soil pre-rain plot 5 | place: USA:California | collected 2015-09-08 | reverse complement strand
GCCGACGCCCACGGAGACGCCGACGCCGACAGCCACCGCGACGCCCACGCCAACAGCAACGGCAACTCGAACAGCGACTCCGACTGCGACGCCAACGGCAACTCGATCGGCTTCGCGTACTCCGACTTCGTTGGCCGTAGGCCGGACCGCAGCGCCGCCGACACCGGCGGTATTAGCGGTTGCCGCCTTCCCTCAGACTGGCGATGGCTCAGTGGGCGACCGCGATCTCAACCTGCGCTGGGCGATTCTCGCGATCGCAGGCGCGTTCGTTGTCGGCTTCGGTATCACAACCCTCGCCCGTGTTCGAGCCCGGGGGCAGGCTAAAGTCGAGGTCCGTAGCGACGACTAATCGCCAGACAGGGTCTGGCCCGAACTGGCGGCGGAAGGACAGTTCCTTCCGCCGTTCGCATTTTGGAGCTATTCCTCCACGAAGTAGTCGGGATCCAGGTCCCGCCCGGCGACCCCGGCGTCTATGCAAGCGCGCGCGACGGCGTGTGCAACCGCCGTGTGCACCGGCTTCTCCAGCGGGTTCGGCAGCAATTGCCCCTCCGGGGTGGCAGCAACTATCGCCTCGCTGGCCGCCTCAAAGGCGGCCTGCGGGGCTGATTTGGCGCCGGCATCCAGCAACCCGCGGCAGGCGCCGGGATAACACAGCAGGTTGTTGATCGCGGCGCCTCCCTCGGCAATGCGCGCACCCGCCTCCATTGCTGCCGTCGCATCAATCTCTGGCCGCGGGTTGGAAAGCGCAAATATAAACTGCCCCGGCCGCACCATCGATGGCTCGATAAGGGCGGGCTGGCCGGTTGTCGCAATGACTACATCACACTTTCCGCAGATCTCTTCGATATCGGACGCAGTTCCCCCGCTTGCCACCAGTAGTTCGATGGCTTCCGGCAAGCGATCGGCGCCGAGAACGGAGTTGCCCGTGTAATGCATTAGCGAGCGCGCTATCGCGAGACCGGCAGCCCCCAGTCCGATCTGGCCGATGAGTAGCTGTTGGGGCGTCGTCTCGGCCAGGCGGGAGGCGTTGATCAGCGCCGCCAGTACCACGGCCGCCGTGCCGTGCTGGTCATCATGGAACGCGGCAACGCCGACGGCTTCCTGCACACGTCTCTCAACTTCGAAGCATTTCGGAGAGGCGATATCCTCGAGCTGGATGACGCCGAATGACGGGGAGATGGCCGCCGCCGCCTGGACGATGTCGTCGGCGTCCTGGCTGCGTAGCGCTATCGGGAAGGCGTTCACCCCGACGAGGTGCGCTAGGAGCGCCGCCTTGCCCTCCAGGATAGGCATTGCGGCCAGCGGACCGAGGTTCCCGAGCCCCAGGACGGCCGAACCGTCGCTAATAATCGCGACGGTATTAGCGATAATCGTGTAGTGGTCCGCGAGTGAAGGGTCCTCGTAGATACGCCGGCAGACCTCTCCTACGCCGGGCGTGTATACCCGGCCGAGATCAGCGAACGTGTCGATTGGCATTTGTGGGACAACCCGGATCTTGCCGCCGAGGTGGGCCGAAAGGACCTCGTCGCGCAGCTCAAGGACGGTCGTCTCTGGCATCTCATCAAGTTCGGAGACGATAGCGTCGAGCTCGGCCAGCGACTCAACGAGGAGGTCAACATCCCGCACCATCGAGGTCCGGCTCTGATGGACGGTCCGGATGTCGCCGACGCTGGCACCATGCCGCGCCACTACCCCCAGAACCCCGGCGAGGACGCCGACCTGCTGTACATTCTTTACCCGCAGGGTGCGGAAGAACTGCGGTTTCTGCGGATCGCGCGGCATTCTCCCTCCGTCGCCCGGTATCTGTCAGTCAATTCTAAGCGATGCGGGCTCTCTGGCTCGGATGCCCGATGCTCCGAGAACGTGACGCTATCGGTCAAAGGGGATAATCTCGACATTGCTGATCGGTCGGAATTGCTTTCAGTCGACGGCCGAAACCAAGGAGGTCTCATGAAGCTGGCCCGCGTCGCTGCCCTGGCCCCGCTCGCCGTTTTAGTCACGGTGATGTTCGCTGCGTGCGGAGGTGACGGAGACAAGGACAAGTCAGCAACCGCGACGCAATCTGGTTCGCCAAGCGACGGTGCAGATGACGAGGTCAAGCTGACGCTAGTAGCCGAAAACACCAAGTTCGACAAGACTTCGCTCGAGGCCCCGGCCGGGAAGGACGTGACACTCACCATGGAAAACAAGGATTCGATCGAGCATACTTTCGCTTTATATGAGACAAAAGCAGCCACCAATAGGCTAGCGGGGGGCCAGACCTTCTCGGGGCCCGCTTTTCTGACGTACCAGTTCACCGCGCCCGAAACACCCGGCACCTATCACTTCCAATGCGATATCCATCCGAACGCCATGAACGGCGAATTTATCGTTAAGTAACGACTCGTCGGACTCGGGCAGTTACTCGCGTGGACGGGCGCCTTTAGTCAGCCCGGACGCCCCCCGGTAGTGATCGCAAAACAGCAAGCCAGGCCAAAGTCCCACCCGGAAGCGGGCCATCGGTCAGCCCTGACATCTCCTGGGCAGACAGCTCGAGGTCCCTCGCGGGATAGGGAGTCGGTTCCGAGAATTCTTCGCGAACGAACTTGTCTGTCTGCGGGCGGGCGAAGGGTGCTAAGAGGGTAGCGCTTGCGTTATCGCCGCGTCGGCGGCAGGTAGCGGCTCGCTGCCCGCCGCGATAACCTGCGCCAAGTCCGGCCCGGTCGGCAAGGAGGGTAACCGTCCGATCCGGTTGCGCGGCTCAGTGCGCACGTTGCACTGCAAGCAGCAATAGTAGTCGCCCGAAAAGTCCGCGCGGAAGACGAGATCGCCAAGACACTGTGGACAGACCTTGAGTAACGAAGCTAGGTCCAGCTTCTTGCGAGCCCGCTGCGGGAAGTCACGCACGCAACTCCTCCTTTATTTACGCGGACCCTCCGCCGCATGCGGATTCCGCCTCCTCCAGTGGTCTACGAGGTTAGCTGACGGGTTAGGGCTGAAAGGAGCTGCCCACTCCGAGCCTACGGAGTACACCCCGGGGCGGCCTGGTTCCCCCGTTCCGCCAAAAGCGGATTAGACCTTAGCGTGCTTTATTGAACCATTCATCCGGAAAGCTGTCAATAGAAATGATGTTACGGAATGATAAAGAAGTCTTATCCACATTTTGACACCGTGTCAGTCGCAACTATATCCTTGGCCCTGCTCCGCCCCAACCACCCACTGATTTTAAGCTGGAGGATGCATGAAACTCGCGATCTTCTTCGGCGGATCCGCCAGTGTTGAAGGTCAGATCCAAGCCGTCATTGACGCCGAAAACGACGGCTTTGATGGCATCTGGTTCGGCCAGATCTTCGGAAGCGATGTACTCACCATCATCGCCCTGGCCGGCCAGAAAACAAGCCGTATCGAACTCGGAACCTCTGTCGTCCCGACGTACCCAAGGCACCCACATGCCCTCGCCCAGCAGGCGCTCACCGTGCAGGCCGCGACGGGCGGCCGCTTCAACCTCGGGATCGGGCTATCGCACGCGCCCGTCGTCGAAGGCATGTGGGGTCTCAAATACGACCGGCCGGCTGTCCATATGCGGGATTATCTCTGCGTGCTGCTGCCTCTCATCCGGGAGGGACGCGCGAGCTTCAGCGGCGAATTCTTTCGCGTGAACGCCACCGTCCAGGTGCCCGTGCCCAAGCCACCGCCGGTCTTAATAGCGGCGCTCGCCCCGGTGATGCTGCGCCTCGCGGGCGAAATGGCGGACGGCACGATTACGTGGATGGCCGGGCCAAAGACGCTCGAGACGCATATAGTGCCGCGGATAACGAAAGCAGCGAAGCAAGCCGGCCGGCCCGACCCACGCGTTGTTGTCGGCTTGCCGGTAGCGGTCACCGACGACCCCGCTGGCGCTAGGGAGCGCGCTGCTCGCTCGTTCCAGATCTACGGCACGTTGCCGAACTATCAGCGGATGCTGAACATCGAGGGCGCCGCCGGCCCTGCCGATGTCGCCATCGTCGGCAACGAAGCCGAAGTCGAAAGGCAGCTGCGGCAGCTCGCCTCCGCCGGCGCGAACGACTTCCTCGCCGGGATGTTCCCCGTAGGCGACGACGCGCAGGCGTCGCTCGACCGGACGCGCACGCTACTGAAGGGGCTGGTGGGCAAGGTCTGAAGCCGCGTGTTTGAGACCCCTCACCGGGCTGTCTCAACGCACCGCTGCCCGAACGCCGTGAGATCTACAGTTCCCCCGTCCGACCTCGCCGACCTGCCTAAGGCCGAGCTGCACGTTCACCTTGAGGGCGCAATCCGACCGGCAACGATGGAGGAGTTCCTCACACGTTCAGCGCTACCGGTCTCCCGCGCGTTTTCCGACCTGAACAGCTTCGTCGATCTTTATGGTCGCGTCTGGGCCACGATGACGCGGCCGGGCGACTACGCGCGCATTGTGCGTGAGTACTGCGAGGACGCCGTTCGCGTAGGAATTCGTTATGCGGAGGTACATATCACTACGGCTGCCCGTCCGTTCCCGTGCTTGCTAGAGGCCGTCGAAACGGCATCAAAACAACGCGATATCGTCCTTCGGTTCATCGTCGACATACCACGCACCTTCCCAATAGAAGTCGGGTTTGCCTTTCTGGAGGGATCGAAAGGTGTCCCCGATGTTGTTGGAATAGGACTCGGTGGGTCGGAGCAGGACTACCCGCCCGAGCCGTTCGAGCCGTTGTTCGCTGAGGCTCGTTATCGAGGGCTGCACTCGATGCCTCACGCCGGTGAGGATGCCGGACCGGAGTCCATTCGCGGAGCGATCAATGCCCTCAAGGCCGAGCGCATCATGCACGGCGTGCGGGCAGTCGATGATCCCACCTTGCTCTCCGAGCTGGCGGCGCGGGGGGTCCCCTTGGCGGTATGCCCGACCTCGAACGTACTACTCGGCGTAGCGCCCTCGCTAGAGGAGCACCCGCTCCGTCGCCTTTGGGAAGCCGGCATCATCGTGTCCATAAACACTGACGACCCCGGCTTCTTCGACTGCGATCTCACCGGCGAGTACACGATAGCGGGTCGCCTCCTCGACCTCGACCGCGACGGCTACGGGCGACTTGCCCTGAATTCCGTCGAGAGTTCTTTCGCACCTGAGAGTCTCAAGCAGGAGCTTCGAAGCGCGATCGCTGACTGGGTAAGGAGGGCCCAATGAAGGTCTTTGTCGCCGGCGCCACCGGCGTCCTCGGCCGGCCGACCGTTCGGGCGCTGGTCGAGGCCGGCCACGCAGTCCGTGGTACTGCGCGGGGGCCGGAGAAAGCAGATCTCCTGCGCTCGCTTGGCGCCGAGCCTGTCGAGGTTGATCTCTTCGACCCGGACGCCCTGCGCGCGGGCATCGCAGGCAGCGAGGCAGTGCTCCACTTCGCGACCAAGATCCCGCCAATCATGCGCATGCGCTGGAAAGGCGCCTGGCGCGAGAACGATCGCCTGCGGACGCTGGCCTCGCGGCATCTCGTCGACGCCGCCATCGACTCTGGAGCCCAGGTGTTCGTCTACGAATCGATCACGTTCATCTACGGCGAGCACGGCGACGAATGGATCGGCGAGGACGGCTCGCTGTCTATCTCCTGGGCGTCGCTCAAAAGCACGCTTGATGCCGAGGGTGAGACAAAACGCTTTACGGAAGGAGGCGGCCGGGGCATATCGCTCCGTTACGCCGCCTTCTACGCTCCCTACGCCCAGTCCACGCTGGATACGATCCGCCTGGCCCGGCGGCGAATATTTCCGGTCCCCGGCGACGGCTCGAACTTCGTCTCCTCAATCCACGTCGACGATGGCGCGACTGCCGCCGTCGCCGCGCTCCAAGCGCCGGCCGGGGTCTATAACGTGACGGATGACGAGCCCTTGCGGATGCGCGACTACGGGCGGGCAATAACGGACGCCTTTGGACGGAAGCCACCGCGGCGCGTTCCGAAGTGGCTGTTCGGCCTCGTCGGCGGAGGCCCCGCCAAATATATTCTGAGTTCTCAGCGCGTCGCCAACGCGCGCTTCAAGGAGAAGACTGGCTGGGCGCCGAAGTACCGCAGCGCGCGCGAAGGTTTCCAGCAGGTCGCGCAGGAGCTAAAGGCCCAAGAGCAATAGGGCGTCACCGTGCGCCCCTGCTGGGCTGGTACGCGAAGTACGCATTCAGCTCCTTCGCATCGAAAGGCGGGGAGGTTGCGGAGACAAAGACAAGCGGCTCGTTGCTCGTGTTCTTGATGGCGTGCGCCGCCCCGGGCGGGATGTACACGAGAGTGCCTTCGCCCACCTCCTGCATTTCGTCCGCGACCTGCATTACGCCGCGGCCGCGGACGATCACGTAAATCTGCTCGTTGTCAGGATGACCGTGGACTGCCTGCATGCTGCCCGGCGCTCCTTCAACCCACGTGATCGCCAGGTTCTTCGAGCCGAACTGTCCTTCGGTCAGCAGTAAATACGACTTCTGACCGCCACGTTCGTTGGCTGGTGCGCCATCGATGGATTGTATGTGCATTGACAAAGCTCCTGTTGATGAAGGCTAACGGCTGTCTGGCGGTAGCTTACAACGGCAGCTTGTTGCGACGGTCGGGCTTCGGCCAGCCGTCGCCGCCCTGTGTGTGCTACCCTTTGCTCACGAAGGAGGCACCATGACTCGAAACGCACTCGTACTCGGCGGTGGCGGCGCGCTTGGCGTCTCATGGGAGATCGGCCTGCTGGCGGGGCTCTTGGAAGAGGGCATTGATGTCGCCGGCGCAGACCTCATTGTCGGAACCTCCGCGGGCTCCATCGTCGGAACGCAAGTTGCTCTTGGCAAGACGACCGCAGAGCTAATCGACGAGCAGAACGAGCCAGACGACGGCAAGATCGGCGCGCTGATGGCGGGCATCGACCCGGCGTCCGTCTTGCAGTTGTTCATGCGTTGGGCCGGGATCAAGGAGGTGACCCAGGAGATCTGCGCGGAGATCGGCGCGGCCGCTCTCGCCGCCAAGACGGCAACCGAGGAGCAGTGGGTCGGCTACTTTGAAGACCATCTTGAGGGCGCTGCCTGGCCCGAGAGGCCTCTGCTTTTGACTGCCGTTGACTGCGAGTCGGGTGCTTTCCAGACCTGGGACCGCGATTCCGGCGTCTCCCTCGGGCGAGCGGCCGCCTCGAGCTGCGCGGTGCCCGGCCTTTTCCCGCCTGTCACCATAAACGGCCGCCGTTATACAGATGGCGGTGTCCGCTCCGGCACAAGCGCCGATCTCGCGCGCGGCTATGATTCGGTCCTCATCGTCGCTCCCATTGGCGCGCGCTCCGACGGCATCGACCCGTTGCTGGGCCGCCAGGCGCGGGCCGAGGCGGAGGCACTCCGAGCGTCGGGCAGCAACGTCGAACTCGTATTCACGGACGCAGCCACATTAGAGGCGATGGGCATCAACCGCATGGACGTCGCGCGACGCGGCGTGACCACGCATGCCGGGATCGCCCAGGGACGCGCGCTGGCATCGCGCCTGGCGGGCAGCTGGGCGAAGGCGGCGGCGTAGAACGCCGGCAATGACCGACACCGTCCGTCAGCGCGTCGTCGAGGCGACCTACCGCGAAGCGACCGCAAAGGACGTCGAAGCGATCGCTGCGCTGCACGCCGATAGCTGGCGGCGCCACTACCGCGGCGCATACTCGGATGCCTTCCTCGACAACGAAGTATTCGCGGACCGGCTCCAGATATGGACGGACCGGCTCCACCAGCCAGACCGGTCGAACAAAAGCACGATCATCGCCGAGCGCGACGGTGCCGTCGTCGGCTTCGCCCACACGATCCTCAACGAGAACCAGGAGTGGGGAGCGCTGCTGGACAACCTTCACGTCCGCCACGACCTGAAGGGCGGCGGGATCGGCACCTGCCTCATGGCGGAAACAGCGCGGGCGTTGATCAAGCGGGCGCCCTCGTCGGGCCTGTACCTATGGGTGCTCGAAGGCAACAAAGCAGCTCAGGCCTTCTACCAGGCCCGTGGTGGGAAGCGTGTCGGGTCGAAGACCTCGGACGCGCCCGGCGGCGGCACCATTTTCGCGTTTCGATATGTCTGGCCTGATCCCACCGTGCTGCTTAGTCAGGAGTCGTCGATATGACCACTACTGCCTCTCGGACCGCCGCTGATATTGCCTCCCGCATGACGGAAGCCGCGGACGCCTGGCTCGACTCGCTCGACGATGACCAGCGGGCGAAGGCATCGCTCTCCTTCGACGACACGGCGGAGAGAACGAGCTGGGCTTACTTCCCGCGCTTGACCAAGGGGCTTCCGCTCCTCGAGATGGATGCTCGTCAGCAGAAGCTAGCCCATGCTCTCATCGCCGGAGGGCTCAGCTTCAACGCCTACGCCAAAGTCGTGACCGTCATGGCCAGCGAGAGCCTTGTAAACCTGATGGAGCAAGGCCGCCTGGACGCCTTCCGCGACCCGAGGCGCTACTTCCTCGCGGTCTTCGGCTCTCCCGGCGATGATCCGTGGGGTTGGCGGTTCGAGGGCCATCACGTTGTCCTCAACTTCACTCTAGCGGGCGGCGAAATCGTGTCGCCGACGCCGCTGTTCATCGGCGCCCAACCGGCGGAGGTCCCGCATGGCCACGCAATGGTGCTCCGGCCCTGCGCCGAGGAGGAGGACGCCGCCCGCGAGCTGCTCGGTGCACTCAATGGCGAACGGCGGCGCCAAGCGGTGATCTGCGAGGTGGCCCCGCCCGACTTCGTGATCATGAACTCGCCTGTGGTGCCGGACGCCGCGCTCCCTGGCGACATCGAGGCGCCCCCACTTCTGGCAAACATTGTCGCGGAGGCTAAGGCCATACCTCCGCAGCAACGGGAGGCTCTGCGCTTCGAGCGCGCCCGCCCTCGCGGTCTCACCGCATCCGCCATGGACGCCTCACAGCGGAAGTTGCTCTCCGAGCTCCTTAGCGTCTATGTCGAGCGGCTGCCCGAACCGCTCGCGCCCATCGAACGGAATCGGGTCGAGCGGGCGGGGATCGACGACGTCCACTTCGCATGGGCGGGAGAAGACCGGCCTCGGCGTCCGCATTACTACCGGCTCCAGGGCCCGTCGTTCCTCGTCGAGTACGACAACACTCAAAACGATGTCAACCACATCCACTCCGTCTGGCGCGATCCCGGCCGCGACTTCGGCGGCGATCTCCTTCGCGATCACGTTCGCAGCAGCCACTAGCGTCCCTGGACTAATCACCCGCGAGCGAATACGCTTGACGGCGGAGGAATCCCACTATGGCCATTGAAAGCGAACCGCGAGCACGACCGGCGCCCAGGACACGATCATCCAAGGAATACGGCGCCGAGCACGTAGACCAGTTGCCCTACGGATCCGACGAAAAGGCCGCACGCTACTCGACCGAGCGCTACGCCGGCGCCACGGGCCTCAACTGGTACACCTGTGACCCCACCCTTCAACGCGCGATGCGCTATTACCTCACCGACGAGCAGTTCACGTGGGCAGAGCCACATTTCGTTCGCCTCGGCAAGCTGATGGGCGGCCCCATCTCTGAGCGTGCCGACATCACAGATAAGAACGGCCCGAAGCTCGTGAAATACGACCGTTGGGGCCATGACATCAGCGAGGTCACGATCCCGGAATCGGCCATGGCCACCAAGCGCGACTTGATCGAAAAGAGTTTCGCCGGCCCGGCGCTCCGCGATGCAGCGGAAGCGGCCGGCATTCCGCAGGTGCCATTGAGCCTCGCCTCAAGCTACATGCTCAACCAGGCGGAGATCGGCATGTCCTGCGCGATGGGCGCCGATGCCGGGATGGTGGCGAGCCAGGTCGCACAGTTCGCCCCGCGCGACATTCGAGACCTGGTGCTTTCCAAGATCGATTCCGGGGAGTGGATCGGCCAGACCGGCCAGTTCTTCACTGAGCGGACCGGTGGCTCGGATCTCGGCGCCCTCGAGACCACGGCGACTCCGGACGGCGACGCCTGGCGCCTCAATGGCTTCAAGTGGTTCGCCTCAAACCTCAACGGCGAGGCGTTCGTCGTCATGGCCAAGCCCATCGGCGCGCCCGACAGCATCCGCGGCGTCGCCACCTTCCTCGTCCTTAAACGTCGACGCGATGGCACCCGCAACGGCATCCGCATTCGGCAGCTGAAGGACAAGCTCGGCACCAAGGCGGTCGCCTCGGGCGAGGTCGAATTCGTCGACGCCGAGGCGTTCCTCCTCTCGGGCGATCCCGAGGGCCTCGAATCCGCCGACGGTGGTGGTCCCAGCGACGGCCGCAGCGTTTCGCGCCTGATGGCGATGACGAACCTCGCCCGCCTGGGCGTCTCGATGATGGGCCTGGGCTGCGCCCGTAGGGCCCTAGTCGAATCCCTCTGCTACGCTAAAGTGCGCAACTCCTGGAAGAAGCGGCTCATCGATCACCCACTCATGCGCCGCAAGCTGGCCGAGATGATCGTGGATGTCGAAGGCGTGCAGGCGATGGTGTTCGACGGCTACGGCCACCCGAATCGCCAGAGGACCGAAGGCGCGCCTCAACGCCTGCGAGTCGCTCCGGCTCTCATCAAGCTGAAAGCCGCTCGGCTCGGCATCACGACCGCCACCGACGCCATCGAGGTCCACGGCGGCAACGGGTACGTCGAGACGTGGCCGGTTGCCCGCATCCTGAGGGACGCGCAGATCAACACCCTGTGGGAGGGCCCCGATAACATCCTTTGCCTCGACGTCCGCCGCGCCATCCAGCGCGAACGTGCCGACGGGCCCCTACTTGAGCGCTTGCGCGAGGCAGTCGCCAACGCCAGCGAAGCCGTTCCCGCGGCGCGGCTTGTTTCTCAGAGCATCGAGGACCTATCGACCGCGATTACGGCGTGGAAAACACTCGACGGCGACGTCGCCGAGGCGCGCCTCTACCCCCTCGCGCAGTTCATGGCCGAAGTCTACGCCGCCGCACTCCTGTGTGAGCAGGCTGAATGGGAGCTCCGCGAATTCGGAGACGACCGCAAATCGCTTGTTGCCGCTCTCTATGCGCACCGCTACCTGAAGGACCGCGGCCCGCTACGCGGCATCGACCAGACGGAAAGCGTCGCGCTCGAGCACTTCGAACGGCTCGTAGCCGGCGCCCTCGTCGACGACCGGCCGCGCTAAGCCGCCCACAGACCTACTTCCCGTTCATCCTGAGGTATCGAAGGAATGAGCGGGCACGGCGCATCAATTATGGGTGCCTTCGAGCCGTGCTTGCGCGCCTTCCGCGCGTATGGCATCGTTATGCCCGCACTCACAATGGCCGCGACATGACCGACTTTGACCCAACGACATTCACGCTCATCCCGCACGGCCACTCCTTCGAAGAGTTCAAGCCCGGCCGCACTTTCGACCACCACTGGGGCCGCACCCTGAACGAGGGCGACAACTCGCTCTTCACGACCGCTACGCTCGCCTATAACCCGCTCTACTTCAACGCAGAGTACGCCCGCGCCAACGGCCATCCCAACACCGTCGTGAACCCTTTCCTCGTGCTCTGCACGGTGGTCGGCCTCAGCGTCGAGGACCTGAGCGAGGCCGGCGGGCCCTTTCTCGGCATCGATGAGCTCACCTTCCACAGGCCTGTCTATCCAGGCGATACGCTGACCACCCGCAGCGAGGTCATCTCCGCGCGCGAATCGGCATCGCAGCCTGCATTCGGCGTTGTCACCTGGCACACGGAAGGGTTCAACCAGCGCGGAGAGCTCGTGATCGACTATAGGCGCTCCAATCTGGCGCGAAAGCGGGGCGGTAAGTGACAACGGCCGCGAGCCCGTACCTCACCGAGGAGCGCCTCGAAGTCCAGTCGACTGCCCGCCGCTTTGCCATCGACGAAGTCTTGCCGCTCGCGAACGACCTCGACAAGAAGAAGGCGGACATCCCGGACCCGTTCCTCAAGCGCATCGGCGAGATAGGCTACTTCGGGATCATGATTGGGCGCGACTGGGGCGGAATGGGCCACGGTGTGTTCGAATATGCCCTCATCACCGAAGAACTCTCGCGCGCCTGGATGAGCGTGGCGAGCATCATCGCGCGCGGTAACGGCATGGGGACCAATGTCCGCGATGCCGAGCGCCGGGCCGAACTGCTGCGACGCAGCGCCCGCGGCGACTGGATTGGGGCCGCCGCGCTCTCGGAGCCCGGCGCGGGTTCGGACCTCGCGAATGTTCAGTGCCGCGCGGCCAAGGACGGCGACGAATATGTCATCTCCGGCGAGAAGCGCTGGTGCGGCAACGCGCTCAACGCCGACTTTATCCTACTACTCGCTCGCACCGAGGACGCCGACGAAGGGCCGCGTGCGCGTGGACTAGAGAGCTTCCTCATCGAGAAGCAGCGCGGCAGCTTTCCGAAGGGACTCAGCGGCAACCCCATCGATAAGATCGGTTATCACGGCATCACGACGTACCACCTTTGGTTCGACGGTCTGCGGGTGCCAGCGAACAATCTCCTCGGTTCGCGCATGTACGAGGGGACCACCGCTCCCCAGGGACGCGCTTTCAACGCCACCATGCACGGACTCAACGTCGCGCGCATCCATACTGCGGCCCGCGCGATCGGCCTCGCCCGCGGTGCTCTTGAGGACTCGCTCGCCTACGCCAGGGACCGCGTCCAGTTCGGCCAGCCGATCGCGGAGTTTCAGGCCATTCGCTTCAAGCTTGCCGATATGGCGACGCAGGTCGAGGCGGCTCGCGCCCTCATGTACCAGGCCGCGCATGACTGCGACGCCGGCGAGCCGATCGAGATCGAGGCGGCGATGGCCAAGCTTTTCGCCACGGAGATGGCCGAACGCGTCACCAGCGAGGGTATTCAGATCCATGGCGGCAACGGTTACACAACAGAGCGCGCTGTCGAGCGCTACTGGCGGGATGCCCGGCTCACGACGATCTTCGAAGGCACGTCCGAGATCCAGCGCAAGATCATCTCCGACCGGCTGCTGGGTCGCGCCCGATGACCCACGCGCCGCCGGCATCACTAACCGGCAACGCGAACTATTTCGAGGACTTCAATGTCGGCGACCGTCTGAAGCACTCGCGCGGCACAACCGTGGGGGAACTGGAGAACCACCTTCTCACGAAGCTGGTGATGAACACCGCGCAGGCGCACTTCAACGAGCACGCGATGAAGGACACACCGTTCGGACAACGTCTCGTCTTCGG
>WNEW01001112.1_pt1 | contig 13122 bp, 9 predicted proteins | sample 5399891 | NCBI WGS metagenome assembly WNEW01 (sample SAMN13153336, study PRJNA577476) | soil metagenome | isolation source: 40 cm grassland meadow soil pre-rain plot 5 | place: USA:California | collected 2015-09-08 | reverse complement strand
GATTTGGTGAGAGACGCGCGTAGTCCGATCGAGCACGTCCTTGCCGGCTCATGCCCGGCCGCCGTGGCCAGCAACGAAGGCAGGTCGCATCGCTGAGTTATGTGGATCGTCCGGGTCGCTCTCAGCCGCCCCTACACCTTCATCGTGCTCGCCCTGCTGATCCTCATCGCGAGCCCGGTGGTCGTCCTCCGCACACCCACCGACATCTTCCCGAACATCGACATTCCGGTGATCGCGGTGGCCTGGCAATTCACCGGCCTCAACCCGGAGGAGATGGAAGGGCGGATCACGACCCAGTACGAGCGAGTCCTGACGACGACGGTCGACAACATCGAGCACATCGAATCGACGACCGTGAACGGCCAGGCGATGGTCAAGATCTTCCTGCAGCCGCATGCGCGCCTCGATACCGCCAACGCGCAGGTGACGGCGGTGTCGCAGACTATCCTGCGCCAGCTGCCTCCCGGCACCCAGCCGCCGTTGATCATCAACTACAGCGCGTCGACGGTGCCCATTCTGCAGCTCGCCCTGTCGGGACTCTCCGAGTCGGAGCTCAACGACGCGGGCCTCAACTTCCTCAGGACCCAACTCGTCACCGTCCCCGGCGCCTCGATCCCGTATCCGTACGGCGGCAAGCAGCGCCAGATCATGGTCGACCTGGACCAGCGCCTGCTCCAGTCGAAGGGGCTGTCCCCGGCCGACGTCGTCACCGCCCTCGGCCAGCAGAACATCGTGCTGCCGTCCGGCACCGCGAAGATCGGCGAGTTCGAATACGACGTCGCCATGAACGCCAGCCCCCGGACCGTGGCCGAGCTGAACGACCTGCCGGTCAAGGTGGTCGGCAATTCGACGATCTACCTCCGGGACGTCGCCCACGTGCGCGACGGCTTCGCGCCGCAGACGAACGTGGTCCGCCGGGATGGCAGCCGCGGCACGCTCGTCACCATTCTGAAGACCGGCACCGCGTCCACCCTCGACGTCGTGGCCGGTATCCGCGCGCTCCTGCCCCGCGTGATCCAGACGCTCCCACCGCAGCTCACCGTTCAGCCGCTGGCCGATCAGTCGATCTTCGTGCGCGCGGCGGTCAGCGGCGTGATTCGCGAGGCGGTGATCGCCGCCTGTCTCACCGCCGCGATGATCCTGCTCTTCCTGGGGAGCTGGCGGAGCACGCTCATCATCGCGGTCTCCATCCCGCTCTCGATCCTGACGTCGGTCATCACCCTCAGCCTGCTCGGCGAGACCATCAACATCATGACGCTCGGTGGGCTCGCGCTCGCCGTCGGCATCCTCGTGGACGACGCCACCGTGGAGGTCGAGAACATCAACCGCAACCTCGACATGGGGAAGCCCGTCATCCAGGCCATCCTGGACGGCGCCCAGCAGATCGCGGTGCCGGCGCTCGTGTCCACGCTGTGCATCTGCATCGTCTTCCTGCCGATGTTCCTCCTGGGCGGCGTCGCCCGCTACCTCTTCGTCCCGCTGGCCGAGGCGGTGATCTTCGCGATGCTGGCGTCGTACCTCCTGTCGCGCACGCTGGTGCCCACCATCGCGAGGTACCTGCTCTCGCCGCCGGTCGAGGGCGCGGCGCCGTCGCGAAACCCGCTCGCCCGCGGGCAGCAGGCATTCGAGCGGGGGTTCGAGCGAGTCCGCCTCGCCTACCGGCGGGTGCTCACGCTGCTGGTCGGTCGGCGCGTCGTGTTCATCCCGATGTTCCTGGGCGTCTGTCTCTCCGCCTTCCTGCTCGCTCCTCGACTCGGCGAGAACTTCTTCCCCGACACCGACAGCGGGCAGTTCACCCTCCACCTGCGGACCCAGACCGGCACCCGCATCGAGGAAACCGCCCGGCTGACCGACCTGGTGGAAGCGGCGATCCGGCGCGAGATCCCGGCCGGAGAGACGGACGTGATCCTCGACAACATCGGGCTGCCCTACAGCGCCATCAACTGGATGCACAGCGCGTCGGGCGTCATCGGGGCCGCCGACGCCGACATCCTCGTCTCCCTGAAGGCCGACCATCGCCCCACCGCCGACTACGTGCGGGCCCTTCGGCAGAAGCTGCCGGGGGAGTTCCCTGGCGTCACGTTCTACTTTCTGCCCGCCGACATCGTGACGCAGATCATCAACTTCGGGCTGCCGGCCCCGATCGACATCCAGGTCGAGGGGGCGGACATCCAGGGCAATCGCCGGGTGGCCGACAAGATGCTGAACGAGCTCCGTCAGGTGCGTGGTCTGGTCGATCTCCGGGTCAATCAGCGGTTCGACTATCCGAAGTTCGACGTCGTCCTCGACCGCACGAAGGCGGCACAGGCGGGCTTCACCGCGCGGGACCTCGCCAGCAGCCTGCTCGTCTCGCTGAGCGGGAGCTTCCAAACCACGCCAACCTTCTTTCTGAACTGGCAGAACGGGGTCAGCTACAACCTCGCCACCCAGACCCCGCAATACCGGATCCAGTCCCTGCACGACATCGAGAACATCCCGGTCAGCGCCCCCACCGCCACGCGGCCCGGCATCCTCGCCGACGTCGCGTCCATCTCGCGCGCGAGCGAGATGGCGGTGCTGTCGCACTACAACATCCGCCGGGTCGTGGACATCTACGGCGCCGTGCAGGACCGCGACCTCGGCGCGGTGGGCCGCGACATCGCGCGGGTCGTCGACGCGAACCGGCCACTGCTGCCACGAGGAAGCTTCCTCACCGTGCGCGGGCAGGTCGAGACCATGCGGACGTCGTATTCCGGGCTGTTCGTGGGACTCGGGTTCGCGATCGTCCTCGCCTACCTGCTGATCGTCGTGAACTTCCAGTCCTGGCTCGATCCCTTCATCATCATCACGGCGCTCCCGGCGGCCCTCGCCGGGATCGTCATCTTCCTGTTCCTGACGGGGACCACGCTCAGCGTCCCCGCCCTGATGGGAGCCATCATGAGCATCGGCGTCGCGACCGCGAATAGCATCCTCCTCGTATCGTTCGCCAGGGAGCGGCTCGGCGAGCACGGAGACGCGACGACGGCGGCCGTCGAGGCCGGCTTCACGCGGTTCCGCCCCGTCCTGATGACCGCGCTCGCCATGATCATCGGCATGGTGCCCATGGCGCTCGGGTTCGGTGAAGGTGGCGAGCAGAACGCGCCGCTGGGCCGGGCCGTCATCGGTGGCCTCCTGTGCGCCACCGTCGCCACCCTCGTGTTCGTCCCGTCGGTGTTCGCCCTGCTGCACGGGCGGCGCTCGTCTGGGGCCTCGTGATGGCGACCGATCCCGCGAGCGAGTTCGTGACGACGCGGGAACCGACCGTCCCTGGCGAGCGTCAGCGCTCGGCGCGCGTCGGCCCCGCGCTGCTGTTCGGGCTCGCCGTGGCGACCGGCATCCTCGGACTCGGCATCTACTCGGCAGTCCGGGCCCGGAGCGCGGCCGACGCCACGCTCGAGTCGACCACCGCGGACGCCGCCGTCTCGGTCGTGAACGTGGTGTCTCCGACGGCGAGCGCGTCGACGCAGGAGATCCGCCTGCCGGGCACGACGCAGGCGTTCACCGACGCGCCGCTCTTTGCGCGCACCAGCGGCTACGTGAAGGCCTGGTACTTCGACATCGGCGCGCACGTGAAGCAAGGACAGCTCCTTGCCGAAATCGAGAGTCCCGAGGTCGACCAGCAGCTCGAGCAGGCCCGGGCCGACCTCGAGACGGCGCAGGCCAATCTGCGGCAGGCCCAGATCACCGCCGACCGCTGGCAGGCGCTCCTCGAGACCGACTCGGTCTCCAAGCAGGAGACCGACCAGGCCGTGAGCGCGCTCAGCGCGATGAAGGCCACCGTGAATTCGAATGTCGCGAACGTCCGCCGGCTCGAGCAGCTCCAGGCGTTCGAGAAGATCTACGCGCCGTTCGACGGAGTCATCACCGCTCGCAACGTGGACATCGGGGTCCTGATCAATGCGGGATCGAATACCTCGGGCCGGGAGCTCTTCCACATGACGGCCATCCACACGCTCCGCGTGTTCGTGGCCGTCCCCGAGGTCTACTCGCGAGCCGCCCGTCCCGGAAGCACCGCAACCCTCACCCTCGATGAGTTCCCGGGGCGGTCGTTCAAGGGCACGCTCGTGAGAAACGCCAACGCGATCGACCTCACCTCCCGCACGCTGCTGGTCGAGGTGGATGTCGACAATCCGAGCGGAGAGCTGTTGCCCGGGGCCTACGTCTTCGTTCACCTCAAGCTTCCCGAGCAGATCGCGTCGGCCACGGTTCCCGCCAACACGCTGCTCTTCCGGGCCGAGGGATTACAGGTCGGGGTGGTCCGGGACGGCCGCGCGCAGCTCGTTCCGGTAACGATCGGGCGTGACTATGGCACGACCGTGGAGATCGTCGCCGGCCTCCAGCCAACCGACCAGGTCATCGTGGCTCCATCGGACTCGCTCACCAGCGGCACCCCCGTGCGAATCGCGGCCGCGCCGGCCAGGGCCCGGCCATGAGGCGACGAGCCGCGGGACTGGCCGGGCTCGCGGCGCTCCTGCTCGGCGGCTGCATGGTCGGCCCCGACTACACGAAGCCGTCGGCGCCGATGACGCCGACCTACAAGGAGGCGGAGGGCTGGAAGGCCGCTGAGCCGAGCGATCACCTGCCGCGGGGTCAGTGGTGGGCGATCTTCGGTGATCCCGAGCTCCACACGCTGGAGGAGGAGGTCGCCACGGCCAACCAGAATCTGAAGATCGCGGAGGCCAGGCTGCGCGAGGCCAGGGCCATGGTCCGTTTCAACCGAGCCGCGCTATTCCCGACGATCTCGGCCAACGCTGGCGCAAGCTCCGTGCGCGACTCCGCGAACCGTCCCTTCCTTACACCAAACGCGACCACTATACCGGGCGTGGGTCATAGCAGCAGCGGCGACATCCTGCTTGGCCTTGACATGTCCTACGAGGTCGATCTGTGGGGCCGCGTCCGACGGACAGTGGCGGCGGCTCGTCACGAGGCCCAGGCCACCGCCGCCGATCTCGAGACCGCCCGGCTCAGCCTCCAGGCCGAGCTGGCGATGGACTACTTCGAGCTACGGGCCGCCGACGCCCAAAAGCAACTGCTCGACGAGACGGTGAAGGCGTTCGAGGCGGCGCTCCGGCTCACGACGAATCGCTTCCAGGGCGGCGCGGCCCCGAAGTCCGACGTCGCCCAGGCCCAGACGCAGCTCGACACCACGCGGGCGCAGGCCACCGATATCACGGTGCAACGGGCGCAACTCGAGCACGCCATCGCGACGCTGATCGGGAAGCCGCCCGCGGCCTTCAGCCTGCCCCCTCGTCCGCTGGACACCCGGCCGCCGGGTATCCCGGCGGGCCTACCGTCCCAGCTGCTGGAGCGGCGCCCGGACATCGCAGCCGCCGAGCGCCGGGTCGCCGAGGCCAACGAGCAGATCGGCATCGCCAAGGCCGCGTACTATCCGACGTTGATGCTGAACGCCTCGGTCGGATTCGAGGGAAGCTCGTTCGGGAACGTCTTGAACGCATCGAGCCTCCTGTGGGCGGTGGGGGCATCGATCACACAGACGATTTTCGACGGCGGGCGCCGCCGCGCCACGTCCGACGCCGTGCTCGCCGCCTACGATGCGACCGTGGCCGGCTACCGTCAGACCACGCTCACCGCCTTCCAGCAGGTCGAGGACAACCTGGCCGCTCTCCGCATCCTCGAGCAGGAGGCGCAGGAGCAGCGGCGGGCGGTGGAGTCGGCCGAGCAATCGCTCCAGCTCTTCACCAACCGCTACCGGGGCGGAGTCGACAACTATCTCCAAGTCATCACCGCGCAGACCGTGACCCTCACGAACCAGCGCAACGAGATCGACATCCTCCGTCGCCGCATGGACGCCAGCGTGTTGCTGGTGAAGGCGCTCGGCGGCGGCTGGGACGTGTCGGAGCTGCCATGAAGACGAGTCCTCCACCTGGGTGGGCTCCGATTCCGAGACCCCTGCGGCCTGGGGTCACTCCAGGAGCGGCTGCCCAGACTCGAGGACGGGCGTTGGTTCGGCGCGGCGGTACTCGGTCGGCGTCATGCCGGTGATGCGCCGAAACGTCGTCGTGAAGTGGCTCGGCGTCCGGAATCCCACCGACCACGCGATTTCGGCGATCGCCACCGTCTGAGTCGCCAAGAGCGCTCGCGCCTCGTCGATCCGGCGCCGAACCACGAATCGATGCGGGGACACGCCGGTGCTGCGCTTGAAGAGTCGCGCAAAATGGTACGGGCTCATGTGCACCACGGCGCTGAGCTCCGCGAGCCGAAGCTCCCGTCGCAGATTCTCGTCGATGTACGCCGTCACTCGTCGGAGTCTGCACGCAGGGAGGTCGCCGTCCGTCCGCTCCGCAACCGCGGTCGTCACAGGCAGGCTCTGCGGCATGCCGCCCGTCGGTGTCACGTCCACCATGCGTGTGTCACTCACGAGCCGGCTGGGTCGCTCTCGGGGCGTCCAACGTCGTCATGACGTCGCCGAGCTGCTTTCGCAGAAACAGCCGGGCGCGGTGCACGCGCGTCTTGACGACGGGGACGCTGAGACCCAGGACCTCCGCGATCTCGCCATTCGACAGGCCCTCGACGTCGCGCAGCACCAGCATGGTCCGGGAGCCAGCGGGCAACTCGTCGATTGCCGCGGTGAGCGCCAGCCGCAACTCGGTCTGGATCGAAGGGTCGTCCACGCGCGCCGACCAGTCGGCCGTGGGCCCGACGTGGCGGCCCCGCTCATCGAAGAGCGGCAGCACCTCGTCCAGGGACACGTCGCGACGCTGCCCCTGCCGGCCGCGGAGTTTCTGGTAGGCCGCATTCGCCACGATGCGGTAGAGCCAGGAGCCGAAGGCCGACTCACCCCTGAAGGTATCGATCTTCCGGACCACGCTCCAGAGCGCGTCCTGCACGACTTCCTCTGCGTCCTGTTCGTTTCCCGTGATCCCCACGGCCAGGCGGTACGCGCGCTCCCCGTACGTGGTGAGCAGACGCTCCGCCGCCGTCGACTCGTGTCGCCTCAGCGCTTCCAGGAGCGCGAGATCCCGGTCGGCACGCCGCCCATCAGCGACGGCGCTCGTGTCGGGTTCGAGAACCATTTCAAGACTCATCTCCATCCTCCCCGCCGAGAGCTCGCCAGCCCTCAATCGCGAACGCCATGTGGCTAGGCTAGGTCGTCGAGCGGGAAGCGTCTACCCTACGTTGGTCGGGATGGGTCACTCCCGGCGGAGGTGATTCCAAGTCTCGAGACGAGGCGGACCAGTTCAGCCACAGACCCGGCCTGCATCTTGTGCATCACGTGTCCACGCTGTTCCTTGACGGTGACCTCGCTGGTGCCCAACTCGCCGGCGATCTGCTTGTTGAGTAGGCCAGCGACAACTCCCCTCAGCACGTCCCGCTCGCGCGGGGTCAGGGAGGCGTACCGGCGACGAAGCTCGGTGAGCTCGTGGCGTTCCCCCCGCTCCGCGCGATCGCGCTCGATCGCGTTCCGAATGGCGTCGAGCAGGTCCTGGTCGCGGAACGGCTTCGTCAGAAACTCGACGGCGCCGGCTTTCATGGCCCGGACCGACATGGGAATGTCGCCGTGGCCGGTGAGGAAGATGATTGGTAGCGCCGCCTCCGTGTCGGCAAGTTCTCGCTGGAGGTCCAGCCCGCTCAGCCCCGGAAGGCGCACGTCGAGCACGAGACATCCCGGAGCATCGGGCCGGCGGGCGCGCAGGAACGCCTGGGCGGTGGGAAAGACCTCCACCCCGAGCCCCACGGAGCTGATGAGTCTCCGGAGGCCGTCGCGGACCGCGGCGTCGTCATCGACGACGAAGACGATCGGCGAACCCGGCGTCATCGTATCCCCGGCAGAGCGAAGTGAAACGTCACGCCGTGATTGGGGTTCGGTGTCGCCCAGAGCCGTCCCCCATGCCCTTCGATGATGGAGCGGCTGATCGACAGCCCCATGCCCATGCCGCCGGGCTTCGTGGTAAAGAAGGCGCTGAACAGCTGGTCGACGTTCTTCGGATCGATCCCGACGCCGGCGTCCTGCACGGCCACCAGAACGTCATCACCGTCGTGTGGCCCCGATCGAACCACGAGCTCGCGCGGCCGGTCCTCGACAGACGCCATGGCCTCGATGCCATTCATCACGAAGTTGATGATGACCTGCTGCAGCTGGACGCGATCCGCCAGGACGAGAGGCATCGCCGGCGCCAATTCCACCCGCAACGACACCTGATGCCTGAGCACCTCGGTGCGCACCAGCGCCGCGACGTCGCGGATGACATCGTTGATGTCCACCGTGGCTCTCCGTGGATCGGTCTTCGTCGCGAGCTGGCGGATCCGCTGGATCACGTCCGCCGCCCGGAGGCCGTCCTTCACGATGGCGTCGAGCGCGTCGCGGACCATTTCGAGCTCGGGAGTCGCCCCCGCCAACCAGTTGAGCGACGCGTTGGCATCGGCCACGATGGCGGCCAGCGGCTGGTTGACCTCGTGGGCGATCGACGCGGCCAGCTCGCCCAGTGTCGTGACGCGGGTGACGTGCGCGAGCTCGGCCTGCGCCTGGTGCAAGGCTTCCGAGGCCAGCATGTGTTCCGTGAGGTCGCGGCCGATCACGAGCACGGCCTCCATCCGCGCCGAATCCGGCCGCAGAGGCGAGTAGCTGATCGCCATGTGTCGGCGTCCGAGAGCGGTGCCGAACCACTCCGCGTAGCTGACATCCTCTCCCGCGAAGCATCGATCCAGACTCGGCCTGACCTTGTCCTCGAAGACCTCCCTGCCCAGGAGGTCAGCGACGTGCATCCCGACCGCCTTCTCGGCTGGCACTCTCCAGAACCGCTCGAAGACAGGGTTGACCCGTTGATACCGGTAATCTCTTCCGATGATGGAGACGCGATCAGGGGAGCTCTCGAACACCTGCCCGGTGAGATACTCCGCCCGCTTCCGCTCGGTGATGTCCGTAATGGTCACGAGCACGCGGTCGAACCGAGCGGACGGGTGTGGGAACGTGATCGTGAACAGCGCGGTCAGCGTATCTCCCTTCAGGCTCTGGAGAACGGTCTCGGCCTCGAAGGACGTCCGCCCCTCCGCGATGGCGATCAGCTCGCGCAGAAAGACCTCTCGGGTCTCTGGCACGAAGACTTTGTGCAGTGAGACCAGGAGCTCATCCTTGCTCTCGGCCGCGAACAACTTGACGGACACATCGTTGACGTCGACGATCCTCACCATCGTGATGGCTTGCTGGACGAACTCCGGGTGCGCGGCGAAGTATTCGCGGAAATCGCGCACCCCCCTGGATCTCAGCTCATCGATCGCGACCTTGACCTGGGAGAAGTCTTCCTCCCAGATCGACACCCCGGTCGAGTCGAAGATATAGCGGTATCGCTGCTCGCTCTCGCGCAGCCTCGCCTCGGCCTCCTTGCGCTTCGTGATGTCGTTGTTGGTTTCCAGGATCGCACGCGGCCGACCTTCCTCGTCTCGCCGCAACGACCACCGGCTGGCCACCACGACCCGGCTTCCATCGGCTCGCGTCTGTACGAGCTCACCTTCCCAGCGGCCGGCACCCAGCAATTCCGCCCGGATTTGCTCGAGCGGCGCAGGAAAGACGGTCTGCATCAGGCGGTGAGGAATGCTCCCGACGGCGTCCGCTGCCGTCCACCCGTACAACTCTTCGGCCGCGCGATTCCAGTAGGTGATCACATCGTTCATGTCACGCACAAAGATGGTGTCGTGCGTGAGATCGAGCAGTCCCGCCTGCTCCCGCAGGGCGGCTTCGGCGCGTCTGCGGCCCGTGATGTCCACCATGACCCCACGCAGCCGCGCTGCGCGTTCTTCGTCGACGACCACGGTCACCAGGTCTCGCAGCCACACGACGCTGCCGTCCGCGGCGATCATGCGGTACTCGAAATCGTGGTCGCGTTTCTCGCCTGTTGCCCTTTCGCGGAATGACACCGCCCATTCGCGATCGTCCGGGTGAAGATGATCCTTCCAGAATGTCGGTTCGGACAGCCAGCGGGCGACCGGCTCGCCGAGGATGCGTTCGGCCTGGTTGCTCACGAACAAGAACTGAAAGGTCGTGGCGTCGGCCTCCCAAACAATCCCCTCGACCGAGTTCACCAGGTCCCGGAACCGCTGCTGCGCCGCGACGGCCTCGGCGACGGCCACGTGCAAACGTTCGTTGGTCCGCTGGAGGTCCGCCGTCCGGTCGCGAACCCGGACCTCGAGTTCCTCCCGGGCACTTTTCAGGGAATTCTCCGCCCTGCGGCGTGCAGCGCTCATCGTCGCCATGAACGCCGCAACCAGCACGAACAACATCAGACGCGGGGCCTCGGCGACTTCGATCTTCAGTGAATCGAAGGGAGGCGTGAAATAGTAGTCGAAGGCCAACATGGCCAATCCCCAGGCCACCAGCGCCGGCCGCAACCCGCTGACCCAGCCCGTGATCAAGATCGCCACGAGCAACAGCTGAGCGCCACCCAGCACCACCGGTCGCAGCCATCGCGCCAAGATCACTGCGGCAGTCACGCACAACACGGCGACGGCGTATCGGACGACCGCGAGCTGCGCGATGGAGCGTTGCATCTGGCTTCCCCTCAGTCGCGACCGGTGGATTTCACCAACGGAACCCCCCGTCGCTTGCCCTTGGTGCCGCGCTGGCTTACCGGTACTCCTCGTCCCGTGTGTCGAAAACTTCGCAGGCCTCCTCGTAACACCCGAGCGGTCGACCGGCAAAGGTGATCGACGCCTCGAGAGCGAATTTGAGCACGGCCGTCACGCGGAGGCTAGGGCCGTCCGCACAGCGTCGAGAAGGGTAGCGCTTTGGAAGGGCTTCGTGAGGAACGCCACCGCGCCGGCCTGGAGGGATCGCTGGCGCGTCTCGTCGTCGCCGTGAGCCGTCAGAATGATGACAGGGATGCGCGAGCCCGTGGCGCCCAGATGCCTCAGGAGGTCGAGACCGTTCATTCCGGTCATCCGCAAATCGAGCACCACGCAGCCGGTGTTCTCTCGATGGACAGTTTCCAAAAAGGTTTCCGCGGATTGAAACGTCTCGACTCGGAAGCCAACTGACGTCAGTAGATTCCTGAGCGACCGACGCAGTGATGCGTCGTCGTCCACGACGCAGACCACCCGCCCGTTGTCTTCGACCATCTCGACTCCTAGCCTCTATCCTAGTTTGCGCGCGCGGAAAAGCGTCTACCCTACCTTGGTGGGGTGCGGAAGCACGCACCCTCGGCCGCCGGCCGGGCCGTTCGCGACTCACCGGTCGCCGCCCGGCGCCTGTCCCCGGTCTTCGCCGCCTTCCCGCTCGGCTGTCGCGTTCTTGCGGAAGAAACTGGGATGCGCCCGATCTCGTCATAAGAGTGCTGTGGACGATGCGAAGCGATCGCTGGACGACCAGTGGAGGATGACATGGCGAAGATTCGCGCGCTCTCGATCGTGGTACCCCTGGGCCTCGCCCTCCTGGCGACGGCCAGCCCCGCCCGCGCGTACGTCGTCGAGGCGCTGACCTCGGTCCCCGCCGACGAAGCCGCGGACAAGGAGACCCTGGAGCAGGCGATCCGGGCAGCCGTCGCCGACATCGCGACCCACGCCGTCGCTTTCACGCCGACCATCGTGTCGCTGCTGGAGACCAGGCTGGTCGGCGATCGGATCTACCTGTTGGTGCTGCTCGCGGACGCGGCCGGGGAAGCCGAGATCTTCGAGATCGCGTCGACGCAGCCGGGCCTGCAGCCGCGCTGACGCGGCATGGGTGTCGCGCGCCGCCTGTGCCGGCATCCGTACGCGCTGGGGTCGACCGCCCTCCTGATCGTGGTGATCGTTGGGGGAACCTGGCGCTATCGCGGCCATGGCGATCCACCGCCGGCGCGCAGGGAAGCGTCCCGGTCCCACCGCGCATCCCGGTGGTGGCGGCGGCGGCGAGGACGCGCGACGCGGGGGTCTACCTCAACGGGCTCGGGTCGGTCACCCCGCTCAAGACGGTGACGGTGAGGAGCCGCGTGGACGGCGAGCTGATCGGCGTCCACTTCCAGGAGGGACAGGTCGTCCGCAGCGGGGACCTGCTGGCCCAGATCGACCCGCGCCCGTTCGAGGCGCAGCTCCCGTCCGCCGCAGACGTGATGAAGCGGGACGATCCGGCGCCGCGGGCGCCGTGAGACGGCATCGTGCGGCCGTGGAGGCCGTCGTCAGGCGTTACGGCGTTCCGATGTTTGCGAAGAGCACCACCACGGAGTGCGCCTCTGCCCGATAGGTATAGCCGGGAACAGGCAGGGCTGTCTGCCACTGCCCGATGTCGTCGGGGGAGTCGAGAGACGTGTCGATCCAGCGGCGCCATGGGTCTCGGGCCTCGTCGCCCATCGACGGCAGCTCGAAGTCGAGCGGCTCCCAATACGCGTTCAGGATCAGGTGGACGACCAGCTGTCTGCTCCGGATCTTCGCGGTGAACGCCAGGCTGTGGGACGAATCCCCCCAGTCCGGCTGGTCGAGTTTCACGCCGTGCCAGGCTCGATGCGCGCCCCGGAGAAGCTGGTCCAGGCTCACGTGCTGGCGTTCGGGCTCCACCTCCCGCAGCAGTCGTCGTCCGTTGAGCAGCGTCACGAACCGGCGCACGTCCGCGTGCTTGGCGACCAGCGTCCAGTCGAACCAGCTCGTCTCGTTGTCCTGGCAGTAGGCGTTATTGTTGCCGCGCTGCGTGCGGCGCACCTCGTCGCCCATCAGGATCATGGGCATGCCGATCGACAACAGCGTGACGGTCAGGAAGTTCTTCACCTGCCGGTTCCGAAGCTTCTCGATGGCCGCATCATCCGTCGGGCCTTCGACGCCGCAGTTCCAGCTCCGGTTGTCGTCGGCGCCGTCGCGGTTGTCCTCGCCGTTCGCCTCGTTGTGCTTGCCGTCGTAGGAGACGACGTCGTCGAGGGTGAAGCCGTCGTGACACGTCACGAAGTTCACGCTCTGCTCGGCTTCGCGCTCCTCGTGTCCGTAGATTTCGGGGCTGCCGATCAGGCGGTCGGCCACGCGCACCACCGAACCCTGCTCGCCCCGGAAGAAGCTCCGGACGTCGTCGCGGAACCGCCCGTTCCACTCTTGCCAGCTATCCCCGACAAAGCTGCCGACCTGGTAGAGGCCGGCGGCATCCCACGCCTCGGCGATGAGCTTCGTGCCCGCGAGCACGGGATCCGACTCGAT
>WNEW01001100.1_pt1 | contig 13167 bp, 15 predicted proteins | sample 5399891 | NCBI WGS metagenome assembly WNEW01 (sample SAMN13153336, study PRJNA577476) | soil metagenome | isolation source: 40 cm grassland meadow soil pre-rain plot 5 | place: USA:California | collected 2015-09-08 | reverse complement strand
GAGCACGACCGGTCGGCCGTTGTTTGCCTCCATGATTTCGCGGGCCATCCGGTCCAACGTGGCGTTCACTTCACCAGGCTTCATCAGTTGATAATTCAGCTTCAAGGACATAGCGGATCGAAATTATATGCTAGATTGAAACAATATGAATGAGGTCGATCTCAGCATCGACTTGGCAGGAATCCACCTCAATAACCCGATCATTGCGGCAAGCGGAACATTCGGATACGGCGAGGAATTCGAACGATTCGCGGAACTGCGCCGCATTGGCGGCATTTGTGTGAAAGGAACATCGGCGCGGCCGATTAACGGCAATCTTCCTCCGCGCTTGTTTCCTACCGCGTCGGGTATGCTGAACTCCATCGGTTTGGAAAATGTCGGTGTCGATGCATTCATCCGCGACAAAATGCCCTTCCTGCGAAACGCGGGTTGCGCTGTATTCGTTAATGTGTTTGGTTTTAACGAAGACGAATACCTGGAGGTCATCGACAAGCTCAACCCATGCGAGGGAATAGCGGCTTACGAGTTGAATATCTCTTGTCCGAACACGAAACATGGCGGCATGGTTTTCGGGCAGAGCCCCCGCTTGACCGAGGAGCTGACCCGAACACTCAAGGCGCGAACGCGGCGGCCGATCATCGTAAAGCTGTCACCGAACGTAACCGACATTGCGGAACTTGCTCAAAGCGCCGAAGCCGGGGGCGCCGATGCTTTGACCGTCGCCAATACATTCCTCGCCATGGCCATTGATACGGACACTTTCAGGCCGCGCATCCACACGATCACCGGCGGCCTTTCGGGTCCTGCGATCCGGCCGATCACGCTTCGTATGGTCTATCAGTGCGCGTGTGCAGTGAAGATTCCCGTCATTGGATTAGGGGGAATCACGAAGGCGGAGGATGCCGCGGAGTATTTTCTTGCCGGCGCAGCTGCCGTACAGGTGGGCACCGCGAACTTTTACGATCCGAAAGCCCCACTGCACATCCTCGCGGGACTGGAGAAATTTTTGAAGTCGAAGGGATTGCGATCCGTACGTGATCTCGTTGGTCAGATGAAGCAATGAACCGGAAAGTCATCATCGCCTTGGATCTCAGTGCACGTGAAGAGGCGCTTCATCTCTTCAAAGAGCTGCGCGACCTGGCCGGAATGTTCAAGGTAGGAAGCCAGCTGTTCACGTCCGCCGGTCCATCAGTCGTTCAGCAGATCATCGGCGATGGCGGCAATGTATTTCTTGATCTGAAGTTTCACGATATTCCCAATACAGTTACTCAAGCGGCGGTCGAAGCAGCCAAACTCGGCGTCTCGATGATGACTGTCCATGCCGGCGGAGGCCGCTCGATGATGCAAGCCCTCGCGACAGAACTCGCTGAGAAGTTTGGTGATCGGAGGCCACGAGTCGTTGCGGTAACGGTTCTTACCAGTCTTGATACTCGTGCCTTATTCGAAATGGGATGGGAAAAGCCGGTGGATGAACACGTGCAAAGACTTGCGCTGCTCGCTCAGGATTCCGGCATCGACGGCGTCGTTTGCTCGCCGCGCGAGATTCAACTCGTTCGAAAAGTCGTCAATCCGGCATTCAAGATCGTTACTCCCGGAATCCGCCTCCCCGACCAGTCGCTCAACGATCAGCAGCGTATTGCGACGCCGCGCGAGGCGCTCTCCTCCGGCGCCGACTACATCGTCCTCGGCCGCGCCGTGACCGGTGAGCGCGATCCGCGTGCGGCGCTTCAGCGGCTGCTGGAAACGTTGTAGTCACGAAGACTGGAACAACCGGATGCCCGCGATCCCGGCAGCACCTGTATCAAGGATCTCTTTCGAATTTTCCTCGTTAACACCGCCAATAGCGAGAACTGGAATCTTCAATTGAGAAGCCACCGTGCGTAACGGCTGAAGACCGACCGGGCGCTTGCCCGGGGTATCGAAGACGGGGCCGAAAACAACGAAATCCGCTCCAGCCCGCTCGGCATGGATCGCTTCATCCAGCGTGTGAGTGGAAATGCCGAGCAGCTTGACCAGAGGACGCACCCTCTCCGCCGGCAGACCATTGCTGGGAAGGTGCACGCCATCGACACCGGCAGCCAACGCAATATCTAAGCGATCATTGACCAGAACGCGTGTTTTTGACCCGGCGGCCATGTCCCGAACTCTGCACACCAGGTCGAAGAGATTCCGCGCCGCCAGATCCTTTTCGCGGATCTGGATCATATCGACTCCATTGCGAATGGCGCGTGAGGCGGACGTCAGAACGTCGCCTTGGCGCCGGTCCGTTACGTAATACCGAATCATTCCGTAGTTGTAGTCCGGGGATGTTTGATGACTTTGAGAGATTTCCAAAAACGGCCGAGCTCTGAAAACCCAAGCAGAACGTCAATGGCGCCGAGTCCTGAGATTGCACCGCGGATAAAGTTGTTCAAGAGCAGTTCACGCAGCGTGAATGAATACGCGAGTAAGACGTTGTTTTCCCAGAGAGCAGACCACGGCACGAAGACGAGGAAAAGACCAATCTCGAAGCAAAAGAGAATGAAGGCGACGGCGATAAGGCGATTCATGATGAGGGGGCGCGAAATTCGGGGACAGACACCGAATTCTTGTACTTCAGAATTCGGTGTCTGTCCCCGAATTTTCACTCCGAATTTCTTTTCGGATTACCCAGGTCTCCATTTCCCCGGACCTTCGTCAAGACTTCTTTGTAGGCCAGTTGCTGTTCGAGTTTGCGGATGACGTCGTTGAGGTGAACGACCAATACCTGCAGACGCTCAGCGGTAGATGTCATCTCCAGCAGTTTTTGTTTCTCTTCGGCGTCGATATCGAGCACATAAGCAACGAGGTAGGAAAGATCGGTCGGAGACTCCGGCAACACGATTTCGGTTTGAGGCGAACCGCTCAGTTTGCTGCTCATTTCCCCGACCTGGCGATATAAATCCGATACGCGATCGTAGAAAGATTCCATCGGTTGGTGGATAGGCGCTTCTTCGAAATATTGCACCGTTCCTTTCCAGAACGGCGTCTGTTGGGTGAATCGGTTTATGCGAAAGCGTGTTTCACCTTCACAGACGATGTTCATTCGTCCGTCTTCGAGCCGTTCGACCTCGCCGATTCTGGCTGTAACGCCGACACGGTGAATCGTGTCTTCCGTTTCTTCTTCGGCTCCGCTCCGAATCAGGACCACGCCGAAAATTTCGTCACGGTCAATGCAGCCGTTGATCATGACCTTGTAACGATCTTCGAAGATGTGGAGAGGAACGACGATGCCGGGAAAAAGGACTAGATTGGGAAGGGGGAAGAGAGCGATTTCCATCAAATCATATAAAGAGTTCTTCGTCCTGCCGGGCCTGATCGACCGTGCTGCGGCTCTTTCGGAAAAGGAAGGAACCAAAGCCCCGGCTGAGCCCCTTCGCGATCGCTGCAACTTCCCGTGCGGGGCGCACGACTGAATCCTGGACAACTTCCGCTGTCTCGTTGATCCGGTCCATGACGTTTTGGCTGACGCGGTCGAAACGCGCCAACTGCACGTTCAATGCTTCGCCGGTGCTGGTGACCATAGCCTCGACCCGCCGGAACTGATCGCGCGCGGACAATCCGATCTCGACGAGATTCGCGGAAGCCACCCGCAAGTTTTCCGCAATTGAGCGCACCGGGACCATCATCTCGCGCGTCTCCTTCATAAGCCGATCAACCTGTTCCGAGAGCCGCTTCGACATGATGTAAATCCCGATCAACACACCCGCCTGAGTGACGATCGCAACAGCAGTCATTCCCACAAAAAGCGTCAGCAAACCTTCCAAGCCATCCTCCATCTACTTAGCGTTGGCCCCACCCATTACCCTCTCCCTCTGGAGAGGGCGGCGCGACAGCTAATAGAAGCTGGCGCGCCGGGTGAGGGTCTCAAGCTCGCCCCCCGGCGTCACTCGCTGGAAAAACCCTTTTCTTCGCGATAAGCGGATTTGCCGGCCTCAAATGCCGCGCTCAACTGTTCCTTCTGTCTTTGAACAGCTTCCTTGCTCTTATCCATAAAACTTGTGAAATCATCGGTGAGCTTGCGGCTCCGTTCCTCCACGACCTGCCGTCCTTCATTCATTTTCGTTGTCAGAAAGTCACGGCTGTCGTTGGCGGTGCGCGCGATTAGGTCACGAGTTTCACGGCCGGACTTCGGCGCAAACAAAAGCGCGAAGGCCGCGCCGATTCCGGCGCCGGCAAGAAAGTACAGGAATTTATCGCCACCTGAGTTGTCGCTCATAGTTGTTCTCCTCGCATCTACGGGCCCATAGTAGCAGGAAGACGCGTACTAATGGAAATGCTTCCAAACGGCCTCTGCCTGCGGCCTGTTCACTACACTTTGTAGATCCTCGACCGTAGCCTCTTTGATCTTCGCAAGAGAGCCAAAATGCGTGAGAAGTTTTTGTGTTGTTTTTAAACCGATGCCTTCGATCTCGCAGAGTTCGGAGGTCAGCGTCCGGCGGCCGCGGCGCTCGCGGTGGAAATTGATAGCGAAACGATGGCTTTCATCGCGGATCTGTTGAATGAGCCGCAGCACCGGAGAGCGGCGCTCGAGGATCACGGGTTCATCTTCGCGACCCGCGATGTAAATGATCTCTTCTTTCTTTGCGATGCTCGCCAGTGATTGATCCACGATATTCAATGCATCAAGTGCAGATTGAGCCGCATGCAGTTGGCCCAGACCGCCGTCGATAAGGACAAGGTCGGGCATGCTGAGGCCTTCATCTTGAATGCGCTTATAGCGGCGCGTTACGACCTCCCTCATACTCTGAAAATCGTCCGGGAGCCCGGAAAGCGATCGGATGATGAAACGGCGATAATCCGACTTCTTCATGCGCCCGTCTTCCCACACCACCAGGGAAGCAACGACGTCGCTTCCCTGCAGGTTTGAAATATCGAAACACTCGATCCGGCGCGGAGGCTTTTCCAGGTCGAGTACTTCTTCAACTTCTTTGGAGATCGTTGAGGGCGAAGGCATCGCGGCACGAAATCGTTGCAGGAATGAAAGCCGCGCGTTTCGATTCACCAGATCCATCATCTCCCGCTTGGCGCCCCGTTGGGGTGTTCGAATTTCTACTCTTCGACCTCGGCGCGCCGATAGCCATTCCTCGAGTAATACGCGGTCTTCGAAATCGACAGGTACGTGAATCTCGATCGGAATGAAAGGAGCCTCGACATAATACTGTTTGAGCACGGACTGAAAGAACTCACCTGCGTCGAAATTGTCCTGATCCTCCCAGAACAGCTCTTTCTTGTCCACAACCCGCCCGCCGCGCATGTGGAAGATCGAGACAGAGACCATATTTTCGTCCTGGTGATAGCCGAAGATGTCGATGTCGTCGTAGCCAAGCACCGCCATTTTCTGCCTCTCCGCCAAGGTTTCCATCGTGTCCACGGCATCGCGGTAATGCGCGGCCAGTTCGAATTCTTCCTTCGCAGAGGCCTGTTCCATCTTCACGCGCAGGCGCTTGACGAGGTCATCGTTTCTGCCTTCTAAGAACAGCTTCACATCTTTGACAGCCTCCTGGTACAGCTCGTAGGTTGTGTTTCCCTCAACGCAAGGACCCACACAGCGGTGAATGTAATATTGGAGGCAAGGTCTCGGCCGCTTGCCGTCTATGTGAATGTTGCAGTTGCGAATGAGGAAATAGCGCTCGATCAGTTTCAAACTTTTGCGCGCAAGACCTGCGGGGAAAAAAGGCCCAAAATACAACGCCCCGTCTTTGCGGACGCGCCGTGTGATCACGGCTCGCGGGAAAGGCTCGTTAACGGTGAGCTTAATATAAGGATAGGTTTTGTCGTCCCGCAGGAGAATGTTGTACTTGGGCTTGTACTGCTTGATTAGATTATTTTCCAGCGCCAGCGCCTCGCCCTCAGTGTCGGTCATGATGAACTCGACGTCTTCGATCGCATCCATCATCTGGTCCTTTCGCTCGTCAAAATCGCGGGATAGCTGAAAATAGGTCCGCACGCGGTTCCGCAGCGACTTGGCTTTTCCTACGTACACTGTCTGATTTGCTCTGTCTTTGTACAGGTACACGCCGGGCCCTGGCGGAATACCATTCAGTTTGGCTTCAAGGACGGCGTTCATGGCGGGTTCATTCGGTATTATAACAATCCTGCTGAACCCAACATGGGCGCGGACTATCGAAGCTTGCGATAGATATTGAACCCGATATGGAATTTGTCGTGGCCCTGATAAGCCACCTGCACCGGCGTCAGGACGAGCTGTCTGGAAACCACCAACTCGAACGTATGCCGAAACGTCGATTTTTGAAGACCGATCGAAACGCCGTTATAGTCCGTGCCCTCTCCCCGGTATCCCCATAGCCGAGGAACGTATTCCCCGACAAGCGAGACGGTGGGCAGAAACCGGATGCCGGTACCAATTCCAAGTGAAACCGTGTCGTTGTGTTCGAACCCAAAGGTACGCCCGAACTGCTGTGTTTCGTCTCTCGTGTTAAATGCAAAGATCGGGATCGCGGTGACCGACACACGATCGTGGAAAGTTCGGGTCGCGACCAATTGAATGAATGGGGAGTACTGGCGAGGAACGCCGAAAAGTGACGAGTCCGGGTCGTCTTTGGAATAAAGCCCGAAATTCTGTTTGCCATCGACTCCGCCTCGAAGTTGCAAAGTGACGGGCGTGGTTGCGCTCTGGCGTGAAATCTGAAATGCCGAATTAAGTGATATCGTCCGGAAATTATTCGTCCGCAAAACGCCAACATTCAGACGATCCGTGATGCCGGCGCGAACGCCAAAAGCTACGGTTGCAGAACTGTCGAAGCCGAAGAGTCCTGCCAGCCCTGCATTTTTGGTGTCCTGGAAGAAGCGGTGTCCGACAAAGAACTCCCAACTTCCGGCTTGCATGGGTTTTCCGTCCGGCAGATTCACGACATTCGATCCGAAGAATGCCCCTTCGCGAGCATAGGGGTCCACGGGAACTACAGATCGCCTTTCTTCCGCTTGTCTCGAAGATACCGCTGCGGTTGCCGGCGCAGAGGGTAATACTGCCGGCTTGTCATTGACCATTCTTCTTTCCACATCGACAAGATTCTTCGTCCCACCGGCCTCAACGACAACCTGCTTGTTGTTCGGATCGGAAAAATGAATCGTTAGCGCGTCGCTCACCCGCGACACCGGATAAATGAATCGATCCGGGAATTGTGCTCGCAACATGGGCGTGATGCGCTCGCCTCCACTTTCGAACGCCTGACCAAAGGCGTTACGGGCATCGCCGCCCTGGGGACTCATGTGGCAGGTATTGCAACCATCGACGGCAGGATTTCGAAACGGGTCGTTCCGAAACATTTGAAGAAATTGCGGCATGGCAAAAACTGGACTGGTACAGACGAGAAAAGCCACCATCACAAGAACTCGGATCATGGGACCTCCACATTAACGTCGGGCCCACGGTCCGGGATCCCAACGCCATCACTTGAACCGCACTCGGGATACGTGCGGATTGCCGTCTATATAAAACCGCCAGAGTTTGTCTTTGTATTCCCCGGCGTAATCAACACCGACACGAGGGCTCGTGCGGATGGCGCCTTGATCGAGTTTCCTGTCTTCGATCCAGATCGTGGGGCCGAGTAGATCTTCTCCGTTCAAGGTTTTGTCGATCGACATCGCCTTACAGAGCTTTCCGGGACCGCTGCCGATGTCGATCTCGCGCTCAGGATTATCGCGGAACCGCCGCATCAATTCCACATTTTCGAGTGGCTCGACGGCGCGAATGAGAACAGCGGCGGGATATCCTGCGGGCTCTGTAACAACGTTCAAACAAAAGTGGAACCCATAAATCATGTAAACGTACGCGTGACCCGGCTCGCCGAACATGACAGCCGTTCGCGGCGTATGCCCTTTCGCGGCATGACAGGCCAGATCGTGAGGACCAACATAAGCTTCGGTCTCCACAATTTTCCCGGACATGTTACGCTGCCGGAGACGCCGCACGAGAACCTTGCCTAGAAGGTCAGTTGCAACATCGAGTGTGGATCGGGAATAAAACGAGCGGGGAAGCTTGGCGGGCATGGGCAGGGGGAAATTCGGGGACAGACACCGAATTCCTGTAGTTCAGAATTCAGTGTCTGTCCCCGAATTTCCCCCGAATTTCCCTTATGCGGCTTCGGTCTTTCCACGGACCTGCTTCTTGATTTTCCAATGGGAGAACAGATACTTATGACCACAGCGCGGGCATTCCCATGATCCTTTGACTGGATCGGCGCCGCGTTCGTAGAACATCTCTACGATCAGGTGACAATGCAGACACATTGTCGGATGGCTATAGACCCGTTCTGCCTTTGCGGTTTTTGCCATTACTGCCATTTTTCAACCTCCGGTCAGATTTCGGGTTCCGTCCTATTTCAGACTCCGGCGTTCGCGCATGAAAACCTGTTGACTTATAACTGCTTGCCAAACGAGAGCCTGCAGTCGCAGCTATACAGACGGTGAGATATAAAAAGGTGGTAATTCTCGGCGTCTGTCTGAAATTCGTTCTCAGAACCCGGGGCGTATTATAACGAAATTTAACGAATTCGCAAATGGCTAATAGTAAGATTTCGAAACTCGAATCCGGAATATGCGGCTTCCAATAATACCTTTCATTATTGCCGCCACACTGCTGATGGCTGCGTGGTACTTTTTTACCTCCGCTCGACCGAACCGCAAAACCCTGGACGTACCAAGACTTACACGGCTGGCGGATATCGATGGTATTGAGACCGAAATCGCGGTTGCGCCTGAAGGAAGCATTTATGCCGTGGTAGCCTCCGGTGACATTTGGGTCCTGAATGCCGGAACGAGCCAACGGTACCAGTTGACGCGAACGCCGGAGCCCGAGTCGTCACCCGCCTGGGCACCTGACGGCAAGCGAATCACCTATACACGCGGCTCGGATACCTTTGCCATGGATTCTGCTACTGGAGCTGAGCAGGTTTTGCGCAAGAACGCAATATCGCTTTCCTGGTCCTCGAGCGGCCGAATGGCTTTTATTCGGGACCGGGCTCTTTGGATCGCCGAGGCAGATAATCGGGACGAAAAAAAGCTTGTCGAAGCCGATCCCATCCCGGACGTCGCTCTTGACCGGCCTCGATTCTCGCCCGATTCGCTTCAAATTGCCTTCATCAAGACTCAGCTTGGCTTACACGGCGAGGTATGGGTCGCCGATAGCTCCAATGGCATGGCACGAGCGCTGGTCTCCGACCGGGCCGCTGAGAATCCTCTGGACGTGGCATGGATCAATGAGGGCCGCGACCTGGCATACCTGACAAACCGCTCCGGCGCGTATTCGTTGTGGTATGTCGATTTTTCGCAGTCGACCATCAATCCGCTGACCCAACCCCTGGTCGCCATGCCGCTTGGACGCATCGGAATGGCTGTTTTCAAGGATCGCATCGTCCTTCCGAGGCATTTTGTCGATTCGAACATTGTGTTGTCGGATGGCACGCCGGTTGCGACATCGGAAAAGCTGGAGTTTGAACCCGCCGCTTCGCCCGACGGAAACCGAATTGCCTATACAGTCGCCGATGAGAACAAATTCGAAATTTGGACGGCCGGTCTGAACGGAGAGAAACCAGCTTTTCGGGCGCTCGGGCGGGAGCCGCGATTTTCTGCTAATGGTTACGAAATCGTTTACACCCACACCGATCTCGACGGTAACTCCGATGTCTGGAAGCTCGACATCAGAGACGGAAGTTCGGAACGGGTTACCGATGCCGAGGAAATCGACGTCAAGCCGGACTGGTCGCCTGAAGGGCGGTCGATCGCCTTTGCTTCCGGCCGAGGCGGAGCTATTTCGATTTGGATGATTCCTGCATCGGGTGGGAAGAGGCTGCGCATCAACGACGCCGGCTACGCGCCGCGATTTTCACCGGACTCGAAATCGATCCTATTTTGGAATCGGCAAGCATTGTGGACAATGGATGCCGATGGCCGAAATGTTCGTAAGGTCGCCGCGGGCCTCACGAACCCACTCGCTGGTGTGTGGTCGCGGAAAGGACCTGCATATTTCATGAACAATGAGATTCGAACGGCCGATGAAAAACTGTTTACGCTTTCAGAGCATTTGATGTGGCCCGAATTTGACGTGCTTCGCGATGGGCGTTTTCTGATTGCGCCTATCGATATTCGTGAAACCGGGCTGTGGGCGATCGACCTGACTTATAAGGAGAATTGAGATGGAGTTCGATGGAAAAGTCGCTATTGTGACGGGCGCTACCAGCGGAATTGGAATGGCAACCGTTTCTCGTTTTGCCGAGCAAGGCGCGCGAGTCGCGGCCGTTGGAAGAAAGAGAGAAGTATTGGCGAAGGTTCAGCGTCAGAACGTTCGCACCTATGCAGCGGATCTCACCAGCGAGCAGGAGACCGCCGCATTTGCCAGGCGTACTCTTGACGATTTCGGGGGCGTCGATATTCTCGTCAATGCTGCCGGAATCATCGCCAACGGCACGATTGAGAATACAACTCTCGCCGATTACGACCTGATGATGAATATCAATGTACGCTCGGTCTTTCAGTTGACGCAGCTGGTCCTGCCATCGATCATTGAGCGCAAAGGCAACATCGTAAACGTTTCCAGCGTCACCGGCCTGCGTGCGTTTCCAAACGTCTTTGCCTATTGTGTCAGCAAAGCCGCTGTCGATCAGCTCACCCGGTGTGCGGCTTTGGAACTCGCTTCAAAAGGGGTGCGTGTGAATGCGGTCAATCCAGGAGTCGTCCGCACCAGTTTGCATCTCAACTCGGGCATGAACGAAGACAGCTACGCCGCGTTCGTCGAACGAAGCAAAACCACTCATCCCCTCGGCCGTATCGGCCAGCCGGAAGAGATCGCAGATTTGATTTTATTTCTGGCCTCCTCAAAGGCAGGTTGGATCACTGGTGTGACATACTCGATCGACGGCGGCCGAGCGCAAACCTGCGCCAGATGAAATCAGCCACAAAAGGCACAAAATTCACAAAAAAATTTTTGTGGCTTTTGTGCCTTTTGTGGCCGTTTTATCCCCGCGTCGGTAAGACAACCACGCGGCGCCAAGGCACCTCCCCGCGGCTCTCCGAGCCCAGGCCGTGTTGTTCGATCAATTGATGCTGCATCCGCCGGATGTGTGCGGACTGCGGCGCAAGCTCGACAGGTTTTCCGTAGGACATCACCCGATCCACGGCTTCATTGACTTCGCTGAGGGCTTGTTCTTCTTCGTCCTGCTGGTCTTCGAGGCCGAAGCTCTGCATCAGGAAGGCCTTCATCTGGCTGACCGTATTGCTTCGAATGATGGCGACTTGCAGGCCCAGATCCTCCAGATCTTTCACGGTTCGGGGCTGCCGTTTTTCATGCGCTTTCAGCGTGAGAGCGATGTCGGCATCTTTGGGCGTCTTCGCAATCGTCGCAGACACCTGCAAATCGTTAATCGCCCGCAGCAGCCGGTCTTTACTGACCCCATACGGATAAATGCGCATCGTCTTGCGACCGGTGGATTCCGGTGCTTGCCTTTCTCTTTCACGGCGCTTGGGCAATTCCTGGATCGCCGGAGCGGTTTTCTCGACGACTTCATATCCGTCAGGTTTGCGCAATCGCACCTCTGGGCGCGTGGACCGGCCGCGGAGGAAGGCATCCACGACTGAAGACGTATCGTGATAAACAGAGAATTCGTCGCGATTTCGAATTTCCACTAACGTATCGAATGTTGGAGGCGCCTTCCGTTCCAAAACCGTTTTTTGCGTGCCGCGCCGCCTGGCTTCCTCATCGCTAAGGGTGACGGCGTGAATTCCGCCGAGCAAATCCGAAAGCGTTGGATTCATCAACAGATTGTCGAGCGTTTGCCCGTGAGCGGTTGCGATCAACTGCACTCCGCGTTCGGCAATGGTACGGGCCGCCAGCGATTCGGCTTCGGTTCCGATTTCATCGATGACGATAACCTCCGGCATGTGATTTTCGACGGCCTCGATCATGACGGCGTGTTGAAGGTCCGGCCGCGGTACTTGCATTCGACGGCTGGCTCCAATGCCGGGATGCGCGATATCGCCATCACCGCCGATTTCATTCGATGTATCCACGATGATGACTCTTTTGATGAGTTCGGTGGAAAGCACACGCGCACTCTCCCGAAGGAGGGTGGTTTTTCCCACGCCTGGCCGCCCCAGCAAAAGCAGGCTCTTTCCGGATTCGATAACGTCACGAAGGATGTCTACGGTTCCGAATACCGCTCGGCCCACGCGGCACGTCAATCCAACGATGCCGTCACGGCGGTTCCGGATGGCCGATATGCGATGCAGCGTGCGCTCGATGCCGGCGCGGTTATCCTGTGTGAACGCCCCGACGCGGTGAATGACATAGTCGAGATCCTCGCGGCTGATCGCGGAGTCGGACAAATTGATCGCGCGGCTCGGGAATCGTGCTTCCGGCGGCCGGCCAAGGTCCATAACGACTTCGATGAGATTCTTGAGGTCGGCTTGACGATGCAGCGCGTCTCGAATGTGGGGCGGCATGACGCGCAAAAGTAATTCGAGGTCGTCGGTGATTTCCCTGCTAGGCAAATTCACTTCTCCACGGCCGGCGTCGAATCTGTTACCCTGAAATCATGGTAATCGAGTTACGCCAAGATCGAGATCTCGAACAACTCTTGGAGATTTCGAAAAGCAATCCGGTATTCATTTTCAAGCATAGCACGCAGTGCCCGATTAGCAGCCAGACGTACAACGAGTTCCGCGAATTTGTCGAATCGGCCGGAGAGTTGACCTGCGGCGTCGTCCATGTCATCGAACGCCGCGCGATATCGGATGCCATTGCCAAACGGTTCAACCTGCCTCACCAATCTCCACAGGTGATCGTCATCAAAAACGGTCGCGTAATCTGGCACGCTTCGCATTGGTCCATTACGATCGATTCCCTTAATGAAGCCTTGAGGCGACATGGCCAACCGGCTCATCAACGAAACTAGTCCTTATCTTCTGCAGCACGCTCACAATCCGGTGGATTGGTATGCCTGGGGGGCCGAGGCACTGGATCGCGCGGCGAAAGAAGATAAGCTGATCCTCCTGAGCATCGGATATTCTGCCTGTCACTGGTGCCACGTTATGGAGCACGAGTCCTTCGAGAACCCCGCCATCGCGAAGGTGATGAACCAAAACTTCATCAACATCAAGGTCGACCGGGAGGAACGGCCGGACCTCGACCAG
>WNEW01001308.1_pt1 | contig 13172 bp, 18 predicted proteins | sample 5399891 | NCBI WGS metagenome assembly WNEW01 (sample SAMN13153336, study PRJNA577476) | soil metagenome | isolation source: 40 cm grassland meadow soil pre-rain plot 5 | place: USA:California | collected 2015-09-08 | reverse complement strand
TCTCTCAATAAGCCGTTGGTCGAGACGACGGAGCAGGAATTCGACGAGATCTTTGCCTTGAACACCAAGGGCCCGTATTTCGCATTGCAGGAAGCCGCGAAGGTGATTGAAGATGGAGGTCGGATCGTGAACATCTCGACCGGCGGCACGCGCCTCGGCGTCCCCGGAGCGACGGCCTATCTCGGGACGAAGGCGGCGCTCGAGCAATTCACCAAAGGCCTGGCCCATGAACTGGCTCCCAAGGGCGTCACCGTTAACACCGTATCGCCGGGGTTCACGGACACGGCGATGTTGTGGGATGTATTTCGCGAAACCGGCGCGCAGATGACCCCGCTCAAGCGATTGGGGAAACCGCAGGACATCGCGGACGTGGTCGCCTTTGTCGTGAGCGACCAAGGACGCTGGCTCACGGGTCAGACTATCCACGCGAGTGGCGGCGTGGTCATGTGATCAGTGAGAAACTGGCATCCCCGTTTACGCCGTCACGAATGCAAGCGATGCGGATATTGCTGCTGGTTCTGGGACTTCTCGTTTCCACGCTCGTTGGATGCGCGAGCCTCCCCGTGCAAGAGGACGACACGCTAGCGGCCTATCGCCGGGAACTCGCGAGACTCGTCGAGACCGGTGAGCTGACGAAGGATGACGCGGAGAAGTTCTATGGGCTTGCCAGCCTGGAGATGGAGCGGCGGGCGAAGCTGCGCGCCGAACAGCGCCAAGGACGCTTGGCTATCGAATCCGGGGATGCAGTAAACCATCCATCATTTATAAGCGCTCGAACGTCCGGCGTGGCCTCCTCTTCTCCCGGCACTGATTGATGTAGAACTTGCGCAATCCGAAGGAGAAACCTATGAAGGACAACCTCGAAAAAGTCAGACTGCTCGCCCGCGATCTGCGGAACGGCAAAGAGTTTCCGCGCAGCCCGCGTGAAACGCTGGGCGGCTACGTCCTGGCCGCCCGTGCGGTGGACAGATCAGCGGTGGCTGAAGTTTGCTGAGATTGATTACAATGCGTACAGGTCGTTCGTCTCGACCGGCGCGACCGATGACGAGGTCGCTGCGTGGATCGGCGAACACGCCAAGAAACGGTCTCGAGCCGACATCGCCGTCTGGAACAACCGGGAGCGTGACCTGCATTTGAGTGATCTGTCCCCCGAACTGCAGGAATACATGGAGGAGTACATGCAGCAGAACGTCCCGCGCGGTCGCGTGGTGTACCACTGGTTCGACGTGTACGACCTGGAGGAAAAACGGCTGTGACACAGCTAGGACAACATCGTAGTTCGATTTCTAAATGGCTGCGAGGAAGGTGGCGTCGAAGTCCTCCATTGCTTGCCCTCCATACGGGAGTGGATGGTCCGTGAAAAAGACAGAAAAGAATGAAGTGCTGCAGTGATCAGGTCAACGAGGACCTGCTCGCCTTCTTCAAGGCGTAGGCAATTGAGTCTCGGAATGACAAAGAAAGGAAAACTGGACGTCGCTCAGATTGAATACCAACGTTCAATTCTATGGAGGTCGTTATGAAATCACTTGTTTGGTTCATTACCGGGGCCTCCCGTGGGTTCGGCCTCGAAATCGCTCGTGCGGCACTTGAGCGTGGCGACGCCGTCGTTGCGGCTGCTCGTGATCCTCAAGTCGTCGAGCGCGCACTCGGTCGGCGTGAGCAACTCCTGACAGTTGAGCTTGATGTCACCGACGAGCGTCAGGCGCAAGCGGCCGTCAAGGCTGCGTTAACGCGCTTCGGGCAGATTGATGTGCTGGTGAACAACGCTGGCCGGGGCCTGCTTGGTGCGATCGAGGAGGCGTCGGCTGAGGAAGTGCGGTCGGTCTTCGCCGTCAATGTGGACGGCCTGCTGAACGTGACGCGCGCGGTCTTGCCTTCGATGCGCGAGCGGCGCTCGGGCCGTATCTTAAACCTCAGCTCGGTGGGGGGATTCGGCGCGTGGCCGGGATGGGGAGTGTACTGCGCAACGAAGTTCGCAGTCGAGGGTCTCAGCGAAGCGCTGCACGCCGAGCTGCTTCCGCTTGGGATCCGGGTGACTGTCATCGAACCGGGCACATTCCGCACTGACTTTCTTGACGCCAGTTCGCTGCGCAGGGTGGCGCGGGTGATCGGCGAATACAGTGGGAGTTCTGGCACCGCTCGACAGTGGGCTGACGCGACGAATCACGACCAACTCGGCGATCCTGTCAAAGGCGCCGCCGCCATCGTGGCCGTCGCCACGAGTCCCGAGCCTCCGTTGCGGTTGCAACTGGGGACCGATTCTCTGGCGAGGGTCGAAGCAAAACTTGCCCAAGTGGCGGCCGAACTCGCCGCCTGGCGGACACTGGCGGAGTCCACAGACCGCGACCAGGCGGCCCCCGTGTGGACCGCGTAAGACCAAAAATGGGCAGGCAAGCGGGGCAAGTTGTTGCCCTATAGGAGGAGTTATGGCCGAACACGATCTTCACACCGTTGCCTTTCCGACGCTCACCGAGGCCCAGATCGCCGAGCTTGGCCGTTGTACGAGCGCGACACCGAAGTTATATCGGGATGGAGAGAAGCTCTTTGCAGTCGGCGACCGCAACTTCAAATTTCACGTCGTCAGGTCGGGTGAGGTCGATATTCTCGACTACTCCGGCGACGTGCCGAAGAGCTTGACGGTCCATCGCAAGGGCGGGTTCACCGGCGATATCTCACACCTGACCGGCAATCCCTCGGTGGTCACCGCGGTCGCCCGGGGCGATTGCGAAGTGTACGAGATCTCGGGAGATGCCCTCAGGCAGACCCTGAATCAGTGCCCGGCCCTTAGTGACATCATCCTTCAGGCGTTCATCGCCCGGCGGCAACTTCTGCGCCAATCCTCTGAGTTTACCGGCTTACGGGTAATCGGGTCGCGTTACTCGACCGACACCTTTCGCGTACGCGACTTCCTGGCCAAGAACCGCGTGCTGTTCACCTGGGTGGACCTGGAAACCGATCCGGAAGTGGACAAGGTGCTCAAGCAGTTCAACGTGACCGAGGCTGACACGCCGGTCATCGCCTGCAGCAGCATGGTGCTTCTCCGTAACCCCTCGAACCGCGAGCTGGCCGAACGCATCGGAATCCGCCATCCACTGGACCAGACGGTGTATGACTTGGTCGTCGTGGGGGCCGGACCCGCGGGGTTGGCGGCGGCGGTCTATGGAGCATCGGAAGGGCTACGGACGGCGGTGCTCGAGCGCACAGCCCCGGGCGGGCAGGCGGGCACCAGCATGCGCATCGAAAACTATCTGGGCTTTCCCGCCGGTGTGACGGGAGGCGAGCTGACGGACCGCGCCATCCTCCAGGCCAACAAGTTCGGTGCCCGCATAGCAGTTCCCTCGCCGGTCACACGTCTGACGTTCGACAAATCCTATTGCATAGTGCATCTGGACGGCGAAGAACCCGTCACCACCAAGTGCCTCCTGATCGCGACCGGTGTCGACTACCGCCGGCTGGGCGTGGAGGGTGAAGATCAATTTGAAGGGAGGGGCCTCTACTACGCTGCAACGCCCACTGAAGCGCAGATGTGCCGGGGCGTACAGGTGGTGCTCGTGGGTGGTGGCAACTCCGCCGGGCAAGCGGCTGTCTTCCTTTCCGGACACGCCAGTAGGGTGCTGCTCGTCATTCGCGCCAACGACTTATACAAGGATATGTCCACCTACCTGGCCAGAAGGATCGAACAGATTGCCAATATCGAGGTCCTTTCCAACACGACGATTCGGCGGATGAGCGGTAACGGCCAACTTGGCTCGGTCGAGATGCTCAACCATAAGACCGGGCAGGAGCGGACGGTGCAGACACCGGCGATGTTCACCTTCATCGGGGCAGTGCCGCGAACCGACTGGTTACCCGCAGAGATCGAAAGGGACAACAAGGGGTTTATCCGGACCGGCGCGGTTCTGGCGCAGTCTCCGCATTGGAGTTCCCCCAGGCAGCCGTTCCTGCTGGAGACCAGCCGTCCAGGCATATTCGCCGCGGGAGACGTGCGATCCGATTCGATCAAGCGCGTCGCCTCGGCCGTCGGCGAAGGCGCGATGGCCGTCAAGTTCGTGCATGAATACCTCAAAGAAATGTAAGAAGAGGGGTGAACGATCATGCCACAAGCAACTTGCACCCATCTCAATCAGATCCGCGACGTCAAGCCGAGCGCCCCCGGCTGCGAGGAGTGTTTGAAAATGAAGGACCGATGGGTCCATTTGAGAATGTGCCTCACCTGCGGGCACGTCGGCTGCTGCGATTCCTCGAAGAACAAACACGCCACGAAGCACTTTCGTGCGACCACCCATCCCATCGTCCGCTCTATTGAACCAGGGGAAGGCTGGCGATGGTGTTACCCCGATGAGCTGTTCATGGAATAGCAAAGTCGTGGGCACGCTGGAGAAGGCGGCCGACACGGTCAAGGACGTGACGCAATAGCGGGTCCTTAGGAAACTGGCCCGTCCGCCCAAGATGAGCTCGATATGAATACTCTGACACCGTTCCATCTGACGCCACTCGGCACGTTTCATACAGCGATCAGCTTGATCGCCGTGGTCGCTGGAGTCATCGCCTTCGTCCGTGACAAGGAGATCTCTCCGAAGAATCTGGTCGGGAGAATCTATGTAACCACGACCGTCATTACCTGCCTGACCGGCTTCGGAATCTTTCAACATGGCGGATTTGGCAAGCCCCATGTGCTGGGCGTCGCGGCTGTGGCGGGAAACTCCAGGTTGTTTGGCCGTGCATCGCCCTTAGTCGAGACCATCAGCTACTCGGCGACCTCCTTATTCCACATGATTCCCGACATCACCGAGACGTCGATCCGCTTGCCCCTGGGAGCCCCTCTGGTGGCCAATGCCGACGCACCGGCCCTGCAGGTGGCAACCGGGGTGTTGTTCGCCGCGTTCCTGATCGGTGCCACGCTGCAAGTGGGGCAGTTGCGTGCCAAGAGCCGGCTACTGGCTCGTAACGTTCAACCATCCGCCCCTTAATCTCGTCAACCGGATACGATCCGGGAGCTGCAGGATAAGGAGGACATGGTCATGAAAAGCGTATCTAACTGGCTAGGCGCGTTGTTGGGGACGTTGGCCGTGATCGTGCTCGTTTTCGGAGTTCCCTACGCTCAAGAACCCAAGCAGAAGGGAACAAGCTACTCGCCCGTCGATATCAAGGAGGATTTCGCCACCATCATGGCTCGGATGAAGGCCGCGAAGCCTGAGGTCATGAAGCGGCAAATGGATTTGCTCCATGAGCGGTATGACTTAGCGAACCGCCCGGCCAAGAATGTCACGATGTCCCGCGGAAAGCCTGTCCAGGAAAGCATACGGGCCAGACTTCCCCAGGGCATGACCTGGGAGAAGCTCGAGGCCATGAGCCCAGAAGAGATCCGTGAAAAGGGGGTGTTCCCGGCGGGATTTTTTCCTCTTCCACACCCGAACCACGCAGAAGGCGGAATGGTGTTCCCCAAGTTCCACATCCAGGAGATTCAGAAGCAGGAAGGGCGAGATCTCACCCGCTTCGACCTGGATTTTGATCTGCCCGACCATTTCCTCCCCGAGTTTCCGCCGCCAATTTATCTGACGACGCGGCCCGATCTCGGTGACGTGTCTCAGGGTAAATTGGTGACCATTGAGAACTATTACGAACTGTTCGACGGGATCCTGAATCCCAAGCAGCTCGAGGGCTTGCGCCTGCTGCTCACTCCGTTCCCGCAGCAACAGTTCAACCAGACTGAGGACCGGCGCACGGTGCGCCCAAGTCGTGGCGTCGTGTGCTTTGAATGTCATGCCAACGGACATACGAACGCCAGCACCCATTTGGTCGGCGACATCCGACCCCAGGAGTTCCGTCATCGCATTGATACTCCCTCTCTGCGCGGGGTGAACATCCAGCGCCTGTTCGGCTCACAGCGAGCCCTGAGAAGCGTCGAAGACTTCACAGAGTTTGAGCAGCGGGCTGCCTACTTCGATGGGGATCCGGTGATCGCCACGAAAAAAGGAGCCAACATCCTGGAACGGGGTAGCCAGGTGCACTTCATGGCAGAGTTCCAAGCGCTCCTGGACTTCCCGCCGGCCCCCAAGCTCGGTCTCCACGGCAAGCTGGATCCGAAAAAGGCCACCGAAACCGAGATGCGCGGACAAACCCTGTTCTTCGGCAAAGCCAACTGCGCCAGTTGCCATCAAGCGCCCTACTATACAGACAATCTCATGCACAATCTGAAGGTGGAGCGTTTCTATAAGCCGCGCATGATCAACGGCAGGATGGCTTCAGCCGACGGCCCGATCAAGACATTTCCCTTGCGTGGCATCAAGGACTCGCCGCCCTATCTGCACGACGGCCGCCTGCTGACGCTCGAGGACACCGTCGAGTTCTTCAACCTGATTCTGGAGGTCAAACTGACCGAGGTGGAAAGGAAAGACCTGGTAGCGTTCCTCCGCGCCTTGTAGGTCGCAAGAAAGAAAGATAGGAAAAGGCTTCTTTTTCAGGAGGCCTGGACGTTCCATGCAACCGGCTACGTTTCTGATCGAGAGAAAGGAGGACGCCGTGAAGTCGCTGCCTCGACAAATCAAGAAGGTTATCGAGCCGGAACCGGTCACTGAAGGCGCGGGAGTCAGGCTCAAACGATGTATCGGGACGGACAGGCTGGACTATCTGGATCCATTCCTGTTGCTGGATGATTTTGCCTCCAGCAACCCGCGTGATTACGAGGCCGGATTCCCCCTGCATCCCCATCGCGGGATTGAAACGGTGACCTACATGTTGCGGGGAGAGGTGCGTCACAAGGATACGCTCGGCAACTCCGGCAGCATCGGGCCCGGGGACGTGCAGTGGATGACGGCTGGACGCGGGATCATGCACGAGGAAATGCCGCAGGTGCGTCCCGAAGGGATTGCCGGATTCCAACTCTGGGTCAACCTGCCGGCGAGGCTCAAGATGACCAAGCCGCGCTACCAGGATATCCGGGCGGCCGAGATCCCTGAAATCAAAAAGGAAGGCGGAGCAAGGATTCGGGTGATTACTGGAACAATTGATGGGGTCAGCGGTCCGGTGACCGGGATTGCTGCCAATCCCATCTACCTGGATGTGTTTGTGCCTGCGCACAGCTCATTCATCCAGCCGATCCACCTAGGACACACGGCGTTCGCCTACGTGTTTGAAGGCGAGGGGAAATTTGCCGGAGATGAGAAAGCAGACGGCGCCACGGTTTCGCACCCCAGGCTCGTCGTGTTGGGGGACGGCGATTCTGTGAAGGTGGTCACGGGAAAGACGCCGGTCCGCTTTCTGCTCGTCTCCGGGAAGCCGCTGCACGAGCCCATTGCGCGGTACGGCCCGTTCGTGATGAACACAGAAGAGGAGATCGAGCAGACGCTGCAAGAACTTCGACAGGGAACATTCGTCACAACGTGAACATCGGGGACCACGAGCGAAGCAAAGGAGAAGAGAGGGGGCGTCCGCTTGGGCGTTGACACCAGCATTGATGAGTTCTTCGATGACCACTTGCAGCGGGTTCTTGGGGCTTCCCCCGTAACGGCCGAGAAGGGGTCTTGGTATCCTGCATCGAGCGACGCCGCTGCGGGAGCCACGGATGAGGTTCCAGACCTTCCCGGAGATCATCAAGGTACTGCGCTTGCCGGAACACGCACGGGACGGTGATCCGTAAGCCCACGCGGGAAGTGATCGAAAGGAAAGATCTAGTGTGCTGGCCTTCATCATTTTGAGCGGTCTGAGTCTTTGGATGTGGAAACTCGCCAGCGCCTCCGGGCGCGGCTAAATCCGCTTTTGGTCGTCCCTCGGTCAAGATGAACGATTCTCCGATCGATAATCAACAAACCTAGAGGAGGCTCCCATGCGTCTCACACTCATTACACTCACCTGTCTCTGTCTTGTCGTGTCTGCGTCTCTCGTTGTGGCAAAAGAAAAGAAACAAGAAAAACAGATGGACCCGCAGGCGATGATGGAAATGTGGAAGAAACTGGGCACGCCCGGCGAGCCGCATAAGTTGTTCGCAAGCCTGGCCGGTAGTTGGACAACCCAGACTAAAGAATGGATGGAGCCGGACAAGCCTCCAGCGGAATCGACCGGCACCGCCGAGATGAAGATGTTGCTGGACGGGCGCTTTCTCTACCAGGAATACAACGGCCAGATGATGGGGCAGCCCTTCACTGGAATCGGCATCGACGCCTATGACAACCTGACCAGGAAGTACGTGTCGGCCTGGATGGATTCGATGGGCACGGGGATCTTCATGATGGAAGGCACGGCCAGCGCCGGCGGCAGGACCATCACGCTGAAGGGCTCACACCCGGAACCGGGCGGTGGACGGATGACGCACCGGGCCATCTGGAAGATCGTGGACAACAATACCCAGACCTTTGACATGTGGGGGACGCACGAGGGCGGCAAGGAAATGAAGATGATGGAGATTACCTACACCCGCAAGCCATGATCGGGACATGGTTGGAGACACATTGGACCTCTCAGCGTTGGTGACAGAAAGCGAACGGCGCCGCTCGAAAACAAGAGGCGAATAGACTCAAAAACCAGGAGGCTGGCTAGGACACTATGCAACAAATCACCCCATGCTTGTGGTTCGACAGCAACGCAGAGGAGGCGGTGAGGTTCTATACCTCCATCTTTAAGAAATCGAAGATCGGGAACATAGCGCGATATGGAGAAGCGGGATATGAAATCCACGGAAGACGAGCGGGTACCGTGCTGACGATAGGATTTGAACTCAATGGGCAGACCTTTACAGCCCTCAACGGCGGTCCGGTGTTCAAATTCAATGAGGCCATTTCGTTCCAAGTGCTTTGTAAGACGCAAAAAGAAATCGACTATTACTGGTCGAAGCTTTCCAAAGGGGGCGATGAGAAGGCACAGCAATGCGGCTGGCTCAAAGATAAATACGGTGTGTCCTGGCAGATCGTTCCCACTGTTCTAGGCGAGATGTTGCAAGACAAAGACGCCCGGATATCGGACAACGTGATGAAGGCGCTGCTTCAAATGAAGAAACTCGACATAAACACGTTAACGCGAGCGTATGAGAAAACATAAACACCCAAACAGAAGGAGTGCAAGATGATAACCAAAACAGAGAAGAGCCAAATGAACCATCCGGGAGTGGTGTCGCGGGCTGAATGGCTTGCAGCCCGGCTCGAGTTGCTCAAGGCGGAGAAGGAGCTAACACGGCGCAGCGACGAGCTGGCGCGGCGACGTCAGGAGCTGCCGTGGGTTCGGATCGACAAGGAGTACCGATTCGAGACCGATGAAGGGAGCGCCTCGCTGGCAGACCTCTTCCGAGGGCGCTCGCAGCTGCTCGTCTACCACTTCATGTTCGGGCCCGACTACACGGCGGGGTGTCCGTCCTGCTCGGCGATCGCGGACGGGTTCAACGGCATTGCCGTCCACCTGGCGAACCACGACGTCATGCTTTGGGCGGTGTCGCGGGCGCTGCTCGCGAAGTTGCAGGCGTACAAACGGCGGATGGGCTGGACCTTTCCCTGGGCGTCCTCGGTCGGCGGCGACTTCAACTTCGACTTCAACGTCTCGTTCAGCGAGGAGCAACAGCGCGAGGGTATCGAATTCAACTACCAGCGCGAGCCGGCGTTGCAGTTACGCGGCAACGAGGGGTCCGAGATACCCTCGCGTACGACACCCGACGGGCCCGCTAAGTTCGCCGCCATGACCGGAACCGACGTGGCTACGTACACGCGCGAGAGACCTGGCATGAGCGCGTTCGCGCTCGAGGACGGCGTCGTCTACCACACCTATTCCACCTATTCGCGCGGAGTGGATGCCATCTGGGGCATGTACCAGTGGCTCGACCGCGCACCCAAGGGGCGTAACGAGACGGGCGTCTGGTGGCGCCGCCACGACGAGTACGATAAGCGCTGAACCAAGTCGTGGGTGTCGTTGGCGCAACCGGGGGACGGGATCCATGGCGATCATCTTGAATCACACGATCGTGCCGGCGCATGACAAGGTCGTATCGGCCAGGTTTTTCTCGAAGATTTTCGGGCTTTCGTTCGATGAGAACGCAGTTGGGTATTTCGCGCCGGTGCAGGTCAATGAGACGCTCACGCTCGATTTCCACGACGATGTCGACCGTTTCGACATCCATCACTACGCGTTTCATGTAAGCGACGCGGAGTTCGACGCCATTTTCAAGCGGGTACAAGAGGCAGGCATCCCATTCGGCAGCGGGCCGCAGAGTCTGGAGGATAAGAAGCTCAATTCCTGGAACGGCGGCAGGGGCGTCTACTTCCGCGATCCCAACGGACACATCCTGGAGCTTTTGACGCGGACCTGACGACACTCCAGCGATGTTGTTCAACCGAACGTGCACAAGGATCAACCAACAAGGGGGAATGTATGAGCACCCAAAGGAAGTCAAAATCTAGCCGGGTAAAGGGTAGCCCCACCGCGGCGAGCATCGTGTGGTTTGAAATCCCGGCGGACAATGTCGAGCGTGCGAGGAAGTTTTACGGCGCGTTGTTCGGCTGGAAAATCGAGAAGTTTCCCGGGGTGACGGATTACTGGCACATCGACACCGGCGGCGCTGACAGGACGCGTGACGGTGGATTGATGGCACGCAAGCACCCGGAACAGCCTATCACCAACTATGTCGCTGTGTCCTCGGTGGACGAATCCGCGGCAAAGGTCGAGAAACTCGGCGGCAAGATCTGCCTGCCCAAAACGGCGGTGCCGCAGATGGGCTACTTCGTTGTTTGCCAGGACACGGAGAACAACACGTTCGCCCTCTGGGAAATGAACGAACGAGCAAGGTAGAAGTAGAACCCGGCTCTTAACCGTCACGAAAAGGAGTTCTTCGGATGCGATTGGACGCAGATCTCGAACAGATGACACGGGATCAGCTCATTGCAGAGGTAAAGAAACTGAGAGAAGGGATTCGTGAGCATCGAGACAGCAGTGAGCATGAACTATGTTGGCACCATCCCGCACTTTGGGGCTTGCTGCCAGAAAAGACCGACCCTATTCCCGTCGTGCCGGAATGGCCCGAGTTCATTCGGGGATGTATCAGATATCGGCAGTCGCTAGACATACAAGCCCCTGCAGCTCCACGTACAAACAAATCATATGAAGAAGCGTAATCGAAAGGAGATCCCACGATGCGATTCATGATCCTCGTCAAAGCCACCAAAAACTCCGAAGCAGGGGTGCTGCCGAGCCAGGAGCTCCTGACCGCCATGATGAAATACAACGAGGAGCTGACGAATGCCGGCATCATGCTGGCTGGTGAGGGGCTCCAGCCGAGCTCGAAGGGTGCGCGCGTCCGATTCGATGGCGCCAAACGGACCGTGATCGACGGGCCCTTCGCGGAAACCAAGGAGCTCGTCGCCGGCTTCTGGCTGTGGCAGTGCAAGTCCCGGGAGGACGCGATCGAATGGGTCAAGCGCTGCCCGAATCCCTTTCCTGGCAGGGAGTCCGAGATCGAGATTCGCCAAGTGTTCGAGGCGGATGACTTCGGGGCCGAGTTCACGCCTGAGCTCAGAAAGCAAGAGGAGCGGCTGCGCGCGAAATCCGAGCAGCAGAAGAAAGCCAAGCGATAGGACTTGGCGACGAAAGCGAGGGATGCATCATGCACCACGCAGCGAACCTTGTGATGATGGAGATTACCTACACCCGCAAGCTTTGATTTGGCTTGGCGGGCGCCACGCAGGCGCCCGACTTGGCAAGCACCCACGGGGTTGGGTTCTCACGGGCTGCCGCATTAACGCACAGCGGTAGACCTCTCCGACGGCGCGTCGGATCAATAGAAGTCTGCCAGTCACCGTGAGCGCCGACGTGCCGGCAAGTGCCGAGATATCGGCGGCACCCACCTATGGCAGGTCAGCACCATGAAAATAGACAGTGAGAAAACTATTTGTTTCCAAGTTGTTGCGAGATATGCTCGTCTCCCTCGAAGTGGAACAGAGCTTGCGATACATGGGGAGCCAGGGGGAAAGGGGCCATGCTGAAAATCACGACTCGGTCGGAAGCGACGCTGACGAAGTTGGTCCTTGAAGGGCGGCTTGCAGGACCCTGGGTTGACGAGCTGGATCGCTGCTGGCGCGAAGTCGCTGGTACACAGCAGAACCATGTGGCGGTGGATTTAACAGGAGTGACCTTCATTGACCCTGAGGGCAAGGCGCTCTTGACCAGGATGTGGCAGCAAGGCGCGAAGTTTCACGCAGTCGGCTGTCTGACCAAGTGCATTGTCGAAGACGTGACGAAAGCCGGGCGCCCCGGTTCATCCCGTTCCAGTCGGAAGGACAACAACAAAAGGAGCTAAGACCCTCATGCTCTGGTTGGTCGTATACATGACCGTCATCTTCCCGCTCCTGCTGGTGGTGTTGCTGGTGATGGACCTTGTTGAGTTCGAGACCAAGGCGTTAGAATCGCCGCTCACCCACCCGGAGTCAGAATAAGACCGATCGTGCGTAAGGTCCTTGCACAGCGGTCTGGCAGCTGCCGAGAAAGGAAGGATAACCTATGACCAGCGGAAGCCGTACCTACGCAGTCATGGGGGCGACAGGCCATATCGGGAAAGTCGTCACCGAACGTCTGTTACGAGCGGGCTACCAGGTGCGCGTCATGGGACGGAGCGCCGATCGCCTGAAAGGCCTGATGGGTCAAGGCGCCATTTCCCACCCCGGCGCATTTGACGATACGGATGTCCTCGCCGGAGCGTTCCGGGGCGTCGATGCTGTCTTTGCCATGATTCCTCCTGATTACACCACCGGTAATTTCTTGGCCTACCAGGATCGGGTCGGCTCCGCCATTGCGCGGGCAGTCCAAACCACAGGACTCCCCTCCGTCGTGAACCTGAGCAGCATCGGCGCGCAGCTCAGCGAGAAAAACGGACCCATTCGCGGGTTGCACAAGCAGGAGATTCGGCTGAACGACATCAAGGAGCTCCGCGTGGTCCATCTCCGCCCCGGCTACTTCATGGAAAATCTGCTCTGGTCGATCCCGACCATCCAATCCTTGGGAATCAACGGCTCACCGTTGAAGGGCGATCTTCCGGTACCTATGGTGGCGACGAGGGACATCGGTGCGAAGGCCGCAGAGTTTCTGGCCGATCTCCAGTTCCGGGGCCAGACGGCCTTTGAGTTCGTCGGTCCCAAGCCTGTCACGATGCAGGAGGCCACGAGTGTTCTTGGGAAGGCGATCGGGAAGCCGGATTTGAAGTA